>ERZ795054.1490-NODE-1490-length-22021-cov-4.854275_pt1 | contig 22021 bp, 17 predicted proteins | sample MGYA00375138_ERZ795054 | MGnify/ENA primary metagenome ERZ795054 (study PRJEB30183, sample SAMN05720215) | anaerobic digester metagenome | isolation source: active sludge of municipal wastewater-treating anaerobic digesters | place: USA | collected 2014-12-23 ... | reverse complement strand
ACTGTAAATCTGCTGGCAAATGCCTTCGTAGGTTCGAATCCTGCTCTCCCCACTTAAAACAGAAATATGCCGTAACCTCAGGCTGCGGTCTCTTTTGACTATATAAGCGGGAGTAGCTCATCCCGATAGCTATCGGGAGGTAGAGCATGAGCTGATAATCTGGAGAGCCAGGTTTAAGGTCTTTGAATATAAATATTGCGGGAGTAGCTCAGTTGGTAGAGCATTAGCCTTCCAAGCTAAGGGTCGCGGATTCGAGCTCCGTCTCCCGCTCAATTTTTTGAGGCCAGAGTAGCTCAGGGGTAGAGCACTTCCTTGGTAAGGAAGGGGTCGGGGGTTCAATTCCCCCCTCCGGCTCAACAAAGTTTGATGATATGATTGATTATAGATAAACTAAATTTAATAAGCTTGGAGTTATGGCAAAAGAAAAATTTGACAGGTCGAAACCGCATGTAAATATTGGTACAATCGGTCACGTTGACCATGGCAAAACAACCTTGACTGCAGCGATCACAATGGTCCTTGCAAAAAAAGGTCTCTCTGAAATCAGGGATTTTGATTCAATCGATAATGCTCCTGAAGAAAAGGAAAGGGGTATTACAATCAACACTGCTCACGTAGAATATCAGACAGCTGCACGCCACTACGCACACGTAGACTGCCCCGGACATGCTGACTATATCAAGAACATGGTTACTGGTGCTGCTCAGATGGACGGCGCAATTCTTGTTGTTGCTGCTACTGACGGACCAATGCCTCAGACACGTGAACATATCCTTCTTGCTCACCAGGTAAACGTACCTAAGGTACTTGTTTTCATGAACAAGGTTGACATGGTTGAAGATGCTGAACTTCTTGATCTCGTTGAAATGGAAGTACGTGATCTTCTCAACTTCTACAAATTTGATGGCGACAATGCTCCTATTATCCGTGGTTCAGCTCTTGGTGCTATGAACGGCGAAGCTAAATGGGAAGATAAGGTTATGGAACTCATGAACGCTGTTGATGAGTATATTCCGATTCCTCCGCGTGAAAATGAAAAACCATTCCTTATGCCGGTTGAAGACGTATTCTCAATCACAGGCCGTGGTACAGTTGCTACCGGTCGTATTGAAACCGGCGTTGTTCTTACAGGCGATGAACTTGAACTTATCGGTCTTGGTGCTGCAAAACGTAAGTCAGTTTGTACCGGAGTTGAAATGTTCCGTAAGATCCTTGACAGGGGTGAAGCTGGTGATAACGTAGGTCTTCTCCTCCGCGGTGTTGACAAGAAAGAGATCAAAAGAGGTATGGTTCTCGCAAAACCAGGTTCAATAACACCTCATACAAAGATCAAGGCTGAGGTTTACGTTCTTAAAAAAGAAGAAGGTGGACGTCACACTCCGTTCCATAACAAATATCGTCCTCAGTTCTATGTAAGAACTCTTGACATTACCGGTGAAATCACTCTCCCGGAAGGAACAGAAATGGTTATGCCTGGTGATAATGTTACAATAACAGTTGAACTTATCTACCCGGTTGCTATCAACGTAGGTCTCCGCTTTGCAATCCGCGAAGGTGGAAGAACAGTTGGTGCAGGTGCAGTAACCGCAATTATAGAATAATCGGTTTTGGATATAAAGTAGTGCCGTTTAACCGCGGCACTACAATTTACACGGGTGTAGCTCAGTTGGTAGAGCACTGGTCTCCAAAACCAGGTGTCGGGAGTTCGAGTCTCTCCTCCCGTGCTAAAATAAAAAGGTAAAATGAATATAAAAGGATACTTTCAGGACTCATTCACAGAACTGTTACACAAGGTTACCTGGCCAACCTGGAACGAACTTCAGAACAGCGCCGTGCTTGTCATGGTTGCTTCTCTGATTTTCGCTCTTATTGTTGCCGGCATTGACCTCGTATTTAGCAGGGCTATGCAGTTTATTTACAGTTTATTGTACTAATAAGAGCAGGATCCCAATGAGTGAGGATGTAAAAAAATGGTACGTGCTTCGCGCAATCGGAGGTAAGGAAAAGAAGGTAAAGGAATATATTGAAAGCGAAGTAACCCGGCTTAAATTACAGGATTATGTCTCGCAGGTTCTTATTCCTACCGAAAAGGTTTACCAGATAAGAGCAGGCAAAAAGATAAGCAAGGAAAGAACATTCTTTCCGGGCTATGTGCTTGTTGAAGCAGTGCTTAGCGGAGAGGTGCCTCACCTTCTCAGAAACATACCGAATGTAATCGGATTCCTTGGTTCACAGGACGGCGATCCTGTACCGCTCAGGAAATCAGAGATTAACCGTATCCTCGGGAAAGTTGATGAACTTAATGCAAGCGATGAGGAACTCAATGTTCCGTTCTTTGTAGGTGAATCGGTGAAAGTTATAGACGGCCCATTCAACAGCTTCACAGGTATTATTGAGGAAGTGAATGAGGAAAAGAAAAAACTCAAGGTAATGGTGAAGATCTTCGGAAGAAAAACACCGCTTGAGCTAAGTTTTATGCAGGTGGAAAAGGAAAATTAACAGAAGATATTGACAGTTGTGATATTTATAATGCTTCCTGAACGACTGTCATGTACTCGCAATAAATACGCAAATTTAAAACTATGGCAAAAGAAGTTGCTGGACTAATCAAGTTACAGATTCGTGGCGGAGGAGCTAATCCATCTCCACCTGTAGGACCCGCTCTGGGTTCAAAAGGTGTGAACATCATGGATTTCTGTAAGCAGTTCAATGCCAGGACCCAGGACAAGGCTGGAAAAGTTATACCGGTAGTTATTACAGTTTATGCTGACAAGACTTTTGATTTTGTCACAAAAACTCCCCCGGTAGCTGTTCAGCTTCTTGAGATTACCAAGTCGAAGAAAGGTTCAAAAGAACCTAACCGCGAAAAGGTTGCTTCCATCAGCTGGGACCAGGTCAGGACAATTGCTAAGGATAAGATGGAAGACTTGAACTGTTTTACAGTTGAGTCTGCGATGCGAATGGTAGCTGGAACCGCCAGAAGTATGGGAATCACCGTTAAAGGAGACTTCCCTAAAAACAATTAATTAAGTAGAAAAGATGACTAAACTTACCAAAAATCAGAAGTTTGCTCTTGAAAAACTCGACAAGGACAAACTTTATTCATTGAAAGAAGCTTCTGCTCTGGTTAAGGAAATGACCAAAACCAAATTTGATGCTTCAGTTGATTTGGATGTAAGGTTAGGTATTGATCCGAGAAAATCCAACCAGATGGTTCGCGGCGTTGTTTCTCTTCCTCACGGAACAGGTAAGCAGACACGGGTACTCGTGCTTTGCAGCCCCGATAAGGAAAATGAAGCAAGGGAAGCCGGTGCCGATAATGTTGGTCTTGACGATTTCATCGATAAGATCAAAGCAGGTTGGACTGATGTGGATGTTATCATAACCATGCCATCCGTAATGGGAAAGGTGGGTCAGTTAGGTCGTATACTCGGTCCCCGCGGACTGATGCCGAACCCCAAGAGTGGTACTGTCACTATGGAGATAGGTAAGGCTGTTAAGGAAGTGAAACAAGGTAAGATTGATTTCAAAGTCGACAAGAACGGAATCATTCATGCCTCTATCGGAAAAGTCTCATTTGAGCCTCAGAAGATCGCTGATAACGCTAAGGAATTTATCGCAATGGTAAATAAACTTAAACCGGCTGCTGCAAAAGGTACCTACCTGCGCAGTATATTCATTTCAAGTACAATGAGCCCCGGTGTTAAGATCGATCCTAAAGGTCTGGATGAATAATTATTAAGTTTAATTCGAAAGAAATAATGAGACGGGAAGATAAAAACACTATCATAGAAAGCCTTGCTGAGACTCTGAAGGAGTACAGTCACTTTTACCTGACTGACATCGCTCAGCTTAACGCGGCTGATACAAGTGACCTCAGAAGAAAGTGTTATGAAAACGATATCAAACTTATCGTTGTAAAAAACACCCTTCTTAAGAGAGCACTTCAGCAGACCGCCGGAAACTTTGAAGAACTGTATCCGGTTCTTAAAGGTACTACCTCTATCATGTTTACTCAGTCTGGAAACGTTCCTGCAAAGCTTATCAAGGAATTCAGAATGAGTCATGCAAAACCTGTGCTTAAAGGCGCATACGTTCAGGAATCAATTTATGTAGGCGATAATCAGCTTGATGCTCTTATCTCGATCAAGACAAAAGAAGAACTTGTCGGCGATATTATCATGCTGCTGCAGTCACCTGCCCAGAACGTCATCTCTGCCCTTCAGTCAGGTGGAAATAAAATTCACGGAGTGCTTGAGACACTTTCAAAAAGAGAAGAGTAATTAAGTAATATCAAATTTAAAATCAATAAAAATGGCAGATCTTAAGAAATTTGCAGAAGAACTGGTTAACTTATCTGTAAAAGAAGTAAGCGAACTGGCGAAAATACTTAAAGAAGAGTATGGTATTGAACCCGCTGCAGCAGCTGTTGCAGTTGCCGCTCCCGCAGCAGGTGGTGCTGCTCCCGCCGCAGCAGAGAAATCAACATTCGATGTTATTCTCAAAAATGCAGGCGGACAGAAATTACAGATCGTTAAACTTGTAAAAGACATCACCGGACTCGGTCTTAAAGAAGCTAAAGCAGTAGTTGATGCTGCTCCGGCTCCCGTTAAGGAAGGTGTCACAAAAGAAGAAGCAGAAGCTATTAAAGGTCAATTAGTAGAAGCAGGAGCTGAAGTTGAACTTAAATAAGTTATACCTGAATACCGGGTTATAGGTTTAGTCCCGCTTAATGTGGGACTAAGCCTTTTTGTTCTTTAAATTATAAGTTCACTTAATCTTTTAAAAATGTCCTCAAAAAATACCGAAAGAATAAGTTTCGCATCCAGGAAAAATCAGATCGACTACCCTGATTTTCTGGAGATTCAGTTAAAATCATTCGGTGAGTTTTTTCAGCTTGGAACTACTCCCGAGAACAGAAAAAGAGAAGGTCTTTTCAAAGTCTTCCAGGAAAATTTCCCCATAACTGATACAAGGAACAATTTCGTACTTGAATTTCTTGATTATTATATCGACCCTCCCCGCTATACAATTGAGGAGTGTATCGAACGCGGACTTACATTCAGCGTCCCACTTAAAGCAAAATTAAAACTTTACTGTACCGATCCCGAACATGAGGACTTCGATACAGTTATCCAGGATGTATACCTGGGTACAGTTCCGTACATGACCGACCGCGCCACTTTTGTTATTAACGGCGCCGAAAGGGTTGTGGTTTCACAGCTCCACCGTTCTCCCGGGGTATTCTTCGGACAGAGCATTCATGCCAACGGAACAAAACTCTATTCTGCAAGAATAATCCCTTTCAAAGGTTCATGGATAGAGTTTGCCACCGACATCAATAACGTGATGTATGCCTATATCGACAGGAAAAAGAAACTTCCTGTGACAACCCTCCTCCGTGCTATCGGATTCGAAAGTGACAAGGAGATTCTTGAAATCTTCAACCTGGCTGAAGAACATAAGGTTTCTAAAACAAGCATTAAAAAACTTGTCGGACGGAAACTGGCTGCCAGGGTACTAAAAACATGGGTTGAAGACTTTGTTGATGAAGATACAGGTGAAGTAGTTTCAATTGAAAGAAATGAGGTAATCCTTGACAGGGAAACTGTTATTGAAAATGAACATGTTGACCTGATTGTTGACTCCGGTGCAAAAGCAATATTGCTGCACAGGGAAGATACAACCCTCTCGGATTACGCAATAATATACAATACACTTCAGAAAGATCCCTGCAACTCTGAAAAAGAGGCTGTAATATACATTTACAGGCAGTTACGTAATGCTGAACCACCGGATGAAGCAACAGCACGCGACATTATCGACAAACTGTTCTTCTCCGATAAGAGATATGATCTCGGTGAAGTAGGCCGCTACAGGATCAACAAAAAGCTCGGACTTGAAACCGATATGAATGTCAAAATTCTGACACGTGAAGACATCATAAAAATTATCGGTTATCTTATTGAGCTTATCAATTCAAAAACCGATATTGACGATATCGACCACCTCAGCAACAGAAGGGTGCGTACTGTGGGCGAACAGCTGTTTTCACAGTTCGGTGTCGGCCTTGCCCGTATGGCAAGAACAATAAGAGAAAGGATGAACGTAAGGGATAATGAGGTGTTTACACCTGTTGACCTTATCAACTCGAAGACACTTTCTTCAGTTATAAACTCATTCTTCGGCACAAACCAGCTTTCACAGTTCATGGACCAGACAAACCCGCTTGCAGAGATGACTCACAAGCGCCGTATGTCGGCTCTCGGACCCGGCGGTCTTTCACGCGAAAGAGCAGGTTTCGAAGTAAGGGATGTTCACTATACACACTACGGAAGGCTTTGCCCCATTGAAACACCTGAAGGTCCGAACATCGGTCTTATTTCTTCACTATGCGTATTTGCAAAGATCAATGAGCTCGGCTTTATCGAAACACCTTACCTGAAGGTTACTCATGATGAGAAAAAAGGCTCAAAGGTTGAGCTTAATGAAGAGGGTGTTGTGTGGCTCAGCGCTGAAGAAGAGGAGAATAAAATGATCGCCCAGGCTAACGCACTTCTTACAAAGGATGGTCATTTTGAAAATCAAAGGGCAAAATGCCGCTATGAGGCTGACTATCCTTTCGAGGAAGTTACAAAAGTTGACCTTATGGATGTCGCTCCAAACCAGATTGCTTCAATAGCCGCTTCACTGATTCCCTTCCTTGAGCACGATGATGCCAACAGGGCTCTCATGGGATCGAACATGATGCGCCAGGCAGTACCGCTTATTAACCCTGAGGCCCCGATAGTCGGAACCGGTCTTGAAGGACAGGTGATCAGGGATAGTCGTATTCTGTATATGGCTGAAGGTGACGGCGTTGTGGAATTTGTTGATTCTAATGAAATAGTTGTCAGATATTCACGTACCGATGAAGAGAAATTTGTAAGCTTTGATGATGACATCAAGCGCTATACTCTTCCAAAGTACCGCAAAACAAACCAGAATACCTGCATCAACCTTCTCCCTGTTGTGAGAAAGGGTGAAAAGGTTAAAAAAGGTCAGGTGCTCACAGAAGGTTACGGAACAAAAGGCGGAGAACTTGCACTTGGAAGAAACCTTAAGGTGGCTTTCATGCCCTGGAAAGGATATAACTTCGAGGATGCTATCGTGATCTCTGAAAAGGTTGTTCAGGAAGATTACTTCACCTCTGTGCATATTGATGAATATCAGCTTGAAGTGCGCGATACAAAACGCGGTCTCGAGGAACTTACCTCAGATATTCCTAACGTCAGCGAGGAAGCAACAAAGAACCTCGATGAGAACGGTCTCATAAGGATTGGCGCTCACATCAAACCTGGTGATATTCTGATAGGAAAGATTACTCCAAAGGGAGAATCTGATCCTTCACCGGAGGAGAAACTGCTGAGAGCAATTTTCGGCGACAAGGCCGGTGATGTTAAGGATGCCTCACTTAAAGCAGGTCCTTCACTCGACGGAGTTGTTATTGACAAAAAACTGTTCACAAGAGCAATAAAGGACAGGAAGGCTAAGGCAGTTGAGAAACCTCTTCTTGACAAGATTGAAGCTGAATTCAACAAAAGCATTGAAGACCTCAAGGCAAGACTTGTTGACAAGCTCTTCATACTTGTTAATGGAAAAACATCACAGGGTGTTAAGGACTACCTCAATGTTGATGTAATACCAAAGGGAAGCAAATTCACCCTTAAGCAGATGCAGGATGTTGATTTTCTGAATGTCAATCCGAATAAATGGACTACCGACAAAAAGAAAAATGACAGCATCAAACAGCTGCTTCATAACTATATAATAAAGTACAAGGAGATAGACGGTATTTACAAGCGCAAGAAATACAACATTACTATTGGCGATGAACTGCCTGCAGGTATTGTACGTCTTGCAAAAGTATATATTGCCAAGAAGCGTAAGGTTAAAGTCGGCGACAAGATGGCAGGACGCCATGGAAACAAGGGTATTGTTGCCAAGATTGTCCGCGCCGAAGACATGCCTTTCCTTGAAGACGGTACTCCTGTTGACATAGTGCTTAACCCGCTTGGTGTTCCTTCAAGGATGAACCTCGGGCAGATCTATGAAACTGTTCTTGGCTGGGCAGGCAAGGAGCTTGGTATGAAATTCGCAACTCCGATTTTCGACGGGGCTACAATAGACCAGATAACAGAGCATACTGAAAAAGCAGGAATCCCCAAATTCGGTAAGACTTACCTACATGACGGTGGAACAGGCGAAAGGTTCGACCAGCCTGCAACAGTCGGAGTTATTTATATGCTTAAGCTTGGTCACATGGTTGATGATAAGATGCATGCCCGTTCAATCGGTCCGTATTCTCTCATCACCCAGCAGCCTCTTGGTGGTAAAGCACAGTTTGGTGGTCAGAGGTTTGGTGAAATGGAGGTCTGGGCTCTCGAAGCATTCGGTGCAGCTCATATACTCCAGGAGATCCTTACAATAAAATCAGACGATGTTGTAGGCCGTGCAAAAGCTTATGAATCTATCGTGAAGGGTGAACCAATGCCTCAGGCAGGAATTCCTGAGTCGCTCAACGTTCTGCTTCATGAACTCAGGGGACTCGGACTCAGTGTTATACTTGACTAGCTTGAGATTTACACAGAGTATTGAAAATTAATTATTTGAATTTATAATTATCCAGAATATGTCATTCAGAAGAGATAATAAGACAAAGACCAGTTATTCAAAAATCTCAATAGGTCTTGCATCACCTGAAGAAATCCTTGATCGTTCAAGTGGTGAGGTGCTCAAGCCCGAAACAATTAATTACAGAACATACAAGCCGGAACGTGACGGTCTTTTCTGCGAAAGGATCTTCGGACCGGTAAAAGACTATGAATGTCATTGCGGAAAGTACAAGCGCATCAGGTATAAGGGAATAGTTTGCGACCGCTGCGGTGTTGAAGTAACAGAAAAGAAGGTGCGTCGCGAAAGAATGGGACACATTTCACTTGTTGTTCCTGTTGCCCATATATGGTACTTCCGTTCACTTCCAAACAAGATCGGTTACCTGCTTGGTCTTCCTACAAAAAAGCTCGATTCAATAATATACTACGAAAGGTATGTTGTAATCAACCCGGGTATTAAAGCCGTTGATGGTGTAAAATACCTCGATTTCCTTACTGAAGAGGAATACCTTGAAATAGTTGAATCACTTCCAAAGGAAAACCAGTATCTTGAGGATAACCATCCTGATAAATTTGTTGCTGACATGGGGGCTGAAGCTCTTAACAAGCTTCTCAATCGTATAGATCTTGATGAATTATCATATTCACTTCGTCACAGGGCAAGTACAGAAACTTCACAACAGCGTAAAAATGAGGCTCTTAAGAGACTGCAGGTTGTTGAGGCTTTCAGGGATTCGAAGCATGTGAACAAGCCTGAATGGATGATAATAAAAGTCGTACCTGTAATTCCACCTGAATTGAGACCTCTTGTTCCCCTCGATGGAGGACGTTTTGCAACAAGTGACCTCAATGATCTTTACAGGAGGGTTATAATAAGGAACAACAGGCTTAAGAGACTTATAGAGATCAAGGCTCCTGAAGTTATTCTCCGTAACGAGAAACGAATGTTGCAGGAAGCTATTGACTCATTGTTCGATAACTCAAGAAAAGCAAACGCTGTTAAAACAGATGCCAACAGGCCTCTTAAATCGCTCAGCGACAGCCTTAAAGGTAAGCAGGGAAGGTTCCGTCAGAACCTCCTTGGTAAGAGGGTTGACTATTCAGCACGTTCTGTAATAGTTGTAGGACCTGAACTCGGACTTCATGAGTGCGGTCTGCCGAAAGACATGGCTGCTGAGCTTTATAAGCCATTCATTATAAGGAAACTTATTGAGCGTGGTATTGTAAAGACTGTTAAATCAGCTAAAAAGATAGTAGACAGGAAAGACCCTGTTGTATGGGACATCCTAGAAAACGTACTTAAGGGACATCCTGTTCTTCTTAACCGTGCTCCCACACTTCACAGACTCGGTATTCAGGCCTTCCAGCCTAAACTTATTGAAGGTAAGGCTATCCAGCTTCACCCTCTCGTATGTACAGCTTTCAACGCTGACTTTGACGGTGACCAGATGGCTGTTCATCTTCCGCTTGGCAATGCTGCAGTACTTGAAGCTCAGATGCTTATGCTTGCTTCACACAATATCCTGAACCCTGCAAACGGAGCACCTATTACAGTTCCTTCACAGGACATGGTTCTTGGCCTTTACTACATAACAAAAGGAAGAAAGAGCACCGAAAAGGATAAAGTAAGGGGCGAAGGGCTTGTATTCTATTCTCCTGAAGAGGTTACAATAGCATACAATGAAGGTAAAATTGACCTTCATGCATTCATTAAAGTTAAGGTTAATGACCGCAAGGATGGAGAACTTGTAAATCATCTTGTTGAAACAACTGTCGGTCGTGTTATCTTCAATCAGGTTGTTCCAATTGAGGTAGGATATATAAATGATCTTCTTACAAAGAAATCCCTGAGGGATATTATCGGCCGTGTTCTTAAACTTGCAGGAACAGCTAAAACAGCTGATTTCCTTGATGCAATAAAGAACCTCGGTTTCTACACAGCATTCAAGGGAGGTCTCTCCTTCAACCTCGATGATGTTATCATACCTGAAGAAAAAACAAAATTTGTATCTGAGGGTTACGAACAGGTTGAAGAGGTACTCAGCAACTACAGCATGGGTTTCATTACAAACAATGAACGTTACAACCAGATAATTGACATCTGGACACATGTTAATGCAAGGCTTACACAGTCGCTCATGAAGCAGCTGTCAACCGACAAGCAGGGCTTTAACTCAGTATATATGATGCTTGACTCAGGCGCAAGGGGCTCGAAGGAACAGATCCGTCAGCTCTCAGGCATGAGGGGTCTTATGGCAAAACCGCAGAAGTCAGGTTCAACAGGTTCTGAGATCATCGAAAACCCGATTCTCTCAAACTTCAAGGAAGGTCTGTCGGTTCTCGAGTACTTCATTTCAACTCACGGTGCCCGTAAAGGTCTTGCCGATACCGCCCTCAAGACAGCTGATGCAGGTTATCTTACCCGCCGTCTTGTTGACGTTTCACAGGACGTAATTATAAATGAAGAAGACTGCGGAACACTGAGAGGCCTTGTTGCAACGGCAATCAAGAAGAATGAAGAGGTTGTTGAATCACTTTACGAAAGGATTCTGGGCCGTACTGCTGTTCACGATGTATATCATCCTCTTACCGGGGAATTAATAGTGGAAGCAGGCCAGGAACTTACCGAAGAGCTTGCAATGAAAATCGAGGATTCACCAATTGAACAGGTTGAGATACGTTCGGTGCTTACATGCGAATCGAAAAAAGGTGTTTGTGCAAAATGTTATGGTCGAAACCTTTCTACAGGACGAATGGTTCAGAAAGGAGAGGCTGTTGGCGTTATTGCTGCACAGAGTATCGGAGAACCTGGTACACAGCTTACACTCCGTACCTTCCACGTTGGAGGTACAGCTTCAAACATAACTACTGAATCAAGGCTTGTTGCACGTTACGGAGGTATAGCTGAGATCGAAGAGCTTAGGTCAGTTCCAATGAGTGATACTGAAAAAGGCGATATCGACATAGTTATCGGCCGTCTGGCAGAACTCAGGATAATCGACAAGAAGACCGGAATTGCACTTACTACTCACACAATACCTTATGGTTCAAAGCTTTATGTTAAGCCAGGCCAGGAAATAGAAAAGGGCAAGCTGATATGCGAATGGGATCCGTTCAACGCAGTTATTGTTGCTGAGGCAAGTGGTAAGATTGGCTATGATTTCCTCATTGAAGGTATTACATTCCGTGAGGAGTCTGATGAACAGACCGGATTCAAGGAGAAAGTAATTATTGAGAGCAGGGACAAAACCAAAAACCCTGCAATAAAGATCCTCGACAAGAAAGGAGAGGAGCTTAAACTTTATAACCTTCCTGTTGGCGCTCACCTTGTAATTGATACAAATGAGATGGTTGAAGCCGGAGAAGTTCTGGCAAAAATACCAAGAGCTGTAGGTAAATCAGGTGATATCACCGGTGGTCTTCCAAGGGTAACTGAATTGTTCGAAGCCCGTAACCCTTCAAATCCGGCAATTGTTTCGGAGATTGATGGTGAGGTGACTTTCGGTAAGATAAAGAGAGGTAACAGGGAAATAGCAATCAAGTCGAAGACCGATGAGATAAAGAAATACCTTGTTCCGCTTTCAAAACAGATTCTTGTACAGGAAAATGACTATGTGAAGGCAGGTATCCCGCTTTCTGACGGAGCAATCACTCCTTCAGACATACTTGCAATCAAGGGTCCGACAAAAGTACAGGAATATATTGTGAATGAGATCCAGGAGGTTTACCGTCTGCAGGGTGTGAAAATCAATGACAAGCATTTTGAGATCATTGTACGCCAGATGATGCGTAAGGTTGAGATAGTTGACCCGGGAGACACTAAATTCCTTGAAAAACAGATAGTTGACAAGCTTGAGTTCATGGATGAGAATGACTGGATCTATGGCAAGAAGGTTATAGAAAATTCCGGTGATTCACAGACACTCCGTCCTGGCATGATAGTTACTTCACGGAAGCTCAGGGATGAAAACTCAGCCCTTAAGCGCCGTGACCTTAAAACTGTTGAGTCGAGGGATGCAATTCCTGCAACCTCAAGCCAGGTTCTGCAGGGTATTACACGTGCATCACTGCAGACAAAGAGCTTCTTCTCAGCCGCTTCATTCCAGGAGACAACAAAAGTGCTCAACGAAGCTGCTATTCTGGGTAAGATAGACAAGCTTGAAGGACTTAAGGAAAATGTCATTGTTGGGCATCTTATTCCTGCAGGTACAGGACAGAGGCAGTATAACGACATAATAGTCGGTTCACTTGAAGAATATGAGAATCTTGTTAACGCTGCTCCTGAAGAGGAAGAGGTGAAGACAGGAAAAAAATAGATCAAAATGGCTGCATCAGATCCTAAAAACCAGGGACAGATAAGTATTGAACTGAATGAGGAGATTGCACAGGGAACATATTCAAACCTTGCGGTGATTACTCATTCAGCTTCTGAATTTGTCGTCGATTTCATAAGAATCATGCCCGGTATTCCAAAAGCACAGGTAAAGTCGAGGATTATCCTTACCCCGGAGCATGCCAAAAGGCTTGTGGCCGCGCTGGAGGACAATATTTCGAAGTATGAGGCTGTTCATGGCACAATAAAGGATGTGAAGGGATCTGCACCGGCAGTACCTCTTAATTTTGGCGGCCCGACGGCTCAGGCGTGAAATAAATTATAATCAGTTACGTTATTTAAGAGTAATATAATTAATAAACAGATGCGCTTACTGCTGAGAAAAATACTTGTAATCCTTGTTCTGATGCTTCCACTGCTCGCCTCTACTGATTGCAAGAAGCAGAAGAAATGCGGATGCGGTAAGGACGTTCTCTTTTCACTGACAGATGAACCCTGCTATGTTTATTTTAATGCTGAAGGTACTCTGATGTCTCTCCAGGTTATGAATGATGTATATTCAAGCTACACATTCTGCAATCCGGTTGAAATGTTTCCCTCAGTTAAGGATTTTAAAAGCGGCGACGAACTGATGGTTTCAGGGAATGTTTACTGGGACTGCAATTACGTTTGGCAGCAGAGCAATTACAACTACAACTCAAGCCTGTACAAACAGTATAACATTCAGGTTACCAAGATCTACCTTGATATGTATGGGAAGAAAAAATAAGACTGTAACAATATTATGAAAGAGAGACTGGCAAACAGTCTCTTTTTGTTTTAAACCTTTGCTATTCAGTAAATTTGTATCTTTATTGAAATTCAGACTGTGAAATATTACAACATATCCTTTGCTGGTGCAGGCAGACTTGCTGATGTACTTTGCAGAGAACTTTTCATGAGAGGTCATAACATTGACAAGATTGTTACATCAACCAAAGTAAGGGGACCGGGCCTTGCAGAATCATGCAATGCAGTCTGGTCCAGCAAAATGGTTTTTCCTGAATCGACTCAGATAATTTTTGTTGCAGTTTCCGACAGGAACATAAGCAGGGTACTTAAAAGGCTGAAATGCCACCCACGGACAATTGTAGCTCATACTTCAGGAAGTACTGGTATTGATGTTTTTCCTTCAGATCTTGTCAGAACAGGTGTGTTTTATCCCCTGCAGACATTTTCGCATGGAAGAAAGCTTAACTTCTGTAATCTGCCAGTTTTTATTGAATCGAAATCTCCTGAGGTGTCTGATGTTCTGGGTGATATAGCCAGATCATTAACGGCAGAAGTATGTTTTTCCGATTCACTGGAACGCAGAATGCTACATCTGGCAGCTGTCTTTGCGGGAAATTTCACAAATCACATGCTCACACTGGGCAACCATTTATCTGTGAAGGCAGGTTTTTCATTTGAAGAGATAAAACCTCTTGTAACAGAAGTGTTTATGAAGGCTCTTGAGAACGGCCCTGTCGCATCCCAGACTGGTCCTGCACTCAGAAATGACAAAAACACTCTCCGGAAACATCTGGAATTATTATCTTTCGATCCTGATCTGCAGAAAATCTACATTGATATTTCCAGATCGATATATGATTATCACACAAGGTTAAATGACTAATTTCAAGGAAAACCTGGCAAAGGTAAAGGCATTTGTTTTTGATATCGACGGGGTGCTGTCGTTGCAGACAATCAGTCTGAATTCATTTGGCGTTCCTAACAGGACTGTGAATCTGCGTGACGGATATGCCCTGCAGTTTGCAGTTAAAAAAGGATACCATATAGGAATTATATCAGGCAGCAGTTCAAAAGAATATCAGAAACGGTTGAAGTTGCTGGGGATCAGGGATATATTTCTTAACAGCAAATCAAAAATAGAACATTTCAACAGTTTCACTGAAAAGTACAGGCTCGATAAATCGGAGGTTCTTTTCATGGGTGACGACATCCCTGATTTACAGGTGATGCAGGTAGCAGGAGTGCCGGTATGCCCATCTGATGCTGACAGCGAAATAAAGCAGGCAGCTGTTTACATTTCCGATAAAAAGGGGGGCGAAGGTTGCGTGAGGGATGTTATTGAACAGGTACTCAGGCTTCATAATAAATGGATGGATTCAGATGCATACAGCTGGTAATGAATGAAAGCTTTTTTTAATCTCATAAGGTGGCAGAATCTTCTGATCGTTGTTCTTACAATGATTCTGATAAGGTATGCATTGCTGGAACCGGTGCTGGGCAAGCTGACAGTAACGCTTAACGAAGGATCGGGAGCAGAAGTTCCCGTAACACTTCAGTTTTCTCTTTTCAACTTTATCCTGCTTGTCCTTGCAACTGTATTCATCACGGCCGGGGGCTATGTTATTAATGATTATTTCGACATACGGACTGACCTAATCAATAAAGGCAGTGTGATTGTCGGAACAAGGATTGAGCGCAGGCAGGCAATGATGCTTCATAATATTTTCAATATTGCCGGAGTTGCACTGGGCTTCTATATTTCCTGGAGATCAGGATATTTCCTGGCAGGTATGCTCTTCCTTGTAGTATCAGGCCTTCTGTATTTTTATTCAGCAAGCTATAAGCGTCAGTTCCTTCTGGGAAATATTGTTGTGGCCGTTCTTACAGGAATGGTACCACTGCTTGTAGGCTTTTATGAATGGCCCGCACTCTACAGGTATTATTCAGTTAATGCTGTTAATCCTCCTGATTTTGATTTCATATTTTACTGGATTGGCGGTTTTGCATTCTTTGCCTTTCTTACAACACTTACAAGGGAAATAATTAAAGATATCGAAGATTTTGAAGGTGATGTGGCCTATGGCAGAAATACATTACCGGTAGTCCTTGGCATTAAAACAGCAAAAATAATTGCTTCCTTTCTGAACCTCATTACAATAGCGCTTCTTTACATTATTTGGCATCTCTTCCTGTATGATAATTATACACTTGTTTACATCTCAGCTGTACTTGCTCTGCCCTTGTTCCTTGTAATCTTTATTGTATTCCGCAGCACCGACAGGAAAAGAATGCATTCCGCAAGCAGACTGATGAAGATAGTAATGCTTGGAGGGATACTCTATTCACTTGTGGTAAAAGCGCTTCTCACCTGGAACCTGATCTGAGTAATGCTTACAGAGAAACTCCGCAAATACAGGATAATACTTGCTTCTAAGTCTCTCAGGCGGCAGCAGCTCCTCAGGGAAACAGGCATCGATTTCGAGATTGTTCTTAAGGATTTTGATGAATCATTTCCTGAAGGTCTTACAGGAGAACAGATAGCCAGACATGTAGCAGTGAATAAATCAAAGGCATTTTCCCTTTCAGTTAAGCCTGGCGAGATAGTAATTACAGCGGATACTATTGTCTGGTGTGATGGAATAGTTCTTGGAAAGCCTGAAAATGAGGCAGATGCAATACGTATGCTGAAGGCGATTTCGGGTAAGACTCATCAGGTTATTACCGGAGTTTCATTGTTGTCAACAGTTAAAAATGTGATTTTCACTGATACAACACTCGTAACTTTCAGGGTAATGTCGGAACCTGAAATACATTATTATGTTGATAAATATGCTCCTTATGACAAGGCCGGAGCCTATGGTATACAGGAATGGATAGGCCTTGCAGCCTGCAGCAGGATTGAAGGATCGTATTTCAATGTTGTGGGCCTTCCTGTCCATAGATTATATGAAGAACTTGAAAAGATGATTAGTTAATAGATTTATAATGAAGACTAAGTTTATTTTAATAAGTGTTTTGTGTACACTTATTCTGCAAAAGGCGGCACTTGCTGATGAAGGAATGTGGATACCCCTTCTTATTGAAAAATACAACATTAAACTAATGCAGGAAAAAGGTTTCAAACTTTCTGCAGAGGATATATACAGCGTGAACAAGGCATGCATGAAGGATGCAATTGTTCATTTCGGAGGGGGATGCACCGGAGAACTGATCTCACCCGACGGACTATTGATTACAAATCATCATTGCGGATACGGTCAGATACAGAGGCATTCAACACTGGAACATGATTATCTTACAAATGGCTTCTGGGCAATGTCGGCTGCTGAAGAGTTACCTAATCCGGGTCTTACAGTTACCTTCCTGAAGAGGATGGAGGACGTGACAGATCCTGTACTTGCAGGAGTAGGTGATAAAATGAGCTCTGAGGAAAGGGACAAAAGGATTTCATCGAATATTGATGCAATAATTGCCAGAGCAGTTGAAGGAAATGGTTATACCGCTGTTGTACGGCCTTTTTTCATGGGGAAACAATATTTCCTGTTCGTAAATGAAGTATTCAGGGATGTACGCCTTGTAGGTGCTCCTCCTTCGGCAATAGGAAAATTCGGAGGCGAGACTGATAACTGGGTATGGCCACGTCATACAGGTGACTTTTCTCTCTTCCGGGTTTATGCGGGCAGGGATAACAAACCGGCAGCTTATTCTGCTGAAAATGTTCCATATAAGCCAGCCTATTTCTTCCCGGTTTCAGTAAAGGGAATAAAGGAAGGCGATTTTACAATGGTCTTCGGATACCCGGGAGCCACATCCGAATATGTTCCCTCTTATCATATTGAAATGGTAAAGAATTTTGTCAATCCGAAAATGATAGACATACGGACGCGCAAGATTGATATAATGGAAGAGGCAATGAAAAGCGATCCACTTATACGTATCCAGTATTCGGCAAAAAAATCCGGCCTTGCAAATTCATGGAAGAAATGGATAGGGGAGAACCAGGGGCTTGACAGGATGGGTACAATAGAAAAGAAAAAGGAATATGAGAAAAAACTAGCGGACTGGATAAACTCCGATCCTGATCTTGCTTCAAAATATGGAAAGGTGCTTCCTGCTTATAAAGAGCTGTATGACAAGCTCAAAGAGTATAATCTTGTTTTCAGCTACACAAATGAGGTCTTTTTTAATTCCGGGGCTGAGGCTGTCGGATTTGCCAGGAATTTTTCTACACTGGAAGAGCTTGTGAAAAACAAGGAAGACCAGGACAGGATAACTGCCGCCAGGATAAACCTTGAGTCGGTTGCTTCTGCATTCTTCAGGAATTACAATGTTGATACCGACAGGAAGCTTTTCGCAGCTGTGATGGAGCTCTACGGGAAAAATATTGATGAAAGCTGGCTTGCTCCGGAATATGTTAAGTTGAGAAAGTCGTGCCAGGGTGATTTTGAAAAACTGGCAGATCAGCTCTACAGGAAGACTATTTTTGCAAATGAGGCTAAATTCAGGGCCTTCGTTTCTTCATATAACAGCAGTTCAGCAGCAAAACTTGCAAAGGATCCGTTTTATCTGCTTGCAAACAGTGTGAGTGACCTTATTGCTGAGCGTGTAAGACCGGAACTTGCAAGGCTCAACCTTCAGCTTCAGAATCTGAATTCTGATTACATGACTCTGCAGATTGCTTATGCCTCCGACAAGGTTTTCTACCCTGATGCAAATTCAACGCTCAGGGTGACTTATGGCACTGTACAGGGTTACTATTCAAAAGATGCCGTTTATTATACATATTATACAACGCTTAAAGGGATAATGGAGAAGGATAATCCGGAAATTTACGATTATAATGTGCCGGAGAAACTTCGTAAACTGTACAGATCAGGAGATTTTGGAAAATATACTCAGGGAGGAGAGGTCCCGGTATGCTTTATAGCCAATAACCATACCTCAGGCGGTAATTCAGGAAGTCCAGTGATAAATGCTGACGGCCATCTGATCGGTATTAACTTCGACAGAGCCTGGGAAGGTGTTGCAAGCGATCTGGCCTATAATCCCGATCAGAGCAGGAATATCAGCCTTGATATCAGGTATGTGCTCTTTATAATTGATAAGTTCGCAGGTGCCGGCTACCTGCTTAATGAGATGAAGATAGTTGAGTAAATGCCTTGTAATGAGAGATGTGGCTCAATATCAGAATCTTATTGTGTACTTGACTTTTGCTCTTGCTTCATAGGATTCAGCCTGAAAACGCTCTGCAGGATCAATAAGCGGTGAGTTGAAAGTAAGGAACAGTTCCTTTCCTGGTTTTATAATCCACTGGAACCTTGACTGAAACCCCATTGTTTCGGTCTGGTTTTCATACTGCAGGAAATTGAACCATGTCAGGTAGGGACTGAACATGAAATTCAGGTTGACCCTGTAAATCTGAGCAACAAAACTTCCATCAGGCAAATCGACCCATTTCCTGTCTGATTCTGCGCCAATGAACAGGGGCACAGCAACTTTGTATCCAGCCTGAATAAGCCAGTCAGTCCTGTTCCCTGAGTAAAAACCACCTGCAGCAACTTTAGTTGAAAGCCACAACAACCTCCTTTTTGCAGAAGTCAGCTGCAGGCTGTGCCTCCAGAAGTTATAATCATCAGCCAGTATTCTGTGGCTTCCGAATATATTAAAGTCATTTCCAAGCGATTCAAACATGTATTGTGATGAGAGAGAAATTTTGTCTCCGCTTATAAAAATGATATCGGAATAGTTGAGATCAATCTGAGCCGTCTCCAGTCCTCCGTCACTCAGATTGCTGATGAAATTGTATTTTACACCTGTTTTTACCTGCATCACGGGTGAATTCTTCGGTCTTGGACCCAGGCCTATTCCTCCATAGAAATCACGTATGTTTTTACGCGGAACAAAACCAAGTCCGGCATTATAGTTTTCTCCTATCTGCAGGTAGCCCACCCTGAAATTCAGGAAATCGTTCGGATAACTGATCTCTGTACCTATGGACATATCTTTTCCGCTGAGTCCACCGGTAAATGATTTCATTCCATAAAGGTTGTATGTAATATTTTTATTGCCTGCCACCTCGGAACTTGCGAGACGCAGATCGATGCCGGCAAGCGAATTATCAGCATCAGAAAGTGCATTGCCGTTAGTGCCGATTATGCCAACAGACGACTGCTTGCCAAGGTCCCTTGAAATTCTTGCAACAGTATAGCCCGGATTGTCCCATTCATTGTCATCCTTAACATGTAGCATCCCGATATTCCATCCGTCAGTCTTACCTGTGAATTTTCCTCCGTACTTTATCTGAACCGGATTACCTCCGGCATCAAGACCAATACGTCTTGAAAAGAATGGGATATTTGCGGTATTCTGTGGATTTTCACTGTCTCCGTTTATGGCAAAGGTAAAGTAGTTTGATCCGTCAAGGAAGAAGTCTCTTTTCTCGGGGAAGAAGAGATTGAATCTTGTCAGGTTAATCTGGCGTTCATCAACTTCTGTCTGTGCAAAATCGGTATTAATTGTGACTGCAGCCTTGAGTGCAGGTGTTATGTTATAAAAGATATCTCCTCCTCCGTCAATTACCTTTTTTGTGCCGTTTCCGGCTTTCTTGCTAAAGCCGCCTGTAAGGTAAGGAACTATATCTAGTCCTATCCCCTGGGTAATATTCTCAATGCCAGTAATCCTTCCACCATCAGATATCTGGAATCTGTTGGCATTCAGTGAAGTCTGTGGCCAGGTTGAAATTTCTGATCTTCTTTTTATGTATCTGATTATCTTAAGTCCCCAGGTGTCGTTTCCCTTTTTGAAGCCCATTGTTTTAAACGGGATTATAAGTTCACCTTCCCAGCCGTAATCGGTAATTTTTGCCCGGCCGTCCCACAGCCCGTCCCATGATTTGTTGAATTCCTTTCCGTTTTCATTTACAAGGGCATCGCCAATGCTTCCCCTGGGGCCAATCTGAAACCAGTATCCGCTCCGGCCGTCAAGGTAGGTATCGAATATTACCTGTATCCTGTCCTCTTCTCCGAGATCGCCATCCCTGCTCATTTCCTTTGATGAAATACCCTTTGCTTCGTCAAAACATCTTACCCCTACATAAATGTTGTGCTGATCATACAGAAAATAAAATTCGGACTTCTGTGAAGCAGGATCTCCTGAATCAGGCTCCCTCTGGAAAAGATCTGTTATTACCGGTGCTGATTTCCATACTTCATCGTCAATAAGTCCGTCAATTTCCGGAGCCGATGCAGTATATACAGCTTTTATTGAGGGCTGAGCTGAAACATTGAAAAAACTTAGGGAAAACAGAAGAAAAAGGATGCAGTAACGGCTCATTTGTGATATTTAAGCCTCCAAAGTATATATTTTATCTGTCACTGGATGTTTTGAAATCATAAAATATGTGAAAGAGACTCACTCCATTTTACAATTTCAGAAGAATTTATATGATCGCCTTCCTTCCATACACCTGCGGAGACACTGATTCTGAATTTTATCTTTTCGCTCAATGACTTGATCTTTCTTATTTCAAGTTTTCCGGCAAAATGCCCTTCGCTGACTGGTTTGACAATCTCCCTCACCGGGATCATGAAGTCGGAAACGAACTGCAGGTATTTGTCACTGTTTTTCATTGCCATTGTCATACAAACGAGGAAGGCAGCAAAAGGTTTTGTGTTAAGCTCCTGCCTGTGTGTGTTGAGGAAGTCAAATGCCTCAGGCAGCCAGCGTCCTGAATGAATGGCGCTGCCTGCAACAACTGCATCGTATTTCGAAAGATCTGTTACTTCTTTCATGGGTACTACTTCAGTGTTTAATCCTCTGGCATTCAGATCGTAGGAAATGATTCCGGCAATTGTCTCTGCGGAACCGGTATATGTTGCGTATGTGATAAGTATTTTCTTTGACATTCTGAGGTATTTATCGTAAGATGGGGAATTACAAAATCAAACCGGAAGTTTTTCAGCGAGGAGCTGAGATATTTCCCTGTAGAGGTCGGTCTTTTTTACAGGTTTGGCTATATATCCGTGACATCCGGATGATAAACATCTTTCTTTTTCTGAGGCCATTGCATAGGCTGTTTGTGCAATTATCATAGTGCTGATTCCCAGTTTTTTAATTTCGTCCAGGCATTCAAATCCTGATTTAACAGGCATGTTTATATCGAGCAGGATAATATCAGGAACCTTATGCTGTACAAGACGCATAAGTATCATTCCGTTTTCTGCATGTAGTACGTTGGCATTAAGGCCTTTAAGTAAGAGCCTTA
>ERZ795054.1489-NODE-1489-length-22025-cov-7.032317_pt1 | contig 22025 bp, 14 predicted proteins | sample MGYA00375138_ERZ795054 | MGnify/ENA primary metagenome ERZ795054 (study PRJEB30183, sample SAMN05720215) | anaerobic digester metagenome | isolation source: active sludge of municipal wastewater-treating anaerobic digesters | place: USA | collected 2014-12-23 ... | reverse complement strand
CGCGTGGAAGACGAAGACCCCTTCTTCGGACGTCGCGTCCTCGATCCCCTCGATCGGCTTCCCGCGCTCGAACGGCCCCGGATAGCCCTCGGCAGAAAGGACGACGGCGGCCCCAGCCTCCTTCTTCCAGACCGGCTTGGCGTTCTCTTCGAACTTCCCGCGCGCCGAGCCGAGGAGGTACGGGAGGAGGTCGTCCTCGAGGCGGACCAGCACGCACTGCGTCTCGGGGTCGCCGAACCTCACGTTGTACTCGAGGACGTACGGCTTCATCCCGTTCTCGAGCATCAGGCCCACGTAGAGGACGCCGCGGAACGGACGCCCCTCCTCGGCCATGCCGCGGAGCGTCGGGTGGACGATGTCGGTCAGGATCTCCCGCGCGGTCGTCGCATCGACGAAGACGGAGGGGCTGTGCCCGCCCATGCCGCCCGTGTTGGGCCCGCGGTCGCCGTCGAAGACCCGCTTGTAGTCCTTCGCGGTCGCGAGCGGGATCGCCCGCTCGCCGTCGCAGAGGACCATGCAGCTCACCTCGTCGCCCGTGACGAACCGCTCGACGAGGACCCGGTCGCCGGCGCTGCCGAAGACCCGCTCGCCGAAGAAGAGCTTCAGCGCCTTCTCCTTCTCGGCCTCGTCCCGGGCGATGACGACCCCCTTGCCGGCGGCGAGCCCGTCGGCCTTGAAGACGCACGGCAGACCGAACGCCTTCACGGCCTTCTCGGCCTCGGCGCGCGTCGTGCACACCTCCGCCTCGGCCGTCGGGATCTCGTACTTCCTCATGAAGGCCTTGGAGAAGACCTTGGACCCCTCCAGCTCGGCCGCGTGCTTGTTCGGGCCGAATGCGAGGAGCCGCCGTTTCGTCAGCTCGTCGACGAGGCCGAGCGTGAGCGGGAGCTCCGGCCCGACGACCGTCAGGTCGACCTTCATCTTCTCGGCGAAGTCGGCGAGCTCGACGATGTCGGTGACGCCGATCGGAAGGCAGGTGGCGATCTGAGCGATTCCGGGATTCCCCGGGGCGCAGAAGATCTCCGTGACCAGCGGCGACTGGGCGAGCTTCCAGACGAGGGCGTGCTCGCGACCCCCCGAGCCGACGACGAGAACTCTCACGGGAGGCGAGTCTAAACCAGCCCGAGGTCGAGCCCGAGGCCGAACTCGCACCGGGACCCCGGCGACCGCCGCCCCCCCCCGGAAGAGCGCGGTCTTCTTGACGGCCGGAAGCCGCCTCCCGTAGGCTCCGTCCGGCTCTTTGAGTCCGGGTTTCATCACGAGCGGCGGAGGGACGGGCCCTGCGATGCCGCGGCAACCGGCTCCTCGCCCCCGAAAGGGGGAGGGTGACAGGTGCCAATTCCCGCTCCGGCACGGCCGGAGAGAGATGAAATCGAGGCCGAACGGAAGCGATCCCCAGCGAAACGCCCCTTCGTCCTCGAAGGGGTTTTTTCATGAAGCACGACATCCGCGAGCGCCTGAAGACCGAAGTTCTCCTCGCCGACGGGGCGATGGGGACGCTCCTCGTCTCGCGCGGGGCCGCCCCCGAGAGCCCGCGCTCCCCCCTCTCGATCGCCCAGACCGGCCTCGTCCGGGAGGTCTACGACGACTACGTCGAGGCGGGGACCCAGATCCTGAAGACGAACACCTGGGACGCGAACCGGGTCAAGCTCGCGAAGTTCGACTGGGCCGACTCCCTCGAGAAGATCAACCGCACCGCCGTCCGCCTCGCGCACGAGGCCGCGGCCGGCGAGTACGTCCTCGTGGCCGGCGACGTCGGCCCGCTCGGCCAGCTCGTGAAGCCCTACGGCCCGCTCACGAAGGCGATGGTCCGCGAGCTCTTCTCCGAGCAGATCCGGATCCTCCTCGAGGAGAAGGTCGACCTCCTGCTCCTCGAGACGTTCTCCTCGACGCTCGAGGCGATCGAGGCGATCCGGGCCGCGCGCGACCTCTCGAAGGAGATCCCGATCCTCGCCTCGATGACGTTCCTCTCGGACGGCAAGACGACCTTCGGCACCGAGGTCGCGGGAGCATTCGCCCGGCTCGAGGAGGCGGGGGCCGACATCCTGGGGCTGAACTGCACGATCGGCCCGCAGGAGACGCTCGAGGTCTTCCAGCGCGTCATCTCGCAGACGTCTCTCCCGGTCTCGGCGATGCCGAACGCCGGCTACCCCTGGAACGTCTCGGGACGGACGGTCTATCCCGCCACCCCCGACTACTTCCGGGAGGTGGCCCGCGACTTCGTGAGGGCGGGGGCCGCGATCGTCGGCGGCTGCTGCGGCACGACGCCGGCCCACGTCGCCGCGATGTCGAAGGAGGTCTCCGGGAAGAGGCGCGCCTCCGTGGAGCGGGTCGCCCGGTCCTTCGTCGCGGCGCCCGCCGCCCCCGAGCCCGAGGCGCTCGAGACCTCGGTCCTGAAGCGGAAGCTGACCGACCCGAAGGCCCTCGTCGTCACCGTCGAGATCGAGCCGCCGAAGGGGACCGACTGCTCCGTCGCCCTCGAGGGCGCCCAGCTCCTCCGGAGCTACGGCGTCGACGCCGTGAACGTCACCGACAACCCGATGGCGCGCCTCCGGATGTCCTCGATCGCCGTCGCGCACATGATCCGGCACGAGACGGGCGTCGACACCGTCTTCCACTTCTCGCCGCGCGACCGGAACGTCCTCGGCATCCAATCCGACCTCCTCGGCGCCGCGGGCCTCGGCATCAAGGCGCTCCTCGTCGTCGGCGGGGACCCGCTGAAGATCGGCGACTACCCGCAGGGGCGGGCGGTCGGCGAGGTCGACACGCTCGGCCTCCTCCGGATCGTGAAGGGCCTGAACGGCGGAGTCGACCTGGCGGGCGCGCCGATCGGAACCTCGACGGCGTTCGCCATCGCCTGCGCTGCGAACCCGGCGGCCCACGACCTCGACGTCGAGATCTCCAAGCTGAGAGCGAAGATCGAGGCGGGGGCGACGTTCGCGCAGACGCAGCCGGTCTACGACGTCGCGGCGCTCGACCGCTTCTTCGCCCGCCCCGAGGCGCGGGCGATCCCGGTCCTCGTCGGCCTCATCCCGCCGAAGAGCCTGAAGCAGGCGCTCTACTTCGCGAACGAGGTCCCCGGAATGGTCGTTCCCGAGGCGATCCTCGTCCGGATGCGGAAGGCGGCCGAGAAGGGACCCGAGTTCGAGGCGGAGGAGGGGCTCGCGATCGGCGTGGAGCTCGCCGCGGCGATCGTGGAGCGGGCGCGCGGGATCCACCTGATGCCGATGGCCCGGTACGAGGTCGTGAGGAAGGTCCTCGAGTCGCTGCCGGGACGCGACGCGGAAGCCCGTCCCTCCGCCGCCGCGAGGGACGCCGCTGCGAAGGACGCCCCTGGAGGCGTGAATTGAGGCCCGCCGCGCCCGCGCCCCCCGCGCTCGCCGAGGCGCTCGCGCACCGGATCGTCGTCCTGGACGGCGGGATGGGGACGATGATCCAGCCCTACCGGCTGGACGAGGCGGCGTATCGCGGCGCGCGCTTCGCCGACCACCCGCGCGAGCTGAAGGGATGCGCCGACGTCCTCCCGCTCACGCGGCCTCACGTCGTGGCCGAGATCCACCGCGCCTACCTCGACGCCGGCGCGGACGTGATCGAGACCTGCACGTTCAACGCGCAGGCGATCTCGCTCGCCGACTACGGCCTCGAGGCTCACGCCCGCGAGCTGAACGCCGCGGCCGCGCGCGTCGCGCGCGAGGCGGTCCGTGGGTTCGAGGCCGCGAACCCGGGCCGGCACGCCTGGGTCGCGGGCTCGATCGGGCCGACGAATCGGACCCTCTCCCTCGCCGTCGACGTGAACGACCCGGGGAAGAGGACGAACGTCTTCGCCGACTTCGTCACGGCCTACGCCGACCAGGTCCGAGGCCTCCTCGACGGGGGCGTCGACCTCCTCCTCGTGGAGACCGTCTTCGACACGCTCGTCGGCAAGGCCGCCCTCGTCGCCGTCGAGGAGGTCTTCGCCGAGCGCGGGACCGCCGTGCCGCTCATGCTCTCGGTGACGATCACCGACCGGAGCGGCCGGACCCTCTCCGGCCAGCTCGTCGAGGCGTTCTGGAACTCCGTCTCGCACGCCCCGCTCCTCTCGGTCGGCATCAACTGCGCCCTCGGCGCGAAGGAAATGCGGCCCTACGTCGAGGAGCTCTCGCGCATCGCGCCCGTCCTCCTCTCGGCCTACCCGAACGCGGGGCTCCCGAACGCCTTCGGCGGCTTCGACGAGACGCCCGAGTCGATGGCGAAGGACCTCCGCGCGTTCGCCGAGGCGGGCTGGGTGAACTTCGTCGGCGGCTGCTGCGGGACGAACCCGAACCACATCCGCGCGATCGCGGAGGCGGTGAGGGGGCTGCCGCCCCGCGCGGTGCCGGCCGTCGAGCGGCTTACGCGTCTCTCCGGCCTCGAGCCGCTCACGATCCGCCCCGATTCCAACTTCATCGTCGTCGGCGAGCGGACGAACGTCACCGGCTCGCCGAAGTTCGCGAAGCTCGTCGCCGCGAACGACTACGAGGGAGCGCTCGGCGTCGCGCGGCAGCAGGTGGAGGGAGGCGCGAACGTCCTCGACGTCTGCATGGACGAGGGGATGCTCGATTCGGTCTCCGCCATGCGCCGCTTCCTGAACCTCCTCTCGGCCGACCCCGACATCGCGAAGCTCCCCGTCATGATCGACAGCTCCCGCTGGGAGGTCATCGAGGCGGGGCTCCAGTCCCTCCAGGGGAAGTCGATCGTCAACTCCATCAGCCTGAAGGACGGCGAGGCTGCGTTTCGGGAGCGCGCCCGGACGGTGCGCCGGCACGGCGCCGCGGCCGTCGTCATGGCGTTCGACGAGGCGGGCCAGGCCGACACGGCCGAGAGGAAGGTCGAGGTCTGCCGGCGCGCCTACCGGATCCTCGTCGAGGAGGAGGGCTTCCCTCCCGAGGACGTCATCTTCGACCCGAACGTCCTGACCGTCGGCACCGGGATCGAGGAGCACGCCGACTACGCCCTCGCCTACTTCGAGGCGACGCGGCGGATCAAGGCCGAGCTTCCCCGCGCGAAGGTCTCCGGCGGCGTCTCGAACGTCTCGTTCTCGTTCCGCGGCAACAACCCGGTACGCGAGGCGATGCACGCGGCCTTCCTCTACCACGCCATCGCCGCCGGCATGGACATGGGGATCGTCAACGCCGGCCAGCTCGCGGTCTACGAGGAGGTCCCGAAGGAGCTCCTCGGGATGGTGGAGGACGTCCTCCTGAACCGGCGCCCCGACGCGACGGAGCGACTCGTCGCGTACGCCGAGACGCTGAAGGCGAAGGAGGGGGGCGCCGCGCACGCCGCCGTTCACGCGGAGGCGTGGCGATCGGCGTCCGTCGAGGAGCGCCTCGCCCACGCCCTCGTGAAGGGGAACGCCGACCACGTCGAGGCCGACACGCTCGAGGCGCTCGAGAAGCTCGGCGCGCCGCTCGCCGTCATCGAGGGGCCGCTCATGGCCGGGATGAACGTCGTCGGCGACCTCTTCGGCTCGGGGAAGATGTTCCTCCCGCAGGTCGTCAAGAGCGCCCGCGTCATGAAGAAGTCGGTCGCCGTCCTGACGCCCTTCCTCGAGGCGCGGAAGGCGGCCGGAACGATGAAGGCCGCCGGGAAGGTCCTCCTCGCCACGGTGAAGGGGGACGTCCACGACATCGGCAAGAACATCGTCGGCGTCGTCCTCGCGTGCAACGGCTACGAGGTGATCGACCTCGGCGTCATGGTCGCCGCCGACCGGATCGCGAAAGCCGCGCGGGAGACGGGGGCGAACCTCGTCGGCCTCTCGGGCCTCATCACGCCGTCCCTCGACGAGATGGTCCACACCGTCCGCGAGCTCTCCCGCGAGGGGATCGCGGTCTCGATCCTGATCGGCGGCGCCACGACGAGCCCCGCCCACACCGCCGTGCGGATCGCACCGGCTTCCCCGCAGGCCGTCGTCCACGTCGCCGACGCGAGCCGCGCCGTCGGCGTCGCAGGGAACCTCCTGTCCGACGAGCTCCGCCCCGCCTTCCTCGCGAAGAACGCGGCGCTCCAGGAGGAGCTGCGGAGGGACCACGCGGGCCGGCAGACGAGACCCCTCCTCCCGCTCTCCTCGGCCCGCGCGCGTCGCCGCGCCCTCGACTGGTCTGCGGCCGACCTCCCCGTCCCCTCGTTCACCGGCGTCCGCGTCGAGGAGCCGGCCCTGACCGATCTCGTCCCATACGTCGACTGGTCGCCGTTCTTCCACGCCTGGGAGCTTCGCGGCCGCTACCCGCAGATCCTCGACGACGCGACGATCGGCGAGAAGGCCCGCGAGCTCTTCGCCGACGCGCAGGCGCTCCTCGCCGAGATCGTCGACGGGAAGCTCCTCTCGGCCCGTGGCGCCTGGGGCTTCTTCCCCGCGAACTCCGTCGGCGACGACGTCGAGCTCTACGCCGACGCCGCGGGCGAGCACCTCCTCGCGACGCTCCACACCCTCCGCCAGCAGCAGGAGAAGAGCGGAGATGCCCCGTACGAGGCGCTCGCCGACTTCGTGGCGCCCCGGACCTCCGGCCGCCGCGACCACGTCGGCCTCTTCGCCGTCACCGCGGGCCACGGCCTCCCCGCGCTCTGCGAGCGCTTCGAGAAAGACCACGACGACTACCGTTCGATCCTCGCGAAGGCGCTCGCCGACCGCCTGGCCGAGGCCTTCGCGGAGCGGCTCCACGAGCGCGCCCGCGAGGAGTGGGGCTTCGGCGAGCGCCTCTCGCACGACGACCTGATCCGAGAACGCTACCGCGGCATCCGCCCCGCCCCCGGCTACCCCGCCTGCCCCGACCACACCGAGAAGAGGACACTCTTCGCTCTTCTCGACGCCCCCGCGCGCACCGGCATCACGCTCACGGAAAGCCTCGCGATGCTCCCGACCGCCTCCGTCAGCGGCCTCTACCTCGCACACCCCGAGGCGCACTACTTCGCCGTCGGCCGCCTCGGCCGCGACCAGGTCGCCGACTACGCCCGCCGTAAGGGGATGCCGCTCGCCGAGGCCGAGCGCTGGCTCGCCCCGAACCTCGGGTACGAGGCGGAGGGGACGGGGGCCTGAACGGAGCACCCCTGTCGCTCCCGTCAGCGTCGACCGGTCTCGTCGACCTCTGACCTCCTGCGGGCGCCGCATCGACGTGCTCGAGACCTCTCGGCACGGCCTGATCCTGTGACTCCGGCCCGGTTCCTCTCCCGCCTGACCCGTGGACGTCCTCGCCGGAGTCCGAGCCCGTGTCGACTACCTTCCTCGACGGCCACCCGCGTCGACGTCCCGATCGGCGACCGCCGCCGTCCGGAGACGGGGTCGGGGCGTCCGCTGCACCCGTGCCCATCGCCGGACGCGTCGGAGCCCGCATCACCTCCCCGCCCGATCGTTCGGAGAAAGCGCCGGCTCACCGGAACGCGACGAGGCGCAGGCCGAGGAGGGCGCGGAACGGCGCGCTGCGGGCGAGAGGGCGCGCAAACGCCGTCGGGATCGCCTGGAGCGCCCGTTCACACGGTACGACCGCGGCGGCCGGGAGGCGCACGAACCGTCCGCGCGCCCCGACGAGCGCCTCGACACGTGCGAACCCGGCCGCGAGGAGGAGCGTCCGCAGCTCGGCGGCCGTGTACTCCTTCAGGTGGAAGCCCGTCGCGACCGGGTCGAAGCCGCGTGAGACGTCGTGCGGACCGCTGAGGCGGTTCGGCGTGACGCAGACGTACACGCCGCCGGCGGCGAGCGCGTCGCGGGTGCTCACGAGCTGCGCGAGAGCGTCCTCCGGGTGCAGGTGCTCGAGGACCTGGTGGCTGTAGGCGACGTTCACGCTCCCCGGCGGGACCGGCACGCTGCAGCCGTCCGAGCGGACGAAAGCGAAGCCGGGCGGATGGGGCCGCGGCGGGACGAGCGCGTCCGTGACGTCCACCGCCCAGACGCGGGCGACGAGCGGGCTGACCGCGAGCGAAAGGGCACAGGCGCCGGGCCCGAGCTCCAGGAACGTGCTCGCCGGCGAGAGGAAGGGGCGCAGCACCGCGATCTCACGCCGGACCGCGCGCGCCGTCTCCGCCGCCGAGGAGGGCGCCGCCCTCTGCGGGTGGTGGGGAACGCGCCGGTACAGCTCGTCGTAGAGCGCCGCGTAGAGCCGCCGCCTCTCCTCGCGCGGCGCGGCCCGAAGCCGCGCCGCGAGCTCCCGCTCGATCTCGTAGTGCTCCCGCCGCTGCGCCTCGCTGCTCGTGTCGCCGCTCATCCGTCACCGCCGCGTTCCGGCGGCCTCCGGGCCGCACGGACCTTCCCGGTCGGCCGGCCCGAGAGTCTAGCCCCGCTATACTTCTGCGATGCGACGCGGGCTCGCACGGCTGGTTGCGGGCGTCTCGGTCATCTGGCTGCTCGCCGCCGCGTTGATTCCTCGTGATTCCGCTCTTCGGCCGGCCTACCTCTTCAACACCTACGGTCTGTTTCCCGTGCTGACCGCGACGGTCCTCGTGGGGCAGGCCGCGAGTTCCCGCGTGCAGAGGACGTTCCGGCTTTCGCTCCCGGACGCGGCCCTGTCCGGCTTCCTCGCTTTCGCCGCGATCTCTCTCGCGCTGCGGAGCGTCGCCGGCGCGGCGTCGCCTCGCGACGCGGCCGACCTGTGGCGGGCGTTCGTGGTTCCCGCGGCGGCGTTCTGGGCCGTTCGGGCGGCCCGCCTGCGCGAGGAGGACTTCGACGGATGGGTGGCGCCGCTGTCGGCGCTGTGCGCCGTCGAGCTGGCCGTCGGGCTCCTGGCGTGGTTCTCGCCCGCGTCGCTTCCGGCCTTCTGGCCGGGAGCCGTCGAGGAGACCGGCGGGTTGCGGGTCGTCGGCACGTTGACGCAGCCGGACCTGTACTCGGCCGTCCTCGTCTTCGCCGCGACACTGCTCGCGCGGACGGGACGGACGGCCGCGAGCCCCGCGATGCGCTGGGCCGCCTCCACCGGCTTCGCTCTCGCGTTCGTCGGCGTCTTCCTGAGCTTCTCCCGTGCGAGCTGGCTGGGCGGCGCGCTCGCGCTCGCGCTCCTCGTGGCGGCCTGCGGCCGCTCCGTCGCGCTCCCGTGTCTCGCGATCGCGCTCGCGGTCGTCGGCCTCTCGCAGGTGCCGTCGCGGGAGGCGAAGGTCCCTGCCACCGAATCGCCTCTCGTCGCGGCGGCCCCCGCTTCGCGGGACGCGACGCCGGCGCGCGAGCCCTACGCGGTGACCCGTCTGAAGATGTCGGGAACGATCGCCGACCGGATCGTGCTGGCATCGGCGGGGCTGCGGATGTTCCTGCAGAAACCTCTGCTCGGCTGGGGGTTCGGGACGTACGACCGGCACGCCCGTGCGCACGTGACCGACGTCGGGCCGTTCGTCGCGAGCGAATGGGACCGGCGCTGGGCGGCCTCGCACTGCACGCACGTCTCCGTCCTCGCCGAGATGGGCCTGCTCGGGTACGTTCTGTTCGTCGCTCCGGCGGCGGCTCTCGCCACCGCCACCGTGCGCCGGCGCCGCCGGGATCGCGCGCTGACGAGGCTCTGGGCGGTCGCGGCGTTCCTGGCGGTCGTGAGCGTTCTCGTGGACCTGCGCTACGTGACGACCGCGCTCGGAGTCGCGGGCCTCGTCCTCGGGTTGATCGCCGTCCGCGTGGAGGACGATCGGCCCGATGCGTGAGCCGAGGGTCCTGCACGTGATCGCGAACCTCGAGCGCGGGGGCGCGCAGGAGCTCCTCTGCACGCTCGCCGAGTGCCGGCCGGCCCCTGCGGAGATCCTCGTCTGCACGCTCGCCGACGGTCCTCTCCGCGCCAGGCTGGAGGCCGGCGGCGCCCTCTGCAGGGTCGTTCCCGGTCCGCGCGTCACGTTCGCCCGGCCGGTCCGCTGGGTCTCGGAGCTCCGGAAGGTCCTGGGCGCGCTCGCCGCATGCGTCGAGGAGTGGGGCGCCGACATCGTGCAGACGCACCTGCTGCCCGTCCTCGACCCGGCGATCCTGAGCCTGCACCGGACGCCCCGCGCACCGGGGGTGATCTGGACGTTCCACGGGACCGACGTCCTTCCGCTGCGGCCGGGTCGATCGTTGCCCCTGCGCCGGCTCGCGTGCCGGGCACGCTACCGGCACGCGGCGCGCCGCGTCGACGCGATCGTCGCGGTCTCGGAGGCCGTCCGGGAGTCGGTGGCCCGCCAGCTCGGCGCCGTGGCCGGCGGCAGGACGCGGGTGATCGAGAACGCGCCGAGCCCGCGGAAGCACGAGCCCGCCGGGCCGACGGCCTTCCTGCGTCAGGCTCTCGGGCTGGACGCCGACGCCCGGGTCGTCCTGTCCGTCGGACGCCTCTCCGCCGAGAAGGGGTGCCGACGCCTGGTCGAAGCGATGCCGGCGGTGGCCGCGAGGGTCCCGGCCGCCGTGGCGATGCTCGCCGGCGACGGGCCCGAGCGGCGGGACCTCGAGGCTCTGGCGCGTCACACCGGCGTCGCCGACCGGGTCCGGTTCCTCGGCGACCGCGACGACGTGGCCGGGCTCCTCGCCGTTGCGGACGTCGTCTGCCTGCCGTCGGAACGCGAGGGGATGTCGCTGTCGATCCTCGAGGCGATGGCCGCAGGGCGGGCCGTCGTCGCGCTCGACATCCGGGCGAACCGCAGCCTCGTCGAGGACGGCGTCACGGGCGTCCTGGTCTCACCGCTGGAGCGAGGCGCGCTCGCCCGCTGCGTGGCCGACCTCCTCTCGGATCCCGTGCGGGCGGACGCGCTCGGCCGCGCCGCCCGGGCCCGCGTCCTCTCGCGGCACGACCCCTGGCGCCAGGCCGGGCTCTACGCCGAGCTCCATCGCGACGTCCTCGCGGCCAGGACGCGAAGATAGGCCGCCTCGGCCTCAGCCGTCATTCGCCCGACGCCGAATCGGCGTCGAGCGGCCTCCCTTGCGGCGGAACCCAGCTCGCTCCGGCGCGACCGGTCGCTCAGGAGGGCGTTCACGGCGCCCGCGAGGCTCGCGGGGTCCCGGGGCGGAACGAGGAGACCCGTGCGGCCGCTCTCGACGACCTCCCGTATGCCTTCGGTGTCCGTGGCGACGGCCGCACGGCCCGCGGCCATCGCCTCGAGGAGCGCGAGCGGAAGCCCCTCGCCGAAGAGGGACGGTAGGACGAAGACGTCGAGGGCCGCGAGCACGTCGGCGATGTCGTCCCGGTGTCCTGTGAACACGACCGAGTCGGCGATCCCGAGGTCGAGGCACAGCTGCCGCAGGGCCGACGGATAGTCCGGCCGCTCCGGCCCTCCGACGACGACGAAGGTGCACGAGGGGTGCGCCCGGAGGATCGCCGGCGCGGCGCGGAGCAGGTCCTCCAGGCCCTTGCGTGGCCGCAGGAGGGCGTGCGTTCCCACGAGCGGCGCCGCCCGCCGTCCGCCCGGGAGGCAGGTCCGGAACGCGGAGGCATCGCCGCCATCGCAGAGGCCCGTCTCGACCCCGTTGAGGACCACCTCGATCCGCGATGCCGGAATGCCGGCCGACACGAGCTCGTCGCGCAACGCCGCGCTCACCGCCACGATGGCGTCGGCCCACGGGAGGAGGAGACGCTGGAGGGCCCCGTTCCGGGCATCGCGAAGGCGCGCGCCGGTCTCGCGCGCAGCCGGACTGTGGACCGTCACCACGTGAGGCACGTTCGCGAAGCGCGCTGCGAGCGCTCCGACGAGGCTGGACCGAAGAGTGTGGGTGACGAGGAGGCGGCCACGACGCCGGCGGATGAGGCGGGCGACGCGGACCGCGACGCCCACGTCGAGGCGCCCGGCCATCGGGACGAGCTCGCAGGCGACCCCGGACACGCGCCGCATCTCCCCGTCCAGCAGGCAGACGGCCTCGGACCGGACGCGGCGGCGGTTCCGGCAGAGCGTCGCGACGACGCGCTCCACGCCGCCGAAGAGGTCGCCGTTGAGGAGGTGGACGACGGCCGGCGTCTGCTCGGCGTCAGGGGGAGGGCGGGACATCGCCACCTCCTGCGCCGCGGGCCCGCTCGACGAACGCCGTCCGAAGGCCGCTCGACACGATCGCCAGCGTGACGAGCGCGGTGCCGGCGGTCGACAGCGCGATCCCGGCGACGCCGAGCACCCGCATCAGCAGGAGGTCGAGGACGAGGTTGAGCGGAGCGACGCACAGCGCGCAGACCATCACGATCCTCGTCCGCCGGAGGACGAAGAGCGCCTTGACGTGGAGCTGGGCGACGGCCTGCGCCGGGAACGCGGCCAGACAGCAGGCCCAGACGAGCGCGACCTGGGGCACCTTGGCGGCGTCGAACGAGCCGTGTGCGAGAAGGAGCGACGCGATGGGACGGCTCAGCAGGGCGAGGACCGTCGCCACGGCGACGGTGAGCCAGAGGACGAGCCGCGCGCTCCGCGTGACGTCGCGGCGGAGCGCGGCCAGCTCCCCGTCACGGGCCCTGTCGCTCCAATGCGCCAGGAAGACGGGGACCAGGCCCCCGGTGAAGAGGCTGAACGGGATCATGTAGAGGCTCTCCGCGTAGCGCAGGACCGTCACGCTCCCGGGAGCCAGCCACGAGGCCGCGATGCTGTCGACGAACGGGTTCACCAGGGTCAGCACCGTCGCGACGGCTGGGTACCCGAGCGCCCGGTAGAACCCGGCGAGCCGAGAGTCCCGGCGAAGCTCCGGGCGCAGCGGGAAGGGTGCTCGGCGCCGCACCGCGACGCCGAGGACGACGAGGCGCGCCGTCTCTCCCGCGACGTAGCCCAGCGGCAGCGCGTGGACCCCGAGCGTGTCGCCGAAGAGGAGGACGCACGCGATGGCGACCGCACCACGAACGGCCGGCGTCAACGCCGGGACGCCGAAGACCCTGTGCGCGTTGAGGTACCCCGAGAGGACGCTGCCCCAGAGGACCAGGAGGACGAGCGGCGAGGTCTCGAGCAGGAGGCGGGCCACGAGCGCGAGGTCGCCGGCGGGGAACCTCGTGACGACGGGCAGGAGAGGGCCGAGGACGGCCAGGAAAGCGGCGAAACCGAGCGCGACAGCGAGCGTGGCCGTGCCCAGAAGCCCGTTCATGAACGCGGCGAGCTCCTCGTCCCGGCCGCGCAGCTCCGCGACGGAGGGAACGACGAGCTCGAGCAGGGCGGCCAGCACGCCGGTCACCGCGAGGACGGTGCCGAGAACGAAGAAGAACGCGTCGGTCGCGGCGGTGACGCCGAACTGCGCCGCGACGAAGAGCGGAACGAGGAAGCCCACCGACTTGCCGACGAGGGTGAAGCCGGTCGCCGACAGCGCGTCGACGACGGGCGCCCGCTGCGCCGATCGGAGAAGGCTCCGGATCGCTCGCGCGCTCACGCCGGGCGCCCGTCCCCGGGGCCTGCGGGCCCGACCGACGGCCCTCGCTCCGCTGCGCGGCCGCACGCCGCGAGCATCGCCCCCCAGAGCGGGGCGATGCGAAAGTCGTAGATCTCGGGAGACGTCAGGCTCCAGACGAGATAGGCGAGCAGGGCGACTCCGACGCCCGCGAGCAGCCACGAGCTCTCCGGCCGGGCTCGCAGGGAGAGCGCCGAGCGTACGGTCCACCCCGTGATCAGCGCGAGACCGGCGAGGGCGGCGGCGCCGCCCAGGCCCAGCTTGTAAAGGAGGAAGAGGTAGAAGTTGTGGAGGTAGCTGCTCCTCGGCGCGACCGCACGCCGGCCCTCGTCGTCGAACGTGGCGTGGGGCAGCTCGATGGTCGCCCCGAGGCCGAACCCGGCGATCCGGCGAGCCGTTCCGGCCCGCCGCCACCCGTCGAGGACGAGCCGGGCCTCGGCGAGGCGGTAGGCGATCGCGCTGTCGGCGCCCGGATCCGCGAGCACCCGGCCGAGGCTCGAGGCGCGGCGCCGGAGCTGCCGGCCGAGGCCCACGAGCCGGGACTTCACGACCGTGGCGCTCACGCCTTCGGCTTCCCACGCTCCCTGCCCCGGATCCAGTCGAAGGCCGGCCCGGAACGAACGTGCCCCGGGCGGCGCCGCGAGCAGCTCGCTCCAGCCCCGCCAGTCTCCCGTGCCGATCACCTCGGCCGACTGGCGTCCGAGCGCCCGTCCCTCTTCGTCGGAAAAGTCGGCCCAGACCCACAGTCGCCGGCCACGAACGCCGCGCAGGACCGCCGAGACCTCCAGAGCGGCTCCCTCGATGGCCCCCTCCCCGAACGCCTCGCTGAAGGCTCCGGCAGCGTCCGGCGACTCGAGCCGGGTGGGCGCGCGCCCGTCGACGACCGGCACGGGCTCGGCCCTTGCGGATGCCCACGCGGCGGCCGTCGCGACGAGCGGCGCGACGGCGAGCGCGCCGACGAGAAGACGGACGAGGATCGAACGGCGCTGCACGAGCAGGAGAATGCCGAGCGATCCTGCGGCCGAGATCAGCCAACCGCCACGCGACTGGGCACAGAAGCAGAGGACCCCCGCCGCGACGACCGGAACGAGCGCCGAGGCCGGCTGGGTGCGGGCACAGACCAGCGCCAGACCGACGAGCCAGAGCAGGGGGGCCAGCCCGACGATCCCGATGCTGTTGCGCAGCTCGAAGCCGAAGTGTCCCGAGAGGTCCCCGGCGAGCCGGGGCACGGCGAGCCCGACCGCGTGGAAGGCGGCGGCCGCCGTGGCGGCCCACCCCAGGGCCCGCACGAGCGCCTCCCCGTCGAGGTCCGGGTGCTTGCCGAACGCGAGCGCCGCCGCGGGCAGGAGCCACAGGGAGACCAGCTGGCTGACGACCGATCGCGACGGGTGGGCGGCGAAAGCTCCGACGACGGCGCCCCACAGGGCGGCGCCGGCGTAGAGGCAGAGCCCGACGCGCACGGCCGGCGGCAGGCGCCCGAACGCATCCCGAAGAGACTGCCGACCGCTCCAGGCCACGACGACGAGAGCGATGACGAGCAGCCCGGCCTGCGTCCGCAGCCCGGCCTCGAGCGAGAGCGGGACCGTCGCGTACGGCACGAGCGCCATTCCCGCGAGGCACCACGGAGGGACCTCGGCGCGCGTCACGCCGGGCGCGAGCCCTCGACGCAGCGATTCACCGGGCCGTCCCGGCCGCCGCCCGGCGCGGCGGTCCCGTCGTGCGCCGGGCCTCGCCGCCGGAACCGGCGCCTCACGCTCCAGGCGGCCAGGCGAAGCGCGAACGGAAGGCCATCGACCAGGTATCGGCGATACAGCCGCCGAGGCTCACAGGCGAGCCGGTGCAGCCATTCGAAGCCCGAACGCCGCATCCAGGCCGGGGCCCGCTTCTCCTCTCCGGTGAGGAGGCTGAACGAGATGCCCACGCCGAGCCACCAGGCCGCCGGGAGCAGGGACCGGATCCGGTCGATCAGCAGCTCCTGCTTCGGCGAGCCGAGGCCGACGAACACCACGTCCGGTGCCGCGGCGGACACCGCCGCCTCGAGCCGTCGCGACTCCACCGGGTCGCGTTCGAAGCCCCGGGGAGGGAACCAGGTCCCCGCGACCTTCAGGCGCGGAGTCCCCTCGCTCAGGACGCGGGCAGCGCCCTCGGCCGTCCCCGGGTCGCCGCCGAGGAGGAACACGGAGCGCCCGCGTTCCGCCGCTCCGGCGGAAAGGCTCGCGACGAGGTCGGCGCCGGTCACGCGTTCGGGAAGAGGCTGCCCCGCGACGCGGCTCGCCCACACGATCGGCATGCCGTCCGCGACGACGAGGTCGGCCTTCGCGACGAGCGTTCGGTAGGTCGCGTCGATGCTGCAGCGACGCAGATGGTCGAGGTTCGGGGTGACGACGACGCCGCCGCGTCTCTCGTCGATCGCGTCGAGGATTCGTCGGACGGTTTGCGCCTCGGTCAGCTCGTCGAACCGGACACCGAGGATCTCGACCAACGTCAGGCCGCTCCTTGAGGCAGTTCGGAGAAGCGTATTGCCCGCTCGAAGTGCCGTCAAGGACCGGTCTTCGGTCGGTGACCGACGACGCCGTCGTCGGCGAGAGGGCGCGCGAGCCCTTCGCCGACATAGGCGCCGAGCCTCTCTCGCACGACGACCTGGTCCGCGAGCGTTACCGCGGCATCCGTCCCGCTCCCGTTTACCCCGCCTGCCCCGACCACACGGAGAAGCGAACCCTCTTCTCCCTCCTCGACGCGCCGTCCCGCGCCGGCATCACGCTCACGGAGAGCCTCGCGAGGCTTCCGCCGGCCTCCGTCCGCGGCCCCGACCTCGCGCACCCCGAGGCCCGCTCCTTCGCCGTCGGCCGCCTCGGCAAGGACCAGGTCGCCGAGTACGCGCGGCGGAAGGGGATGCCGCTCGCCGAGGTCGAGCGCTGGCTCGCCCCGAAGCTCGGATACGAGGCGGAGGGGGCGCGGGCTGAATGCGGACGCGGCGACGGTTTCGGGAGCGCCACGACCTGCTGGACCTCCCGCATCAGGCGCCCGCCCCCCATCAGCGACCCGTCGCGACGGGGCCCACCCCCGTAAGGGACCGCACGGCGGCGCGAGCCCGGACGCCGCAGGGCCCCGGACCGATGCCTTACCAGACGCCCCCGGAGAGACCGGTCGGGCCGTCGATCGGCACGCTTGCCGCCCTCCGAGAGCCGGCGGACAATCCGACTCCCAGGGCGGCCGGCCGTTTCCTCGGGACCCACCTCTGCTCCTCGGGCGAAATCCACTCCATGCGGGGGATGCCGTGAACGTCAGTCGCGAGTCGACCAGCGGGCGGGACCGCATCTCCCGAGGCGCCGCGCGCTGCCGGTGCGTCGCCGCGAAGGCCGCCGTCGCCGGCCTCCTCGTCGTCCTCGCCGCGGCCTGCGGGAAAGGCCGCGCCCGGGAGGGGGCCGAAGCCGCCCCCGCGGACGCCCCGGCCCGGGCGGTCCACTGCCTCGGACGGGTCGTCCCCGGCGAGAAGGTGCTGGCGCTCGCCGCGCCGCCGCAGTCGGTCGTCAAGGAGCTGCTCGTCCGCCGGAACGACCGGGTCCGGAAGGGCCAGGCGCTCGTCGTCTTTCGGAGCTTCGACGCGGCCGACGCCGCCGCACGCCAGGCCGAGGCCGAGGTGCGGGTGGCCGAGGTGCTCCTCGCGCAGGCGCGCGGCGAGGAGAAGCTCTCCGCGATCGCCGCGCTCGAGGCCGGCCTCGAGCGCGCGCGGAGGGAGGTCGAGAAGGCGAAGGCCGACAGGGCGCGCGCGGAGCGCCTCCGGGCCGAAGGGCTCCTCCCCGAGAGCGACCGGGAGGCGGCGGAGCTGGACCTCCGCCGCGCCGAGACGACGGAGGAGGAGGCGTCCCGGCGGCTCGTCGCCCTCAGGACCTCCCGACCGACGGAGATCGCCGTCGCCGAGCGCCGCCTCGCCTCGGCGAAGGCCGCCCTCGAGCGCGCCCGCGCCGAGGCCGACCTCTGCGTCCTCCGGGCGCCGATAGACGGTGTGGTCCTCGACGTCGCCGCGTGGCCCGGCGAGACCGTGGGGACGCGGGGCGTCCTCGACCTGGGCGACACCGACGCGATGCGCGTCGAGGCCGAGGTCTACGTGACGGACGTGGCGCGCGTCCGGGTCGGCTCGCCGGTGCGCGTTCGCGGCGACGGCGTTCCCGGCGAGCTCTCGGGCCGCGTGACCGAGGTCGTCGGCCAGGTGGGCGGCAACGCCCTGAGGGAGGCCGACCCGAACTCCTGGGCCGACCGGCGCGTCGTGAAGGTCCTGGTCCGCCTCGACGAGGGGCGGACGCTCGCCTCGCTGAGCAACGCGCAGGTCGACGTGACGATCGGGCCATGAGCGGGCTCCTCGCGGCGGCGCGGGACCGTCTCTTCCCGCTCGGCGTCCCGCTCGCGTGGCGGCAGCTCGCCGCCGAGCGGAAGCGCTTCCTCGCCGCGGTCGCCGGCGTCACGTTCGCCGTGACGCTCATGCTCTTCCAGATGGGGATCTACGTCGCGATCTTCGAGAAGGTCGTCTACCCGCACCGTGCGCTCCGCGGCGACCTCGTCCTGACGAGCCGCGACTACCTGAACCTCTACTCCAACGGCCTCTTCACGCGCCGGCGGCTGGAGCAGGCGCTCGCGGTCGAGGGGGTCGAGTCCGTCGCCCCCCTCTGGGTCGGCAGCGCGACGATGCGGAACCCGGTGACGCGTCAGAACATGCGGATCTGCGTCTTCGGGATCCTCCCGTCGCGGAACCCCTTCGCCCTTCCGGAGGTGGAAAGGAGCCTCGGCGTCCTCTCGACCACGGAGGACGTCCTCTTCGACCGCAGGGGGCTCAAAGAGTACGGGCCGATCGCGCGGCTCCTCGCCGAGCGGGGCCCGGTCGAGACGGAGATCGGCGACCGGCGAGTCGTGATCCGGGGGCTCTTCTCGATGGGCGGCACGATCTCCTCCGGCGGGCACGTCCTTGCGGGAGAGGAGGCCTACTTCCGGCTCGTCCCGGCCCACCCTCGCAACATGATCAACGTCGGCCTGGTGCGGCTCCGGCCCGGCGTCGACGCCGCCCTCGCGGCGGAGCGGCTGCGCGCCGCCCTCCCGCGGGACGTCACGGTCTTCACCCACGAGGCCTTCGTCGCGGAGGAGAAGAGGTACTGGAACGAGCGCTCCCCGCTCGCCTTCGTCTTCCTCGGGACGATGCTCGTGGCCATGACCGTGGGGGCCGTGATCGTCTACCAGGTCCTCTACACGGACGTGAGCGACCACATCCACGAGTACGCCACCCTCAAGGCGATCGGCGCGGGCGACCGCTTCTTCCTCTCCCTCGTCCTCCAGCAGGCCGTGATCCTGATGGCGTGCGGCTTCGTGCCGGGCACCCTCGCCACCGCGCTCCTCTCCGCGGTGGCGCGCTCGAAGGCCGTGATGCCCGCCTACCTGACGGCGGGAAACGTCTCCCTCGTCCTCGTCCTCGCGTTCCTCATGTGCGCGCTCGCCGGCGTCCTCGCGCTCCGACGGCTCCGCAACGCCGACCCGGCGGACGTCTTCTGAGGAGGAGGCGTGGGGGCCGTCATCTCCGTCCGCGACCTTCGGCACTCCTTCGGCGAGGGCGCCCTGCGCCGGGAGGTCCTTCACGGCGTCAGCACGGAGTTCCACGCCGGCGAGATCGTCCTCCTCACCGGGCCCTCGGGCTCCGGCAAGACGACGTTCCTGACGCTCGTCGGGGCGCTCCGGTCGGTCCAGGAGGGGACCGTCCGCGTCGAGGGCGTCGAGCTCGGGAGGCTCGGCGCCGCGGAGCTCGCGCGGGTCCGCAAGCGGATCGGGTTCGTCTTCCAGGCCCACAACCTGATCGACTCCCTCACCGCCCGCCAGAACGTCCAGATGGCGTTCGTCGGGGGCGACGAGACGGCGGCGACGACGCGCGAGCGGGCGCTCGAGGCGCTCGCCGACGTCGGCCTCGAAGCCCACGCCGGGAAGCTCCCGCGCCAGCTCTCCGGGGGGCAGAAGCAGCGCGTCGCGATCGCCCGCGCCCTGGCTCGCAAGCCCCGGATCATCCTCGCCGACGAGCCGACCGCCGCGCTGGACGGGAAGACGGGCCGGGAGGTCGTCGACCTCCTCCAGCGGCGGGCGCGCCAGACCGGCTGCACGATCCTCCTCGTCACGCACGACGACCGGATCCTGGACGTGGCGGACCGCATCATCCGGATCGAGGACGGCCTCGTGGAGGAGACGCACCTCGGCCTCGAGCGCCTGCTGCGGGAGCTCGCCGAGCTGGCCCGCCTCCTCCCTCCCCGGCTCGCGCGCGTCGCGGGGGAGGGCGGATCGCTCCCCGAGGGAGCGGCGACTCCGTTCGACGCGGCGTTCGAGGTCCGCGCGTCCGGCGCCCGGCGCGAGCTGGCCCGCCTCTCGGCCGGCCGCCTCCCGGAGGCCCTCCGGAGCCGTCTCGACGCCGTCGGGGAGATCGTCGGAGCGCTCGTCTCGCTCGACGAGACGCTCGGCGGGCTCCTGCTCGTCCTCGGCGACCCGGCGGCCCGGCGCCTTCCCCGCCTCTTCGATCCGGTCGCGCAGTCGGCGGAGTTCCTCCTCCTCGCCGGCGTCGACGCGCTCGCCTCGCGCGAGGAGGACGACGTCCGCCGGCTCGTCGCGCTGACCGGAGACCGCGGCGCGGCGATGGAGCAGCTCCGCGAGCGCGTCTTCGCCGGCTCGGCGTCGCTCGACGAGAGGGAACGGGCGCTCCTCTTCGACCTGACGAACGCCTTCGTCCGCCTCGCCTACTTCCTGAACCGCGTCGGCCGCGAGCTCGAGCGCTGCGCCGCGCGGCCCGCGGCCTGAGGGGCTCCGAGGACGAAAGATGGACCGGCTCTACGACCTCCCCGGCCTCGGCATGCTGGCGAAGGTCGCCCGCGTGAAGCGGGACCTCGCCGGGATCCGCCGACGGCTCCGCGCGACGGCGCCGGAGGTGAAGGAGCTCCGCGCGGCGGCGCTCCGTGCCGTCTGCCTCCACGCCTTCCGCCGCTCGCCGTTCTATCGGGAGCTCTGGAGCGCCGCCTCTCTCCGCGAGGACGACCTTTCGGCGCTCCGCGACCCGTCTCTCCTTCCGGTCGTGTCGAAGGAGCAGCTTCGGTCGGCGTGGCCCGACGGCCTCTGCGCCGACCCCGCGGCGCTTCGGCGGGCCCGCGAGATCCGGACCACCGGCTCGACGGGGACGCCGGTGCGCGTGGCGCTCGACCGCGAGAAGGTGCTCTTCACGATCGCCCTCTTCTCCCGCCCCTCGATGGAGATGCATCTCGGGCTGCGCCTGGAGCGCGGCCTCCACGTCATGGTCCGCTCGCCGCAGGCGATCGAGGGGCAGGCGCTCCGGGAGTTCCCGGCCGCGGAGGAGGTCTTCCTCGACGCCCTCTCGCCGGTCGAGGTCCTGATCGAGGAGCTGAACCGGAGACGGCCGCAGTACGTCCTCAGCTACCCGGGGATCGTCGGCGCGATCGCCACCGAGGCCCGGCGGCGCGGCGTCGCCCCGTGGCAGCCCGAGCAGTTCGTCTTCTCCGGGGAGAGCCTGAACCCCCGGGTCGTCGCGTCGATCCGCCGCACCTTTCCGCGCGCCGGCCTCGCGCAGGCCTACTGCGCGACGGAGGTCGGCGGGATCGCGGTGCAGTGCCACGAGGGGAAGGGGCTCCACACGCTCGAGTACCAGACGGTCGTCGAGGTCCTCGACGACGAGGACCGGCCGGCGGCGCCCGGCGTCACCGGGAGGATCGTCGTCACCGACCTGCGGAACCGCGTGACGCCCGTGATCCGCTACGCCGGCCTCGCCGACCTCGGCGCGTGGGCGGAGGAGCGCTGCACCTGCCCGCTCGCGGCCTACCCGCTCCTCGCGCGACTCGAGGGGCGAGCCGCCGAGGCGATCCGGGTCCCCGGAGGCCCGGTCGTCCATCAGTTCGCGCTGACGTCGGCCCTCGAGCGCCTCGAAGAGGTCGCCGCGTTCCAGGTGAGGCACGAGACGGCCACGCGGGTGCGGCTCCTCGTCGTTCCCGAGCCGTCTGCCGGCGAGGCGAGGCGCGAGGCCCTTCGCGCCGAGGCCGCGGACTTCCTCCGTCCCCTCCTTCCGGGGATCACGATCGAGGTCGAGCTCGTCCCGGCCCTCGGCCGCGAGCCGGGGAGCCACAAGACACCCGCCGTCGTCTCCCTCGTCCCCCGCGACGGAGGGCTCGAGTGATCGAGGTCCGCGAGGCCGGCCCGGAGGACGAGCCGGCCCTCGCGGCGCTGGAGAGAAAGGCCCTGCAGCGGGCGCCCGTCGTCTTCCTCCACGAGCACGTCCCGGGTCTCGGGGCGTTCCTCGCCCTCCAGGGCGACGCGCACGCCGTCTGGGTCGCGGAGGAGGACGGAGTCATCGTGGGGTGCATCGCCGACTCCACCCGGCGCGCCCTCTTCGACGGCACCGAGCGCCGCGTCTACTACCTCGGCGGCCTCCGCGTCTCCCCGGACGCTTCCCCCCGGACGGGATTCGCCCTGATGACGCGCGCGCGCCGGCGGCTCGAGGACGGGGGGCACGGCCTGGGGCTGGCGGTCGTCCTCTCCGGGAACGCGCCGGGGCTCGCGTTCGTCGAGTCCTTCACCCGACGGCGGCACGAGGTGGTCCGGGCCGGCGAGGTCTCGGCGATCGTCGTTCCGCCGCTGCCGGTCTACAGGACCTCGGGGCGGGGCCTCCCGCGGGCCGCACGGGAGGACGACCTTCCGGCCCTCGCCTCCCTCCTCT
>ERZ795054.1487-NODE-1487-length-22038-cov-8.581131_pt1 | contig 22038 bp, 14 predicted proteins | sample MGYA00375138_ERZ795054 | MGnify/ENA primary metagenome ERZ795054 (study PRJEB30183, sample SAMN05720215) | anaerobic digester metagenome | isolation source: active sludge of municipal wastewater-treating anaerobic digesters | place: USA | collected 2014-12-23 ... | reverse complement strand
TGTCCTTGCCCGGGAGGTAGGAGCGCGCGCCCTGGGCCACGCTCTCGAGGAGGACCTCGGCCCGCTGCCGCAGGCTCTCGGCCAGGGAGCGGCTCTCGGTCGCGAGGACGAAGTAGCCCAGGGGTATCGACACGAGGAGGACCACGAAGATGACCAGGCTCGCGATGATGAGGGTGAACTTGACGCGGAGGCCCGCCCCGCGGCGGCGGACGCGGCGCTCCGCCTTGGCTTTCTCTTCGGACGGCATGGGACCTCCTTGGACGAGGGCGAGGACCTGGAGCCGCACCTCCGCGGCGTCGCGGGCGGTGGCCAGGGCCTTGCCGAAGGACAGGACGACGCCCAGCGCGGCGAAGAGGACTGCCGCGAGCACGAAGGCGTCGTAGATGGAGAAGCGCCGCGCGCGGGGCGCGATCGGGCTGAGCGCGATGCCGAGGCTCTGGCCGAGGCCGTACTTGACGGTGCCCCCGGCCTCGACGGCGAGGAGGGGCTCGGTCCAGTACCAGCCGCGCTTGGGGTGGCGCAGCCCGATGCGGTACCGGCCGGCCTCGGCGTCCTCGAAGGATATCCCCTCGACCTGGCGGTCGGACGTTATGCGGAACTCGCCGGGCCGCCGCTCGAGGTCGTAGGGGGCGCGGCCGTCCCGGTCGAGGACCAGGGCCGAGAGGGAGCCCTCGGCGAGGAAGCCCCGGCCGAGGAGGCGGAGGACCGTGCGGCCGAGCTCGTCGCGCGAGGCGTCGACGTAGGTGACGGCCGTGTAGGGCACGTACTTGTCGGCCTTCAGGAGGATCGAGGCGGCGTCGCTCACGTTGCCGACCTCGTCGATGGCCGCGACCGAGAGGAGGTAGTAGCCGTCGTCCACGTCGTCCCAGGAGGCCCGGGGCAGCGCGGAGAGGATCTTGGGGGGCGGCAGGGGCGGGCCGGCCCGCTCGACGAGGAGGGCCTCGTAGGGGCTGAGGCCGGGCAGGGGAGGGCGGGCCGCGGCCTGGGGCCGGAAGGCGGCGGCCGAGGCCGTCGTCTCGAGGGGGCCGGCGTAGCGGAGCTCCCAGGTGTAGCCCGCGGCCTCCTCGCCTTCGGGGGGGAGCCACTCGACGGAGAAGGTGTTCGAGGCCAGGAAGCCCCGGGCGTCCGTCTCGGGCCGCTGGAGGATCGGCGGCGGCGGGGGGCGGCGCTTGCGGTCGTAGCGGATGCGGGCCGTGGAGGACCAGTTGCCGGCGAAGTCCTGGACCGCGGCGGCGAGGTACCAGGGCCCGTCCTCGTCGGCCAGCTGCGCGAGGCGGGTCTGGGAGCTGACGGCGCCGATCTTGCGCGGGGGCTCGGCGGCCGGGTCGCGGCCCCAGACGTAGGAGTAGCCCGCTATGCCGGAGGGATCGCGGGGCAGGGCCACCCCGATCGTCGCCCGCTCCGCGCGGCTGCGCCTCCCCGGCGCGAAGTCCAGGCCGGAGAGCCGGGGCGGGTCGACGCTGCGGTCCGGCTCGCGCACGAGGATGCGCTCGGCGCCGGCCGCGCCGCTCTGCCAAAGGGCGTAGACGGTCTCGCCCAGGGCGACCGCCCTGCCGAAGCTCGCGTCTCCCGAGTTCTCGGAGACCTCGTACTCGTTCCAGCCGGCGTCGCGGCGCCGGGACATGTAGACCCTGCCGCCCCCGCCGCGGCGGGTGTCGTACCAGAGGGCGCCGGGCTGGCCCTGGAGCTCGAGGACCTGGGGATCGGAGCAGGCCCCCGCTCCCGAGGAGACGCGGTCCGCCCCCGGGGCGAGGGCGCCCGAGTCGTCGAAGGGGGCGAGGTAGATCTGGGCCGAGCCCCCCCGGAGGCTCCGCTCCCAGGCGAGCCAGAGCCTGCCCCCGACGAAGCCGAGGCTCGGCCGCTGGTTGTCGTAGTTCTCCGGCCCGCTCTTGTCCCGGTTGACGGGATCCTGGAAGTCCGTCAGGCGCCGGGCCGAGGACCAGGTCCTCCCCCCGTCGCCCGAGGTCTTGGCGTAGAGCTGCCAGCTCGGCCGCTCCCCCCCGGTGAGGGCCTGGAAGGCGACGAGGTCCCGGCCGGGTCCCGGGGCTGGCGATCCCCGGGGCCGGGGCAGGGGGGCGGCGGCGGGGAGGAAGGCGAGGCCCAAGCCCTCCTCCTCCCGGAGGAGGGGGGCCAGGGGGGCCCAGGCGGAGCCGTCGGGGCTCGAGGAGTAATAGATAGGCAGGGAGCTTCCCTGGACGTCGGCCAGGCCGGCGGCGGCCGCCGCTCCCGGCTTGGCCGCCCCGGCTCCCTGGGCGACGAAGAGGATCCAGCCCCCCGAGGCGGAGGGATAGATGCGCGGCGCGACCGCCGGCTCCTCGGGCGTGATGTCGACCGCGCGCGAGAAGGAGAGGCCCCCGTCCGAGGAGAGGAAGATCTCGATGCTGCTCCGTCCGAGCTCCGCGCCGTCGGCCACCGCCAGGGCCAGGCGGCCCTCGGCCGAGGCGGCCGCGGAGTAGAGGATGGGCTCGGCGCCCCGGTAGGCGAAGGGGCCGGCGAAGCGGCGCCTCGACTCCCACCTGCCCTCCGCGAAGCGGGCGAGGGAGAGCCAGGCCGAGCCGCCCTCGCCGCCCTCCTCGGCCTCGGACTCCTGCCAGAGGGCGACGAAGCCGCCGCGGAGCGGCAGGGCGGAGAGGAAGCGCCCCCGCCCCGCCGAGAGGGGGCGGGGATCCTCCCAGAAGTACTCGCCTTCCTCGGCGAGGCCCTGGGCCGCGGCGCCCGGGGCGAGGATGGCCCCGGCGAGGAGGAGGGCGAGGAGGGGAAGGCCGCCCCTCATATGCGGGACCTTATCTGGTTGTAGAGGTCGAGGAGCTTCTGGACGCGCTTGTTCTTCGGGTCGAGGAGGAGGCGATCGACGATGGCGCTCGCGCCGAGGTAGTTGCCGCTCTGGAAGAGGGCGATGGCCTGCTGGTACTGGGACTCGGCGCTCGCGGAGAGGACGAGCTGGGCGCTTCCGCCCTGGAAGGTCTGGATGCGGTCCTTGAGGTCGGCCGCGCCCTGGTTGTTCGGGTCGTTCTCGAGGGCCCGGTTGAGCTGCTCGACCGCGAAGGAGAAGCGGCCCGTGTCGCCCGAGTCGTAGATGCGCCGGGCGGCGGCCACGAGGTCGCGGGCGAGCTTGACCTTGGCCGGGTCGGGCGGGGGCAGGCGCATGCCGAGGGCGTACTCGGCCTCGAGGACGAGGGCCTGGAGGCCCGGGTACTTCGCGTCGATGGCCGCGAGGTTCTGGAGCTCGGCGTAGGCCTCCTGGGCCCCCCGCGGGTTCTCCCGCGCCGCGCGCACCCTCGTGCGCGCCGAGGCGAGCCGCGTGGAGAAGGCCTGGCGGAAGCTGTCCGGGTCGGTGAGCTGGTCGATGCGCAGGGCGAGGATGCCCGCGTCCTGGTTCAGGGGATAGACCAGGCGCACCTCGTTGATCTTGGCCTTGGCCTGGGAGAAGGCGAGGAGGGCCCCCGACTTGTCCTTCCGGGCGAGGAGGCGGGCCCCCTCCTCGTAGAACTTCTTGGCCAGGGAGAGGGTCTGGCTCATCTCCGGGTAGAGGGGGGCCGTGGCCGGGATGTCGCGGCCGGTCTTGACCGAGATGGCGGTCTGGACGAGGGCGAGCCAGTACTCGACCTCCGGGTTCCTGCCCTCGTCCTGGTCGGGGGTCTTGAGGTCGTCGTTGTGGGTCGTCTTCCAGCGCTCGCGGCCGCGCAGCAGGGCGGACTCGGCCCGGTCGAAGGCCCCGGCGAAGTAGGCCTCCTTGCCCTGGTTGATGAGGGCGCGGGTGTCGCGGACGACCTTGTCGTTCTCGGCCTTGACGATCTCCTCGCCGAGGCGCCCGAGCTCCCGGGACGAGCCCTGCCTGAGGGCCTGGTCCTCCTCGTAGGAGAGGGAGGCGAGGTAGCGCTTGCCCGAGTCGTCGAGGCTCTTCCGGGCCGCGTCGAAGTCCTCGCGGCGGAGCGCGGCCTTGGCGCCCTCGAGGAGCTCCTCGGCGCGGAGGCGGTTGGCGTCGGCCTGGCGCTTCTGGTCCTGGGCCTTCGCGAGGAGGGCGGTCCGGCTCGCCTGGAGCTCGGCGGCCCGTTGGTCGAGGAGGCGGGCCTTCTCGGACCAGATGCGGACCGAGGGGGCCGAGGCGACGAAGGGGAGCTCTCGCTCGAGCCGGCCGGCGTAGCCCGCGGCGGCCTGGCGGAGGGAGCGGAGGGCGGACTCCTCGGCGAGGAGGATACGGATGCTCTGGCTCGGGTAGCGCAGGAGGATGCCGGCGAGGGCCGGGTCCTCGGAGCTCGAGCCGGCGAGGAGGCGGGCCGCCTCCTCGCCCGCCGCGGCCCGGGCCTCGTAGTCGCGCTCGAGCTCGGCGTACTCGAGGCCGCCCGCGCTGGCGACGAGGCCGACCTCGAAGGCCCGCGCCTCCTCGATCGTGGAGGCGATGCGGCCGTCGTAGGCTCCCTGGGCCCGGGTCGCGTCCTCGCTGCCCAGGCCCGCCACCGTCCAGCGGCCGAGCTCCTCGGCTAAGGCGGCGGAGGCGGAGCGCTCTGCCTCGATCCTGGCCTGGCCGGACTTGAGCGAGGAGCGCTTGCCGTCCAGGAAGGCCAGGGCCGGCCCGAGCTCGGGGGCCGGCGGCAGGGCCGCTATGTAGGCCTCTGCCTCGGCCCGCAGGGCCTCCGCGCCCAGGGCCAGCTCGGAGAGCCGGGCCTGGGCGGCCGCGATCCGGCCGAGGTGGCGCAGCCGCTCGTAGTCCGCCGCCTTGGCGACCACGGCCTTCCGGCCCCAGTCGCTCAGCTCGGGGTCGATGTCCGTCGGGGCGAGGAGGCTCCACAGGCTGAGGGTCCGGAGGGCCGGGGCGGCGAGCCGGGCGGCGAGGAGGAAGCCCCTCCGCGCCTCCTCGCGCTCGCCCGCGTCGTAGGCCGCCTCGGCGGCCCGGTAGGCCCCCTCGACGGCGGGCTCGGCAGCGGCCTGGAGCTCCTCGAGGAGGCTCGACCACTGGGCGAGCATGGCCCCGGCGATGCCCTCGGGCTTTCCCTTCTCCCCCTCGATGGGCCGCAGGGACTCGGGCCGGCCGCGGATGAAGAGGTTGGCGTAGGTCATGTACGAGTACTCGATGATCGACTTGCCCTCGGTGGGGATGGCGGCGGTCCAGGCGGCGAGCCCCTGGCCGGCCTGGTGCTCCTCGAGGCGGCGCCGGGCGAGCTCGGTCAGGGCCGCCTCGGCGGCGGGGAGGGCCGCCTCGATGGCCGCCGGCTCCCCCGAGCGGAAGGCCTGGGCGAGGCCCCCGGCCGCCTGCCTGACCCGGTCCTGGAGGCCCTCGTAGGCCGGGATGAGCTCCTTGGACCGCGCGACGAGGCCGGTGACCGCCTTCACGGTGAGCTCGTCGTAGCCCGCGTTCAGGAACTCGGGCTCGAAGAGGACGAAGCCCTGCTCGTAGGTCCGAGCCGCCTCGGTGAAGCGGCCCTGGTCGACCAGGCCGCGGCCGGCGGTCATGATCCGCCGCATGAGGTCCTGGTTCTTCAGGGCGAGGCGGGTCTCCTTGAGCTTGACGATCGTGGCCTTGTCGGTGGCGTTGGGGTTGCGCTGGATCGACTCGAGCCGGGCGATCTGGGCGAGGATCTTATCGTCGTTGCCGGGCTCCTGCTGCATGGTGGCCAGGAGCTCGTTGGAGGTCCTCGTGTAGTCGTTCTGCAGACGCTCGATCTCCCGGATCTTCCTCAGGGCCTCGTCGAAGCGCTCGGGGTTGTCCCGCATGAAGCGGGCGAGGTAGAGCTTGGCCTCGTTGTAGTTCTGGTCGTCGATGAGCTTCTGGGCCTTGATCAGGGGGTCTTCGCGCCTGCCCATCGCGGCCGCGGGGGCGGCGGCGATGGCGAGGATGAGGAGGGCGAGGGCGCGGGCGCGCGGGCCGGAGGTCCCGGGCGCGAAGCGCGGCTGGAAGCTCATATAGCTCAATATATCCTTCAATTATCGGTTTCCCTGAGGGACCGCCCCTTCAGCTATTTTCGGCTCGCCGCGCCCCGGGGTGTAGGAAGATCGGACCCGTATAGAAATCGCAGGTAGACCATAGTATACTTTCGCTTGAGTATGAAGCGGAACGGGCTTTCGGCGGCGGGCCTCCTCGCCGCCCTCGCGCTCCTCGCCCTCGCCCCTCCCCCGGGGAGGGCCCAGGCCGTCGCGAGCGCCTACCAGGCCTTCTCCGACATACTCAACCCCGACCCCAACTCGGGCCTGACCACCTTCCGATCCCTCCTCGTCCCCATGGGCGGCCTCGCCGAGGGCATGGGCACGGCCTACACCGCCGTGGCCCGGGATTCCTCCTACTTCGAGTCCAACCCCGCGGCCTCGAGCTGCCTCGACTACACCGAGCTCGCCGTCTTCCACAACAACTGGATCGCCGACTCCAAGATCGAGGGCGCCGTCTACACGATCCGCTACAAGGGCCTGGGCTTCGGCGTCGGGGGCAAGTGGCTCTACCTCCCCTTCACCGCCTACGACGACTTCGGCGAGCGCTCGGGCTCCGGCTACTACTCCGAGGCCATGGCCGGCTTCAACGTCTCCTACAACCTCTTCCCCGGCTACTACTTCAACGGCATCGCCGTCGGCGCCACGGGCAAGCTCGCCTACCGCTCCATCCCCGCGGTCGAGGACGAGTCGATCACCGAGACCAACAACGCCTTGGCGGTCATGGTCGACCTGGGGATGCTCACCCGCTTCAACTTCGTCAAGCTCTACCACGCCCGGGCCAAGAACGCCTCCCTGGGCCTCGCCCTCAAGAACTTCGGCCCGCCCGTCCTCGGCGACCCCCTGCCCACCGCGGCCACCTTCGGCATGGCCTACTCGCCCCTCAGGCCCGTCCTCATCTCCCTCGACCTGACCAAGCCCATCAACCTCCTCGAGCCCGGGGACTCCGAGCGGCTCTACGCCGCCGCGGGGACCCTCGTCCAGGTCACCGACTTCTTCCAGTTCCAGGGCGGCCTCCTGGTGAAGGGCGGCAATCCCCGCCTCTCCGTCGGCACGGCCTTCACGATCGAGACCATCCGCCTCAACGTGAACTACACCCTCGACCTCACCACCCAGCTCACCCCCCTGAACCGCATCTCGATCCAGGCCGCCTTCTCCCTGGGCGACCTCGGCCGGGCCGAGCTTGCGAAACGGGTCGATATCCTGTACCTTAGCGGCCTGGAAGCCGAGGCCTCGGGCGATATCGCCAAGGCCATGGCCGACTGGACCGAGGCACTCAGGCTCGACCCGACCTTCGACCCGGCCCGGGACAGCCTCAAGACCGCCCTCGGCACCGTCGAGCTCCAGCAAACCATGGAGTCGCTCCAGCGGCTCGAACCCTAGGGGGCGCGCGTGGCCTTCTCCCTCATCGCCCGCATCCTCGGCGCGGCGGTCTCCGTCTACATGCTGGCCTGCGCGGCCCGTATCCTCATGAGCTGGCTGCCCGAGCTCGGCGCGGCCAGGGCCGGCGCCCTCCTCGCCCGGGCGGTCGATCCCTATCTCGGCTGGTTCCGGCGCTTCCCCTTCCTCTCGGCGGGCAAGTTCGACTTCTCACCCATCGCCGCGGTGGCCGTCCTCGCCGTCCTCAACAGGATCCTCGCCACCCTGGCCTACGCGGGGAGCATCAGCGTCGGCGTCGTCCTGGGCCTCCTCCTGGGAGCGGCCTGGTCGGCCGTCGCCTTCCTCCTGGGCTTCCTGGCCCTCTGCGCCCTGGCCCGCATCGTCGCCTACGCGGCGCGGTGGAACAGCCTCCATCCCCTGTGGCGCGCGATCGACGAGATGCTGAATCCCGTGCTCTATCGCATAACGCGGATCATCTACCGGAACCGCATAGTCCACTACCTGCAGGGCCTCGTCACGGGCCTCGTGATCCTCGCCGCCCTGCGGGCGGCCGGGGACGAGCTCGTACGGCTCCTGGCCCGGCTGCTCGCGCGGCTGCCGTTCTGAAAGGAGGAGCGATGCTCAGTCCCAAGCAGCGGGCCAAGCTCGCGGGAGCCGCCCAGACCCTCGCGAGCCTCGCGAGCCTCGGCCGCGCCGGCTTGACCGACGCCTTCGTGTCCAGGCTCGACGTCCTGCTCCGCGACCACGAGCTGGTCAAGCTCCGCTTCGGCGACCGCAAGGACGAGAAGCGGGAGCTCGCGGCCGAGCTCGCGCAGCGTACTCGGAGCGAGCTCGTGACCATGATCGGGAACGTGGCGGTTTTCTTCCGCCAGAACCCGGATCCGGAACGGCGAAAGGTCGAGCTGGGCGACTAGACTGCCTTGAATTCTGTTGCGCCCTCAATCAGGGAGGCAATCGAGGCGCGTTAGGGAGGCATGAGCGCCTTCATCCCTCCCTTCTGCCCCTGGAAAGGCTGCAGCGAGCATCATCTGCCCAGCTCGAAGCACCCCTACCAGGCCTACCTCCCCTGGGGCTCCTATCCCACCAAGGCCTTCGGCCGCGTGCCCCGTTTCCGCTGCACTTCCTGCGGCAGGACCTTCTCCGTCCAGAGCTTCAGCCTCGACTACTACGCCAAGCGCGTCGTCGACTACGAGGATATCTCGCGTCGCCTCTCCTCCTGCGAGTCGCTCCGAGCCATCGGCCGCAAGCTCGGGCTGTCCTGCGGCTCGGTGTCCAACCGCATCTCGCGGGCTAGTCGCCGGGCCATAGGCGCCGAGCCGCGGCTCGCCGCGAGCCGCCATCGAAGTACGCGGCGGCCGGAGCGGGGGGGATTACGGGGAAGCATGCTCGTTACGGCGGGTACACGAGCGAAGCAGGCTTCTAGCAGGAACGCTCGCTAGCGATGAAGGTGACGCTTTCAATGCTGGTGCCCGATGGGAAGGGTGGGGAGCGGGGAGAGGGAACCTCCCGAAGGTTCCCCTCCCCGCATCACCCATCATGCACTACAAGGTTCGAGGCAGTTCACTAGCGGTCCGCGTCGCGCCGCCTGAGCGCGGCGGATTCCTGGGGGAAGAGGAGGCCGAAGGCGTCCATGGCAATCTGGAGCTCCTCGTTGGTCGGCACGACGAGGATGGTCACGGGCGACCAGGGGGCGGAGACGACGCCCTCGGCCCCGCCGTTCGCCGCGTTGCGCTCGTAGTCCATCACGATGCCGATGTTCTCGAGCCGGTGGCAGATGCGCTCGCGCATCGCGACGCCGTACTGGCCGACGCCGCCGGTGAAGACGATGGCGTCGAGCTTGACGAGCTCGGCGGCGTAGGCGCCGATGTAGCGCCGCGCGCGGTGCGCGTAGGCCTCGAGGGCCTCGGTCGCGTTCTTGTTGCCCGCCTTGGCCGCCGCCTCGACGTCGCGCAGGTCGTTGGAGACGCCCGAGAGGCCCAGGAGGCCGCTCTTCTTGTTGAGCAGGGAGGAGATATCCTTCGAGCTCATGCCGCGCTCCTCGAGGAAGCCCAGGATGGCCGGGTCGAGATCGCCCGAGCGCGTGCCCATGATCAGTCCCTCGAGGGGGGTGAAGCCCATCGAGGTGTCGATGGAGCGGCCGTTGGCTATGGCCGTGATGGAGGCCCCGTTGCCGAGGTGGCAGGTGATGAGGTTCGTGTTGTCGGGGTGGCGCTTGAGCAGCTCGAGGGCGCGGCCCGCGACGAAGCGGTGGCTCGTGCCGTGGAAGCCGTAGCGCCGGATCCGGTACTTGTCGTAGAGCTCGCGGGGCAGGCCGTAGAGGTAGGCCGCGGGGGGCATGGTCTGGTGGAAGGCCGTGTCGAAGACCCCCGCCTGGGAGCGGCCGGGCAGGAGGCGCTCCGCCTCGCGGATGCCCGTGATGTTGGCCGGGTTGTGCAGGGGCGCGAGCTCGACGTTCCGCTCGAGGGCGGCCATCACCTTCTCGTCGATCACGACCGAGGAGGCGAACTCCTCGCCGCCGTGCACGACGCGGTGGCCGACGCCGTCGATCTCGCCGAGGCCCTTCAGTATCCCGGCCCTGGGATCGACGAGGGCGGCGCCGACCGCGGCCATGGCCTCGGCGTGGCTCGGGAAGGGCCGCTCCTCCTTGATCTCCCCCGCGGGCGACTTCTGGGAGATGAGGCCCTTGGCCTCGCCGATCCTCTCCACGAGGCCCTTGCCCAGGCTCCGCCGCTCGGGCATGAGGAAAACCTCGTATTTAAGCGACGAGCTGCCGCAATTGAGCACCAGGATGCGCTTGTCGGATGAAGACATTTTCCCCTGCCTCGTCTCTGGGGCCTTCGCGTCGGGCGCTACCGGGCTCCGCCGACCATGATAGGCCCAAGCGCTCGGACGGGCAAGACGGAATACGCGAGTAACCGGGAGGGGTGCCCCGAAGCCTGTTGCCTTTAAAGGCTCAGCGCGGCGCGGGAAGCGGCTCGAGGGCGGCGAAGGCGGCGATGAAGAAGCGCAGGCCCCGGTAGCCGAGGGCGGGATCGAGGGCGGCCTCGGCCAGGACTATGGCGGCCGCGCTGTCGGAGCGCTCGAGGATGAGGCGCGAGATCGGCACCCCGTCGGAGGGCTCGGCGAGGAGGCGGGACAAGGCCGCCGCGAAGGCGCCCGGCTCGAGGCCCCTCTCGGCCGCCGCGTCCCCGAGGAGGGCGAGGCCCGCGGCCTCGTCCTCCATGAAGGCCGCGTACATCGTGTAGAAGCGGGGCATCATGCCCAGTATCGCGGCGGTCGAGAGGAGTATCTCGTCGCTCGCGAAGCGGGGCTGGCTCGCCCGCCGGAGGCAGGCGACGAGGGAGGGGACCGATTCCGAGCTGCCCAGGAGCTCGAGGGCGTAGGCCGCGGCGATGCGGACCCGGGGATTGTCCGTCCGGGCGAGGAGCTCCTCGACGAGGGGGATGCTGCCCCGGTCCCCGAGCCGCGCCAGGGCCACCACGGCCGAGCCCTGGAGCATGTAGTCCTGGCCGTGCACCGCCGCGCGGAGGGCGGGCAGGGCGGCGGGGCAGGGCTTCTTCCCGAGGACCCGGGCCGCCACGTAGGCCGTCGTGTAGGGCTGCCGCTCGACCTCGGCCAGGAGGGCGAGCTCGGCCTCGGGGCAGAGCCAGGGCATCTTCTCGAGGGCGAGGATGGCCTCCATGCGCACGTCGAAGCGCGGCGAGCCGAGGTAGCCGAGGATCTCGCGCTGGGTCCGCGCCAGGGCCGCGCTCCGGCGCCGGCCGGCCCTGGTGCCCAGCTCGTGGATGAGGCGGATCTCCTCCTCCGGGGCCGCGCTCCGGTCGAGCCGCTGGAGGAGGCCGAAGGAGGCCAGGTCGCGGATGGAGAAGATGACGCCGAGGGACTCGCGCACCGTGGCCGAGCCGAGGGTCTGCAGGCGCGCCGCGCGGAAGAGCAGGCCGATGATGCCGGCGAGGAGGACCCCGTAGAAGACGCGGTAGGCGAGGACGGGGCCGAGGCCCGCCGCGCCCAGGAGGTCGAGGGCGACGCCCCCGAGTCCCGCGCCGAGCGAGCCGCCGAGGCCGTAGGCGATGAAGTAGAGGACCCCGAGGTCGAGCATGCGCGCGGGGCCCGCCAGGGCGAAGAAGTAGGTCTGGCCGACGTTCTCCTCGCCGTTGAAGCCGAAGGCGGAGAGGAAGTTGACGAGGACGAGGAAGAGGGCCACCGCGGCGCCGCCGGCGGGGCCGGCCAGGACGAGGGGGACGAGGCTCAGGGCGGAGGCCGCGGTATAGATCACGTAGAGGGGCTTGGCCCCGAGGCGGTCGACCAGGAGGCGGGTGAGCAGGCCCATGGCGAGGGTGCCGAGGCTGCCGACGAGGGAGTAGGCCATGACCGCGTCGTCGCCCTGGCCGAAGACCTCCTTGGCGTAGACCGGGAGGAAGGAGCGGGCCATGCCCGAGACGAAGGCCAGGCCCGCGTAGACGCCGATGAAGGAGCGGAAGTGGCGGTCGCGCATCGCCTCGACCGAGGCGCGCCATACGCTCGTGGAGGCCGAGGGCCGGTAATCCTCGGGCTCGGGGGCGCGGAGGAGGTATGCCGAGCCGACGAGGCCCATCGCGATGCCGACGGCTATCGCCGCGACGTAGAGGGCGGGGCTCGCGCTCCGGCCCAGGAGGAGGGCGACGGCGAGGTTGGCCCCGAGGCCGGCGAGGGAGCCGACGATCGAGACGGTGACGAGGAAGGCCCCCTTGTCCTGGCGCCTGGAGCCCGCGCCGCCTTCCGAGAGGAGGGCGAGGACGGGATTGTTGCCGATCAGGCCCACCCCGCGGAAGAAGTTGAAGAGGGCCGCTCCCGCGAGGATGAGGCCGAAGGCCGCGCCGGGGGCCCCCGCGGCGAGCAGGAGGGGGGAGGCGAGGACGGGGAGCATGGCCAGGTGGCGGGCCACCCAGGCCCAGCCGAAGACGCCCACGATGGACCTGCGCCGCACGAGGCGCTTGCCCAGGGGGAGGAAGAAGAAGGTCACGTAGCCGAGGGCGTTGAGGACGCCGACGAGGACCTTGGAGGCCCCGAGGGAGAGGGCGAAGAGGGTGAGGAAGCTGCCCGAAAGGAGGGTGAAGGAAGCCGAATTCAGGGCGTTGAAGGCGTAGAAGTCTTCGCGCGCCCGCTTGAGCGACGCGGGCGAGAGTAGGGCCATGGGGCCAGTATAGATGAAGGCGGGCCGGCGACGCTAGGCTGGCCGCCTTGAGGAGGAAGGCCCCTTCCGATAGAATGGGCGCCCATGATCCGCATCGGCCTGTCCTCCACCGCCCTCCTCTCGCGGGAAGCCCGCGGCTTCCTGCGCGTGGCCGCGGCCGCGGGCTTCGACGCGGTCGAGTGGGGAAGCGAGGCCCACGCCCCGGGCGAGGACCCGAAGGCCGCCGACGATCTCATGATCGACACCCTCCGAGCCGGCCTGACGATAGCCTCCTACGCTCCCCTCTACCGGGCGGGCTCGGACGGGGGCTTCAACGCCCGCTTCGGCGCGGTCCTGGAAGCGGCGGCCCGGCTGCAGGCCCCCTACATCCGCATCTTCGCGGGCCAGAGTCGGCCCGCGGGCCGCCGTCGCCGGCCTCCCGCCGAGGATCCCGGCCTCGAGCCCCTGGCCGCCGAGCTCCGGCGCCTGGGCGACCTGGCCGCCGAGCGGGGCCGCAGCCTCTGCATTTGCCCCTGTCCCGATACCTGGGCGGATAGCTACGAGGCGGCCTCGGCCCTCGCCGCCGCGGCGGGGCACCCCTTCGTGTCCCTGGCCTGGGAGCCGCTCCCGGGGGCCTCCGACGAGGCGGCGAGCGCGGCCCTCGAGGCCGCGGGCCGCGGCGTCCGCCTCATCATGGCGCGGAAGCTCGGCCGCGACGGGGCGGCCGGCCGCCTCGCCGACGACGAGGCGCACTGGCGCCGCCGCCTGGCCGCCTTCAAGGCCGCGGAGTCCGATTCCAAGATGGGGAGCTTCGTCATCCTCGGCGCGGCGCGGGTCGGGGCCGAGCCGGGCGACGACCTGCCCGGCCTCGAGGAGGACCTGCGCTTCCTCAAGGGCCTGGCCGCCGAGCTCGAGGGGCCGGCGCGGCGCCCCGGCGCCTAGGCGATCACTCGTCTCGGCCGGGGCCTCGGCCTCCGGCGCGCTCCTCGGCCTTGGCCGAATCCCAGAGCTCGTCCATCGCCGCCATGTTCTCGGCCGCGAGGGCCAAGCCCCGCGCCGCCATGCCCTTCTCGACGCCGCGGAAGCGGCGGCAGAATTTCTCGACCGCCCCGTGGAGGGCGAGGCTGGGGTCGACGCCGAGGAAGCGGGAGAGGTTCACCGCGCTGAACAGGAGGTCGCCGAGCTCCTCCTCGAGGGCGGCCTTGTCCCCGGCGGCGGCCGAGGCCTCGCAGGCCTCTTCGGCCTCCGCGAGCTCCTCGCGGGCCTTGGCCCAGACCGCCGCCGGCTCGACCCAGTCGAATCCGGCCTTTGCCGCCTTCTTCTGCACCTTGTTGGCCCGCTCGAGAGGCGGCAGGGCGCGGGGCACCGCGTCGAGGATCGAGTCCTTGGCCCTCCGGCCCTCGACCTTCTCCTTGATCTCGTTCCACTGCCTGAGCACCGCGTCGGGGGTGGCGGCCTCGGCCTCGCCGAAGACGTGGGGATGCCGGCGCACGAGCTTGGCCGAGATGGAGTCGAGGGAGTCGGCGACCGAGAACGCGCCTCCCTCCTCGTGCATGTACGCGATCATCGTGGCCAGGAGGTAGAGGTCTCCCGCCTCCTCGCGCACGTGCTCGGCGTCGCCCTCGCCGATGGCCTCGACGAGCTCGTAGGCCTCCTCGACGACACTGCCCCGCAGGCTCGAGGGCGTCTGCTCCCGGTCCCAGGGACAGCCGTCGGGGGCCCGCAGCCGGGCGACGATGGCATAGAGCCTCCCGAAGGCCTCCCCCGCCCGCCTTTCCGCCCCTTCCCCTCCCGCCGTTCCGTCGCGCTCGCCCATATCCGGCCACCTCGCTGCCGGATACTAGCACGGAGGGCAGCCCGGCGCCCAGGCGCGCCGGCCGGCCGGCCGGGCTCCCGCCTCCGATGCGCTTTTTATTAACGGGCGTTTTTGCGTATACTTACTCCATGGCTTCGGACGAAGGCCCGGGCGAGAAGAAGCGGATACTCCTCCTCTCGGGCGACGCCTCCCTCCTCGAGCGCCTCTCAGGAGCCCTCGCTTCCCTGGGCGAGTCCCTGGGGCTCGCCGCAGGCGCCGTAGAGGCGGCCGGAGCCTCCCTCCTCCTCCTCGACCTCGACTACCTGGAGCGCGGGAAGGCCTGCCTCGACTTCGACGGCCAGGGTCCCCCCCTCGTCCTCGTCCTCCCGGGCCGGGTCGGGGACTACGACTTCGCCTCCTGCATCGGCAAGCGCATCGTCGGCTTCATGCGAAGGGAGTTCTCCCCCTCCGAGGCCGGCGCCGTCCTCGCCGCCGCCCTCGGCCGGGTCGAGGAGGCGCGGCGCCTCCGTGAGGAGGCCCGCCGCTTCGTCACCTTCGTCAACGCGAGCCCCGACCTCCTCATCATGATCGACGAGGAGGGCACCTACCTCGAGGTCTTCTCCGCCGACGAGGCCGTCCTCCTCTCCAAGCCCGAGCGGCTCCGGGGCCGCACGATACGCGAGCTCTTCCCTCCCGAGCTCGCCGAGGACCTCATGGCCCTCGTCCTCAGGGCGACGAGGGGCGAGATGGGCGGCATGATCGAGTACGAGCTCGAGGTCCTCGGGGGCCTGCGCTGGTTCGAGGGCCGGGCCGCCCCCGCCGGCCTCGGTCCCGGCGGCAAGCGCATCGCCATGTACGAGGCCCGGGACATCACGGAGCGCAAGGCCACCGAGGCCGCCCTCAGGCGGGCCCTCGACGAGAAGAACATGCTCCTGCGCGAGCTCCAGCACCGGGTCAAGAACAACCTCGCCATGATCTCGAGCCTCTGCTCCCTCGAGATGGACCGGATCGGCGAGGGAGCGGAGAGCGAGGCCCTCGGCCGGGTCCAGGACCGGATCCGCGCCATGGCCCTCATCTACGACATGCTCTACCGCTCGGAGGGCCTCATGGACGTCGAGCTCTCCGACTACCTCAGGCGCCTCCTCGAGAGCTTCCGCGAGGGCTACCTCGGCGGGCCGGGGATCGAGGTCGAGCTCGTCGAGGAGCTCGTGCCGGCGAGGCTCGAGCTCAAGCGGGCGGTGCCCCTCGGCATCATCGTCACGGAGCTCACCACCAACGCCCTCAAGTACGCCTTTCCCGGGGGCCGCGCGGGCAGTATCTCCGTCTCCCTCCGATCCGAAGGCGGCCGGGCCTCCCTCGCGGTCGAGGACGACGGGGTCGGCATGGCGGTTTCCCGAGGGGGGGAGGACTCCCCCGGCACGGGCCTGCGCCTCGTCGAGCTCCTCGCCGAGCAGCTCGGCAGCCGGCTCGAGCGGGGGCCGGGGCCGGATGGGCGGGGACTGCGCTGCTCCTTGGAGCTCGACCTATCGCCGAGCGAGCCCTGAGCCCGTCCTCGGGGCGCGGCCGGGCCCGCGGAGCCTCAGTCGACTATCTCGTATTTCCCCGCCAGGGCCGCGATGGCCGACTTGTCCTCCAGGCCGAGCTTGCGGTAGGCGCGCGAGAGGGAGTTGCGCACCGTGGACTCGCTCACGCCGCACTCGAAGGCGATCTGCTTGAGCATCCTGCCCTCGGCCACCGCCTTGACGTAGACGCATTCGGCCGCGGAGAGGCCTCGCTCGCTCAGGGAGTAGCGGGGCTTGGGTTCCTTGAGGTAGACGGCGAGCTTCTCCTGGAAAGCCAAGTAGAGGAAGAGGAGGAAGGCGGAGATGAAGAAGAGGGGCGTCAGCGTGTAGAAAAGGCCGCGGCCGGTCCTGAGGGCGGTGAAGAGCTCGCAGCCGTAGAGGTAGCCGAGGCTCGCGAGGAATTTGGGGACGCGATGCCGCTCGTAGAAGCCGAGGCGGAACAGGAGGATGACGCCCATGCTGAAGAAGCCGAGGCCGTAGAAGGACTCGTGGGTCGTCATGAAGGGCAGGGGCGTCAGGGCGAACATGATGATCGGCTGGTACCAGACGAGGAAGGGGACGTAGGCGCTCGCGACGAAGAGGGCGCTCATGATGAAGAGCGTGATGGCCTGGAAGTCGAGCAGGACTGAGAGCAAGGTCCCCCCCTCCTTCGAGAGCACCCGATAGACGTTGAAGCAGCCGGCCAGGAGGAAGACGATCGCCCAGAAGAAGCCCGTGGCCCTCAGCTGCTGTCTCATTCCCAGTACCCGCGGAGGGCTGCGTCGAGGCCGAGGATCTCGTCCATTTCCGGGGCGGGGATCGCCTCGACCTGGGACCTGAGGCTCCGGAGGAGGGCCTCGGCGTCCCAGGCGCCCGCCCCGAGGGGATTGTACCTGCCCGCGGCCCGGTCGGCCGCCAGGTCCTTCTTGTAGCCCGCGATCATGACGATGGCGAGGAGCTTCATGCCTCGGGCGATGAGCGCGGGATCGCCCCCGTCGAAGGAGGCTATGGAGGAGAGGCGGGCGAGGACGTCGTAGTCGTCCGACTCGGCGTGGTCGAAGAGCTCGCGGGCCGGCCCGGAGGCCCCGCCCAGCACGAAGACCGCGAGGTGGGCCAGGGCGCAGCGCTCGGGGGCGCGGCAGCCCGCGAGGAAGGGCAGGGCGCCGATGAGCTTGGCGGTCGGATTGCCAGCGAAGGCTTCCGCACGGCTCCGGTCCATCGCGAAGCCTGAGGCCATGGTCGCGGAGAGGCGTTTCCAGGTCGCGTGGGTGAAGCGGTTCTTCGGCATGCTGTCTCCCTTGCCGGGCTATCATAGCATCGGGCTGAGCGGCGTCAAGTTTGCCGATCGGGGCCGCCCTTCGCGTTCCTCGAAGGAGGCTTTGGGGCGACAATTTTAAATATATATCATAAATACAATTACTCCTTGTAGGCAAATGTCTACAAGCTTTTATGGGCTTTCCTCTTGTGTTCGCAGCGTCGCGGGATATCATTGGAACCGTGATCGACGCGGTTCGGGGCGGGTATTGCCGTACCTCCGTTGCGGATCGTCGTAGGTCGCTTATTTAAAAAGAAAGCGTCGCTCGTCAGCGAGGCGGAGGTAAAAAAAGGAGACGGGGCTGTCCCTTCGGGAACAGCCCCTCTCTTTTTCTAGTGCCTCGAAGATTGTTGGCGCCGGAAGGCCCGGTCCGGCCAGGGCTCAGGAGCCGCCGAGCTCGAGGATCAGCTCCACCTCGCCGCGGCTTACCTTGACGGCGCGGGCTATCTCGTCGACGCTCCAGCCCTGGCGGGCGAGCTTGCGGACGGTGTCCTGCACGCTGGCCGGGGGGGCTCCCCGCTCGCGGGAGGCCTTGGCCGAGCCGCCCTCCTCCTTGAGGAGGGTGGAGAGGAGCTTGAGCTGCTCCTGGGCGCGGCGGTCGATCTCCTCGAGCCTGGTCTCGGCCCGGGCGACCCATTCGCGGGCCTTCTGCACCTCGGCGATGCGCTTCTCCGCCTCGGCTATGTCCGCGTCGAGCTCTCCGAGCTTGCGGACCGCCGCCTCGGTCCTGTCCTGTCCGGCGGCGAGCTGATCCACGGCCTTCTTGAGCTCGGCGAGGCGCCCGGGAAGGGCGCGCAGCTCGCCGCCTAAGCCCGCGACGGCCTTCTCGATGGCCTGGATCTGCTGGAAGTTCTTGTCCACCGCCTCGGCGGTCGAGTCGAGGACGCCCGCCTTCTTCTCGATGCGGTCGGAGGCGGCCTCGGCCTCCTTGGCCAGCTCGAGGACCCGGCGGATATCGGCCTGGGCCTGGGTGAGGGCGTCGGCCTGGCCGGTGACCTCCTCGAGCCGCTTGTCCACGCCTTGCGAGACGGAGGCCAGGCGGGAGAAGTCCTCCTCGAGGGAGTCGATGCGGCGCTTCTCCGCGAGGAAGCGGGTGACTTTCTGGTTGACCTCGTCCTCGAGGCGCTTGACCTTGTTGAGCTGGACCTCGATCTCCGAGACCTCGGCCCGCCGGCCCTCGAGCCGGGCGAGGTCGGACTTCATCGACTCGATGCCCGAGGCGAGGCTCTCGCGGAGCTCGTCGGCCCGCTCGAAGATCTTGGTCTGGGCGACGAAGGCCTTCTGCTCCTTGTCGATCTCGGCCAGGACGCCGGAGAGGCGGGCGGCCTCGGTCTCGGCCTTGGCCATGGCCTGGGCGCGGCTCGCCTCGAGCTTGAGGCCCAGGTCCTGGACCGCGTCGCGGTACTCGCGCAGCCGGGCGTCGCCCTCGGCCTGGGCCTCGCGCCGGCGCTTCTCGAGGTCGGCCATGAGGGACTCGTAGCCGCGGGAGAAGCCCTCGAGGGCCTGGGAGATGCGGCCCGTGAGGTCGGTCCGCAGCTCGGCGGTGCGGTCCTCGAGGCCGGCGAGCTCCTTGGCCAGGCGGTCGCGCTCGGCCTGGGAGGCCTGGACGAAGGAGGAGGACTGGTCCTCGTACTCGGTCTTGGCCCGTTCGATGAGGCCGAGGCTCGAGGCGGCGAAGGCCTCGAGCTCGGAGCGCATCCTGCCCTCGGCCTCGGCGAGGGCCTCGTCGAAGCGGGAGCGGATGGAGTCGGTCGCCTGGGCCAGGGACTCGCGGGTCTCGCGCACCCGGAGCTCCTCCGCGCCCACCGAGGCGGCCAGGGCCTCGAGGCGGGAGCCGAGCTCCCGTTCGGCGTTCTTGATGCGGCCGCCCGCCTCGAGGGAGAAGCGGGAGATCTCGCCCTCGACGTAGGCCTGGGCGGTGCCCCGCGCCTCGGCCGCGTCCTTGAGGACCGACTGCTTGAGGGCGGCGAGGGCCTCGTCGGCCATGCCGCTCTGGGCCCTGATCCCGTCCTGGAGGGCCTCGAGCCGCTCGCGGAGCTTGTCCAGCTGCTCCTGGGAGCGGGCCTGGAGCTCGGCGAGGCGGGCGCGGGATTCCTCGGCCGCGGCCTTCTCGGAGGCGACGCGCTCGGCCGCCGCCGCCGCCGAGAGCTCGGAGAGGGTGCGGTCGAGGTCCGAGCGCCAGGACTCCAGTCGCGCCTCGACGTCGTCGCTCCGGGCCTTGAGGTCGGCGAAGAACTCGTCCTCGAAGACCTTGAGCTTCTCGGAGACGTTGTCGTAGGCCCGGGACTTGAGGGCGTCGAGCTCCTCCTCGAGGGCCTTCATGCCGCCGCGTAGCTTGGCCGCCTCGGCGGCGAAGCCCTCCTCGAAGCGGCCGCGGCGGTCCTCGAGGGCCTGCCCGAAGGCGGCGAAGTCGTTCTCGACCCGGCGGGCGGTCTGCTCCATAGAGGCGCGGAGGGCCTGGTCGAGCTGGCCGAGCTCTCCCCCGGCCGCCTCGAGGCGCTGGAAGCGGGCCTCGACCTCGGAGCCGTACTCGGCGAGGCGGCGGCCGAATTCCTCGAAGGCGCGGGACTGGAGGGCGCTCCCCTCCGTCGCGATCCGCGCCTCGAGGGCCTCCCGCTCGGCCTGGATCCGGGAGGCCGAGGCGGCCACGGCGGCCTCGCTCCGGGCGACGGCCTCGACCTGGGCCCCGACCCTGGCCTCGGCCTCCTCGAGGCTCCGGGCGAGGGTCGCCGAGGCTTCCTCGGCCTCGGCCTTCCACTCGGCCTTCAGTCCCTTGACCAGGCCCTGGATCTCGGTCGCCCGCTCCTTGGCGAGGGCGCCGAGCTGGCCGAACTTCTCCTCCATGAGCTCCTTGAGCTTGGCGGCCTTGAGCTCGCTGGCTTCCTTGAGCTTGTCGAAGGCGGCGTCCTCGAGCTTGACCGCCTCGGCCCTCGCCTTGTCGAAGGCCTTGGCGAGCTCCCGCTCGAGCTCGGCCCGGCCGGCCTCGGCCCGCTGGACGCTGAGCCCGGCCTCGGCCTTGGCCCGCTCGAGGAGGGCGGCGACCTCGCCCAGGCGGCGGCCGACGTCGGCGAGGAGCTCGCCCTTGAAGGACTCGAGGGCGGCCCCCGCGTCCTTGGCGAAGGAGGCGCGGAGGGCGGGGAGGTCCCGCTCGATGAGGGCCATGCCCTTCTCCGCCGCGTCGAGCTTATGCGCCACCTGCTCGGTGAATTCGGCCTCGTCGTGGAGGCGGGAGAGGTTCTCGTCGACCCGCTCGGTCATCTCCATGAGCCGGGCCAGGGCGGCGTCGTACTCGCCCAGGCGCTTCTCGATCCCGCCGATGGCCTCGGCCCGCTCCGAGAGGCCCTGCTGGACGGCCTGCACCCGCTCCAGGGCGACCTTGGCCGCCTTCTGCTGGACGTCGAGCTCGATGCCGTAGCGCTGGAGGTCCTCCGCGCGCTTGTCGACGTAGGCGGAAAGCTCGTCCTTGAGCCGGTCCGCGTACTTCTTCACCTTCTCGAGCGAGCGGTTATCGCGGTCGAGCTGGCGGTAGACGAGGAGCACGACCAGGACGACGCCGAGGGTGATGAGGTTTCCCGTCGTGAAGAAGAGCATGCGGAACTCCAATCTTTCGGATGGACCTTTCGCCGGAGTATAGACTATTTGCGGCCAGAGCGGAAGCGCCGCCGCCTCCGAGCGCCGCCGCCGAAGGGCTTCCCGGAGCGGGCCTCGGCCGCTATCCTGGCTTCGATGAGAACGACGAGCAGGTCAGCCGCGGCTATCCTCGCCCTCGCTTTGCTCGCCGCGAGGCTCGCTGCCCAGGCGGGCGGCCCGGCCTTCCCTGCCGCCGCTCCAGCGGCGGGCCTCCTCTGCCCCGAGCGTCTCCGCCAGGGCGATCCCCTCCTCGCCTGGGTCCTCGCCGAGGCGAGCTTCGCGGGGGCCGAGGCCCGGCTCGCGGCGGCGGGCGAGGGCAGGATCATCGCCGCGGCCGCGGCCTTCGCCGGGCCCGAGCTCGCTTCCCCTCCCCGGGTCGGCGCCGCAGCGGCCTTCCGGGCCTACGGTTTCCTCATGGCCATACCCTTCGACCTTCCTCCCGGGGACTACCTCGTCCTGGTGGAGGGGGCCGCCGCCCTTTCGGCCCGGCTCTCCGTCGAGGCGCGGACCTTCCCGAGCGAGGACATCGCCCTTGACGCGGCGAACACGAGGCTCCGCTCCGAGCCCAGCCCCCGCAAGGAGGCCGAGGCCAGGAAGCTCGCCGAGCTCCTCGCCCGGGCCGACCCCGCGGCGGTATTCCTCGACGGCTCGGCCTTCATGCTCCCCCTCGTGCCCCGGCGCAGGAGCGCGGGCTTCGGCGACCGGAGGCGCTACCTGTACCAGGGCGGGGGCGCCGAGACGAGCCTCCACGCCGGCCTCGACCTCGCCGTGGCCACGGGGGCGGAGGTCTCGGCCTGCGCACCGGGCCGGGTGGTCATGGCCGCGGACCGGGCCGTGACCGGCCTGACCGTCGTCGTCGAGCACCTGCCGGGACTGTATTCGCTGTACATGCACCTCTCAACACTCTTCGTGGCAGTGGGGGAGGGGGTCGAGCGGGGGACCAGGCTCGGCCTCTCGGGCTCCACGGGCCTGTCCACCGGCCCCCACCTCCACTGGGAGCTCCGCGCCCGGGGCCAGGCAGTCGACCCCGAGTACTGGCTCTCCCGCCCGCTACTAGACAAGGATCGCGCCGCCGCTATAATAGCAAGGCTTATCGAAGGGAGGTGATTCCTATAAAGCAGATCGTCGTGGACGACAACGAGCCCCTCGAGAAGGCCATAAAGCGCTTCAAGCGCATGGTCGAGAAAGAGGGCATCATCCGCGAGTGGAAGAAGCGCGAGTACTTCGAGAAGCCTTCCACCATCAAGAACCGCAAGCAGAAGGCGCTCGCGAGGAAGCTCCTCAAGAAAGCCCGCAAGCCTCGGGA
>ERZ795054.1486-NODE-1486-length-22039-cov-7.628639_pt1 | contig 22039 bp, 16 predicted proteins | sample MGYA00375138_ERZ795054 | MGnify/ENA primary metagenome ERZ795054 (study PRJEB30183, sample SAMN05720215) | anaerobic digester metagenome | isolation source: active sludge of municipal wastewater-treating anaerobic digesters | place: USA | collected 2014-12-23 ... | reverse complement strand
ATCTGAAACGTCTGACTGCCGCTTTCGCCAAGGGGCTGGAAAGCCCCGAATACAAGCAGGCCAATGCCCTTGCGCAAAAGAATGTCGCCGCTGTGGCCAATCTTACGGGCGGCAGCGAAGTCATGCTGCTTGATGCGGTGGGCAATGCGGTGTTTGCCTCCGCCGGCAAGGAAGACTTGGGTGGCAATGTAAAAACGGGTTCTCTGAAGGGTTCCGGCTTGGCTCGCCTCTTCGACAAAACTCGCGACCGGGCCGGGATCGAGGATTACAGCGCCTATGAAGGGGCAGACAACGCGCTGACGGCGTTTATCGGTGGTCCTATTGTTGACGGCAACGGCCAATATCTGGGTATGTTGGCGTTCGAGATTCCCACGGATTTTATTGACGGCATCATGCAGGATCGCACGGGCATGGGCGAGACCTTCGAGAGTTATCTGGTGGGGAAATTGGGCGACAAGGTGACGTTGCGCAATAACCGTGTAGTCAGCAAGGGCAAGATCGGCGATGCCAAGACCGGCACCGACATTGATGCGATCATGGCGGGCAAGTCTGGGGCCGAAATGAAAGTCGGTGAATTTGACAAAATGTACAAGTTGACCCTGTACGCGCCCTTGCAAATTCCCGGGTTGCAATGGGGCATCATCACCGTTGGCACGGCGGAACAACAGGCGGCGCCCGCCAGTATCGAGGACGCCAAGACGGATTATTTCCAGGACTATACCAAACGCTTTAATATCTCGGATCTGTTGCTGGTCGCGCCGGATGGTCAGGTGTTCTATTCAGTGGCGCACCGCGCCGATTATCAGACCAACCTGATCAACGGGCCGTACAGCGATACCCATGTCTCCAAGCTGTTCCGCAAGGTGCGCGATTCCAAGCAGATCGGCTTCGCTGCTTTCGAGACCTACGCACCTTGGAACAACGAGCCGCGCGGGTTTGTTGCTGTCCCGATCATTGCGCAGGGCGAGTTGCTGATGGTGATGATCGAGCATGTATCCCCGGCGGAGACCAACAAGCTGATGGCGGATCGCTCAGGCTTGGGCAAATCCGGCGATTCCTACCTGATCGGGTTCGACAAGCTGGCGCATTCCGACTCCCTCCAGGACTCCACGCGCAACGTCAAGGATTCGTTCGCCGATCCGAACAAGCATCGCATCGTCAACGCCACCGTGGAAGCCATCGTGGGGGTAGATCGGGCGACGCCATCGAATTTTATAAGGATTACCGGGGCCACGACGTGGTGGGCGCTTTCACGGCCATCGATGCGCTCGGCTCGAAATGGATTTTGTTCGTTAAGCAGGACCTGACTGAAGCTTTCGAGCCGGTGGCGGCATTGCGGAACGCCATGCTTGTGATGGCCGTCATAATCGCCATCGCCATCGTGCTCCTGGCGCTGGTGATCGCCGGCCTGCTCGCCCGGCCGATCCTCAACATGGCGAACACCATCAACCAGATCGCCACCAGCCGCGACCTCACGCTGACCGTGCCGGTGGCGAATAAGGACGAAATCGGCCGCATGTCCGCCGCGTTCAATCAGATGATGCAGGTCATCCGCAACGCCTTTGCCGTGGTAAGCAACACGGCGGCTACTGTAGATGCCAACGCCAGCGAAGTGGCCAAACGCGCGCTCGCCAATCGCGACCGCGCCAAGGTCGAGGCGGAACAGTCCGAAACCGCCGCCAAGATCATTTCGGAGATGGGCGCCACCGCCGGCGAAGTGTCGCAGGCGTCGGTCGCCCAGAAGGAAGCGGCGGATCGCTCCAATACCACCATCGTCTCACTGCTGAAGGCCATGCAGGATGTGGCGGTGTCCGCCACCGCGCAGAACCAGGAAGTGAACACCACCATGGAGCGCGTCGGCGACATGGGCCAGACCGGCGCCAAAGTGGTGGAAACCGCGCGGCAGCAGGGCGAGAAAGTGGTGGACGTGACCCGGTCCGTCAATCAAATCGCCCAGGCGGTGGAGGAAATGAACAAGGCGGTGGCGCAGGCCACCGAGTTTGGTCGGTCGGTGGCGCAGGCCGCCGAAGCCGGCAGCCGGTCGGTAGCCTCCACCGTGAGCGGCATGCGCTCTATCGCCGAGTCCTCGGAACAGATTTCCGAGATCATCGGCGTGATCACGGAAATCGCTGAACAGACCAACCTGCTGGCGCTGAACGCCGCCATCGAGTCTGCCCGCGCCGGCGCACACGGGCGCGGGTTCGCAGTGGTGGCCGACAAAGTCGGCAAGCTGGCGCAGCGGGCCTCGGAGGCCGCCAAGGAAATCACCCGCCTGATCAAGGACTCCACCGCCCGCGTCAACGAAGGCACCAAGCTGAGCGATGAGGCCCAGCAGGCGCTGGTGAAGATTGACGAAAGCGGCAAAATCAACATGCAGGCGATTGAGGGTATCGCCAGAACCGCCGGCCTGCTGGTCGCCAACACCCAGCAGGTGCGCAATCTGGTGAGCGAACTCAACACCCTGGCGCAACAGATCGGCGGCATGGCCGGCGAACAGGGTTCCCGCCGCGAAGCCGCGCAGAAGGCGCTGGCGGCGCTGCTGGAACAGTCGCAACGCATCGGCCAACTGGTGACCGAGGCCAACCAGGGCGCCAGCGCCATCGGCGCCGAAATGAAGGGCATCGTGGAGCGCACCGCGCAGATGACCAGTCTGACCGGCCTGCAAGCGCAACGCTCGAAGAAGGTCATGGAAATCGCGCAAAACTCGGCCGAAGGCGCGCGCCAAACGGTGGAACGCGCCGGCGGCGTGGTCAACCTCAGCCAGGAGTTGCAGGACGGTTCCCGCCAGCTCACCGAGCAGGTGCGGCAGTTCAGGATCGTCAGAGGCGAAAGTTCGGTCGCGCCGGCGGCGTCTTCGCAGTGGCATGCCGGTTGATGTGGTCCTGATCCGGGTTGCGGCCAGTCGGCGGGTCTTCAAGGATCGCCGGCTGGCCCTCCGATCCGGGGCGCGAACCTAAAGGAGCGCGAAAATGGCTGATGTATATACGACAACCAGGCGCATGGACGAGGCCGAGGAAAAAGACCACCTCATGCAGTTGGTGGGCTTTATGAACGGCAAGGAAATGTTCGGCGTGGATATCCTGATGGTGCAGGAAATCATTCGCGGCGCGCCGATCACCGCCGTGCCGAATGCGCCGGCCTTTGTTGAGGGGGTCACTAACTTGCGCGGCAACATCATTCCGGTGATTGATCTGCGCAAGCGGCTTAATTTGCCGACCGACCGGCAAGGCCCAGGTAAAAACTGGGTGTTGATTCTCGACATCGCTGGCCGGGTTACCGGCTTTATCGTGGATGCCGTGACCGAAGTCCTCAAGATCGAGCGGAACGCCATCGAGCCACCGCCCGACATTGTCGTGGCGGGATTGGAGAGCCAATACGTTCAGGGCGTTTGCGATATTGGCGAACGGTTGCTGATTCTGCTCGATTTCAACCGCATTCTGCTGGTCGAGGAAATCAAGCGGCTCAAGGACGCCAGTATCGGCGGAGCGCGGTTGAGCGGTGCGGCGGGCTAGCCGAACGGCTCAGGGCTTTGCGGGCCTATCAGGAATCCATTGTGGGGCAGCGTCATGGGCATACGAATTCTGGTTGTTGATGACTCCTCGATGATGAGGAAACTGCTGGGGAAGGTTTTGAAGCCGCCGGGCCATCAGATTGTTGGTGAAGCCAAAAACGGCCTCGAAGCCCTGGAACTCTACAAGGCGCTGCAACCCGATTTGGTGACCATGGACATTACCATGGACGGGATGGACGGTCTGAGCGCCGCCCGCGAAATCCTGCGCTACGACAGCGCCGCCCGTATTCTGTTCCTGTCCAATCTGGATGAGGAGAAATACCGGGGCGATGTCGAACAGTTGCGGGCCATTGGCTTCATCAACAAGCATAAGTCGGAGGAAGTGCTCAAACTGATTGCAAGCCTGGAAAAAACCGAAAAAGCTGAACCCGAGGGCTAGCCGGGCCATCCGACTCCGATCCGCACACTGCTTTTGACCGAAGAGCATCCCATGATCGAGCTTGATCCATCGCTGATTAATGATTTTGTTGCCGAAGCTGGCGAGCACCTTGAAGAAATGGAAGCGACCCTGCTGCGACTGGCGGGGGATCCGGCTAATCGGGAATTGTTGAACGCCATTTTCAGGCCGGTTCACACCATCAAGGGCGCTTCGCAATTCATGGGGCTGGCCCGGATTGCGGCGCTCTCCCACAAGCTGGAAGACCTGCTGGATCTGCTCCGCCAAGGGAAAAAACCTTCCAGTCCGGGCATTGTGGAGACCCTGATCATCGCGCAGGACCGCATCGCCATGCTGGTGGCGGATCTGGCCGGTTCCCAGACCGAGGAAACCCCGGTTGATGATCTGATCGCCCGGCTCGAACAGATCATCGCGGGGCGAGAAGAGGCCATGGAGGCCATGGAACCTGCGGAAGCCGTGGAAGCCGTGGAAGCCGTGGAAACGGCAGCCAGCGCCGCCGCCACGCCGGAACCGCCCGCCCCGGCAGCGCCCGCGCCGGAACTGGAAACTTATGAAGAAGAATACGACAAGGAACTGTTCACCATCTTCATCCAGCAATTGCAGGAAAAGCTGACCTTCCTGAGCGGGCAAGCCGGGCGGTTCTTCACCGCACCTGACAAGTTCGAGGTGTTGGAGCAGTGTCTCGACAGCATTAAAAGTCTCGTCTCCTCCGCCAATTACATGGGGTACCGGGCGCTCGCGCTGCTCTATGAACAGTGGTGTGATGAGGTTCTTGCGGCCCAGCAGGCGACGGCATTGGATCAGGAGGTTTCCATGGATTTCATGGAGACCTATATCGGCCGGGTGATCAAGCTCTTCCCGCAGTACGGCGAACAGTTACTGCAAGGGGCCGAGCCAGCGCCGCCCACCGCCCCGGAAATCGCCAGAGAACCGGCGCGGGAAGATCGGCGGGAACGCGAACCGGCGCTCGCGCCAGCCCGCGAGACCCCGGTTGCCGCCGCGCCAGCGAAGGCAGCTCCGGCCGAGCCGGCGCCAGTCACGCCGCGCCAGGAGGCTGCGCCAGCGGCGGAGCCGGCTTGGGAAGGCGAGGGCGAGCGCCAGAAACCGGAGTCGTCCCAAGGCGCCGGCGAGCGGGTTGTGAAGAAAAGCGTGCGGGTGGATGCGCAGAAGATTGACGTTCTGATGAATCAGGTTGGGGAACTGATTGTTGACCGTTCTTATTTCTTTCAGTTGTTCAATGAGATGCGCAATCTTCAGCAGTATCTGAAGGTCAATGCCGGCCTCGATCCAAAAGATATGAAGCTGATCCGGGCCTTTACCTACCGTCTGGGCGAGGCCATCGTTTCCCTGAGCCGGACTTCCAACGAACTCCAGGAAGGGGTGATGAAGGTGCGGATGCTGCCCATCGCCCAGCTTTTCAATCGTTATCCGCGTTTGATCCACGATCTCACCCACGGCACCACCAAACAGGTGCAACTGGAAATCCGGGGCGAGGAAACGGAACTGGACCGGATGATTATTGAAGAAATTTCCGACCCGCTGATTCACCTGATCCGCAATGCCGTGGATCATGGCTTCGAGACCGTGGCGGAGCGCAAACGCCTGGGCAAGCCCTCGACCGGTTCACTGCTGTTGGAGGCCTACCATGAGAGCAACCACATCGTCATCGAAGTGACTGACGATGGGCGCGGCATGAATCCGGAACTGATCAAGGCCAAGGCGCTGGAAAAAGGCCTGTTTTCCAGGGAGGAACTGGAACGGATGGTGGGCCGGGAATTGTTGCGGTTGATCATGATGCCCGGTTTTTCCACGGCGGCGGAAGTGACCAATACTTCCGGGCGTGGTGTCGGCATGGATGTGGTGAAGAAGAATATCGAAAAGCTGAATGGCACGATTGATATTGAATCCACCGTCGGTCTTCAGACCAGAATCCGCCTGAAGATTCCGCTGACGCTGGCGATTATCGCGGCGCTGATGGTGCGGGTGGGCGATAATCTGTTTACCGTGCCATTGGCTAATGTGGAAGAAACGCTGCGGATTTTCGCCAAGGACATCACGACGGTGGAAGGCGCGGAGGTCATTCATCTGCGCGGCAAGACCACGCCGATTTTCCGACTGTCCGCCCTGTTTGATATTCCATCAGACCCGCAGGATACCGACAAATTTTTCGTGGTCATCGTCAATGCCGGGCTGCGAAAGATTGGGCTGGTGGTGGATGAATTGCTGGGCCAGGAAGAAGTGGTGATCAAGCCGCTGGTGGATTATTTGCAGGAAAAGAGTGGGTTGTCCGGCGCGACGATTATTGGCGACGGCCGGGTTTCGCTGATCCTGGATGTGTATGAACTGGCGAATATCGCCATGAACCGGCAGATTGCCCGCTATCAGGAATTGAGCCTCGGCAGAAGAAAAGCCGTCAATGAGAAAACCGGTTATCCGGCGGCAGGCAAGCTCAGTTAAACGGACTGCAATCCAGCCGGCTGGCTGGATCATTCTGCATTGATGTCTGGCCTGCTTTGCTCCCAACTGGTAGAGAGTCCCGCTCATGGTGGAGAAAATAAAAGTCCTGGTGGTGGACGATGCCGCTTTCATGGTCAAGGCTGTCAGCGAACTGCTGGAATCCGATCCAGGCATCAAAATCGTTGGTAACGCCAGGAACGGCTTGGAGGGTTTGGAAAAAATCAAGGCGTTGCGTCCCGATGTGATCACGCTGGACATGGACATGCCGGTCATGGACGGCGTGACGACCATTCGCCATATCATGATCGAAGCGCCGGTTCCCATCGTGGTGCTGAGTTCCCTGTTCAGCGATGGCAGCATTACCTTCGAGGCGTTGCGGCTGGGTGTAGTGGATTTTTTACCCAAGCCGTCCGGCGCCATTTCCCGCGATATTCATCGCGCCAAACAACAGCTCATTGATCGCGTCAAACTGGCGGCGGTGGTGAATTTGCAAAATATTCGCCGGGTCAAGTTGAATCGCTGGGACAGTCGGGATCTATTGGCTGAGCGGTATGGATTTCAATCGCTGGATTACCTGCTGGCGATAGGCACCACGCTGGGCGGGCCGAATACGTCCTTGCGCCTGTTTTCCAGCCTGTCGCCGAAATTGCCCGCCGCCGCCGTCGTGGTTCAGGAGATTTCTCCCAAGATCCTGCCCGCCTTTGTTCAGAAGTTCGATGAATATGTCCCCTGGAAAGTGGAAGCGGCGCGGGACGGCGCAGTGCTGGAGCAGGGCGTCTGCTATATCAGTTCCTATGAGAATACGATTACTTTTCAAGCCAATGCCAACCGCGAAATCTGTTTGCAGGTCGGGGGACCGTCGGACAAGCCGCTGGATGCCATGTTCGCATCCGCCGCCGATGTCTTCGACCGCCATGCCATTGGCCTGCTGCTGACGGGAATCGGGGATGATGGTGCGGAAGGATTTGCCAGAATCAAGCGGAAATCCGGCGCCACCATCGCCCAGGAAGTAGAGACTTGCGTCTATCCCAATCTGATTCAGTGCGCCATTGAACGGAAAGTGGTGGATTTTGTAGTCAATGAAAATAACCTGCCCGCTACGATAGCCGCATTGATGGAAAGCGCCGCCCATGTTGAAGTGTGAAACTCAAGGGTTGGGCGTATTAACAGGCCTGCGGTCTATTGCCAATACGCGATGAGGGACCGCACGTTGAATCTGACAGGGTGGTATCGTGGAAAGCGGCGTATGGTGTTGCCGCTGCTCGCTCTTGCCGTAGTCCTCCTGGTTTGGGAGTTGACGGCCCGCCATAGCGGTTGGAGCGAGCAGGTTTTTCCAAGCCCCTCGAAGGTGATGCGCGGCATGAGCGAATTGATCGCCAATGGCGCATTGTTGCAGCATTCGATAGCCAGCCTGTTTCGGGTTACGGCGGGATTCTATTTGGCGGTCATTTTCGCCATACCACTCGGTATCTTACTGGGGCGGGTGGAGACATTCAGCCTGATGCTGAATCCGGTCATCCAGTTTCTGCGCCCCATATCGCCGCTGGCGTGGATTCCATTGGCGGTGCTGTGGTTTGGGATCGGCGATAAACCTGCCGTTTTTCTGATTTTTCTGGCCTGTTTCTTTCCCCTTGTGGTCGCCACCGCCATCGCGGCCCGCAGCATCAATCCGATTTTTTTCCAGGTCGCCGCCAATTTTAAATTCAACCGTTGGGAAACCATTACCAGGATTATCCTTCCCGCCATCATGCTGAACGTGCTGACCGCCTTGCGCCTCACGGTGGGAATTGGCTGGCTGGTCGTCGTGGCCGCGGAAATGCTCGCGGTCCGCTCCGGTCTGGGGTATCTGATTCTGGATTCCAGAAACGCCCTGCGGATGGATTACGTGATGGTGGGCATGATGATGATCGGGCTGATTGGAATTGTGCTCGATTATCTGATGCAGCAGTTGGCGCACCTGCATCCATCGCTGTTAAGGACTCAATAACGAAAACTGTCGCCATTCATCCAGCATCGCCTGGATCGGTTTGGCTTCTCCAAAAAGCGAACAAGGGCAGCAGGCAACGCTGTGGGGCATATCCTGATTCAAGACGTGTGCAAGTCGTATCCGAACCGGCGACTGGAGCGGCGCGGGCCGCGTGATCCGTACCTGCCTGGCCAGATGATGCAGGTTTTGGATCACATCCATCTCGAATTTCTTGAAGGCGAAATGGTGTGCCTGCTGGGGCCTTCCGGCTGTGGCAAATCCACATTGCTGCGCATTATTGCGGGCTTTGATAGACCGCTTTCCGGTGAAGTCATCATTGACGGCAAAAAAGTGGTTGGCCCCAGTCCGAATCATATCTTTGTCTTTCAGCATAGCGGCCTGCTGCCCTGGATGACGGTCTGGCAAAATGTCGAACTCGGCGTGCGCAACGTAAAGGATATTCAGACCAGGCGGGAAAAAATCCAGGAAAATATTGACCTGGTCGAGCTGACCGATTTTGAGCAGCACTATCCCCACCAGTTGTCGGGCGGGATGCAGCGCCGCGCGGAACTGGCGCGGGCATTGGCCGCTAATCCGGATGTGCTCATCATGGACGAGCCTTTTAACGGCCTTGATTTTCTCAGCCATATGAAGATTCGTGAGGAAATCGTCAATATGCACGAACTGTTGCGCAAGACTACGCTGGTGGTCACGCATGATATTGACGACGCCCTGTTGATGGGAGACCGCATTGTGGTGATGGGCAACAAACCCACGCAGGTCAAGTTGAATCGCCAGCTCGATTTTCCGCATCCGCGCGACCCCAAGAAGAATGCTGCCCTGAGCGATTTGCGGGATGAATTATTCCTGATGCTGGGAGTCAGCTATGCCGTATGAGTGGAGCCGCCCCTGGCGGCGTTTACCTCTGGTTTGGCGTATTGCCCTGGTTGCCGTTGGCTGGCTGATCCTGATTTCCGCCCTGCACTATGGGCTGAACGCCGAGCGCGGCGATAAAAGAGTAGTGCGGCTGGGTTATATGCCCGTGATCAGCAATCTGGCGGCGCCCTTGCTCGATTACGCCAGCCAGAATCAGGGCGCGGTGCGATTTCAGGCGCTGAAGTTCTCTTCTTTCGCGGAACTGGGAGAAGCCTTGCGCAACGACCAGATTGATGCGGCCTTTATGATCGCGCCTCTGGCGATTGTGCTCCGGCAGCAGGGGGAAGATGTCAAACTGGTTTATATCGGCAACCGTCACGAAAGCACGTTGGTCGCCAGGAAGGATTTGCAGGCGACCACGCTCAATGATCTGGTCGGCAAAACGGTCGCCGTTCCCCTGCGGTATTCGGGGCACAATCTCAGCATCCGGCAATTGCTGGAGGAACGGGGGCTGGCTGATAAAATCAAGGTGGTGGAAATGAATCCGCCCGACATGGCGGCATCCCTGGCCGCCGGTTCCCTGGACGCCTACTACGTAGGCGAGCCATTCGCGGCCAAAACCGTGAAAAGCGGCGACGCCAGCGTGGTTTATTATGCTGAGACGGTATGGCCGGATTTCATTTGCAATCTGACCGTAGTCAAGCAAAAGCTGATTCAGAAAGAACCAGCCGTTGTGAAACTGCTGGTTGAGGGAGCCGCCCGTTCGGGAGTCTGGGCGGCGCGGAATTCAGCGGCGGCCGCCAAAATTGCCGCGCAATACTGGAACCAGCCTCCTGATCTGGTGGAGTACGCGCTTTCAACTCCACCCAACCGGATTCGCTACGATCAGTTTATTCCCAAACAGGAGGAGATGCAGCGGATGGCTGATCTGATGGTTCATTTTGGGCTGCTGACCGGTAACGATATTACCGGCCTGGTGGAAGACCGGTTTGCCAAAGTGGCGAATCTGGATCGAGTGACCGATGTGCAGAGCATCCTCCAACCGCCCGGGTTGAAATAACGCAGGTTATCGGGTCAGGTAGTCCGCCATGTTTTCCAGATATTTTTTGAGGGCGTGGTATTCATCCGCGTAGATGTCGAGGAATTTCACGCCGATTTCATAGCCGCCATCGGGCGATGGACTCATCCAGACCACTTCGGCAATCGCGGTCAGGGGCGTGGTGGCGACAGTTCCCGCCGAGTCATCCACGATCGCAGTGACGCTTTTGAGATAGCGCCGCCATCCTTTCAGGTTTATTTTCAGGCTCAGCCGTGATCCAGATTCATAAGGGTTGGCGACGGCCAGGCAAAGCCCACCTTTTGCGATATTTTTTAGAACACCAGACTCGTCGGCCTCGGTAGAGAAAGGATATTCGAGTTTGGTGATCGTGACGGATACTTCCTTGGGAAGCCGAGGGAAGTCGCGGTTGTCGTGGTCGGTTTTTAGCGGAGCCATCGGTTATTCCTCGGGTTTTAGTAGTGGTCAGATTTTTCCATTATATTTTCGCTATGATTTGGTTTCAAGAAAGCGTGAATAAAGCCAGCTATTTCAACCTTCCAAGTCAGCCGCCATGTTCGTCTTCCTGAAAAATCGCCTGTTTCGCCTGGCCGTGCTGTGGCTTGGCCTGAGCCTGTTCGCCGCCGCCAGCGTAGCCGGATCGCCGCGCAAGTCCTGGAAAATTGCAATCTTCCGCACCGCGGCCCCCTATGCAGTGGAAATCGAGGCCGCACTGAAGAACCATCTGGCCAAACTGGGCTACAATGAGGGGCGCAATCTCACGTATCTGCCGACGGTGATGGTCAAATCGCGGATCGAGGATTTCGCCGAAACCGCTGCGCTGGCCCGGCAAGCACTCAATGAAAAACCCGACCTGTTCGCCACTATTGGTACGCAGGCCAGCATTCCTGTCTGGAAAGCCGTAGAGCCTACGGGAATTCCCATGGTGTTTTGCGGCATCACCTTTCCGGTGGATGTTGGGCTGATCAGCGCCTATGGCCAGCCGACTGGCAAAAATATCACGGGCCTGGGTTATTCAGTTTCTCCACGCAAGCGCCTGGAGCTGATTCGTGAGTTATTCCCGGATACCCAGCGGTATCGCCGGATCGCGTTTGCCTACTCCGGTCAGGCCCTGCAAGACGCCGCGTATGTCAAATATCTGCAGAAAGCCGGTAATGTCGCGCAATGGCAAATCAGCTTTATTGATTATTTTGATTACGCCCAGAATAACGCCAGCTTGCGTCTGTTGATTGACAAGCTGCAACAGTCCAATCCTGATCTGGTGTTCGGCTGGTATGACCTGGATGTGCTGGGCAATGACAGCAAGTCTTTCAAGGAATTGCTGGACAAGTTGCGCAAGCCGCTGATTGCGGTCACCAGCAAGGGCGTTGATGAAGGCGCGGTGGGCGGGGTGTTGACCGACCATCAGGGACTGGGGGCGCAGCAGGCTGGAATGATTGGCCGCATTTTCAAGGGCGAGCCGGCGGGCACGATTCCACCGGTCGAACCGACCGCGTATCTGATTGAACTGAATCTGAGCAAGGCCCGTGAATTAGGCATCAAATTTGATGCGAAGACCATCGAGTCTGCAACACGGATTATTCCATGAAACCACACGCCTGGCGCGTTAGAACCAGGATTCTGCTTGCCCTGGTTTCAGCAATGGCCCTGTCCATTATCGTCATCGCCGCAACTATTTTTTATACCTTTAACGCAGTGCATAGCGATTACAAAGCACTGCTGGAGGATAAGGCATTCGCGCTGAGCGAGAATATTCGCCGGATTATGAATCAGAATCTGACGGCGTTTCCGCTGGATGGTATGAACTGGATGAACGATTACCTGTATGGGGTGGCGAAAAATAACGCCGATATCAGTTATGCCTTTATTGCCGATAAAAATCGAAAAGTATTATATCATAGCGATGAAAAAATGTCGGGCGCTCAACTCAATGAGCCTTCCTATGATTCTATTCAATACGACACGATATTTAAACGCCTGATGTTTCCGGTCAATGCCTATTATGAGGTGATTATGCCGGTTATCCAGTCCGACCAGATTATCGGCACGATTCATATTGGCCTTAAAAGAGAACTGATTGATTCCAAAATTTTTAGCATGGTTGTTCTCAGTAGCACGGTGCTGGTGCTGGCCTGGGGCATGGCGCTGGCGCTGATTTACGCGGTTTTGCAGCGCCATGTAATTCGGCCCATGACTGCGCTGGCTGACAAGGCGGCTCAGATCAGCCAGCATCGGGATTTGACTCAGCGAATCGCAATCAACAGCGACGATGAAATCGGGGTGCTGTCGGCATCGTTCAACGCCATGATCGAAAGCCTGCGCCAGTATTACGACGACCTGGAGACCAAGGTTCGGGAGCGCACCGCCGAGTTGCAGGACCGTAATGAACAGTTGAACAGCGAGATCAGGGAGCGAGAGCGGTTGGAAGCCTCGCTGCGTATTGCCAAGGAGGAAGCCGAGATCGCCAGTCGGACCAAGAGTGAATTCCTGGCGCGGATGAGCCACGAAATCCGTACTCCGATGAACGCGATTCTTGGGATGAGCGAATTGCTGTTCGAAACCCCCCTTAATACCGACCAGAAGGACTATATTCACACGCTGCAAAGCTCCGGGGAGCTATTACTGTCCATCATCAATGACATTCTCGATTTTTCCAAGATCGAGTCCGGGCAAATTCAGTTGGAGGCTACGTCCTTTAATCTGGTGGCGCTGATTGACGAAGTGGGGCGGATCATGATGCCGCGCGCCCGCGAGAACGGTTTGAATCTGGCCTGCTGGGTGGCGCCAGGGATCTACCCGGATCGGATCGGCGACCCCACCCGGTTGCGACAGATCCTGCTCAATCTGGTGGGTAATGCAGTCAAGTTTACGGCGCATGGCGCGGTGATGATTGATGTGGCGGATGTCGAGGAACCGGGGTTGAATGACGCCCTGCGCTTCAGCGTCCGCGATACCGGCATCGGTATTGCCCCGGAGCAGCACGCGGCCGTGTTTGAGAGCTTTTTCCAGGCCGATGCTTCCATCACCCGCAAGTACGGTGGTTCGGGACTGGGACTGGCGATTTGCAGGCGGCTGGTGGAATTGATGGGGGGGCGAATCGGACTGAACAGCGAGCTGGGACGGGGCAGCGAATTTTTCTTCATCGTCAGTTTTGCCCGCGTCGCCAGTGTGCCCAGCCAGGCGGACGCAGCGCCGGAGCCGGCCTCGCTGCATTCCGGGTCTATGCCGCTGCCGGCCGCCCGTGTTTTGCTGGTCGAAGACAGCGCCGCCAACCGCAAGGTGATCTGCAAGTTTCTCCAGGGTAGCCCGCTGACGATTAGTGAGGCGGTTGATGGCCGGGAGGCGGTGGCCAAGGCTACGACCGAGCCGTTTGATCTGATTTTGATGGATGTGGAAATGCCGGAAATGGATGGGTTGGAGGCGACCCGGCGAATTCGCGCCTGGGAGCGGGAAACCGGAGCGCGACCGGTGACCATTGCGACCCTGACCGCCCACGCCTTAGATGAGCATCGTCAGCGGTGCTATGATGCCGGTTGTGATGCCTTTCTGACCAAGCCGGTGCGCAAGGGCGAGTTGTGGCGGGCGCTGGGCGAATTGCTGGCGGCGCGGGCCGCCGGGTCTACCGCCAGCGCGCCGGTCGAATCGCCCGTTCCTCAGGTTGCTGCCGCCACACCGCCAGGGTTGCCAGTGACCGCGCCTGCCCCAGCGGTCGGGACGGCGCCGCCGGTTGCAATGACCGCCAACGCTCGACGCATTAAAGTATGGCTCGATCAGTTTCTCAGCGATTTGTTGCCTGAATTCCTGACTGAACTGGAAGAAGAGCGGGCAGCGATGCGGCGGGCGCTGGCGGGCGCCGATTTTGCAGACTTGCGCCGGCGGGCACATGGGTATAAGGGAGCGGCGGGCAATTACGGTCTGACCGATCTCGCCGATCTGTTCCTGAAGCTGGAGCAGGCCGCCAAGGCCACCGACGCCGATGCTGCACGCGCCAGCCTTGCTGTTGTTGACGAGTACCTGAGTCGGCTGGATATTGACTACTTTTAGCGATCACAGGTGACTTGCATGGACTCGATTCCAGCGCCCGCGCGTCCCCGACTGTTGTTGGTTGATGATGTCAAAGCCAATTTGTTGCTGCTGGCCAAGGCGCTCGGTCAGGACTATGAATGCCGGTTGGCGACCGATGGCGCCAGCGCGTTGGAACAAGCGATCAGCGATCCGCCCGATCTGATCCTGCTGGACGTGATGATGCCTGGTCTGGATGGCTATGAAGTATGCCGTCGGCTCAAGGCGGATCCTCGCACCATCAATATTCCGGTGATTTTTCTCACCCATTTGAACGAGGAGGCGGATGAAAAGGCCGGCCTGGAAGCCGGAGCGATTGACTATATCACCAAGCCGTTTCGGTTCCCGATCATTAAGGCGCGGGTACGCAATCACCTGGAACTCAAACGACGCGGCGATCTGTTAGAGCAGTTGGCCGGCATGGACGGACTGACCGGTATTCCGAACCGGCGACGCTTCGACGAGACATTGACGTTGGAATGGAATCGCACCCGGCGCCATGGCGCCCCGCTGGCGCTGATCCTGCTCGATATTGACTTTTTCAAGTCCTACAACGATCACTACGGCCACCCTCAGGGCGACGATTGCCTGAGAAAGGTGGCGGCGGTGCTGGCGGCGACCCTGCAACGCGCTTCGGACACCCTGGCGCGCTATGGCGGTGAGGAATTCGCCGCCATTCTGCCGGATACCTCCCTGGACTCAGCGGTTGACATGGCGGAACTCATGCGCTGTCGGGTGATGGATCTGGCTATTCCCCACGGTTATTCCAGGGTCGCTGCCTGCGTTACGGTCAGCCTGGGGGTAGCGGCGTGCATTCCGGCAGAGCGCAATTCTGCGGCTGAACTGGTGGAGGCCGCCGATGGCGCGCTGTATCAGGCCAAGCACGCCGGGCGTAATCGGGTGGGGCGGTAGATTCCAGCATCCTCTGCCCAGGTCGGGGGAGGCTCGTTGCTTCAATGTTCTACGTCCAGCGGCGCCAGCGCCTGAAAGACCGACCGCAATTCCAGCCACCATTGTTCCAGTGGTCGGCGGTGGGCCGGGTCAATCATGTCTGGCAACTGTTTAAGCGGGAAGGTGGTGATTTTGCCCTCGACCAGACCGATAAAGGCGCCTGTCGCCGAGCCACGTTCCAGTTCTCCAGTCAGAAAATCAATGCCATGCGCTGCCAGGCGAGTGGCCAGGATGCGGTCGAAGGGCGAGGGGTTGCCGCCCTGCTGGATGTGGCCGAGCACCGCCTGACGCACGTCGAACAGGGCGTCGCCTTCTTCCTCGAACAGCCGGCACAGGAAATCGGTGGTGTAGTGCGAATTGGCGTACTCGTTGCGGATCGCCAGATAGAGCCGCCGCCCCGCGCGGAAGCTGGCGATCATGTGTTCCACGTCGGCTTGCAGGTCCTGGAGCCGGATGCCTTCCTCGGGTAGATAAACCCGTTCGGCGCCGCCAGCCAGGCCGCTCATCAGCGCCAGATAGCCGCAATGCCGGCCCATCACCTCGACCACGAAACAACGCCGCGCCGCCATGGCTGACTGCTTGATCCGGTCCAGCGCCTCGACGATGACGTTAAGCGCGGTGTCGGCGCCGATGCTCAGCTCCGAGCCGGGCAGGTTGTTATCAATGCTGGCCGGCAGGCAGATCATCGGAATCTTGAAGGCGGGATAACGCTCGCGTTCGGCGTGGAACTGATAAGCCGCCTGATAGGCCGTCCAGCCGCCGATGATGATCAGACCGTCAATGCCGTGGGTTTCCAGCACGCGGGCGGCGGTGTAAAGCTGTTCAACAGCCGGAATGTAGCGGCTGGCGCCCAGTTCGGCCCCGCCCAGCGCAGTCCAGCCTTCGACCGCACCCCAAGTCAGTTCCTCGATCCGACCGTTGATCAAACCCTCGAAGCTACCGCGAATCCCCAGCATGGTGTGGCCGCGATCCAGGCCGAGACGGACGGCGGCGCGGGCAGCAGTATTCATGCCGGGCGCCAGTCCGCCGCCGTGCACCACTGCGATCCGGCGCGGTCGGGCGGGTGGGGCGACGCTGGGCAACGCCTCGGCCAGCGCCTTGAAGGTGCGGGACATCTCGGTGAAGCTGCCGCCGCGCAGCACCATCGCTTGGGCGTAATCCTGCGCAGCGATGGTTTGTGCCACTGCTTGCGTCTGTTCGACGCACAGCATCAACGGTGCGCGCCGCACCCGGTTATAGCGAACGCCGATCAGTTGCGGTTCGCTCTCCGCCGTAGCCGCCAGTAATTCTTCGACGGCAGCGTGGCCGACCAGGGTGCTCATCCAGCGGTCGTAGGCACTGGGCGCGCCGCCGCGCTGCACGTGGCCGAGAATGGTCACCCGGGTATCCTCGCCCAGCCGTTCCTCCAGGACCTGCCGCACATAGTCGGCGCTGATCGGATGGCCGGCACGATCGTGGGCGCCCTCGGCGACGATGACGATGCTGTCGCGGCGGCCCGCCGCCCGCCCGGCCCGCAATAGTGCGCACATCGGGTCTTCCCAGCCTTCGTCCGGTGGATTTTCCGGGATCAGCACGTAATCGGCGCCGCCGGCGATCACGCTGGTCAGCGCCAGATAGCCGCAGCGCCGGCCCATGACCTCGACCACGAAGGCGCGCTGGTGGCTGGCGGCAGTGCTGGTGATGGCGTCAATGGCCTCAATGATCCGGTGCAGGGCGCTGTTGGCGCCGATAGTCATATCGGTGCCGACCATGTCATTGTCAATCGAGCCGACCAGCCCGACGATCATCAGCGCCGGATGCTGTTGGGCGGTCGCCTCGTCCACTTCGCCCCGTTGCACCAGTTCCGCCGCCAGTTCCGGCCATTCCTGGCGGAAGATGTTGGCGCCGGTCAGACTGCCGTCGCCGCCGATGACGACCAGCCGGTCAATGCCGTGCTGGAGCAGGTTGCGGGCGGCGCGTAACCGACCTTCCCGCTCGCGGAAGGCTGGACAGCGGGCGGTGCCGATGACGGTGCCGCCTCGGTGCAGGATGCTGCCGACATCGTCCCAGGACAGCAGCCGGATGCGGTCGCCGCCGTCCACCATGCCCTGATAGCCTTCGTAGATGGCGTAAACGGCAGCGCCCTGCCGCAGGGCGGAACGGACGACGGCGCGCACGGCGGCGTTCATGCCCTGGGCGTCGCCGCCGCTGGTCAGGACGCCCATGCTTATGGGCTGAAGGCTGCTGGACATGGTCTGATTTCCTCGGCTGGATGGAATGCTGGATAAGGATAGGCGCTCATTGGCGGCGTGCTGGTGGATTTCGCGGCACTTATCTACTTTGTCCAGTGAAATCTACCGGGAAAGGGTAGGGCAAGTCAGGAGGGCGCCGGATTGATTAAGGCCGAATTTCAACCGGCGTGCCGTCGGGAACAGCGCGCCAGATTTCTTCAATCTCGGCATTAGTGACCGCAATGCAACCTGCTGTCCAGTCCCGTAGCCGATGGAACGGCCCCAGCGTGCCCATGCCATTAGGGAGTCCGTGAATCATGATGTCGCCCCCGGCGGATTTTTTTTGTTTGGCGGCGAAGGCGGCATCCTTGGGATTGGGATAGGAGATGTGCAGAGCGCGATGATAACTGCTGTTTCTCTTGCGTGAATCAATGACGTAGCGACCTTCTGGCGTTTTATTGTCCCCCTGGAATTGTTTGGGACCTTCCGGTTGACGACCCAAGGCGATTTCATAGATTTTGATCGGTTTATTGTTGCTAAATAATGTCAGACGCCGCGCTTTTTTCTCCACCAGTATCCGGTTAACGATGCTGTGGGCGGGGGGTGGCGGAGTTGGAATCGGAATTTTGGCGACCGGCGGCTTGGTTGTTTCCAACAGGGCGACCTGATCGGAAGTATTACTGCTGGAAGGCGGCGCAGTTTCTGGCGCTTTCGGGGACTGGGGCGCTATTTTTTCGACAGGCTTCTGATCGGCAACGTTTTTATCTGGCGGCCGCTGAAAATACGGGTAGACCAAAATGCCGCCATTGATCACCACCGCTAGCACTAGGGTCACGAATAAAACAGTCCGAAGTTTCATAGCCGATTCCTCAACTTCATTGACTAGAATTGCAAAACTGTCCTTTCAGCCGGTCAACATTTGTTCCAGCCAGCGCAAATCTACATGCGCCGCAATGGCGTCCGCCAGCTTGTTGATACCCTCTTCCCGCAGTTGCCGATAATCGGGCGTTTCCCGCACCGCCAGTCCAGCCCAGCGCAGCAGCGCATCGCGGGCCGGGGCGGCATCGAACAGGCCGTGCAAATAAGCGCCGAGGATTTGGCCGTCGTCCGATAGCGCGCCGTCCAGGCGGCCATCGCTCAAGCGAATGGCAGGATGATTCAGGGCTGGTCCCGTGCTGACGCCGGCATGAATTTCATAGCCGGTGACGAACGCATCGGCCAACGTTAACTGACCCTCAACCCGGCGCAACTGCTTTTCCGGTTCCAGCGTGGTCTCGAAATCCAGCAGACCGAGACCGGGACTGCGGCCCGGGTCGCCTTCCAGCCCCAGCGGATCATGAACCCAGCGCCCCAGCATTTGAAAGCCGCCGCAAATGCCGATAATTTTGCCGCCATAGCGCAGATGGCGCTGAATCGCCGTATCCCAGCCCTGGTCGCGCAATCTTTGCAAGTCGCCGCGTGTGCTCTTGCTGCCGGGCAGGACGATGAGGTCGCTCGGCGGGAAGGTTTCGCCCGTGCGCACCCAGAGCACTTCAACCTGCGGATGCAGGCGCAGGGGGTCCAGGTCGGTGTGATTGCTGATCCGCGCCAGCACGGGCACGGCGACCCGCAGCCGTTCCGGGTCTTTGGCGACGCCGGGTTCGCGGGGCAGGGCATCCTCGGCTTCCAAATGCAATCCTTGCAGGTAGGGCAGCACGCCCAGCACCGGCTTGCCGGTTTCCTGGGTCAGCCAGTCCAGCCCCGGCGTCAGCAGGCTGACATCGCCCCGGAAGCGGTTGATGATGAGGCCGGTAATTCGCGCCCGTTCGCTCGGCGCCAGCAGGGCCAGTGTGCCGTACAGATGGGCGAACACGCCGCCGCGATCAATGTCGCCGACCAGCCAGACCGGGCAGTCTACCGCCTCGGCGAACCCCATGTTGGCGATGTCCTTGTCGCGCAGGTTGATTTCCGCCGGACTGCCTGCGCCTTCCACCAGCACCAGGTCGTAAGCCGTGTGCAGCCGCTCGTAGGATTCCAGCACCGCCCGCATCGCCACCGGCTTATAGTCGTGATAGGTTCGGGCGTCCATATTGGTCAGCGCCTTGCCGTGAATGATCACCTGCGCGCCGATGTCGGTGTTGGGTTTGAGCAGCACCGGGTTCATGTCGGTGTGCGGTTCCAGAAAAGCAGCTTGGGCTTGTACCGCCTGGGCGCGGCCGATTTCGCCGCCATCCACAGTCACGGCGCTGTTGAGGGCCATGTTTTGCGGTTTGAATGGCGCGACTTTCACGCCGCGCCGCGCCAGCAGCCGGCACAGGCCAGCGACCATGACGCTTTTGCCAGCGTCGGAGGTGGTGCCTTGGATCATCAGGGTCTTGGTATTCATAGGGCCGGATTTTGGCGGAAACATCCGGTTTTTGGCTACAGTATGGAAGGAGCGATCGAGTGGTCTGGATTTTATCCGGTCGCTGCTGCGGTATCTGGCGCAGGCGGCGGGGACCGACCGGTTAAGTGCAACGACCCTGCGCCAGGCGGTGACCTACCGAGCACACCCATCGAGATACTGGATAGGACACAATGAATGCTGATGAACTGCTCTCCTTGATTTCTTATGGTGAATCGGAAGTGCTGGAATTCAAGCTGGATTCTGTGCGCAATGAACATCTGGCCAGAGAACTTGGAGCTTTAGCCAATTATCGTGGCGGTTGGTTGATTCTGGGCATCTCTGATAAACGGGAAGTAGTAGGGTTGACTCGTACCGATAATGAGGAGCGGATTCAAAATCTGTGTTATGCCTTTGAGCCACCCTTGCAAATTGAAGTTCGCCAAGTGGCCGTTCAAGATCGGTCTGTACTCACCGTTCATCTGATGGGAAATTATGATAAACCCTACGCCTATCGGGCGCAGACTCGGCAGATTTATTACATCCGTTCGGGCACAGTCAGTCGTGAGGCGACCCGTGCCGAGTTGCGGCGACTGTTTCAACAGTCAGCGCAGTTGCATTATGAACTGACCACCTTGCAGGATACCAACTGGCAGGATTTGCATTTGATGCTGGTAGGGGAGTATCTGGCTCATTACCGCTCATTAAAACTGGAGGATTATTCCCCGGCAGAACAGCAAACCTTGTTACATAACCTGGCTTTGTTGCGGGACGAACGATTGACTTTGCTGGGTGGTTTACTGTTCGGGCGGAACAAGGAAAATGTTTTGCCGGCCACGGGAATACAAGTTGCAGCCTATCAGGGCCTTGATAAAGCGGCTCCTGTCATCAGTAATCGCTATTTTGGCAAGCCGCTGATTCAGGATTTGCCGTTGTTAATGGATTATCTGGATATTCATAACCCGGCGTCGTTTGACAGGCCGGTTGCGGCCCGTCAGGAGAAAAGACGTTTTCCCGTACCTGCGTTGCGGGAGGCGGTCGTCAATGCCATCTGTCATCGTGATTACACGATCAAGGGCAGCCCAATTCTGATTGAATTTTTCACGGATCGCCTGGTGGTCACCAGTCCCGGCGGGTTGCCCAACACGCAGACGCTGGAAACCGTCAAACTGGGTCTGGTCTATCAACGCAATCCGCTGCTCGTGCAATATCTCTACGATTTTCGCTATGTGGAGCGGATCGGGCGGGGGATCGCCACCATGTTCGCCGCCATGCGGGAACAGGGCCATCCCGACCCGGAATTGACAGCGGGCGACAGCTATTTCCAGGTGACATTGCCGGTCAGAAGCGCGGATTAGTAATAGGAATTCTTTTAATAATCAGTTTGTTAAGGTGATTTCCTGGAAATGATTATACCTGTAGAACCCGTAGGGACACGGTGCCGCTGTGTCCCTACTGAATCATCCTGTTTTTGGCTACACTAGCGCCCCACCTTGAATCTCCCAACATTTCCGATGCGATCACCCCTCATCCCGCATTTCCGCCCCATCTCCCGCAGGCAGGAAAGTTCATGTTGACCGCGTTGTTGTGCCTCGGCGCGGTGCTGCTCGACTACCACTGGGGCGAGCCGCGCCGCTGGCATCCGCTAGTGGGATTCGGCGGACTGGCCCGCCAAGTTGAAGCCTTCGGTTACGGTCCGCCCGAATTGAGCGCCGAAGCGCGGCGGACACGCGGCGTCGGTGCGGTTATCCTGCTGCTGGTTCCGTTCACTCTCGCCGCCTGGCTGCTGGCGGCTATTCCGCTGCTCGGACTGGCGGTGGCGCTGGGCCTGTTGTATCTAGCGATTGGCGCACGCAGTCTGGCGGAACATGCCGAAGCGGTGGCGAAGGCGCTGCAAGCGGGCGATTTGCCGCTGGCGCGGGAGAAAGTGGCGATGATCGTCAGTCGCGACACCGCCGATCTGGATGAGGAGCAGATCAGCCGGGCCACGGTGGAGTCGGTGCTGGAAAATGGCTGCGACGCGATTTTTGGCGCGCTGTGCTGGTTTGTGCTGGCGGGCGCGGCGGGCGCGGTGCTTTATCGGCTGGCCAATACCCTGGATGCGATGTGGGGCTATCGCACCCCGCGCTA
>ERZ795054.1485-NODE-1485-length-22057-cov-4.512408_pt1 | contig 22057 bp, 15 predicted proteins | sample MGYA00375138_ERZ795054 | MGnify/ENA primary metagenome ERZ795054 (study PRJEB30183, sample SAMN05720215) | anaerobic digester metagenome | isolation source: active sludge of municipal wastewater-treating anaerobic digesters | place: USA | collected 2014-12-23 ... | reverse complement strand
GCGATTTCGAGTACGCGACGGAGGAGGATCTGCTTGCCGCATGGACCGCGTCGGCGAATTCGTTCGTGGCCACGTCCGATGTCGTCTCCCCCGAGTCCGCGGGCCAGAAGAGCATGAGCGCGACGTTCAACTTTCCGTCGAGTGCCTGGGTGGTGGAGAACATCCGGGGCAGCTCGTTCGCGACCCCGATCGTGATCGGACCCAAGCAGTACGTCACGCTGCGGATCAAAGGCGATCCGGCCTTCGCGACGACTGATTTCCAGAGTTTCTTTGTCTATGCGTTCGACGCGAGCGGCAACTTCGGCCGCTGGGGTGCGCCGGCGCCCGCGACCGACGACTGGCAAATCCTGAACTTCCTGGCCGGCGACATTGCGCAGCCGTGGGATTCACCGGGCCTGCCTGACCTGGGCCGGATTGTCCGGATGTCGTTCTTCCAGTACGGCAGCCAGGCGGCGATCGAGCCTTACACGGCGACCATTCTGGTGGACGACCTGATGGTTCGGGACACCCCGCTGTTTCCCGCGCCGGCGCCTCTCCGGTCGTTGCTCGACGACTTCGAAGGGTACGCCGACACCATCGCGCTCGAGGCCTTCTACACCTATCAAAACAGCCCCGCCGAGCTCACGTCCACGGCCGCGTCTCTCCTGCCCCCGGCGCCGCAGGGGAACAAGGGTCTCGAGCCGGGCATCTACTTCGCCGCGGGCCAGTACCCGTGGGGCAGCGTCCGCTCAGCCATCGTCGAGCCATTCTCGTTCCCCGCCGACGGCGTGGTCACGTTGCGGTTCAAGGGCGACCCGGCGCTGGCCGGGGCGGCCGATGCAGGGACCTCCTTCTGGCTCACGTTCTACGACCAGGCAGGCGGCGCCGCGAGCTTCGTCACCGACGGCGCCCCCGTTGTCTCCGGGGAATGGACCACGCTGGAAGCGCGTCGAAGCGATTTCAGCAACGCGTCGGCCGTGGATTTCGGCAACCTGGTCCAGTGGCGTCTGCTGGTTCAGGCGCGCGAGGGCACGGCCGAATCCGAACCGGTCTACGCCGTGTTTTCGCTCGATGATCTGCGAATCGGGACTGAGCCCGCCGCGCCGCCGACACTGTCCGTCGGCCGCGACGGCAGCTCCATCGTCCTGACCGCGTCGGGCCTGACCGCGGGCAAGGTCTATCGGCTCTCGAGCTCGGCAAACCTGACCCAATGGACGCCTGGCGCCGAAGTCACGGCAACGGCCACCACAGCGACCTGGACGGTCCAGCCGACCCAGAACGTCGAGTTCTTCCGCGTTGCGGAGAAAACACCGTAGTCGCTGGAAGCGGGGCGCGGCGGTGGACACCGGGTCCACCGCCCCCCTGCGGCTTCACCCATCATCCGTCCCGCAAAGAGGGACATTCTCTCCCACGCGCCGAGAGGGTCGGGTCGAATGGACTCATGCAACTCGCGACTCCATCAGACGTGCGCATTGACAAGTGGCTGTGGGCGGTGCGGGTCTTCAAGACCCGCTCGCTCGCCATTGCCGCCTGCCATGCCGGTCGTGTCAAGATTGGGGACCAACGCGTCAAACCCTCCCGCTCGATTCATGTTGGCGAAGTCGTGACGGCACAGGTCGGCGAGATCAAACGGACGGTCAGAGTCCTGGGCCGAATCGAGCGAAGGATCGGCGCCGCGGCGGTGCCGCAGTTCATGGAGGATCTGACCCCGCCGGAGGAGTACGCGAAACCCCGCGAGCAGTACCTGGAGCCGCTCTTTCACCGGCCCAAAGGGGCCGGACGCCCCACCAAACGCGACCGTCGGATGATCGAGAAGCTGGGATCCCCTCCCTGCGCTTAACCCGCACGGCAGTCATCTTGCGAGGTCTGACCGCCCTGGGCACTGACGGGGTGCGAACGATGCGGGTGCGTGTCGGGGCGCGTTGGGCGCCAGGCCGCGCTGCCAGAGGTCGAAGTGGTAGAAGGCGGCGATGATGAGCGAATGGCGGATCCGGCCGGAGGCCACCAGGAGAGGCAAGGCATCGACCTTCTCGATCATCGTCACCACGTCCTCCGTGTGGTCAAACTCGACCTCATGCCGCCGCACGCAATTCTCGATGAGAACCGTGCTGGCGATGTTGTTCTGAATCGCCGGATTCGGGGCAACGCGTCCGATCACAACCGCGTTCTCGCCCTCGAAGCCTGTCTCCTCCCGAAGCTCGCGCACCGCGGTCTCGACCGGCGATGCGTCGTCGGCATCCATCACGCCGCCGGGGACTTCGAGTTCGACCGTCTGGACCCCGTGACGATACTGCTCGACCAGGATGATGTCTCGATCGGGAGTGAGGGCAATAATGTTGACCCAGCCGGGACATTCGAGCACGAAAAAGTTGTGCGCCTGGCCGGTGCGAGGCGAGCGCTTGAAATCCTGTCGCACCCGGAACACGCGGAAGTCGCCGAGCGTCTTGGATTCGAGTGTGGGCCACGGTTCAATCATGGGCCGAGGGTGTCGACAAACCGCCCGGCTGGCAATCCCGGTTATGTTCCAAGTCAACCACCGTCACCAATCAGATCAGGGATTCGGTGTCTTGCTCCCGCGGCTGTTTCCTCGGGGCTCGCCGGCAACCGGCAACTCGAAGCCGAAGGCGCGCAGAAAGAAGGTCCGGGGCGCATCGATTCGGACCGCCCGCCGGGTGAAGGGATCGGCATAAGCGAGGCTCACCGCCCGCAAAGCCAGCGGAAAGTCGTCCGGCATCAAGCCGGACTGAGGCGGCCCGTAGAGGGTATCTCCCAGCACTGGCAAACCATCCGCGGCGAGGTGGACGCGGATTTGATGCGTCCGGCCGGTCACGGGACGCGCCTCGATCAACGACCAGGTCCCCCTCTGCGCGTCGGTCTTCTGCTGCACGACGCGGAATCGGGTCTCCGCCGATTTGCCATCGCGGCGGCTGACGATGACGCGCCCGTGTCTCCGCGGATCGGGGGCCAGAGGCAGGTTGCACACCCAAGCGTCCCGAGCGGGTCGCCCCTGCACGACGGCGAGGTAAGACTTCTGCATGAGGCGGCTCTCGAACAGCCTGCCCAGGGCATCGAGAGCGCCGCGGCTCTTCGCCAGCAGCAGCACGCCCGTCGTCTCGGCATCGAGGCGATGCGCATAGCGCAGGAACTTCAGGTTGCGCGAGCGAACCCAATACGCGCCCGAGGCCAGGCACGAGAGCAACGCCGCCTGCAAGTTGCGTCCGGTGTTCTGCCAACTGACGGGCACCAGCATCCAGCCGGCGGCCTTGTCGATCGCCAGCACGGCGCGGTCTTCGTGGAGAATCCGCAGACGCTCACCATTGCTCAGCTCGATGAAGTCGGTCTTCCGCATCTGGTCAGCCCGCGCCTCCAAGGCGGCGAAACTCCGCTTCATCGATGATTCGCACGCCGAGCTTCTGGGCCTTGGCGAGTTTGGACCCCGGATCGGCCCCGCCGAGCACGAAGTCGGTCTTCTTGCTGACGCTGCCGCTGACCCGGCCGCCGAGGGCCTCGATCCGGGCCGTCGCCTGTTCGCGTGTGAGCGTCCCCAGTGTGCCCGTGAGCACGAAGGTCCTGCCGGCAAACGGGCCGCCTCCCGAACCGGCATGGAACGTCGTGGACTCGAAGCTTAGGCCCGCCTTGCGCAGACGTTCGATCAAACGCCGGTTCTCGGTGTCGCTGCACCATTGGCAAACGCTGGCGGCGATGATCTCGCCCACGTCTTCCGCAGCCGTCAATTGCTCCTGGCTGGCCCGCATGAGGTCATCGAGCGTCGCAAAACGGCGGGCCAGGGACTTGGCCACGCCCGCGCCGACATGCAGGATGCCCAGGCCGAAGATCAGCCTCGAGAGTTCGCGCTGTTTGCTCGCCTCGACCGCAGCCAGGAAGTTCCGGGCGGATTTCTCGCCCATCCGTTCGAGGGCGGAGAGTTCATCCAGACGCAAGCGGTAGAGGTCGGCGACATCCCGGACCAGGCCGTTGCGGACAAGTTGGGCCACCAGCACTTCTCCGCCACCCTCGATGTCCATCGCCCCGCGTGAGCACCAATGCTCGATCCGCCCGCGGATCTTGGCCGGGCAATCCGGATTGACGCAGCGCCAGACCACCCCCGCCTCCCCAAGGACCGAATCGCGCGACGCCTTCGATTTGCACTCGGGACAGGATCGAGGGAATTCGAACTGCTTCTCATGGCCGGTCCGTCGCTCGAGCACGACCCCGATCACGGCTGGGATCACCTCACCCGCCTTCTCGATGACCACCCAGTCGCCAAGGCGGATGTCTTTGCGTCGGAGTTCCTCTTCGTTGTGCAGTGTGGCGCGGCTGATGGTACTGCCCGAGAGAAACACCGGCTCAAGCTCGGCCACCGGCGTCAGAGCGCCGGTGCGTCCGACCTGGATCGTGATTGCGTTCAGGCGCGTCTGGGCCTGTTCAGCGGCGTACTTGTAGGCGATCGCCCAGCGTGGCGCCTTCGATGTGCTGCCGCACCGCGCCCGCAACGCGACGGAGTTGAGCTTGATGACGGCGCCGTCCGTTTCGTAGCCGAAATCGCGCCTCTGCCGATCCAGGCTCGCAATGGCCTCGAACAGCTCGTCGAGTGAACGGCACAGCCAGCGTGGCTGGGGCGTCTTGAGACCCAGCGCCCTGAGCCAATCCAGTACCTCGATCTGTGTCGCAGGCGCCCGGACGCCTTCCAACTGCCCGAGGCCGTACAAGACGATGTCGAGCGGCCGCGCCGCCACGATGCGCGGATCGAGCTGCTTGAGGGAGCCCGCCGTCGCGTTGCGCGGGTTGGCGAACGGCTCTTCCCCGGACGCTTCCCGCTCTTCGTTCAACCGCGCAAATCCCCCTTTGCCGAGGAACACTTCCCCCCGCACTTCGAGCACGCGCGGGACGGACTCCGCCGGCCCGCCAGCTCCGGCAGCGCTCGCTCCAAACAGATCGCCTTGCGTCGGGCGCCGGCGCTCCTCCCCGGTTTTCGCGGTCCCGCCTCGTCCCGACCGTGGATCGGGCTCGAGCCGCGGATGCGCAAGCAGCAGCGGCACGCTGCGGATCGTCCTGAGATTCGCGGTGATGTCGTCTCCCGTCGTGCCATCGCCGCGCGTGGCCGCGACAGCCAGTCGCCCGTTCTCGTATCGCAGGCTCACGGCCACGCCATCGATCTTGGGCTCGACGCACCATTCGAGCGGTTCGCCCGGCAGCAGCCTCTGGACCCGCCCGACGAACTCCTTTACCTCCGCCTGCGAATAGGTGTTGTCCAGGCTCTGCATCGGCTGCGCATGGCGGACCGGACGGAACTCGGCCAACGGCGCGCCGCCCACGCGCTGGGAGGGCGAATCGAGGGTGACGAGTTCGGGCCATTGGCGTTCGAGTTCGAGCAGTTCGTGATAGAGCCGGTCGTACTCGCGGTCGCTGATCGTGGGCCGGGCCAGGACATAGTAGGCATGGTCGTGCGCACGGATTTGGGCGGCCAGTTCGGCGTGGCGAGCTTGGGCTGAGGCGGCAGTCATAAAACAGAGGCAGGCATTTGGCGCGCGCGCTCGAACAGTCGGTTCCAGGCGCGGACCCACGGGTAAGCGCAGACGGATCGCAGCATGAGCCGTTTCACCTCGCGCCGGCTCACCTTGATGCGATGTCGGTCATCCAATACGTTTCCAGCGCGCAGGCGGGCGATGGTCCGAAGGCCAATCAGAATCGGCCATGCGCAGGCCAATCGGACGCGCATCTGCCCCGCAGGCAGCGCGTTCGTGTAGGCCCATCCGTCGGCCAGGCAGGCGCCGGCCAGATCGAGGTAATCCTCATAGAGCATGAGAAACCTGGACATATTTCGCGGATCCAGCAGCGACGCCGCCGTCAGGCCGTGCGCGGCGAGGCGATTCGAGGGGAGATAACACCGCCCCTGACGCAAATCGCGCGGAATGTCTCGGAGGATGTTCACGAGCTGCAAGCCCTTCCCGAACCGCACGCCGTTCGCCAAGAGGAACCCCTCGTCGACCCGCACCGCGGGAAACAGCCGGGCGCGGCAGAGATGCGTCCAGAATTCGCCAACACATCCGGCCACCCGATAGGTGTAGTCATCGAGATCCTCCTCGGACTCAAGCGCTGCCGGACGATCAGCACTGGCGCCTCGAAATCGACGCAGATCGAGTTCCTGGCCGCTGATGATCGTGCGCAGCACGTTCCGAATGAGCCGCCCGTCGCCCGGTTCGACTGAATCCAGCACGCCCAGGGCCTCGTCGGCGCGCACCAGGAGATCGCGTTCGGCTGGAGACCCCTGCCCCGCGCCTGCGTGGGCGAAAAACGACTCGAGGCGGACCGACCCCGATTTCGGGATGGCAATGCGGGTCCGCAGTCGATCGAGCGCCGCCATCCGCCCCTGGAAACTGACAATCTCCGTGTCGGCGATGGTATCGGTGATTCGGGCGAGCAGGTAGGCGAGACCGATCTGGGGCCGGACACCCGACGGCAACACGCGCAGCGTCCGGTAGAACGAACGCGATACGTCCCGCAACAGGCGGGTCAGCAGGTCCGGCGTGGCCATGACGGCTGAAAATCACAGCAGAACCGCGCCCGCGGCGGAAGCCCGGAGTTGAACCCGCATCCCGGCATGGGACAACAAGAGCCCGCCCCGTCTCACAGGGTGGGCATGCGAGAGTCACAGACGAACCAGGAATGTAAAGTCCACCAACGAGTCAACCGGGGCTCGCCAGACAGCGTGGCGTTCGGGCAGACTCATGCCGTGCGCGCGCGGTCACGGGACAAATGGAAGAATCTGGCAGGGATTGTTCTGCTGCCATTACTACTCTACGCAATGTTGCGCTGGTTCGAGCACAAGCAGGTCTATCACCCGACCAGGGAATGGATCGAGACGGGGCGCGCCCTGGGGCGTCCCTGGGAAGACCTGCGCTTGCAGACTGCCGACGGCGTGGAGCTGAGCGCCTGGTTCTTTGCGGCAAATACGAACTCGCCCCGATCGCACCTGGCATCGGTGATCTGCCACGGCAACGGAGGCAACATCAGCCACCGTCTCGACCTCTGCGAGGCCCTGCTCGGCACCGGCGTCGCCGTCCTCGCCTTTGACTACCGCGGATACGGAAAGAGCGCCGGACGCCCTGGGGAGGAAGGGACTTACCTCGATGCCCAGGCCGCCCACGCCTGGTTGAGGAAACGCGGCTTCGCAGGCTCGAACATCATCGCCTTCGGCGAATCGCTCGGGGGGGCCGTTGCAGCCGAATTGGCCAGGCGCGAGCCGCTGGGTGGGCTCATCCTGCAAAGCACCTTCACGAGCATCCCCGACATCGGCGCCGAACTGTTCCCTTGGCTGCCTGTCCGCTGGATCGCATCAATCCGCTACGACACGCGCCGCAAGCTGCCCGAGTTGGGCGTTCCCCTGCTGATCATGCACAGCCGCGCGGACCGCCTGATTCCCTTTCACCACGCGGAGGCAAACTTCGCCGCCGCACGCGACCCCAAGCGCCTCTGGGAAATCGCCGGCGATCACAACGATCCCCTCGACGCCGACCACGCCGGTTTCGTGAACGGTGTCGAGACTTTGCTGACAGAGACCTTTCCGGGCGCTGTCTTGCCCGAGCCCGGATGTCAGACTCCGCGAGGCTCTATGAAACATCCGGGCTAACGCTGCTTGCCTCGCCCTTTCGGTGGTGTACAACGTTCGCCATGCCAACGACCACAAATACCGAAGCGAAGGTGGATGCGCTTCTGGCGGCGAAACTCGGGCTCACGGAGGGGGAATACGCCTCGATCTGCAAACTCCTGGGGCGGAATCCGAATTTCACGGAACTCGGGCTCTTTTCCGCCATGTGGTCGGAACACTGCAGCTACAAGAACTCGCGCAAGCTCTTCCGGCTCTTCCCGACCAGGGGCAAGCAGGTGCTCGTCGGCGCCGGGGAGGAAAACACCGGCGTGGTCGATATCGGAGACGGCTTCGGCGTCGCCTTCAAGATCGAGTCCCACAATCATCCTTCCGCGGTCGAGCCCTTCGAGGCCTCGGCCACCGGGATCGGGGGATGTCTGCGCGACATCTTCACCATGGGCGCCCGACCCGTCGCCGTCCTGGGCTCCCTCCGCTTCGGCAGTCTGTCCAATGACAAGGTGAAGTACCTGTTCAAAGAAGTCATCCGCGGACTCGCCCATTATGCGAACCAGGCCGAGGTCAATGCCGTCGGCGGCGAGACCTGCTTCGACGAAAGCTACGAGGGCAATCCGCTCGTCAACGCGTTCGTCGTCGGGATCGTCGAGCGGAAACACATCGTGCGCGGGACCACCGCCGGCCAGGGGAAAGCGGTCTACTACATCGGCGGAGACACAGGCCGCGATGGCGTCGGGGGCGCAAGCTTCGCTTCCCAGGAAATCACCGAAGAATCCGCCTCCTCGTCGAGCGCGGTCGCCATCGGCAATCCGGCTCTGGGCCGGCGCCTCCGGGAAGCCTGCCTCGAACTGATCGAGAAGGGGCTGGTGGCCGGCATGCAGGACATGGGAGCCGCGGGCCTGATCTGCTCGACGTGTGAGACGGCCTCGCGCGGCGGCACAGGCATCGAGTTCGACGTCGCGTTGATCCCCCAACGCGAACCGAACATGACGCCCTACGAGATCCTCCTCTCCGAATCGCAGGAGCGCATGATCGCGATCCTCAACGAAGGAAAGGAAGACGACGCGATCGCGATCCTCAAGAGATGGGACGTCCCCGTTGCGCGGATTGGGTCCGTCACCTTGGACGGCATGGTCCGAGTCAAACACAACGGCAAGGTGGTGGCCGAGGTGCCGGCCAAGGCCCTCACCGAGAACGCGCCGCTCTACGATCGCCCGACCCAGGAACCCTCCTATCTGGGCGAGGCCCAACACCTGGCCGTCGCCGAACTCCCGGCGCCCGCCGATTGCAGTGCCGTGCTGCAAGCGCTCCTTGACTCGCCCACCATCGCCAGCAAGGAAGCCGCCTACCGCAGCTTCACCTTCCGAGAGAAAGACACCGTTCTGTTGGGCGCCGGATCGGACGCTGCGGTGATCCGGGTCCAAGGCGCCCGCAAGGCCCTGGCGATGAGCGTGGACTGCAATGGCCGCTATTGCTACCTCAACCCCTATCAGGGCGCCATGCTTGCCGTGGCTGAAGCGGCACGCAATGTCGTCTGCTCCGGCGCCCGACCGCTTGCCATCACCGACGGCCTCAACTTCGGCAACCCGATGAAGCCGGAGAACTACTGGCAGTTCCAGAAATGCATTGAAGGGCTCGCCGCGGCTTGCCGCGCTCTCGACACGCCCGTGGTCAGCGGCAATGTGAGCTTCTATAATGAGAACCCCAAAGGCCCCGTCGACCCCACACCCATCGTCGGAATGGTGGGGTTGATCGAAGACGCCGAGACCTTCGTCACACAGGAATTCAAGGCGGACGGCAACCTCATTGTGCTGTTGGGCACACCCAAGAGTCGTCTGGACGGCAGCGAATACCTCCACCTCATCCACGGCCTCAAGAAAGGCAATCCCCAAATCGACATCGACTTCGAGAAGTCGGTCCAGAATGCCTGCCTCGAGGCTATCCAGACCGGACTGGTCCGGAGCGCCCACGACACGTCCGAAGGCGGTCTCGCCGTCTGCCTGGCCGAATCGTGCATCAGCAATCCGCAACAGATGCGCGGCGCCCAGATCGACCTGCAAGCCCTGGGGACAGATGGCAGGCGACTCGATGAAATCCTGTTCGGCGAGAGTCCGTCGCGAATCGTCGTCACAGTCGATCCCCAGGATCTCCCCCGACTCGAGGCGATCGCCGCCAAACACTCCGTGCCCTGTTTCAAGCTCGGTTCAGTCGGCGGAGACCGCCTTGTGATCCAGCACAACGGCTTGAAGGCGATCGATCTCGCTGTCCAGGCCCTGAGCAACACCTGGCGCGGCTCGATCCCCGCCAAAGCCGGCATGGCGCCTCCGCCGACCGCTCGCGCGTAGCGAATGCGGGCTAGGGCCTGCGCGTCCGTTTGCCCTTGTCAACGGGCGGGGGTCTTTTTAGCGTTGGCACATGGATTCGCAGTTGTCCCAATACCTGCCGGTCTTGATGCTGGCCGTCGTGGCTGTCGCAGCCACCGCCGGCATGATGATCTTGTCGATGGTGCTGGGCAAACTGGGGAAACGGTCCAAGGCCAAAGACACCGCCTACGAATGCGGCATGATCCCCGTGGGGAATCCGAATCCGCGGCTCTCGATGCGGTTCTATCTCGTGGCCATGCTGTTCATCCTGTTCGATATCGAGGTGGTTTTTCTCTATCCCTGGGCGGTCGTTTACCGCCGCTTCCTCGAGCATCCGGCCACGGCGAACCTGATCCTCTTCTCGATGGTCTCCTTTCTCGGCGTGCTCCTGGTGGGATATCTCTACGCCTTGAAGAAGCGGGCGTTCGAGTGGCGGAACTGACGACCTGAAGTCCCCCGCACCAATCCCAACCCCGCCCTGGATTCACTGCCGCGGTGCGGTCAGTTCGCGCAGGGCGGCATAAAACACCGGATCATCCGCGCCACCATCGAAGCGGAATGGGAACGTCTGGTTCTTCTTCCGCAGCATGAGGCCGTAACCGGCCCCGCATTCGATGCTCGCGCGCAAGGCCGCGACTGCCATCGAGCCGGTCTTGTCGTCCTCGTTGCACACGACGGGCTTGCCAAACCGCTTGAGATCACCGATCCGAGCCCGCACCTGTTCCACCGGGGTGTTGTTCCAATGGGGCAGCAGGAAATCCGCAGCCTCGGCGACCTCCGGGTGGACTTTGCCATCCCCGTACCCGCTCGAGGAAACCAGCAGGCCGGGCGCGGTTGCTTGTGCGAGCCGGATCAGGCCGGCCTGGCCCTTCGGATTCCGGATCACCGGGTGAACAAAGCCGCCGTGCGGGTACTCGTTGGCAATCTCGAGAACGACGTTCCTGAAACCGCGCTCCCTCACCCAACGCGCCGCATTCGACACTCCCGCGTGCACCGCGGCCTCGTCGCGCAGGATCGCCGACTGGCGCTGGTAGAAGAGGCCGAGGATGACAACCAGCCCATGACGGTCGCAGGCCCCGATGACGCGCTCGACCCGCGCCAGATAGGCTGAACGCAGACCGCCGTCCGGCTCGAACGCCGAATTGACAGCCCCTTCGTAACCGGGCATGCCGCCCTGCAAACACAAGGTAAAGGCGTTCACGCCCTGAGCCGCGTAATCCGGTATGCGCGCGATGAACCGATCCGTGTTCGCTCGAGGATCGAACTCGGGCTTCTTGCGATCCTCGAATGTGGCATTGACCATGCGCACGTTCATCAACAGCCCCTCGGCGGCGCTGCCGGGATTGGTCGGGCGACCGTTGATCATCCAGATCCCCTCCCGCAAGCTGATCCCCGTTCGAACAAGGTCAGCCCCCCGCGCATGACTGGAAATCGCAATCACTGCCAACACCAGGCAGACCAGCGAGACGATCGATTTCGCATTCATGGTTTCCAGAGATCATAGGCAGCCAACCGTCTCCCCGCAAAGCCCCAAATCCAGAACCTCCCCACCACGTCTCACCCTTCTCGTCACCCCACGACATTCACCTGCAAATCCCGCATCGTCGCCAACTCCCCCAGCGCTGCCAAACCCCGCGGGAACAGACGTGACTTCCGGGGCGGGCGAGGCCAACATTCCGCTTTCGTTCATGAGAAAGATATCGTCGACGGTGGCCCGGTCGGGCCGGTTCGCACGCGGGCCGGCGGCCGAGGTGGCCGCGTTTTCGGAATCCGTTTCGTTCGATTGGCGGCTGTGGCGGCATGACATTGCCGGGTCGATGGCGCACGCGGCGATGTTGCATCGCGCCGGGCTGCTGACCCGGACTGAACTGAAGTCCATTCTGGGCGGCCTGACGGCGATCGGGCGCGAGATTGCCGCGGGCACATTCCGCTGGCGCCCGGAACTCGAGGATGTGCATATGAACATCGAGGCGGAGCTGACGTGCCGCGTGGCGGCGGGGGCGAAGCTGCACACCGGGCGATCGCGAAACGACCAGATCGCGCTCGATCTGCGGCTCTGGCTGCGTGACGAGACGATCGCCGTGGGACAGGATCTGCGCACGTTGCAGAAGGCGCTTGTTGCGCTGGCCGAGGCGAATGTCGCGGTTGTCATGCCCGGCTACACTCATCTGCAGCGGGCGCAGCCGGTCTTCTTCGCGCATCACGCGCTGGCTTACGTCGAGATGTTCGATCGGGATCATGACCGGCTGGGAGACAGTTACGACCGGCTGGGGGTGTGTCCGCTGGGGAGCGGGGCTTTGGCGGGCAGTACCCTGCCCCTCGACCGGGCATTCGTGGCCCGGCAGCTCGGATTCGTCGATGGCCGCGGGCGTCCGCGGCTCACGGAGAACTCGATGGATGCGGTGAGCGACCGCGATTTCGCGATCGAGTTCTGCGCGATTTGCGCGCTGATTGGCGTTCACTTGAGCCGGTTGGCGGAGGACATGATCCTGTGGGCGAGCGCCGAGTTTGGGTTTATCCGGATCGGCGACGCCTACACCACCGGGTCGTCGCTGATGCCCCAGAAGAAAAACCCGGATGTGGCCGAGCTGACGCGCGGGAAGAGCGGGCGGGTGATTGGAAATCTCATGTCGCTTTTGACGCTCTTGAAAGGACTGCCTTTGACGTACAATCGGGATTTGCAGGAGGACAAGGAGCGGTTGTTCGACACGGCCGACACGGTCCGGGCCTGTCTGCGAGTGATGGCCGGGATGTTGTCGGACACCACGATCCACGCGGGGGCGTGCCGCGCCGCGGCGGAGGATCCTCAGCTTCTGGCGACCGATTTAGCCGATGACCTGGTGCGTCAAGGCGTGCCGTTCCGCGAGGCGCATCACCTGGTGGGAGCGGCGGTGGCCCACGCGGAAAAGGCGGGCAAGCGGCTTGACGATCTGACGATCGAGGAATGGCGCCGGGTTTCGGCGAAATTCGGATCGAAGGCCTCTGGGGTGTTCGATCTGGACCGCGCGATGCGAAGGCGCGCGCTCCCCGGCGCGCCCAGCCCGCGCGAGGTGCGGCGGCAATTGGCGCGGTGGCGTCGGGTGGTGGGCAATCCGGAGCTTCCATGAGCGATCCGATCTGGTTTGTGGCGCACACGCGTCCGCGGTGCGAGAAGAAGCTGGTGCAGTATTGCGAGCGTGAGGGATTATCCACCACGCTGCCCTGTTACCGGAGCGTGAAGAAGTACCGGGGCAAGAAGGTGGTCTTTTACAAGCCGCTGTTTCCCGGCTACGTCTTCCTGCAGATCCAGCCCACCGAGCGGCAGACGGTTTACCAGAGCGATCACGTGGCCAACCTGCTCGATGTGCCGGACCAGGGAGAGTTCGCGGCGCAATTGGAGGATATTCTCCAGGCCCTCGAGACCGACGTCGAGGTGCGGTTGGCCCCGACGATCGGTCCCGGCGTGAAGGTGCGGATCAAGTCGGGTCCGCTTCAGGGGATGGCCGCCTGGGTCGAGAGCCGGTCGGGAATGACGGAGGCGCTGCTGCGTCTGGACTTCATCGGCCAGGCTGCGGCCATCAAGGTGGATGCGACCCAACTCGAACTGATCTGACGTGCATCGGTCCGTCGTTTGGAGCCGGGTTCGCGATGGTCAAGACCTTGCGGACATGCGGGCCGGGAGAGGCCGCGCGGCGGGACGACACACTGCGAGGCGCGACGCGGCTTTGGGAACACTTCGGTTGCCGGGAACACTTCTGTGCTTGCATTGGTGCGCGGTCTTTGGTGAATTCCCCAACGTGCAACCCGCGGAGAATTGTGAGGCTTCCGCTTTGTCTGGCGGCCACGGCCTCGGGAAACACCTCTCGCCTGCTCGCGCTCGCCGCGGGCGCGCAATTCCGTCAGCCGCCCCGCGGCGGCCCGCGGCGGCGCCAAGCATCCCATGTCGATTGCGGTGCTAATCGGTTCCAATCAAACCTCAACCCACACCCCACATGAATCGCTCCCTGTTCTCCTGCACGCTGGCCAGTCTGTCGCTTGCCGCCGGCGCGATCACTGCCCACGGCCAGTCCGCTGCCACGTCAGTGGCCTTGCCGCCCGCGACGCCGCCCCAGGGGACGCCGCCGCCGCTCAGTTCGACCGAGCAGTGGATCCAGGACGTCAAGAGCCCGCTGTCCTGGTTCACGTGGGGCGGCGACATGCGGATCCGCGACGAGTATTACAACAACAACGTCAGCCTCAGCGAAAAGAACCCGCTGCACGAACAGAATGTCATCCGATACCGCGGGCGCGTCTGGAGCACGATCACGCCCGTGACCGATGTCGCCTTCAACGCGCGCATGACGGCGGAGGCGCGACAGTGGACTCGCCCGGCTTTCACCAGCACATTCCGCGGCGAACAGGGCATGGAGTGGCGTTATGGGATGGTGGACAACCTCAACATCAAGTGGAGCAACGCCCTGAGCCAGCCGCTGACAATTACCGCCGGACGGCAGGACATCATGATCGGCGATTTCTGGAACTGGTGGCTGGTCGCCGACGGCACGCCCGGCGACGGCTCATGGACCTACTTCCTCGACTCGGTCCGCGCCACCTACGATGCCAAGGAGATCAAGACCCGGTTCGACCTGATTGCGATCTCCCAGTCCGCCCGCCCCGATGATTGGTTCCCGACACTCAACGCCAACCCGAGCCCCGAGCATTCGAGCACGCCCTATTACCTGACTGAACAGAACGAGCGGGGGCTCATCGCCTATGCCTCGAACAAGTCGATCCAGAACACGACGCTCGACGGCTTCTTCATTTACAAGCACGACGACAGGGAACTGGCGTTTGGCGACAATGCGGACATTTACACTCTGGGCGGGCGTTTGACGGGATTCCCGGGCGACCACTGGCAGTACTCGATCGAAGGCGCCTATCAGTTCGGCAAGAAGCAGGATCCCACGTTTGCCGCCGACCCGGACCGCAATCGCGATATTGACGCCTTTGGCGCCAATGCGCGGCTGAGCTACCTCTTCCGCGACTCTCTCAACAACCAACTCCACGTCGTGGGCGAGTACCTCTCCGGCGACAACGACGCGACCGACGGGAAGGATGAGATGTTCGACATCCTGTGGGGCCGCTGGCCGCGCTACAGCGAGTTGTACATCTATTCCTTCGCCGCCGAGACCGGCGGACGGATCGCCCAGCACAACAACCTGATGCGCCTGGGGGGGGGCTGGACCTTCAATCCCACCAGGAACACGCTGGCAGGCGCCTACTACAACGCCCTGTTCGCCCCGCAAGACGATCCCACCCGCGCGGGCGGCGCCGCTCCGCTCTTCAGCTACGACGACCACTTCCGCGGGCATTACCTGCAGTGCACGCTCCAGCACACCTTCAGCAAACACATGAAAGGCCACCTCTGGGCGGAATTCGTCTGGCAGGGGGATTACTACGCCCGAAACGATCTCATGACCTTCCTCAGGGCCGAGGTCTCTTTCAGCTTCTAACTCGCTGCCATGTTCTGGGATCAGCGGGTTGAGACCATGGACCGGGCGGCGCTGGCCACGCTCCAGCTCCGCCAACTGCAGGACACCGTCCGCCGGTGCTCGGAGCGCGTCGCGTTCTACCGCCAGAAATGCGCCGAGGCCGGCGTCCGGCCCGAGCAGATCCGGACGCTCGAAGATGTCCGCCGCCTGCCGTTCACCACCAACGCCGATTTGCGCGCCCAATACCCGGACGGGCTGGTGGCTGTCGATCGCCAGGACCTGGCCAGGCTCCACACTTCGAGCGGCACCACAGGGAAACCCAAGGCGCTCTTCTTTTCACGCGGCGATGTCGACCGCGCGGCCGAGTTGATCGCTCGATGCCTCCTGATGACGGGCGTCACGCGCGGCGACGTGCTCCAGAACATGATGACCTACGGCCTCTTCACCGGAGCGCTGGTGATGCACTATGGCGCCGAGAAGGTCGGCCTGTTGGTCATCCCGGCAGGCCCCGGCAACTCGGAGCGCCAGCTCCTCCTCATGCGGGATTTCGGCACGACGGTCTTTCATGCCACCCCGAGCTACGCCCTCTATTTCGCCGACTTCCTCGAACGAAAAGGAATCGACGCGCGCCGCGATCTTGCCTTGCGCAAGGCCTACGTCGGAGCCGAACCCCACACCGAAGAGACACGCCACAAAATCGAACAGGCGTTGGGGATCGACGCCTACAACTCCTACGGGCTCTCCGAGATGAACGGCCCGGGCGTCGCCTTCGAGTGCGAACAGAAACGCGGCATGCACCTCTGGGAGGATCATTTCCTGATGGAGATCATCGACCCGGTCTCCGGAACGCCCCGGCCGGATGGGGAACGGGGCGAGTTGGTGCTGACCAGCTTGACCCGCGAGGCCATGCCGCTCCTGCGCTACCGCACCCGCGACATCACCTCGATCATCTCAGAACCCTGCGCGTGTGGACGAACCCATCGGCGCATCGAGCGGATCACCGGGCGGTCGGACGACATGCTGATCCTGCGCGGGGTGAATTTCTATCCGCAGCAGATCGAACAGGTGCTCATGAAGGTGCCCGGCGTCGGCCGCAATTACCTGGTCACGCTTCGAGGGCTGGACGAGATGACGGTGCAGGTCGAGTTCACCGAGGCCGGTTTTGACGGACAGGTCGATCACCTGGTGCGTCTTCAAACCCAAATCACCGAGAAACTGCGAGCCGAGATCCTGGTCAAGCCCAAGGTGGAACTGGTGCCCCCGGGCAGCCTCCCCGTGAGCGATGGCAAGGCCAAGCGCGTTATTGACCAGCGCATGCTCTGATCCCGGCAGCAGATCGAGGCGAACGACCGCGAAGCGGATGGCCCCCCCCTGATTGAAAGAGCGCGCGGCCCCCGACTGCGGTCTCCGGACTGAAGGCCCCCCGTCAGGCTGCGCAGCCCTGAGGCCGGCTCGTGCGGTCTTTTCGGCAGTACACCTGGAGGTTGTCGGGGGGAATCGGGGAATCGACAGGGCAAAATCACTTCTTGCCACGCGCCGCCGAGGACAGTATAGTTCCGACCGTTCCAACTTCAACCACAGGACTTCTCTGTGAAGACGCATCCATCTCCCATTGCTTCTCTTCTGTCGGCCACTCCCGGAGTGCTCGTCGTGGCACTGCTCGGGCTGGCCAGCTCCACGGGTCTTCGGGCTCAGCCCGGCGAACCGCCGAAAGCGAACCTGCAGCTATGGCTGAAGGCCGATGCAGGGGTGACCAAGGACGCCAGTGACAACGTCACGGGTTGGGCCGACCAATCGGGCCAGAACAACCATGCCGCGCAGCCGAATGCGGCCCGTGCGCCCAAACTGATCGAGAACGTGCTCAACGGGAATCCTGTTCTCCGATTCGAGGGCGGGACGAAGTACATGGATGTCCCCAATTCGCCGAGCGTCTCCTTCGTCGGGGATCTGACGACCTTTTTCGTGGTGAAGCTGTCGGACATGAGCGGCTACCGCGCGGTATGGAGCAAGGTCCTGGGCAACAAGCCGCGGCCGACCGACTACTACTTTTTGCCTGACAGCAACGTCCCGCGGCTCTACCGCGGGAACAGCACCCAATGGCTGAGCGCCGATGGCGCCGCAGCGGTGCCGTCGGGCCAATTCGCCGTGATTGGCTTCAGCATCGAGGACACCGCGGTCGCGCACTACTTCAACGACCAGGTCAACGGCCGGGGCACGATCAGTCTCTTGAACCCTGCCGAGGACAGCGGCCTGCCGCTGCGCATCGGATCGCGCGAGGATCTGGTCACCCAGCTCAAGGGCGACCTCGCGGAATTGCTGCTCTACGACGCCGCGTTGTCCGAGGCCGACCGGGGCATGGTGATCGATTACCTCCGGGCGAAGTACGGCCTGGCGTTCAACCAGCCACCGTCCGTGCAGATCACCAGTCCGGCCCCCGGCACCACGGTGGCAGCGTCCAGTTCGGTGGCCATGATGGTCTCGGCCCAAGACCCGGATGGCCAAGTCACACGCGTCGATTTCCTGGCGAATGGCATCCCTGTTGCCTCCGCCACACACGCCCCTTACCAATTGAATCTCGACATGCTGACCCCCGGAAAGGCCACTCTGACCGCCATCGCTCTGGACAATGGTTCTCTGGGCGGCCTGCGGGCCACGTCAGCTCCGGTCGTCGTGAACGTCACAGGCACTTCGCCGTCGGCGCCCGTTTCGGCCGGTCTGCAGCTTTGGCTTAAGGCCGACGCCGGCGTGACCACCAACGCGAACGGTGCGGTGACCGCGTGGGCCGATCAATCCGGCCAGATGAATGACGCAACGCAGTATGACGACACGCAGTCGCCGTTCTGGGTTGGCGACGCGGTCAACGGAAAACCCGCCGTGCGCTTCACCGACGCCCCGCAGTACCTCGATGTCGCCAGTTCCCCCAGCACCGCTCTGGCGGGGGATCTCACCACGTTCGTGGTGTTGAAGGCGGACGATTTCGCGACCTGGCGGGGCATTTGGGCGAAGACGATCGGCGCGCGCGCCGCGCCGAACGACTATTATCTGAACACGGGAAACGGGGTTGCCGTCGTGTATCGCGCCGACGCAGCGACCACGCCCGCCCAGGGCGTCACCAGCACCTTCGCCGTCCCCGCCGGCTCCTATGTGGTCGTGGGTTTCGACATCGCCGGCCAGACGGTCACGCACTATTTGAACGGCGAGGCGGACCGGCCAGGGGCCATCACGATCGTGCCGGGCGACCTCGGCATGCCGCTGCGCATCGGCTCGCGCGACGATCTGGTCACGCAGATGAAGGGGGAAATGGCTGAGCTGCTCATCTACGACGTGGCTCTCACCGGTGCCGACCGGGCCACGGTCGTGAATTACCTGGCGGCCAAGTACGGCATCGCGTTCGTGCGCCTGGGCAACCAGTCGCCCGTGGCCACGCTCACCAGCCCGGTCGAGGGCGCCAGCTTTGCGTTGCCGGCGACGGCCAGCCTGGCCGCGACTGTGACGGACAGCGACGGCAGCGTCACCAATGTGGATTTCGTCGTGAACGGCTCGGTGATCGCCCGCCTCACGGAGAGCCCGTACCAATTGGCGGTGGACCTCCTGTCTCCCGGGTGGGCGACGTTCACGGCCATCGCCACCGACAACTGGGGCGCGCGCGGCACCTCGGCGCCCGTCACTGTGCAGATCACCGGCGCGGCGCCCTCGGCCCCGCCTGCGGGTGATCTGAGCCTCTGGCTCAAAGCCGATGCGGGTGTCACCACCGGCGAAGGCGACTCCGTGCTCGGCTGGAGCGATCAGTCCGGTCAGGGCAACTACGCCAGCCAATGGGATCCGGGCGCCGCACCCGTCATCGTGCAGGCTGCGCTCAATGGAAAGCCGGTCCTCCATTTCGACGGCGCCACGCGCTATCTCGAAGTGATGGACTCGCCGACCGCGACCGTGACAGGCGACCTGACAACCTTCTACGTGGTCAAGTTCGACGATTTTGTCTCCTACCGCGCCGTATGGGCCCAAACGCTGGTCAATCTGGCGCGCCCGTTCGATTGCTGGTTTGCACCGGGCACCGGCGTGCCCAACGCCTTTCGCGGCGGCCAGGCCGGCTTCGGGACCGTGGCGGGCGCCGCCGGCGTGCCGGCCGGAGTCTATGCGGTGGTCGGTCTGGAGGCATCGGGCACGACATTGACGCATTATCTGAACTCACAGCCCAATGGCGGCGGGAGCATCACCGCTGTGCCGGAGGGCGCGGGCGTGCCGTTGCGCATCGGCACGCGCGATGATCTTGTCACACAGATGAAGGGCGATATCGCCGAAATCCTGCTTTACGCCCGCGCGCTGTCGGCGAGCGACCGGACCAATCTGATGACCTATCTGGCGGCCAAATACGGCATCCCTCTGCTGCGGATTGCCAACCAGGCGCCCGCCGTTGCGCTGGTGAGTCCGACGCCTGGCACGTCGGCGTCCGCGCCGGGCACTCTTGTCCTCGAGGCAACCGCAACCGATGCCGACGGCTCGATTCAACAAATCGAGTTCACCGCCAACGACGTCCTGATCGCGTCAGTCGCGACAACGCCCTATCGACTGCCCGTCGAACTGCGCACCCCTGGCGTCGTCGCCTTGAAAGCCATCGCGACCGACAATTGGGGCGCGCGCAGCACGTCGGCACCGGTCACCCTGACCATTACCGGCACGGGACCGGCGGCCCCGCCGATGGACGGCTTGCAGCTCTGGCTCAAAGCCGACGCCGGGGTGACCGCTTCCGGCGGGGCGGTGACCGTTTGGGCCGACCAGTCGGGCAATGGCAACGACGCCGCGCAGCCGACCGAGCCTTACGCTCCGGTCCTGGTCGAAAACGCCGTGAACGGCAAACCCGTGCTGCGTTTTGACGGGGAAACCCAATACCTCGATGTCGCCAGCGCGCCGAGCGTGGCGATTACCGCCGACATCACCTCGTTCTATGTCGCCAAGTTCGACGATTTCGCGGTCACTCGCACGATCTGGACCAAGTGCGTCGGCGCCAACCCACGCCCGCGCGATTACTCGGTTGCCGCGGGCACCGGCGTGCCGACCGTATCCCGCGGCACATCCGACGGCAATGCGCCGGTGGCCGCCGCCAGCGGATTCCCCGCTGGGCAGTACCTGGTCGCCGGCTTCCAGGTCGAGGTGGCGAACGTGATGCACTATCTCTTCGACCAGCCGATCGGCGGCGGCGTGCATGGGTACGGCGCCGTCGACGAGGGCAGTCCGCTCCGGATCGGGTCGCGCGACGACCTGACGACCTGGATGAAGGGCGACATCAGCGAGATCGTCGTCTACAACCGGGCCTTGTCCGCGGCCGACCGCGATCTGCTCGTCACCTACCTGGCAAGCAAGTACGGAATGCCCCTGATCCGCCCCGCGACGATTCAGCCGGTCTTGTCGATCGCTCTCCAGTCCGATGGATTGGTCGTCATTGCGTGGCCTGAAGATCTCTCGGAGTACGGGTTGGAAAGCGCTGACACCCTCGGCACGCCGGCCTGGACACCGGTGACCGGCGCGGTCAACAACCGTCTGACCGTGTCGCCAGCCAGCAGCATGAAGTACTACCGCCTGCGAAAACCGTAGAGCCCAGGCCAAACCCTCCGGCATTTCAGGCTCCCGAGGGAAGCGTTGCGCGGCTGGATCGCGAGTCAACCAGCCCGGATCAGGTTCAGCGCGGAGCCTGTGTTCGATCCGGCGTGGGGGCATCGGCGAGGGGCGCCGACGGCGCATCGGGCGAGCGCTGGTGCTCGGTCCAGGTAATGAGACCGGCCCCCAGCATGATGAGGCATACGCCGCACCAGCGCATGACGCTGACGTGCTCCTTCAGGATCAGGTGAGCAGCCAGCGTGGTCAGCACGAAGCCCAGGGATGTCAGCGGCCACACGAAGCTGACATCGCTGCGGGACATGAGCACAAGCAGGGAGGCGAAGAAGAGGGCCTCGAAGAACACGCCCAAAAGGATGCGCGCATTCGCGGCGCCGCGCTTGACGATCCGGACGACTTCGGGCGCGGTGACGCGGTTCAGCGGACCGATCTGTTTGAGTCCCTGGCTGAGGAGCACGACGCCGATGGCCTCAAAGACGAGACCGATCAGCAGAATGATCAGCAGTTTCACCATGGTCGAGATCCTGGTAGCGGACGAGTTGGATTCCACAGCGCCGCACAGCCTCCCGGGCCTGCGCACTGACGAGCGCGTCCAGCTCGTGCCTAAAGTCGGTCAGCGACGGATGACAGTAAAGCTCCGAATCGCCTTCTGGAAGCCGCCCGAGCAACCGGGAGAGATAATCGGTGTCCACGCGCCCGTTCTGCAGCAGGCCGAACACGGCGCGGGTGTGTCGCATCCGGGCTCGGCGCAGACGCGGGCGTGCCCATGCGCAGAGGAGAGAGAAGATGACGGCGTGGCTCAGACGGTAGATCCAGTGCCCGCGCGCCAGACGCGCGTTGATCCAGAACGGATCCCGAGTCAGGCGGAACGTGGGAATCGTCCACGCCCCCGCCGGCGCGCACAGCAGACGCAGAACCGTCGGGTGCAGATGCATGTTGAGATGCCCGTTGACATGGTCGAGGACAAGACCGGTTTCACGGAATCGGGCGAATTGGGCGGCGATTTCCTGCTGCAAAGCCTCGCGGAGGCTGGGTTTGAAGAAATACCG
>ERZ795054.1482-NODE-1482-length-22090-cov-5.403268_pt1 | contig 22090 bp, 24 predicted proteins | sample MGYA00375138_ERZ795054 | MGnify/ENA primary metagenome ERZ795054 (study PRJEB30183, sample SAMN05720215) | anaerobic digester metagenome | isolation source: active sludge of municipal wastewater-treating anaerobic digesters | place: USA | collected 2014-12-23 ... | reverse complement strand
TGAAAAAGATTTTTCTCTCGAAACAGATCGCGATGAACCTGTTCAAATCGATCTTCAAAGTGATCGCCATAGGCCTGGTTGCGTACCTGATCATTGCCGATAATTTTGATATTATCCTGCAGACTCCCGACGTTTCGGTAGCCCTGGCGCTGAAAACCGTGGCCATTGCCGCACTGAAAATAATAATATGGTCGACCGTGCTTCTGCTCGTTCTCGCGATCCCCGACTATTTTTTTCAGAAAAGGGAATTCATCGAATCGTTGAAAATGACCAAGGAAGAGATAAAAGAGGAGTTGAAGGAAACGATGGGCGACCCCTACATCCGCGCGCGCCTGCGGGAGATGCAGAGGGAGATCGTGATGAGAAACATGATAACCGAGGTTCCGAAAGCCGACGTCGTCGTGACCAACCCGACGCATTACGCGGTCGCACTGAAATACGAAAAAAAATCCATGGAAGCCCCGACTGTCATTGCAAAAGGGGTCGACAGCATGGCCCTTAGAATAAGGGAGGTCGCCAGGGAGAACGCGGTGCCGATGATCGAGAACCGTCCCCTTGCCCAGGAAATGTACAAAAGGCTCGACGTGGGCGACATCATCCCCGAAGACCTTTTTTACGCCGTATCGCTCGTTTACGCCGAGCTGTACCGGAAGCACCAGTACAGGGAGGCGATATGATGTATGACCCGGTGAGGAGTTTCTGAAATGGCCGAAGGCGTGCTGAAATTATCGCTGCTGCCGGGAAACCGGGCATGGATGCAGAAGACCGACATTCTGATGGGCATCGGCGTCATCGCCGTCGTGATCATGCTGATCATTCCCCTGCCGACCATACTGCTCGACTTCCTGCTGGCCATCAGCATCATGCTCGGCATGCTCGTCCTGATGCTGGTCATGTTCGTGCAGCGCTCGTTTGATTTCTCGGTTTTCCCGTCCCTGCTTCTCGTTTCGACCGTGTTTCGGCTCGCTCTGAACGTTTCGTCGACCAGGCTCATCCTGCTCGAGGGCGCGGCCTTTGACGGGAAGATCATCAGGACGTTCGGTAATTTCGTCGTGGGCGGCAACTATGTCGTCGGCTTCATCATTTTCGTCATTCTCATCGCGGTCCAGTTCATCGTAATCACCAAGGGCGCTACAAGGACGGCCGAAGTCGCTGCAAGGTTCACATTAGACGCGATGCCCGGAAAGCAGATGAGCATCGACTCAGACCTATCGAACGGACTGATCAACGAGGACGAGGCGCGCAAGAGAAGGGAGGAGATACGCCGTGAGGCGGATTTCTACGGGGCGATGGACGGCGCCTCGAAGTTCGTCCAGGGCGACGTCAAGGTCGGCATCATCATCACGCTCATAAATATTATCGGCGGGTTCATCATCGGCATGGCGATCAGGGGAGAGAGCTTCGATGTTGCGATCAGAACTTACACTCTGCTCTCCATCGGCGACGGCCTCGTGACCCAGATTCCCTCGCTGCTCATAACGACCGCCACCGGTATCATTGTGACCAGGGCCGTGTCCAAGGAAAACCTCGGAACCGAGCTCGCGACCCAGCTCGGATCGCAGCCGCGGGCGCTTTTTATAACATCGGCGGCCCTGGGCGGCATGGTGCTCATTCCCGGCTTCCCGAAAATATCGATCATACTCATCGCAGCAGGCCTCGCTTCGCTCGGCTTCACGCTGCTTAAAACCCAGGAGGAGGACAAGGAGAAGGCCCAGAAGCAGGAGAAGGAGGCGGCATTGAAGGACCACAAGCCCGAATCGGTGCTGCCGCTTATCCAGGTCGACCCTCTCGAGGTGGAAATCGGATATAATCTCATCCCTCTCGTCGACCCCGAACAGGGCGGCACACTGCTTGAGCGCATAACCAACATACGCCGCCGCAGCGCCATTGACATGGGGCTCATCGTGCCTCCTGTACGTATCAGGGACAACATGGAGCTTGATCCGGAAATTTACTCGATCCTGATCAAGGGAGTCGACGTTGGCAGCGGCTCTCTTCAGATCGGGAAGCTCATGGCGATGGATCCCGGTGATGTTACCGAGAAAATTGACGGTACTGAATTCATCGAGCCGGTCTTCGGCCTCAAGGCGATCTGGATCGATTCGGCCAAGCGCGACGAGGCCGAGAGCAGGGGTTATACCGTGGTCGATTGTCCGACCATCGTGGCGACGCACCTGACCGAAATCATCAAGCGGCACGCCGATGAAATACTCGGCAGGCAGGAGGTCCAGCAGCTCGTCGACAATATCAAGGAGGATTATCCGGCGGTGGTCACCGAGATAACCGACAAGATGAACCTGGGCGAGATACAGAAAGTGCTGCAGAATCTTCTGAGGGAGCGTGTCTCGATACGCAACATGGTGACCATCCTCGAGGCCCTGGCAAGCTATGCCGACCATACCAAGGACACGGGTCTGCTGACCGAGTACGTGCGTTCGGCGCTGGCCCGGCAGATAGTGAAGGATTACATCGGCGTCGACAACACGCTTTCGGCGATAACGGTCGATCCCGAAATTGAAAACATCATCAGGGACTCGGTCCACGAGGACCCGATCGAGGGAAGGGTCCTCGGCCTGGATCCGGACACGCATTCCATGATCGCCAAGGCCCTGGTCGACGCCGCGGTGCGCTCCCGCAACCTGGGTTACCAGCCGGTATACCTCGTTTCGCCGACGATAAGAAGCGTCACATACGCGCTGCTGGAAAGGGAAATCCCCCAGCCGGTGGTGCTGTCATATAACGAGATAATAAGCACGATAAAGGTGAATGTCGTGGGATCAGCCCTGCTTGCAGGCAAGGCGTAAAGAATGAATCATACACACAGGCAAGGAGAAGGCCATGCGTTACTTGAAAATCAGAGCTAAAAACTACACCGAGGCGATGACCAAACTCAAGATGGAGCACGGTGATGATGCGATTCCCATCAGCCACAAGTACGTGAAGGAGGGCGGGATTCTTAATTCGAAGTTTTTTGCGCGCGACGTGGTCGAGCTGACCGCCGCAGTGCAGGACAAGAAATATCCCGTGAGAAAATCGACCCTGCCCAAGCGCAGTATCGATTTTACCGTGGATGACGACACCCCTGTCAAGGCGCCGGCGGGATCCGCCGCCATGAGAAACGACGCTCCAGGCAAGGAGACGAGCATGTATAATCTTTCGAAGACCATTGATGCCGTCAACGACAACCTTAACAGCTTGAAATCCGAGATGAAAACCGACGCCCGCAGGGATACGGCCGGACAGGCTGAAGGAGAGTGCCGGGATGCCTATGCCTCGCCTGAATCCCCCAGGGACGCCGCCTCGATCAGCAAGTTCGAGAAGGAGTTCGACGAAATCAAGAGCGTCCTCAACAAGCTTCTCCGTGAGCGCAAGAATGAGCCTGAAAGGGAGCAGCCCCGCTGTTCCGAGGAGAATATGCTGCTCGACGGCTTTGTCGACATCCTAAAAAACAACGAGTACGACCAGGAACAGTGCAAGTCGATCGTCAATGAAATAAAAAACTCGGTCAGCAGGGAGGACCTCAAAGACCGGTATAAAATCGAAAAAAGCCTGAAGGACCTGTTGAAAAGCAGGATTGTGACGACCGGGCCGCTGAAAATCGGCAATAAGAAGAAGATCATGATGTTCGTCGGCCCGACCGGCGTCGGCAAGACCACGACCATGGCGAAGCTGGGCGCGATTCATTCCCTGAGGGAAGGGAACAGGGTCGCATTCATAACAATAGACAATTACCGGATCGCAGCAACCGAGCAGCTTAAAAAATACGCCGAGATAATGAGGATTCCCCTTCATGTGGTCAACAGCCAGAAGGAGTTCAAGGAGGTCATCGCGAGCGAAAAGGCCGAAATCATTATGGTTGACACGTCGGGCAGGAGCCATAGAAATGAAATGAAGATTTCTGAAATCAAGATGTTCGCGGATATGGTGGAATATGATTTCGAGAAGGTGCTGTGCGTGAGCGCGAACACGAAAAAAATCGATCTGAACGAGGTTTTCAGGGCTTTTAACGTGATGGATTTCAACAGCGTCGTGATTACCAAGGTCGATGAAACGTCTTATATCGGGAATGTGGTCGATATTGCCGATAAGTATAATAAGCCCATCTCTTACGTGACAAACGGCCAGGAAGTTCCGAATGACATCATCGTGGCTGACGCCGAAAAAATTGTCGACCTGATGATGGGCTCAATCACCCATTGATACAAGGAGGAACCCGGTGGACCAGGCTGCTAATCTGAGAAGGTTGGTTCTTGAAACCGATAAAACGCAGAAAAAAACAAAAACGATCGCCGTTACCAGCGGAAAGGGGGGCGTGGGCAAGACGAGCCTTTCGGTGAGCCTCGCCATCGCCCTCGCGCAGAACAATCTGTCGGTGACGCTGCTTGACGCCGACCTCGGTCTGGCGAACATCAACGTCATACTCGGCATAATTCCCAAGTATAACCTGTATCATGTTATCAAGGGAAAAAAGAAGCTGAAAGAAGTCATCATCGAGGTGCCCGAGGGAATCAAGATCATCGCCGGCGCATCCGGTTTTCACCAGCTCGCGAACCTCGAGCAGAAGCAGCGGATGGATTTCATCAAAGCGATTTCCGATCTTGACGCCGACGATTACATGATCGTCGATACCGGCGCGGGAGTTTCCCAGAACGTCCTGAGCTTCGTGATCGCGGCCGACGAGGTTATCGTGGTGACCACGCCGGAGCCGACTGCGATAACCGACGCTTACGGCATTATAAAATCGATAGCTTCCCAGGCTCCCGACAAGATCATCAAGCTCGTCGTGAACCGGGCGCAGTCGGTTGCCGAAGGTAAAAGGGTCGCCCAGCGGGTCATCAACATCGCGGGCCAGTTCCTGAACATCAAGGTCGAGGACCTGGGCTTCGTTTTCGACGATTCGAATGTGCCCAGATCGGTCAGAAACCAGAAACCTTTCATGGTCAGTTATCCCAAATCCAGGGCCTCGACATGCGTCGCGGTGATCGCCGACAAGATATGCAACAAGACGAGCGAGCGTGAAAGGGGATCCGGGCTTACCAATTTCTTTAAAAACCTGTTCGTGGGCGTCGAGACCGACGACGAATAGAAAAAGGGCTTGATTTGTTAGCGACATATATAGTACTTTTGACAGTAGTAATGCCGGAGCTGGAAGAATCATGCAGGCGCTGAAGAACATCGGCATTGATTTAAAGCTGACCGCGGTTTTCGGCGTGACCGCGCTGGTGCTCTCGCTGCTGACCGGAATCGTTTCCGGAATTTCAGGGAGCGTGGTGGCCGTCCGTTCGATATTGATGGCGATCGTGTTCTCGGTTCTTGGATATGCGGCGGTTTTTGTGGTGAAGAGGTTCGTCCCGGAATTTTACGAGATGATCGCCGATCGGGCCGAGGGTCTTGCAGTCGATGTCGCGCCTGAAAACAAATCCGAAGATGCCGGGACGCCATCTGTCGAAGAAGAAGATAACCCGGACGCGGCCATGTATGATGAAGCAGGCGCCGCTCCCGGCCCGGAGGCCCGCCCGAAGAAAAGCGGCGCTCAGGATGAAGGTTTCGCAGAATTTAAAGAAGCCGATTTTCCCCGTATGGCGAGCGGTTCGACCGGAGATACGGCATTGAACGCCACCCTCCAGTCATCGGATGCGAAGAAGTACGGGAAGCACATCCTTGTGAAGGATGAATTCGTCAGGTATGAGCCCAAGCTCATGGCTGACGCGGTGCGGACGATGTTGAGAAAGGATGAGGACTAATAAACCGGGGCCTACAATATGAATGACAAACAATTCAAAGAATTCGACGCGATAGGCGAAGATAAGCTCTGGACCAAGTTCATCAAGAGCAAGGACCAGTCCATCCGCGATTATTTCGTCCTCAAGTACGCGCCTCTCGTCAAGTATGTGGCCGGCAAGATATCAATGGGCATGCCTCAGAACATCGAGTTCGACGATCTGGTTTCCTACGGAATATTCGGCCTCATCGACGCGATCAGCAAATTCGACCCGGCAAGGGGAATAAAATTCAAGACATACGCCATGACGAGGGTCCGCGGCGCCATCTTCGATGAGCTCCGGTCGATCGACTGGATTCCGAGATCGATAAGGCAGAAGGCGAAACAGATCGAGCAGGTCATATCGGAACTCGAGAACAAGCTTGGCCGGACCGTCGAAGACGACGAGATAGCCAGGGAGCTCGGCGTCACCATGGAGGAGTTTCATGCGCTGATAAGCAAGCTCAGCGGAACCTCGATCCTGTCGTTGAACGATATCTGGTATCTCGGAGACGACAACGACGAGCTTTCGATCCTGGAGACGCTCGAAGCTCCTGAGAACATGAATCCCGACGTCCTGATCGAGAAGGAGGAAATCCGCGATTATATAATCGACGCGATCAAAAAGCTCCCCGAAAAGGAAAAAAAGGTGATCGTCCTTTATTACTATGAAGACCTGACACTCAAGGAGATCGGAGAGGTCCTGGAGGTTACCGAAAGCCGCGTGTCCCAGCTGCATACTAAAGCAATCATGAGATTGAGGGGAAGGCTGGGCCGGATCAAATCAAACATTGTCGGGTAGGATGAATGACGGTCAAAAGAGGTCCCTGTGAGCAAACTTAAAGAACTTTTCATGGGAATCGACGAGGGAGAGGACCATTTTGACGAGAATGCCGTAGAAGTCTATGCCGACTCCGTCAGACAGGCCCTCGAGATGGCCGGGCAGGAACTGGGCGTCGACATAACCATGCTCGATTACCAGATTCTCGAAAAAGGCAATGCAGGCTTTTTCGGAATGGGCAGAAGGCCGTACCGCGTGCTGATAAGCCCCCATCCGGTGCTCAAACAGCATGAGGACCTGGGTGAAATCGAGATGAAGCTCTCCCGCGAGCACATACCCAGCGTTTCACCGGAACAGAAGAAAAACGCCGACAGCGAATATAAAATCCGCATGACCAAATCGGGTCTGTTCGTCACCGTTACCCCGCCCCGGGGAACCGGCAGAAAAGCCAACATAGACGAAGTCAACAACAAGCTATATTCGATGCGCATAACGAACCATGACGCCTCGCGCCTCGCCAAGGAGCTCGCAAAACCCTCGGGCAAACCGGTGAAAATCGGCCAATGGCTCCCCAATCCGGATTTTGACAGCTCGATGAGGGTTGAGATATCCGAAGATGAAATGAAGGCATTCATACATTTCATTCCGCCGCGTTACGCCGGGAGGCACATGGAGCTCGACGACATCATCGAGGCCCTCAAGAACGCCGGCGTCGTTTACGGGATCAACAACGAGAAGATTACGGAATATCTCGACAGGATGGAGTACAGCGAGCCCATGCTTGCGGCGCAGGGGATCAGGACCCGCAACGGACGGGACGCCTATATCGACTACAAGGTCAGGATAGAGAACACTCGCATGAGCTTCGAGGAGGATGAAAGCGGCAAGGTCGATTTCAGGAACCTGGAGCTTCTGGAAAACGTGGTCGTGGGCCAGCTTCTCGCGGTGAAGGTCCCGGCCGAAGAGGGGGTCCAGGGAAGGACGGTGACAGACCGCATACTTCCAGCGAAGCCGGGCAAGGACTTCAAGATGCAGTACGGCAAGGGAACGATCCTCTCGGAGGACGGCACGGAGCTCACCGCCGAGATAAACGGGCAGGTCGTGTTCAAGGCCGGAAGGATCAGCGTGGAGCCGGTCTATCTCGTCAACGGCGATGTTTCGCTTGAGACAGGCAACATCGTTTTTCTCGGCTCGGTCATCGTTCAGGGCAGCGTGCAGGACAACTTCATCGTCAAGGCGGCCGGCAACATCGAAATCAAGGGTACCGTGCAGAAGGCCTTCCTCGAGGCCGAGGGTGACATCATCGTGCGCCAGGGCATCATGGGCCGCGACGAGGCGAAAATCGAATCAACGGGCGGGTCGATATACGCCAAGTTCATCCAGAGCGCCAATGTTGTCGCCGAGGGGGATGTGCGCGTTCCGGAGGGCATAATGCATTCCCATGTCGACGCCGGCAAGGGAATCTACTGCAACGGAAGAAGGGCCCGGATCGTCGGCGGCGTGATAAGGGCCGGCGACGAGGTCAACGCCCGTTATCTGGGCGCAGACGTCTCGACAAAAACCGAAATCCGGGTCGGAATCAACCCGAAAATACTTCAACAGATCACCGACCTCGAGACCCTGAAGAACGGCATCGACGAGGAGTTGAGCCAGCTCCTGCTCAACCTCAGGACGCTGGAGTCGCAGAAGAAAAGCGGCGTGAAGCTTTCGCCCGACAGGGAAAAAATGTACCAGGATCTCTCGAGTCAGAACGAGAAACTGACGAAGCGCCAGTCCGAGGTGAACCTTGAGCTCGAGGAGCTCAAGTCGTATATCGATATGCTCGAACACAAAGGCAAGGTCTGCGCCGAAAAGACGGCCTTTGCCGGCGTCGAAGTCCACATAAAAGACAAGAAATTCGGGTTGAAAGATCCGTACAACAGCGTTAAATTTTCACTTGAGGGCGGCGAAATTCGCATATCCGAATATGAGCTGCCCGTAATCTCTGAAGGACAGCAGAGGATCACGACCGTAGTAAGAAGAAGATGAGGCGTCGGGATGTCGATTAAACCGATAGATCTTCAGACGAATATCGGGCAGATGCATGAAGTGGGGAAGAACGAACATCTCCGCGGCGACGCTCTGGCCGCCCAGCAGCATGTGCTTGAGAAGGAATCGAGCGACAAGTCAAGGCTGGTGAACACGCGCCTTGATGAAACGAAAAAAGGCGAAAAAACCGCAATCAGGGACGAAGGAAAAAAACGGGAGCGCCGGATGGGCCAGCACGGTCAAGGAACTGAAAACCCTGAAGACCGCCCCAAAAAAGAGGGCCTCAAGGACGATCGTATGGGCAAGATCATAGATGTCTTAAAATAGGCTTATGGATTATCATTTTCCGGATTCGGTCGTATAATATTCGCAGTCGCGAATATTTTTATTGTCTTAATGACGGTTGTGTTCTATAATTAAATTCTGTTGCAGTTGGAGACGATATGGAATTTCTGGGGTTGCTCCTCATTAATGTGTTTATCGGAGTGATTTTTTATCTGATCATCACCCTCAAGCTTGAAAAATCCGCTTCGGATTTCCGTGAAAAGAAGCTGTGGGAGGAAATGGACAAGATGATCCAGGAATTCAATGCGACTGCCGAGAGGAACATTTCGATCCTGGAAAAGAAGATACGCATCATGAGAACGCTGCTCGAAAAGTCCGGCGAGCTGAAAAAAATCGATTTGATGGTCGAAGATGCGGATGACAGGGAAGCGGCAACGCCTGAATCGGAAAACAGTGCGGCCATGGCTGCATCTGACGACGAGCCGGATGTTTCCGCCGCCTTCCGGGATGAGCGTCGCGGCCCGGATTCCGGGTCTGCAGTGCAGAAGCTGTGGCCCCTGCTGAAAGAGGCGTTTTATTCCGTTCTGGGCGGTATCGCCGAATATCTTGCCGCTTTCATAAATCGAAGAGCGGGCGAAAGGGCCGGCGAGCCGAATCACTACGAACCGGCCGGCAATGCTCATGCCATGCGGGATGTGTCGGGCTCGGATGTGCGCGTCATCGAAAAGGATTTCAGCGATATCCAGACGAAGATATCGCATAAGAGTGAAGACGTCAGCGATGACAGGCCGTCGGAGGACGACATCATGATGATAATCGGCAGCGGGAAAGACAAGCATTCGACGGTTTCACTGCTGCACAGGAAGGGCTGTCCCGACCAGGACATATCGCATTACATGGGAATACCCGTGGGCGAAGTAAGGCTCATTCTCAATCTGACGGATTCGATATAGCAATGAATGGTGATCGTTTAATGGAAATAAATATCAAGCGACTGACCGAAGAGGAATTCAATAAATTCGCCAAATTGATATATGAGGAAAGCGGCATATTTCTCAAGGAGACGAAGATCACCCTGCTTTCCAATCGCCTGCGTAAAAGGCTCCAGCCGCTGAACCTGAAAGAGTTTTCCGAGTACTACGACTATCTCCAGAAGCTGACCGGGGAGCAGAGAAAAAAGGAATACGAGATGCTCCTCGACGTCGTTTCAACCAACGAGACGTACTTTTTCAGGAACGAGAGGCACTTCGACGCCCTTACGCAGGTTTGCATCCCCGAGCTGGTGAAAATCAAGAAGAACAGGAAGCTCAGGATATGGAGCGCGGCCTGCTCTACCGGCGAGGAGCCGTACACGATCGCCATTTGCGTGCTTGAAAACATGCATCTTTTGAACGGCTGGGACATCCAGATACTCGGCACCGACATTGCGCCGTCGGTGCTCGATTTCGCCAGGATAGGCGAATACTCGGGAAGGCGCATCGAAAAGGTGCCGCCGAAGTTTCTCGAAAAGTATTTCATACCGAAGAAGGACGAACCCGGCGTGTATGCGGTTAAGGACGAATTGAAAAAACTCACGAATTTTTATTATCTGAATTTTTTCAAGGACAGATTTCCTGTTGACATGGATGTAATTTTCTGCCGTAATGTTATGATTTACTTTGATAAGATTTATCAGAGGAGGCTGGTGGCGGATTTTTACAAATCAATTAACGACACCGGTTATCTGTTTATCGGTCATTCCGAAACCCTCCACTCGATTTCAGAGGATTTCGAATACAGAAAAATTCTTGAATCGCCTGTTTATATCCCGAAAGCCAGGAAATAGTAAATGGATTTCAATCTGATCAATGTTGGGATAGCCGATTACGCCGTCAGTACATCCCCTGACATACTGAGGACCATTCTCGGGTCATGCGTCGGCATATGTCTTTTCGACAAGGAAAAAAAGATCGGCGGGCTCTCCCATATCATGCTGCCCGAGCTCAAGTTCAAATCGTCGATCAAAAAATACGCCGATTCGGCGATTCCGTCAATGCTCGAAGAGATGTTAACCGCCAAGGCCCGCAGGGACAAAATCGTCGCCAAGATCGTCGGCGGATCGAAAATGTTTCAGGTCAGCGACAACAGCCTGATGGGCGAGATCGGAAGAAACAACGTGGTGAAAGTCAAGGAAGTGCTGAACAAGCTTGGACTTTCGATTATCGCCGAGGACGTGGGGGGCGATTACGGCCGGACTGTCGATTTCTATCTGGAGACGGGTGAGCTCAGAATCCGCTCGATCGGCAGAAACGAGAAAATCATATAGGGTCTTCCATGGAAAGCATGACAGGCTACGCATTTATTGAAAAAAACAACGAGCAATTCTCTTATTCCGTCGAAATCAAATCTCTGAATTCGAAATATCTTGAGACTTACATCAACATTCCCAGAATAATCAGGAACGAAGAGAATGGAATTCAGCAGGTCCTGAAGGGATACTTCGAGAGGGGCAAGGTCGAGTTGAACGTCGACATTTATGACTGGACCGTCAGCAAGCAGATATCCCTGAATGCGGAACTGATCAAAAAATATTACAGAGAGCTCGAAGCCATCCGAAAGAGTCTTAAAATCGAAGGACGTCTGGACCTTGATCCGGTACTCAGGCTTGAAGGTGTCAGCCAGAGGGAACGATCGATCATCTCGGGCAAATCGCTTAAAGAGTTGTTTAAAACCCTGGAAGAGGCATGCAAGAAGACGCTCCAGATGAGAAAGAGGGAGGGCACGGCTACCAGGACCGACATCATGAATTCGCTCGCCGAGATATCCAGATCGGCCGATATCATAAAAACAAAGTCCAGGGGGATTTCGGAAAACAAGGTCAGGGAGCTCAGGGAGAGGGTAGAGAGGATCTCACAGGGGAAAATCGACGAGTCCCGCCTTTATTCTGAAATCGCCATCCTCGCAGACAAGATCGATATCAACGAGGAGCTCGTGAGACTCGGCGACCACATAGCCAAATTCAAGTCCATTGCGAAAGAGAACGGTCAGGTCGGGCGTAAGCTTGATTTTCTGGCCCAGGAAATGTTCAGGGAAATAAACACTATTTCGTCGAAATCCAACAGTTCCGAGATATCCCATATTGTCGTTGACGTCAAAAACAACATCGATAAAATCCGCGAGCAATGCAGGAACGTCGTATAGCCGATACGCCGGCTGCGGCCCCGTCCGGTCGGGCAATCATTCAGCGGAAAGCTAAAAAGGTGTCCAATGAAAACAACATTGATTAATATCGGGTTCGGCAACGCCGTAGTCGCCGAGCGGGTGATCGCGGTCATCACTCCTTCATCCGCTTCGGGTAAAAGACTCAGGGACGAGGCTAAGGACAACAACACGCTGATCGATGCGACTCATGGAAGAAAGACGCGCGCTCTTGTGATTATGGACAGCAACCATGTCGTATTGACCGCGATGCAGCCTGAAACGATAGCCAACCGGCTGACGCAGAGTCCTGAAAATGAAGAATAATGTTCCTGTCGTCATCTCGGCCCCTTCAGGGGCCGGAAAATCCACGATCATCAGGCGGCTCCTGAAAGAAGATTCCCGCCTCGGTTTTTCGGTTTCGACAACGACCCGCAGGCCACGCGACGGCGAAGTCGAAGGCCGCGATTATTATTATATCAGCGACGACGATTTCAGTAAAATGAGAGAAGCGGGGGAGTTCCTGGAATGGGCCGTGGTGCACGGAAACTGCTACGGTACCGCAAAAAAAGAGGTTGACAGATTGGCGGCCGCCGGGAAAATCCCGATATTTGACGTTGATATACAGGGTACAAAGAACCTTCGGAATACGATTCCTGACGCTGTGTATATTTTCATCGTACCGCCGTCCCTGCAAATACTTGAACAGAGGCTGAAAGACAGGAAGACCGATTCCGAGGAACAGATCAGGATCAGGCTCGGAAACGCCTTAAAGGAGCTTCGTGAATACCGGCTGTATGATTACCTGGTCGTAAACGATCAGATCGAGGCGGCGGTCGTGGCGATACAGTCTGCCATACGCGCTGAATCGCACAGACTGGCGCGCATGACGGATTTCATTGAGAAAATTTTGGAGGAGAATAATGATCATCCCATTGGATAAACTGCTCGCGTTCAGCGGGAACAAATATGTTTTTTCCAAGGCGGCAATGAAGGTCGTGGAAAAAATCGCAAATATCAAGGATTACCCGGAAAACGATATCAGCTGGAAAGTCGTTCCCAATATTCTGAAAATGACCCTCCAGGGCGCCATACACTATGAGTACGATGCCCAGAAAGACAATGAAGAATAATCGGCTTTTTCATATTATTCCCTAGGCAAGGTGCTCAATCATCAAAGCGGTCGTGATTGTCGGGCCGACCGCCAGCGGAAAAACAGAGCTCTCATGCTCGCTGGCGTCAGAGATATTCGAGATAGTATCGGCGGATTCGGTTCAGGTTTACCGGCTTCTCGATATAGGCAGCGGCAAGCCTGACGCCGCCATAAGGGGCCGAATCAGGCACCATCTCATCGACATCGTTGAACCCGATTATCCTTTCAGCGCAGGGGATTTCTGCCGGTTAGCCGAGAACGCCTGCAGGGAGATAACCGGCCGGGGCAAGATACCCATGTTCGTCGGCGGAACCGGTCTTTATATCGATTCCTTTTTCCTCGGACTGTCCGAAATACCTGATATTGAACCTTCAATCAGGGAAAAACTGTCCGGGGAAATGGATGAGCGCGGCCCGTTGTCGTTGTACGATGAACTGAAATCCGTGGACCCGGTGTTCGCCGGCCGCATCAGCGCGAATGACCGCCAGCGGATTTTACGGGGGCTTGAGGTTCAAAGGGGAACGGGAAGGCCGTTGAGCTCGTTCTTTGAAGGGAAAAGAGGGTTTCAGTCGGAAAGGACGCTCTTTATCGGCCTGAGCGACGAGCGGATGATCGTCAGGGAAAGGATCGCCAGAAGGGTCGATTCCATGATCAAACAGGGACTTGTCGAAGAGGTCCGCAGCCTGAGGGAGATGGGATTCGGGCCCGAACTGAAATCGATGAAGTCGATCGGGTACTGGGAAATCAACATGTTCCTCGATGGCGCCCTTGCAATGGACGAAACCGTCGAGAGAATAAAGATAAACACCGGAAGATACGCGAAAAGACAGATGACATGGTTCCGCAGGAGAAACGACGTCAACTGGTTCAGGCCGGGTGAAAATGAAAAAATTATTGATCTGATAAAAGAATGGATTGATAATTAATGCGAAATATATCTTATAGTATCAGGTTTCGGTTGAGTCAATAATCGTACAGGAGATAGGGAAATGACTAAACAGATCAGCAATCTGCAGGATATCTTTTTAAACCAGTCTCGTAAAGAGAAAATCGAAATAACCATCTATCTCGTAAACGGCGTGCCGCTGAAGGGAAGGGTGCTCAGCTTTGATAACTTTACGATCCTGCTTGAAATCGATAAAAAGCAGAACCTGATCTACAAGCACGCCATATCGACGATTATGCCTTTGAAGCCGATACCCTATAAAGAAGAAGAACCTCCCCAGCAGGGAGCATGAGCAGCTTAACAGGCGGCATGAAAAGGATTTAAAATGGCCGGTTTTTTCCGAAAAATAACAATCCTGATCCTGGCGGTTGCTGCGGCGTATGCTGCTGTCTTTTGCTTCAGGCTCCTGAAACCGGGAAAGGCGGTCGTGGTCGAGGACATGAGATCCGGTTCAGTCGCCCGCGTTCTCACCGGAAAGTACTGCTTCGCATATGAGGGGGCCATGCCGTGGTGGTTTTCGCTGAGAGAGATTCCCCTTGAAAGGGAGTTCTCCGGGACCGCCCGAATAGGGATTCCGGGTCTGTCTGCGCTCGATGACGGCAGATATGACATCAGAATACCGGTCAGGTTCAGGTACCTGGCCGATCCCGATGTTGCTTCCGCACAGGCCGTCATCATGAGGGGCGAGGCCGGCATGGACCAGGAGGTGTTTTCCCGCATCCAGTCGCTTATGAGGAGAGAGCTTGTTCCCTATATTGATCCCGCATATAAGAGAGACCAGCTGAATTACAACCGGGACAGGCTCGCAGCCGATATCGGCAAGAAAATCAGGCAAGAGATGAAACGCGGCGGCCTCGACGTATCGTCGTTCGCGTTCGAGGGAGGGATGTATCTCCCGGCTGCGGCTGAATATTATGAAGCCCTCAGGCATCTTGATGAAATGGGCAGAATCAAAAGAAAAAACGATGTCGAAGCCGTCATTTTAGTGAAAAAGCTCGACCGGGAAAAGATGTCCAACGAGGAGTACTACAAGAAATTGATCAGGATTTCAGACATAATAAAGAACAATCCTGATATTTTAAAGTATATTTATATTGACAAATTGGCTGATAATATGAAGGTTGTATCTTCGGTTGATTCTTTCGACGTCCTAGGCGATTCAAGCGCAAAGAAAAATAACGTTTCGCCTTCCAGAAAAGGCGATATCGATAACCTCAGGTGAGGGTGAAATAATTTCAAAAGGAGCTGTTTTATGCCGTGCGGTAGGAAGAAAAAAAGAAAAAAAATCGCAAACCATAAAAGAAAGAAAAGAAGAAGGCAGAACCGTCATAAGAAGAAATTATGATGATGTCACAATGGTGATGAACGCGAAAAGAGATTGGAACACCAAAGAGGCCAATCTCTTTTTCATATAAGGGCCGGACAGAGGCGTATCATGGCGGACACGTACACGGTCAAATCCTCCTGGAAACGAAGGCCTTCGGAAATACGGGGCTATCACAGGACGCTGTATTACAATACCGATAACGGCGACTATCTGCGCGTCGACTATAATCTCAAAGAAAAACGGGTAAGGCTGTATATCGAGATCGCCGATGAAGGAGGAAACCAGTATTATTCCGTCATCAGCAACGGTAAAATAACCGCCGAACGGAGCGTCTCAAGCGGTCGTTCATACGGTTTTGCGGATAAATTCCAGAGCAGGGCGGACATTTTTTCAACGATCCCCAACGGCGACGTGCTCAAGCTCATCAACCGGAACTACAGCATTTATTCGGGCTATCTGTACGACAAGGCCCGCGAGGAAGAGAAGGCCAGGCAGAATCAGAATAAATTGCGTGAAGAGACCAGGAAAAGGTATTTCAAGAGCGATGCCAATCCCTATGTCCAGACGGTGAAAACACGCAAACCCGTAAGCTTTTCATTCGGATTGATTGATATCGTTGATATCCTTATCGGCGTCATGCTCTCCGGCATTGTTTTTCTATACTTCCAATACAGCTTCATCGCCATGGGAATCATGGCGTCGTTCTATGGAATCATCAACGGATTCATTGACATGTTTTTACGAAAAAGATCCCCGCTGATCATAAAAGTCATAGTATTTGTCGTATCCGGAATGGCCCTCTATATTTACGGATATTTTTTCTATTAGGCGGCCTTCCGGCCGTTAGCCGGGTCAATGGGGGCGGCAGAATTCTTTTTTCATCTTGTCGCGGACGCATGTGAGCCATATAAAGGGCTGAAATTAATAATTTTTAGTTGAAATGTTATATCGTTGTATTAAAATTATACTGTGCGCCTGAAGAATCCGTCAAATGATCGATTCCGGTTCCATCGGGTTTCAGGTCGCGCCTGTGAGAAGCAGACCCGTGACTCAAACACCATTGCAGGATATGCGAAATGAATGAAAAAATCGTCAATTTGGGATCATCAATCCAGATCGTGTGCTTTAAAATCGGTAAAGAAGAATATGGCATTGAAATCCTCAAAGTGCAGGAAATCCTCAAACTCCCGAAAATCACCAAACTTCCGAAATCATATAACTACATCATGGGCGTCATCGATCTCAGGGGCAAGGTGATACCCATAATAGACCTCAGCAAGAAATTCGGCATCAAGGCCGACGCAAGCAGCGATAAGAGCAGAACGATTGTCGTCGATATCGAAGGCAAAAGAGTCGGCCTGGCCATAGATTCGGTGAGCCATGTCGTGAAGGTGGATTCAAACGAGATCGAGCCGCCGCCTCCGGTGGTCAAGGGCATATCGGGAAAGTATATTGTCGGCATCGCGAAGCTTCAGGAGGGATTCGTCGTCATTCTCGACATAAACCAGATCTTTTCTTCCGAAGAGCTGAGGACGATTTAGTAGGCCGCTATCAGTATCGTCTCAATCTCGTTTTCGTTCAGGGGCCTCGGGGTGTTTTTGATAAACGGATAGCCCATCGCAAGGCTCGCGATGTCCTTGAACTGCGATTTCGGGACATCGTAGTTTGCGAGCCTTTGCGGTACGTCGGTATCGGCCTCGATTTTTCGTATCGCTTCCACCGCCTTGATCGCCGCCTCTATGACGGTGATGTCCCTGACTTCCTCTCCCATGACTTTCGACATCTGAACGTATTTTCCAGGAGCTGTCGTGAGGTTGAACTCCATGATATGGGGGAGGATCACGCTCATCGCGCTTTCAATGGTGATCTTCGATCTGGACGCCAGCGCGAGCGCCAGGGAAAGCGTCACCGAAAGATACGATACCGAAAAAGCCATACCCGCCATTACCGACGCCGTGGACAGAAAAATCCTCGGGTTTATGCTCTGCGGTTCACGGTAGGCTGAAGGCAGGTTTCTGAAGATAAGGTCGATGGATTTCAGCGCGTACGTGTTTATTATATTGTTGTTTTTGGTTGATATGACCGATTCGGTGGAGATCGCCAGCGTCGAAATGGAGGATTTGATCGCTTTTTCCTCGCTGATGGATATGGAGAGCACCGGGTCAACGATGGTCGCCGCCGGGAACAGCCCATAATTATAAAAGACTTTTTTGGTCATGCCGTGGATTTCATCGAGGAAAAAAAGAGGCGCGATCTCGAAGCCGAAAAGCGGCGAAGCGGGAATCGTCAGAAGCGTCAGCGGGGAGGCCCCGAGCTCCTGCTGGCTGAAAAGGTCGTTGCAGAACAGGTAGTTGTTGCACAGAATCGCGACCGCCTTCGCCGAATTTATGGCCTCGATCCCGCCGAAGCCGATAATGAGGTTCGCGTTGGTTTTTTTCGTGAAAGAGACTGCGGTGTCGATATCCTCGGTGGTGGGGCATGCCGGAAGCTCGTCATAGATGATGCACCCGATGCCCTCCTTCCTGAACTGGTCGGAGATGAATTCAACCGTCGCATGATATATCTCGAGGTTTTCGGTGGTGGTGATGAGCACCGCCCGGGTGCCGTATTTCGACGATATCGAAGCGATATCGTTGATTATGTCCTGACGGATGTAAATCTCGCTCGGGATGTGAAAGTCCGGTTTTACGGAGGTTTTCAATTGCTTGTCCTGCCGGGATACACAGTTATTTCCACAAAAAAAGCGGACATAATATCAATATCTCCGCTTTGCTTGCCTTAAATGCTACAGAACTGTTTCGCTTCTATTTTTTCAGTAAAAAATTAGCTATCCTGTCGGCGACCATCTCCAGAATTTTTTCATCATTGAAATTGTAGGTGCCGCTCGCTATTTTTTCCTTGAGTTCGTTGACACGGTCAAGCCTGATGTCCGGCACATCTTTCACGGCCTGGGCGACTTTGGACAATTCGGCGGCTTTTTTGCCTTCAGAAGAAATCTGGATGGAATCTTCTTTTACTGTCTCTTTGGAGCCCGACGCCGACCGGGTCTTTTTCGGCTCGATGATGTTGTTGACATTTCCTATTTTGTCGATAACCATTTTGTGTATCCCTTAATCAATCTACATATAATATCGGAAATTTTTGTCAATTCTTTAATGAAATATTCATACAACTATAAATTATCATCTATACCTGAAAAAATACAGTAAATATTATTTTTTTCAGGGTATTCGGGCAATTCATCCGGTAGTGACGATGTAATGATGTCATTTATATTCAAAAAAGGAACATTTGTCCACTATTTTCTGTTTCGAATGACGACCGAAAATTCCCCTTTCCAGGTTATGAGGGCTTCATTTTTCAGGATTTCAGAGGCGCTCCCGCGGATGAATTCCTCGTGGATTTTGGTCATCTCCCTGCCGATGACGATTTCACGGCCCGGAAAAATCTCGTCGATAGCGGCCAGAAGCTTGATGATCCGGTGCGGTGATTCATACAGGACGATCAGGCCGTCGAATTCGCCCAGCCTTTTCAGCTCGCTTTTGCGTCTTCCGTCCTTTTTGCTCAGGAATCCGGCGAAAATGACCTCTTTGTCCGGGAATCCGCACGCCGAAATCAAGGAAGTCAGCGCAGAGGGCCCGGGCAGGGGGATTACGGGGATGCCGTTTTTTGCCGCCTCCTGGACCAGTCGGGCGCCCGGATCGGATATGCCGGGTGTTCCGGCATCGGTGAGATAGGCGATTTTTTTGCCGTCGAGCAGGGCGTTCACCGCCTGGTTTATGCGCGCCTCGGTGGAATGGGAGTGCAGGGAATAGGCAGGCAGGCCGAGGCCCAGGTGATTGAGCAGTTTTCGGGTCTGTCTCGTGTCTTCGCAGAAAACGAGATCCACGTCCTCCCTGAGTACGCGCGCGGCCCTCATGGTGATGTCCTCCATGTTTCCTATGGGTGAGGCGATGACATATAGCCTGCTCATCGGTTCTGTTTTTCCTGTTTTAAAGCCGCTTTCATTTTCGGTGCGAAAACCTTTATCGCCTTTTCTGGCTCGGTCGGGCACTTGACTTCACAGATGCCGCAGCCGATGCAGAGATCTTCCCTCACGACCGGCATCTTTACGTATTTCCCCTTGAACCGGGTCTTTTTTATCACGATAGCCTTCTCAGGAACCGGACAATGCTCTTCGCACACGAGGCAGTCAATCCCTTTTTTATAGGGAACGCAGACTTCGGTATCGATGACCGCGAGCCCGATGACCGCCCCGGCTTTTTTCCCCGGTGTGAGGCTGCGGATCGCTCCGGTCGGGCAGACCTTCCCGCAAAGATTGCAGGTGTATTCGCAATATGACGACGAAGTGTCCAGCACCGGGGCCCACAACCTGTCGAGGCCGAGCTTCAGGGGCGAGGGGACGAGCACCCCGGTCGGGCAGATTTTCATGCAGTTGCCGCATCGGATGCAGCGCCTGATGAATTCTTCTCCGTCCAGCGAACCAGGCGGCCTGAGGATCGCCCTTACCTGCTTGACCGCGGCCTTGAGGGCTTTTTTTGCGTTGAGAGGAACAGACACCGCCAGCGCGGCGGCCGCCGAATACCGGAGAAACGCCGAGCGGCTTACCGCAAGCGGTTTGCCCGAATCAATCCCTGAACGGACATTTTTTCGCTTCGGAACGGGAGAGAAGGCGAAACGGGTCGAATCATCCGGGCAGTCCCGAACGCAGTCAAAGCAGAGGATGCACTCCTCCCTGCGGTAAGAGTTGTCGGAGTATATCGCGTTCATGCGGCAGGAGTGCATGCAGGCCCGGCATTTTTTTCCGCACGATGCTTTTCGCCGAAGCGGGGAAAGCAGGGCGGGGAGCGCGAGCATGGCGCCGAGAGGGCACAGGTAGCGGCACCAGAGCCTTCTTTTCAGGATGACCGGCACGGCGATTGCCGCAAAAAGCAGAACGATGCCCCGGGTGTTCGAGAGGGCGGCAATGTCGGTTCCGAGGAATGAATCGCGGAGAAGATTGTAGACGGATTCGAGCCCGGGAATGTCGGCTCTCATCAGTATCCCGGAGAAAAAACCGTTAAGGCCGTTGTTGACTCCCGGATGGACCGCCAGCGAGAACGTCCGCATGAATACGGCAATGGGATCGAGCGCCCAGGCGAACTGGCGGCCCGCGCCGGCGGCGATGACGATCACGGCGAGGACCGCGTATTTTGTGAAGCGCGCGGCCGAGGGATTTTTTTCGATCGTGCGGCGTCTGCGGGCGAACGGTGTTTTCAGAAGGGCGATGAAATCCAGGGCCGCGCCCAGCGGGCATATCCAGCCGCAGAAAAACCTTCCCAGAAACGCGGTTGCGGCGAGCAGGGCCAGGGCGAGCGCCAGTCCGTCAAGCCAGACACGTTCGGCTACGGCGGTCGTTGTCATGACCAGCGGGTCGATATGGAAATAAAACGAGGGATTCACGAACCTGTCCAGGGGAAAACGGGTGTTCCATATAATGGCGATGACCGCGGCAATGGAGCACGACTGGACGATTTTTCGCAGGATTATGAGTTTGTCCTGGCCGATTCTCATCCCGCTCAGAGCTCGATACGTGAAATGTCGGCGGAGGAGATTTTCATCGAACCGATTTTTTTTGCAGCCGCGCTGGCGATGTAGCCGACGCTTTCCGGCGCTACGCCGAAGAGCCCGGCGGCGAACGAGTCGGCCAGAACCGGATCGGTCCCTGCGATGACTGTCTTCTTCATCTCGACATCCCCGGTATTGCCCCCGCTCGGCCCGTGCCGCAGAAGCACCCGGTAGGCGTCGATGATCGTGAGATCGGGATTGATGAAAGCGGTGAGGTCTGCGAGTTTTTCGCCGATGTTCCAGTGCATCTTGCCCCTGTTGCCGCCGCACACGCCCATGAGGTTTTTCATCGAAAGGGTGAGGCCGGTAAGGCCGTGGTGCTTGGCGACCGGGACATTGATAAAGCAGTCGCATTCAACGGCGTCCCTGAAAATCGGCCATGCCTGCATCTCGCTTCCGGCCGGGAATCTGCCGGGGATGAATTTCCAGTCTGAAACGTAATATATTTCGCCGCCGGCTTTTTTCACCGCGTCCTGAATCCCGCTGTTGTGATAGCACATCTTTTCATTATTGCAGGTATTGTCGAACACCCGGACCCTCTTCGCGCCGTGGCGGAAGCAGAGGGTGACCAGCTCATTGACCAGGTCGGGATTCGTGTTAGCGGCGAATTCGGGCGCCCGGCTCCATCCGATATTGGGCTTGATCACGACCGTGTCGCCCTTTTTCACGAATAGCCCGAGCCCCCCAAGCTCTTCAAGGGCCTTCCTGAGCGACTGGCGGATGTCGTCGCCGCGCACGACCGCGAGGTCCCGTGAGGCCGTAACATTCCTTTTGCGGCGAGGCACCAGTTTCTTCTCCTGAGCGAGCGCCGCGACTATCGCGGGGATGTTGAACATCAGCGAGAAGAAGATAGCCAGCGTCTTTATGAAGGTTTTGCGCGAGGCGGCCTTCATGAAGTTGCTCTGGTGATGTATTTGCTGCTGGTCCGGTTTTTCGTGCATGGCGGTCTCCTGTATTTTTGGCGATTGGAGAGATGGCATGGTGATAGATATACCATAACCGGCGGGTAAATGCAATTTTTTTTC
>ERZ795054.1476-NODE-1476-length-22173-cov-5.243602_pt1 | contig 22173 bp, 15 predicted proteins | sample MGYA00375138_ERZ795054 | MGnify/ENA primary metagenome ERZ795054 (study PRJEB30183, sample SAMN05720215) | anaerobic digester metagenome | isolation source: active sludge of municipal wastewater-treating anaerobic digesters | place: USA | collected 2014-12-23 ... | reverse complement strand
CTTGGCCTTTCCCCCGCGCCGCGCCAGGCGGCGGGCGGCCTTCCGAGACAGGGCCGCGAGTTCGCGGTCCAACTGGCGCACGCCGGCCTCGCGGGTGTAATCGCGGATGAGGCGGCGCAGCGTGGCGGACGGCAGGCGGATGTCACGCGGACCCAGGCCGTGCTCGGCCAGTTGACGCGGCAACAGGTGGCGGCGCGCGATGTGGAGTTTCTCCTCCGCCGTGTAACTGGGCAGTTCGATGACTTCGAGCCGATCCCGCAGGGCGGGGTGAACGGGGTCCAGCCAGTTGGCCGTCGTAATGAACAGAACGCGCGAGAGATCGAAGGGCAGATCGAGGTAATGATCGACAAACGCCTGGTTCTGCTCCGGATCGAGCACTTCGAGGAGCGCGGACGCGGGATCGCCCCGGAAATCGGCGCCGACCTTGTCGATCTCGTCGAGCAGCATGACCGGGTTGCGGCTCTCGACACGCCGCAGGCTCTGCAGGATCCGACCCGGCAGGGCGCCGATATAGGTGCGGCGATGACCGCGGATTTCGGCCTCGTCACGCATTCCCCCGAGGGCAATCCGCACGAACTTGCGCCCGAGGGCATCGGCGACGCTCTTGCCCAGGGAGGTCTTGCCGACGCCGGGGGGCCCGACCAGGCAGAGGATGGGTCCTTTGAGTTGCTGCCGCAGCTTGAGCACGGCCAGGAACTCGATCAGCCGGTCCTTGACTTTGGCCAGGCCATAGTGCTGCGCATCGAGAATGCGCTCCGCCTCGGCCAGATCGAGCTTGTCCGGCGTCGTTTTGGCCCACGGCAGGTTCACGATCCAATCGAGGTAGTTGCGTGAGACCGTGTACTCGGCCGCGGCGGGCGGGATCTGGCGCAGCCGTTCGAGTTCTTTCAGCGCGACCTTGTGAGCCTCGGGCGGCAATTGGGCGGCCTCGATCTGTTCGCGCAAGGCGGCGGCCTCCGTGTTTCCCTCCTCGCCTTCGCCCAGTTCGCGCTGGATCGCCCGGATTTGCTCGCGCAGGAAGTAATCGCGCTGGCTCTTCGACATCGAGGTTGTGACCTCTTTTTGGATCTTCGAGCCCAGTTTCAAAACCTCGAGCTCGCGTGTGAGCAGGGGCAGGATCCGCTTGAGCCGCTGGTTGACATCCGCCGTCTCGAGCAGTGTCTGGCGTTCTTCGAGTGTGAGATTCAGGTTGGCCGCCATCAGGTCCGCCAGGCGGCTCGGCGCCTCGGTCTGAAGAGCGGGAATCTTGATCTGCTCGTTGAGCGTCGGCGAGTGCTCGATCACCTCCACGAAATGCTCGCGCGCGCTCCGCGCCAGGGCCGTCGTCTCGATCGAGTCGTCCGCCATGTCCGGCACATGCTCGTGGCGCGCCCGCAAGTACGGGTCCTGGCAGACGAACTCGAGGAGGCGGATGCGGCGGAGGCCTTCCACGAGCACACGCGTCGTGTTGTCCGGGAACTTCAACATGCGGAGCACGCGCGCGGCGCAGCCCACGGTCCACAGGTCGTCCGGACCCGGATTCTCGAGCTCGGCCTTCTTCTGGAGCACCAGTCCCACAAACCGGTCCCCCGCCACCACATCGTCAATCAGGCGCGTGCTCGGGGACGACTCGACGACCAGCGGAACCACCATCCCCGGGAACACGACGATGTCCGAAAGCCCGAGGATCGGCAGGACCTCGGGCAATGCCCGCCCTGCGGCGCGCGGGTTGGGCAAATCCGCGGGAGTCCCGGTCTGATTCGAGATACTGATCGATTCGGTGTCGGCGGAGTGCATCCCCAGTTCAGTCTCCACAGGCGATTAGATGCACCCGCCTCGAAGAAGCTTCACGGAAAAGTCAAAAACCGTCGTCGGTGTCGATCGGGACACTGAACGTCTGGGCTGCAGCGGGCGAGGACAGGGGAACGTCCACCCGCAGGAAGCCGTTCTGATAGGCCGCCTTGGCGCTGCTCGGGTCATAACCGGGAGGCAGATCGATCACGCTCTCGAATGGCCCGTAGTTGATCTCCATCAGCACAAACTTGCACCGGCCCTCCCGACACGCGTCCCGCCGCAAACCGCAAATCCGCAACCGGTTGCCCTCGACGGTCAGTTCGAGATCTTCCCGCCTCATCCCCGCCAGCTCGACTTTGATCACCAACCCGGCGTCAGTCAGGTAGACGTCCGTATTCGGAGTCCATGCCGCCTCGGAAGCCGCTTCCGTGCGAAGCTGGGGCCGTTTGGCAAACTGAAATGTTGCCGAAATCTTGTTCAAGGCCATTGATGCCCGTGAAGCTAATGCACCTCCGCCCGCCTTTCAAGCGTCGGCTTGCGACGCTCGCCTTTCCGGCCCGCCGCGCAGTCGCACCTCGCGCAGACGCCCACGCCCGCGCCGAGCCGAGCCCGCCGCCTCAGCCAACCCCTCACCATCAGCCCCGCGGTCAACACAACGATCCCCAGCGCCGCGATCTGCTGTCCATCCATGCGCCCAGCTTATCGCTTTCTGCCGCGACCGCAACTCAGAGGCCACCAACACTCGGACGCCCCTCCCGATCTCAGCCCCGACCGCCCAGGTGCGCGGCAAGATCCTCGATCGTCCAGTTGGGATGGACTTCCGACAACCGATCCGCCGCCGCGCCGTGCTGCCAGACGGCGTAGCGCGCCGCCAACGCCGGGTCGCCCGCGAGCGCCGGTTGCGCCAGCAAGCCCGCCAGGTAGCCCGCCAACAAGTCGCCGCTCCCGCCTTGAGCCAGCCCGGGATTCCCCGTCGAGTTCACAAAGACAGGTCCGCGGTCGCGTCCGACAACCGTCTGGTGCCCCTTCAACACCACCCAACACCCGCCGTACCGCCGCGACAATGCGCGCAGGGCCGCCATCCGATCCCGCTGCACCTCCGCCACGCTCGAACCGAGCATCCGGGCCGCCTCGCCCGGATGTGGCGTGACGACGCGCGCCGCCCGGATGGCTGTGGACTTCGCCGGGAGCCAATCCAGCGCGCTGGCGTCCACAATCACCGGATCGTCGGCATCCTGCCACAGCTCGAGCACGGTATGGCGCAGGTCGCCCGGCACATCTCGATCCGCCAAACCCGGCCCGCACAAAAAGGCGCTCACCCCATTGGGCCAGCGGACATCGGAGCGCCACGGGTGGACCATGACGGCCTGCAACTGGCTCGCCACCGGCGCGTACACGGGCGGGGCTGTGTAGAGCGAGATCAAGCCCGGACCGGCCCGCTGCGCCCCGCGCGCCGCCAGCACGGCGGCGCCGTGATACCCGAGGCTGCCTGCCACGATCGCAAGATGTCCGAAGCTCCCCTTGTGAGCGGCGGCAAGCCGGGCTGGAGGATAACCGGCAAAGTCGCTTCCGGGCGTCCACTGCAAATCCGACTCGCAGGGACACGGGACCAGGCCGATATCGGATTCGAGTTCGAGCCGCCCGACCGCCGCCCATGCCCCCGCGCGAAGCAAGCCGACCTTGGGCGCGCCCAGGGTGAGCGTCACCGCGGCCTCCACCGCCGCCCCGAGCGCTTCCCCCGTGTCGGCATCGATCCCGGACGGGACATCGACCGACAGCACCCGCACCCGGGCCGCGTTGAGCGCCGCAATGAACTCGATCCACGCCGAATCCAGCGGGCGGTTCAACCCGATGCCGAACAGGCCGTCGATGACCAGCCCGGGGCCTTGGCCCAAGGCGGCGACCAATGCGGTCCGGCTGGCGGCGGGATCCCGAATCGACAGGACGTCGACGCGCCGCCCGCCCAGGTGCGGCTCGGCGCACCGCGCGTCGTCGCCATTGTGCCCGCGTCCCGCAAGGATCAGGATCAAGTCGCCCTCCCGGGTCAGGCTGAGAGCGCGCCGCGCCAGGCATTCGCCGACGCGCCGGATCACGGCGTCGGGGGTCTGTCCCGCGGCCCACGTCGCCTGTTCCCATTCCCGCATCTGGCTGATCGTGACAACGGGGATTGGCATTGGTCCAAATCTGATAGTCCCCCCCATCTGAAATCTCAAATCTCAAATCTCAAATCTCAAATCTAACGGGGATTGGTCTAAATCTGGTAATCCCCTCCAGGCGCCAGGTCCGACTTCGCCAGCACGCGGACTCGGACGTCTTCGCTGAGCACAAGCGAGCCGGGCGGCACGCTTTGGGTGAGGAAGACGTTGGCGCCGATGGTGCTGCCGGCCCCCACCACCGTGTCGCCCCCCATGATGGTCGCCCCGGCGTAAACAGTCACCCGATCCTCGATGGTCGGATGCCGTTTGTGTCCGCGCAAAGCCTGGCCGCCCGCGAGCGAACGGGCCACCAGGCCGACGCCCTGATACAACTTCACGTTGCGCCCGATCTCCGAGGTCTCGCCCACGACCGTGCCGGTGCAATGGTCCACAAAAAAGTGACTGCCGATCCGCGCACCCGGGTGCAGATCCAACCCCGTGCGCGCATGCGCCCACTCGGTCATGATGCGCGGAATCAGGGGCACCCGGCGCCGATACAACTCATGGGCGAGCCGCTGGACAGCGATCGCCTCGATAAACGGGTACGCCACGATGACCTCTTCCTCGCTCAGCGCGGCCGGATCGCCCTGGTAAGCCGCCTCGACATCCGTCTGGAGCACCTCGCGCACCCGCGGCAGGCAACGGAGGAACTCGACCGTCAGTTCCGACGCCAGACCCCCCAGATCTCCGCGCTCACGATCCGCCGGCGGCGCGTATTCGAGGCTCTTGCGCAACTCGTCCGCCAGCCGCCGCTGCACCGATCCCATCAGCGCGTCCGTCTGCGTCCGCACCTGCGACGAGTGGACGATCCGCTCGTCGAAGTACCCCGGAAACAGCAGGCGCAACAGATCGACCGTGATCACTGCAATCGCCCGTTTCGACGGCAGGTTCTCGCCGTCCAAGTGGTTGATTCCGCCAAACTGCGCGTACGATGCGATCAGGTCCTCGGTTAACGTGGAAATCGGCCCGTTCACCACCCGAGTATTCAGCACCTGAACCATGAACGCAAGCCGCCCGCCCCCGACACCGCGCACTGCCGCACTGCCGCACTGTCGCACTGCCGCGGTGCTGCAGTGCGTCTGGAGGTTGTCGGCGGGAATCGAGTTTGCGCCGCGTGGGGGCAACGCGGCCTACAGCGGGAGTCTCCATCCGTTGTAGGCCCGGTGCCCTCACCGGGCGACAGAACACCAACAACAACCAGATGCACCGGCGCTGCTGTCCGACTCGAAATCCGCGTTGACGACCGCACTGGTTCTCTTCTAAAGTGCCGGTCCCAGTGCGGGGGCGTAGCTCAATTGGTTAGAGCGCTGCCCTGTCACGGCAGAGGTTACGGGTTCGAGCCCCGCCGCTCCCGCCATTGTTCTGTTGGTGTTTTCGAGATTCTCTTTGTTTTCCTGACAGAGGCCTGACAGCTTGGCCGAAGCGAAAGCCGAAGTTCCCCTTCACGGTCAAAAGGGGTCACACCGTCGTCAAAACCTACCGCACGCCTTCCAAGGGGCGTCAGGCTTGCACCGTCGTTTACTATCTCGGCCGGCAACGGCAGCGGAAAATGTTCGCGGATTGGGATGAAGCGGTCACCGAGGCCGAGACCGCCGCCAACAAACTCTCGACCGGGGCAATGGACGTGCTGACGCTTCGCAATGAGGACCGCCTTGGCTACGTGCGTGTCCTGGAAGCCCTGAAGCCCACCGGGGTGGGGTTGGAATTGGCGGTCCAGGCAGACGGAGCGGTGGCGAGGGCTGCCGCGAGGGGAAACAGGGCCAAGAGAGTCTTCATGATGGGAGGGAACATGGCTGGTCGAGGCGCGGATTCAAGTCGTGCCATCATTGTGGTGATTTGTGACCGCGCAAGCCTTGGAGTTGCCCTAGCCCAGCCTCTGGCGGGGGAGGTTGCCGGGTTGGTTCAGGCCCAACCTCGCCTGTTGTCCCGGGACAGACGACACACGGGGGAAAGTCCTTGTGGGGGGCTCTTGTCGCATGGTACGAGAGGCAAGCATTCGTCATGAAGACTCAGTGGTTGTTCAAGGTTGCCGGTGGGGGGGGCTGCCTCGCCTGGCTGATGATGTTGGCGTTGGCACAGACGGCGCTTAGCCTGCACGGAGCGGATGGCGAAGAACCGCTGGTCCTCCGGGGCTACCGGGGCGGGGACATCAACGCTCTGCCGGGACGGGTGATCACCATCACGGACTGCGTGCTGGACAGGTTGCCGGTCATCATCTGCGACAGCCTGACCATCACCGACTCGATCCTGCGGGGTCCGGTGACGATCTGGGAGGCGAAGTCCCTCTCGATTCGCAACTGCGAGTTCCACCACTCCTTCAGCGCCAATCTGACGGGCGGGGGGAGCGGAGCGATCATGGACAGCGTGTTCACGGTCCCCCTCGAGGTGAACTTCGACCCGGGTGCCCCGCCCACCATCCGCGGAAACAGCTTCATCGGCCCCTTCCAGGCGGTCCAGAGCCCCCGGGTCCTGCCCCTGCCCGGGAACTACTGGGGATCCAGTTCCGGCCCGAAATACCCGAACAAACCCTACCGCGGCTGGCTGCAGGTGGAAGGGGCGCACTGCGACTTCTTGGATCCCAAGGAAACGTTCCTTCTCTCCGGCATCACGCGCGCTGCGACGCACATCCCCGATTCGTTCCGGCCCCATCCGTGGGTCTGGGTCAAGGAGGCCCGGGTCGGGCAGAACGTGTTGCGCCCCGGTCCCTACCAGGGAGGCGGACTCCTGGCCCGGCAAGGCCGCGACCTTTTGGTGTGCCTCGACTTGAAGACCTCGGTGGCGGAGTACGCCGCCGAGTTCACACTCACCTGCAATGGAACCCAGGTCGGAAGCTCCCAACCCTTCTCGGTCCGCCGGGTTTACCCGATCATCCAGGAAGGAAGCGATAATCAAAACCGCACGCTCAATTTCGTTGTCCCGGCAGCCCTGACCGAGGCGACGAACCTGGCGCTCGAGTTGAAGATGACGGCGCTGAACGTCACGGCCTACGCCGGGCAACCCAAGGACGGCGTCGTCTGGCGGACGGAAGTGCAGCCCCAGTACCGCTTCGGGCGCCGGCTGCGGCTCGGCGTGATGCCGGTGAACCTCGAGGTTCCGTTCTGGATCACCGCGAAGGCCGATTCCAGCGCCACCCGGCAGCGGTTGGAGGGGGAACTCCCCGCGCTGTGGCCCCTGCTGCGGAGCGACTTGACGGTGGTCCAACTGCCGCCCCTGACCATCAGCCGCGGCTACCTCCGCGGCGCCGCCACCACCCTCGCTGGCGGCAACCTGATGCCATTCATGATCGCGCGCTCCGCCTCGAGCTACCTCAATTCCTGGAACGCGTCCCGGCCGCCGGAACGCTGGCTCGACGGCCTGGTCTGTGTCGTGCCCAATTCGGCGTTGAGCGGTTGGTGGGGGCTGTCCGACAACGCGGGCGCCGCCCTGGAAGTGTTTTCCTCCGTGGTGATGGTCGAGGAGGACAACCCGGCGGCCGTGCTGCACGAACTGGGACACACCCTCGGTCTCTACCTCGGCACCGAACAATACGATTTCACGACGACCGATCACCTGGGCAATCCGATTGCCCAAGTCCAATTCGGCAACTACCGCGAATGGAATGGAGCGATGGTCCAGAGCGCCGTCATCTTCAATGACCAGGGCTTCGGCGGTATCCCGAGGATCCTCCATGTCCCGCCGCGTCCGACGGTCAACTACTACGACTTCATGGGGGCTTCGACGCCTCAGTGGATCATCCCCACCTCCCTCGACGCGGTGTACAAGGGTCTGCGGCCGCTGCTCGGATCACGACCGACGTCGGGTGCCCTGCTCGCCGGCGCCGGGGGCGAGATCCCCGGCTCGCGACAGGTGGCGCTGATGGGCCCCCCGCCCCCGGGGCATCGGCGCGTCCTGTTCACCGGCCTGCTGCGTCGTTACCAGGACCGCAACACGCTCGCCTACTACTACCGCACCTACCCGGACACCGTGCGCATCCGCGACGTGAGCATCGAGAACTTCAACCTCACGGAAGGCAATCGGGGCACGTGGCAGTTCCTCGAGTGCCTGGACGCCGACGGACAGCCGGTGGCGCCGCGCATCCCGATTGTCACGAGCCTGCCCGATCCGGCGCAGTCGCCGGTGGATCCGGACTGGTTCCAGGTGGTGGACGTGCCGGTGGCCACCGCGCGGTTCGCCATTACCGACCAGGAATTCCAAGGGTTCGAGTTTCTGTCGGTCGCCGACGACGGGATCGCTTTCCAGCCGAGTTTGGCGGCCAATCCTGGCAGCGGGGCCCTGACCGGGCCGATCACGCTCGACCTCGGCCCCAACGTCGCCGGCAAGCCGCTGCCGGTCTTCAACCAGGTGTACTACAGCGCGGACGGCCGCCAGACGTGGGTGCCCATCGGGGAGATGACCACCGACCAGATGGTGACGATCGAGGCCCGGGACCTGCCGGCTGCGGACGACCTCGCGTTCAAGGTCGTCGCGGCGGATGCGTTCCGGTCGGCGCAGGCCCAACTCACCGGCTTCCGCGTGGGGAACCGCGCTCCCGTCGTGCGGATTCTCAGTCCCAAGCCCGGGGATGCCGCCGAAGCCGGCCAGGCGTGGTTCCTCTCGGCCGAGGCCTTCGACCTCGAAGACGGCCTGCTCGCGGAGGGCACATGGCATTCCTCGCGGGACGGCCTGCTGGGCACGAACGCGGTCCTCTCATCGGTCCGCTTGAGCGCTGGCGCACACACGCTGCAATTCGCGGCCACGGATGCAGCAGGAGTGGCGGGTTCAGCCTCTGTCCAGGTCTCGAGCGGCCCGGTGGCGGCGACGGACCTGGCTCTGGGTGAGGATTCCCTGCATATCCGCCCGGCGGGCAGCGATCCGCTCGAGCCCACGCCCAACCGCCTGCAAACCGACCGGCTCAACCTGATCCGGGTCACCATACGCAACGGCGGCCTGACCAACGAAGCCCGGCTATCGCTCTACCTGACCATCGAGAACGCGCCGGAGGTGCTCCTGGCCTCCACCGCCGTGACCAACTGGGCGCCGTTCATGCCCGGTTCACTCGAAGTGCCCTACGTCTTCCCCGGCGCGGACCGCTACTCACTCCGCGCGGTGATCAGCGACCCGCTCGTGCCTGATCCTGACCCAGCCGACAACAGCCGCTCCTGGAGCTTCACGAACCAGCCGCCGGTCGCCGCGCCCGCCCGCTTCGATCTGACCCCCCAGTATCCGCTGGACTTCCGCCTGTCCGGGACGGATCCGGATGGCGATCCCCTGGAATACCGACTGGTGACCGGCCCGTCGCAGGGCGTGCTCGAACGCCGGGGCGACGTGTGGCGCTATCGTCCGCTCAACGCCGGGCAGGACAGCCTCACCTTCACCGTCAACGATGGCCGGTTCGAGTCGGCGCCCGCCACCGTGACCTTCTTCACGAGCACCACCGCCGCGCCCGTGCCGGTCCCGCCCAGCATCGTGAGTGCGGATCGCGTGCTGGGAACCGTGGGCGAAGACTTCTCCCATGCGGTTGTCGTCGCCGCGCCGCCCGCGACCTTCGCCGCGTACGGCCTGCCCGACGGGCTGAACATCCACCCCACGACCGGCGTGATCTCGGGCCAGCCGACGCAGCCCGGCGAATTCGTGGTGTTCGTGGAAGTCGTCAAGAATGGCGCCGCCTCGACCCAGGAACTCCGGCTCCGGGTGCAGGACACGTACGCACGATGGATCGCGTCGTTCGGGTTGACCGGCGCGGACGCGGCGCCCGAGAGCAATCCGGACGGCGACGGCTACGACAACCTCGCCGAGTACGCGCATCAGTTGAACCCCAAAGTGAAGGATTTCGAGGGCGGGCCGGCAGCATCGAGAAAGGCCGAGTCCGGCCCGGAATGGCTGCGGGAGGTCCAGTACCTCGTGGTCACATACCGTCAACGCAAAGGCGGTGTAAGCAACCCCGCCCTGGATTACCGCGTGGACGGCGTTCGTTATTGTCTCGAGTACAACGACAGCCTCGACGACTCGATCGCCTGGGCCGGTGGCGACCGCGTGTTCGAAGTTCTTGAAAGCTGGCGGGTCGACAACGGCGACGGCTCCGAATGGATCAGCGTCCGGTGCCGAATCCCGATCACCGACAATCCGGGCGGGCAAGGGTATGTCCGGCTCAGGTTGATGTTGCCGTGATCGCAAGATCGCGGCACGGGTGCGGCACGCGCGCAGAGAGGAAATCAGACCATGAAGAATCCCTATTCGACAGAGACCGGTTGTTGTTCCCGGTTCAATCCCGAGCCGTGGGACGGGAAGGAGTTCCGCTGGCAGGACAAGCTCTTCATCAAGGACCGCGTTCGATGCCTGTTCTACATGCCGATCGGCTTTGGGAATGTGATGACCCGCATCATGGAGAGGATCAGCACGGCCGATGCGTTCACGCCCGAACCCCCCATCGCCCTCTCAGACCACACCTCGAAGTGGAACATGGACCTTTACGTCGAGGTCGCCAGGGAAGTGCCTGGCGCCGAGAACGTGCGACTCAGCGGGACTTTCCTGACCAAGGTCTTTGAAGGGCCGTTCAAGGAGACCGGACGATGGTGCGCCCAGATGAGCGAGTGGGTTCAGGCGCAGGGGAAACAGGTCAAGCGCCAGTTGATGTACTACACCACGTGCCCGAAGTGCGCCAAACACTACGGCAAGAACTACGTGGTGATCCTGGCCGAGGTCTGACGCGCCTTGGCTCGCATCTGTCTAGGCTGTTCCGGTCGAGATGGAGTTGGTAGCCTCGTCGGCAGAATCTGTGGGCCAGAATGGTCAGGATTCAAACGCAACATATTCACCAGGAGCATCTTGCCACACAGAACGCGGCAGAGTGAGTTTGTACCCACAGATTCTGCTACAGACCCGAGTCGGCGTTCACCAAGACTGGCAGTGCAAAAGCGGATTGGACGATGTAGAATACTCGTATGAATCGAATTACGATTGATCCGGAGCAGTGTGGCGGCCGCCCCTGCATCAGGGGCATGCGCATCCGCGTCATTGACGTTCTGGACCTGTTGGGAAACGGTTTGACCCCCGAACAGGTTTTGGAGGAGTTGCCAGACCTCGAAGCCGACGACATTAACGCCTGCCTGCAATACGCCAGCCGCAAGCTGAACCATCCCCTTCTGGTGACTGCATGATTTGGATTGACGTCCATCTTTCGCCCGCCCTAGCGAAATGGACTGCGGAGGAGTTTGGCGAAGCCGCCCAGTCCATGCGCGACGTTGGGTTTCTCGAAGCGAAAGACAAGGACATCTTCGCTGCGGCCCGTCAGACGAATGCCATTGTAATGACCAAGGACGCGGATTTTGCAGAGATGGTGGACAGGCTCGGCCCGCCCCCGCATGTGATCTGGCTGACCTGCGGGAACACGAGCAATGCCGCGTTGCGCCTCCTTCTCAAGAATACACTGCCCAAAGCGCTTCAACTTATCAGGCAGGGGAACACTTTGGTTGAGATTTCCGGCTCGTTATATCCACCCCGGTGTCGGCATCATTATCTACCATGAGCACGCGATACCCGCTCTCTATCGATGAAGAACAGGCGCTTCGTGATTTGGGCGGTTTTGAGCACTGTCGGACTATCGCCGATGCGATCCTGCGAAGCCGACCCTTCGCTGAAGATCAAGTTGACCCCTACCACGGTCCCCGAATAGCGCGCTCTGCTGTTGCCCTTGCTGCTTCGGGCGTGTCCCGACCGCCGTGGGGTGGCGTCCTTTGGCGAGCGGAATCGAGGATGTCCGACGTTCCTGGCCAAAATTGAGTCGCCGCCGCGGTGAGGTTTCCGCTTCCTGCTGCGCCCGGTCCGACTTTGGAGCCGATCCTGCCATCCTCAAAACTGCCTAATAAGGTATTGACATCTACGCGTCTGGATCTAGCTTTCAGGGCAGTGATTTGATTCGGGTGGCGGTACGTTTCTTCAGCGGGGTTCCCCACCCCCACCTCCTTGGCGTCTGCTACCCGAATCTTGCTTCTTCTGCGTATCCCATTGGCGGTTGATGGACCTACTGCGACCCAGTCCAGGCCCGGTAAAACGCGGCGATTTCGTCCGAAGAAGGCGCGTCGGAATGGACCAGCACACGGTAGCGGAGACGAACGGTTTCGTCGGGTTCGAGTTCGAACGAACCGTCTGCGGGCCAATACATTGGCGTGGGGGAGAAGAAACCGTAATCGCGCGTGAACCAGGGGGGCCGCGACCACCGATTGGCGGGATGGGCCAGGATCGTCACGCCCTCGGTCGCTCCACCCCATTGACCGCGGTAATCCGCCCAAAGGGCAGGCTTGCCAAATGTCCCCTTCTCGCCTTGATCGCCGGCGTCGTTCATCAGGGTCCCGCCGCCGGTCACGGCGAGCTCGGGCGCCATTCGAGCCGAGAAAAGCGAGTGGTTGGTTTTTTCGATTCGGACCTTGCCGCGCGCGCGCAGGGTGATGTCGAAGTCAATGATGCGCCGGTCCGGCGTGGGAGCGGTGATGACGATGCGGCGCCGGTCGGTGAACGGCGACTCGGCGTCGGGGCGTTGCCAGGCGCATTCCTGTTCGAACTCGACGGCGTCGCCGGCGGCTTTGATGAGCCGCACGGACTGGGAAGCGATGCGTCCGCGTTCGAGGCCCTCCTGCCAGTAGTTGCCGCCATTCACACGATCGCATCCGAAGAAGATCGAGCTGTGGTGCGGGTAGGGATCTGAGCCGCATGTGGTCACGCTTCGTCCGGTGCGCGGCCCCATAACAGGATAGAAGAAGGGATACTTGCCGTCGGGGGTCAACAGGTACTCCGTGAACAAGCGGTCGCCGGCGTACACTCGCACACGGTCCTCGAGGGCCTCGGCGCGCAGGCCCGGTGCAGCCGAAGAGACCGGTGCAGGCGACGGGGTCGCGCCGGGCTGCGGTCGGGAGCCCTTCTTGATAGCGGACTCATAGGATGCGTAGGCCTGTGCGAGAACCGCGGGTTCGAGACTGCCGCGATGAACCAAGACCCGGTAGCCGCAGCGGATGGGCTTGTCCGGCGGGAACGTCTGCCTTTCCACGCCCGGCCAACCCAGGCAGAGAACCCCGTAGTGCCGGGTCAGCCACATCGGCGGGTAATCCGGGTGATCGGGCGCGACGAGGATCGCCGCGCCGCTCGAAGCGGACTGCCCGGCGAAGCGCGCGCTCAGATCGGCCCAGGCGAGCCGGGTCATGTAGAGATCGTCCTTGCTGGTGCCGAGCGAGGTTGTGATCACCGTGTTGGTCCGGGGCGCAAACCGGAGAGTGAGGCCGCCGTAGCTCTTGCCTTCCGCACCGGCGAGGCTGATCGGCTTGCCGATCGGCTGCCAGGTGAACTCGAAGTCGATTGCGCGCTGCGTGTCGGTGGCGCGGTGGACGGTCATCCAGACGCGCTCCTGCATGACCTTCGAGGCGCCGATGTACCAACCATTCTCGATGCCGAGCAGCGCGGCGTCGGCGCGCGTCTCCCGGGTCAGCCATCGCACGAACCGCTGCTCGATGCCCTTGAGCATCCAGAGATCGGTCTCCTGGCCGCCCACGCCCACATGCGGCCAGGCCCAGAAAAGACCGCGATGGTGGTAATGGTCCTTCGGAAAATCGTCAGTCAGCACTTCGCCATCCAAACCATAGAGCGGGTGAATGTACGTGCTCCGAAAGCGGTCGGCGGGGACGCCCTCCGGCTTGACCAGGTCGTGGCGATACACGAGGACGGGTCGGTCGTTCTCCCACAGCCCAAGCGAGCCTGCATCCACATCGGCAAAACGAAAGCCGGATTCGGCCAAGGCGGGAAGGGCGGCGCCGAGGACTACGATCGCGCCGATCAGGAAAGACAGTGTGTCCGTCCGCAGGACATGGTCTTGACGACCGAGTCGAGATGGGGAGGCCGGGGTGAGCGCTGGAGGTGTTTGCATAGGCGTGGCGTGAGGGGGACGGGGCGTTGACGGGTGCAGAATACAAATCGCGGACGCCGCTCACGTCATTTTGGCCGATGAGATCCTCGCCCCCCCTGTTTCCTCTTGGGGGCGACCGTCTTGGGGCGGGACCGCGGGATGAGCACGATCGGGCATCCCTCGTAGCCGAACGCGCGGCGCAGTTGATCGGCCAGGTACTTCTCGTAGACGGGGGTGGAGAGCTCGGCGCGATTGACAAACAGGAGGAATGTGGGTGGGGCCTGCTTGACCTGGGTTGCGTAGTAGAACTTCATTCGCGCCCCGGCGGCGCTGACCGGTTGGCGGCGCTCGATGGCGTCGCGAAGCGTGCGATTCAGGATGGCCGTGGGGATCCGCTGCTGCATTTGCGAGGCGACGAAGCGGACAGCCTCGAGCAGGCGGTCCAGGTGGAATCCCGACTGCGCGGAGGTGAAGATGACCGGCGCATAGTCGAGGAAAAAGAGCTTCTCCTGCACCCATTGACCGAACTGAGCCAGCGTGCTCCGCGGACGCTCCCCGCGCCTGCCCCTGGCCCCGCCGGGCGTCCGCGCCCGCTGCTGCGCGCTTTGGACCGCCGCCTCGAACAAGTCCCATTTGTTGACCACCACGAGACAGCCCTTGCGGGCCTCGACAATGCGGTCGGCGATCTTCTTGTCCTGTTCGAGGATCCCGGCCTCGGCGTCGAGGACGAAGATGACCAGATCGCATCGCTCGATCGACTGCTCGGCGCGCTTGACGCTGAAGAACTCGATCGAGTCAGCCACGCTGCGTGTCTTGCGAATGCCCGCCGTGTCCACCAGCACGTAGCGCTCGCGCCGCCCGTCGGTCTCGACCTCGAAGGGCACGTCGATCGCGTCCCGTGTCGTCCCGGGGATCGGGCTGACGATCACCCGCTCGGATCGGGTCAGGGCGTTAACGAGCGAGGACTTGCCCACATTCGGACGCCCGACAACGGCCAGCTTGAGCGGTGCCGACTCGGCCTCATCGCCCGTTCCGAGGGCGGCGGCCGGGTCGGTGTCGGGAAGAAGGCCCGCGGCCGCTTCGATCAACGACTCGATCCCGCGGCCGTGAATGGCCGAGATCGGGAAGATCCGCTCGAATCCGAGCGCGCTGAACTCGGGGAGCCCCGCCTCCGCACGCGGTTCGTCGACCTTGTTGACGGCGACCAGGACGGGTTTGCCGGCGCGTCGGAGGTGTTGGGCCACCTCCTGGTCGAGCGGGGCCACCCCTTCCTGGACATTCGTCACCAGGATGATGCCGTGGGCCGCATCCAGGGCAAGATCCACCTGCTCGGTCGTCGCCCGGACCACGACGTCGTCGGCCTTCTCCCCGCGCATCAGGCCAAGTCCGCCGGTGTCGATCAGCGTGAACGAACGCCCGCGCCACTCGGCCTCGGCCGTGATCCGGTCGCGGGTCACGCCGGGCTGATCGTGGACGATCGCGATGCGGCGTCCGACGATGCGATTGAACAGAGCGGACTTGCCGACATTGGGACGTCCGACTATGGCGATCAGACCAGGCACGCCCCGAGAATGACTTGGGGAGCGACCGTGCGAAAGTCAAAAGGTGGGCTGCCGAGCGCCCTCAGCGCATCTGGTTGTTGCGGGTGTTCTGTCTCCCAGTGAGGGCACCGGGCCTACAACGGACCGAGACTCCTGGTGTAGGCCGCGTGCCCCCACGCGGCGCAAGGACAGACATCGGTGCGGACGCCGGGTCAGGCGACCCGGCCAAGCCGATGATGCCCAGAGGAAGCCGCGCGCCCTGCCTCACGCCGCTGCGGGATGGGCGGATCGAGAATGGCCAGTTGCGCAGGAAGTTCCGCGGGAAGTTCCTTGAAACCGGGGCGGGAAAGAGGCCAATGTCGGCCCGATCTCGACTTGATTGACGTGTTGAATCAGGACCCTGCCTATCCGAATTTCCGACACGCCCTGCTCTTGGTGGCGGTTGTGCTGGCTTTGCAGGTGGCGTTCGCGATCCCGCTGGCGGTGCTGGGCGTCGCGCTGAAATCGCCCGTGGTCGAGAGCCCGTGGAGCCTGGGCGTGATGAACCTGCTGGCGATCGGGGCCGTGCTGGGATGGGGGTGTTGGAAAACCGGGGCGCCTTGGTCTGAACTCTTCCCCCTGCGCGCCGTCCCGCTCGCGGTCTGGCCTGCCGTCCTCGTCAGCCAGGCGGGAATGCTGATCGTCGGATCCGAGCTCGACAACCTCGTCCGCTCCCTGCTGCCTCCACCCTCTTTCTTTGTCGACATGTTTGCCGGTCTCACCGCCGACGCGTCCGCAGGCTCGTTTTTTGCCCTCGTCCTGGTGGCCCCGGCGACCGAAGAACTCCTCTTCCGCGGTCTCATCCTGCGCGGATTGCTTCGGCGCGGCTCCCTGACGGCCGCGATTGTCCTGTCCGCCCTCCTTTTCGGGCTGGTGCATCTGAACCCCTGGCAATCGACCACGACAACGATGATGGGGCTGTTGCTCGGGTGGTGGACGGTGCGCACTGGTTCGCTGCTGCCCGCGTTGGCGGCGCACGCCCTGAACAACTCGAGCGTTCTGTGGCATCGGCATCTGCCATTCGAGGTCACAGGATTCAACAACGCCGATGTCATGTCGGCGACCGCCCAGTTCCAGCCGTTGTGGTTCGATACGATCGGCGTGATGCTGCTCGCCGCGGGAATCGTCTGGCTTCACCGCGCCCTGCCCCCTCGGAGTCTTCGGCTTGCGGGTCCGGGCGAGCCCGCTCCGAACGCGCCGGACCTCGGGGTCGAGCCGGCCAGGCCCGGCGAAGTCCCGCCCGTGATCGACCGCGCCCCGGGCTTGGCGAGCGAGGGGCCGGTCAACTCTCCGCAGAATTCCTTTGACAGAACCGGCATCGACGGCTCGCATGGCGGCAAATCATCTTAAGAGCACATGAGAAACTCGCTTATGACCCGCCGCGAGGCGATGCAACGAGCCGGGCTGGCGGCGACGGCCTGCGTGGCCGGCGCCGCTCAATTCCAGGTCGCGGCCCAGAATTCAGCTTCACCCGCCGCCGCCGGGGCGGAGCCGTATCGACTCCCGCCGCTCCCCTATGCCGCGGATGCCCTCGAGCCGCATATCGACGCCCGAACGATGGAGATTCACCATGGCAAACACCACGCCGCGTACGTGCAGAACCTCAACAGGGCGGTCGCCGAATTCCCCGCCCTGGCCGCCAAACCGGTCGAGGCGCTCGTCCGCGACCTGTCGGCACTCCCCGACAAGATTCGCACCGCAGTCCGTAACAACGGGGGCGGGCATGTGAATCACGCCCTCTTCTGGCAGTTGCTCAAGAGGAACGAGAACGGACGGCCCACCGGGGCTCTCGCCAAAGCCATCGACGACAAGTTCGGCAGTCTCGACAACTTCCGCCAGGAATTCACCAAGGCGGCCCTGGGCGTGTTTGGGAGCGGATGGGCCTGGCTGACGGTCGACGGCGCCGGTCTGCGCCTCGAAGCGACGCCCAACCAGGATACACCGATCTCGTTGAACCGGACGCCCATTCTCGGCCTCGATGTCTGGGAACACGCGTACTACCTCAAGTACCAGAACCGGCGCGCGGATTACATCGCCGCCTTCTTCAACGTGATCCATTGGGACGCCGTAGCGGATCTGTACAACCGGGCGCGCGCCTAGTCGGAGATCCATACCAGCGTCCCCACAGCCAGCCGGTCGTAGAGCGGCATCAGGTCGCGTGCCGCCAGGTGAACGCATCCGCGCGAGGCGGGGCGGCCCAAGGTGAGTTCATTTCCGACGCCGTGGACGTAGATGCAGCGTTCGAGCGTGTCGACATTTCCGCCGCGATTCCACCCTGGTTCGAGGCCTTCGAGCCACAAAACCCGATGAGCGATGGCGGCCTGGGGCTGCCCTTGCCACGTGAGGCCGACCGGTTCCCGGTTCACGAGCACAACCCCGACCGGCCATCCGCCTCCGGCCTTGTGCGCGATGCGGTGGAGTCCGAGCGGCGTGCGGTTGGTGTCCATGACCTGCCCGATGCCGAAGCGCGAGGTCGAGATTCGGTACCGCATGCGTCGGCGCGCTGTGCCTGGGAGGACAGGCCGGTGGGTGGGGATCGCCTGAGCCGCGGGATCCAGTTCGAGCCATTCCATCTGTTGGGTCTGCACCCGCACAAGCAGGAGATGGCGGGTCAACCGGATCCCAAGTCTGCGGCAGGCCTGGATCATCCCCGCGGGCAGGCTTTGGGGCATTGCACGACAAGGCTTCGTCTGGTCTGCGCCAGGCACGAAGGTGGGCGGCGCGGTCCTCACCTCAGGCTCTTGACCAACACCTTCGAGCGCCGTCCGTTCTGGCTGTACTTCTCGCGACGCCCGGGCGGCAGATCGTCGGGAGAGCCTTCCTGGAACCCGCCTTTGGACTGGAAGTAGGTGAAGGCCTGGGTGGACAGGGCGATCAACTCGCGCAGGCCCAGCTCGCGCGCCTTGTTCTCGATGAACTGCAGCAGCTTGCGCCCGATGCCCTGGTTCTCATGCGAGGGATTCACATACAGACAGGCCAGCTCTCCCTTGCCCGACTCGGGGTGGATATGCAGGGCCACACAGGCGACCGGGTTCTTGTCGATCTCGAAAATGTAGTAGTCGCCGAGCGTTTTCTCGATGCTGCTCCGGCTCCGCTTCACGAGTTCCTCGGACTCGACCGAGGGCTGGATCAGTTTCAGGATGCTGGGGATGTCCTTCTTCATCGCGCGGCGCACGTGCTGGTATTCGTTGGCGTAGACGAGCGTGCCGACCCCTTCGTTCGAGAAGACCTCGGTCAGCAACGCCTCGTCGAGTCGCCCATTGATCACGTGCACGCGTTGGACGCCGGCGCGACAGGCGGCCACGGCGTGAATGGCTTTCGAGAGCGTTTCCGCCGGCAACTGCTCCCGGTCCTCAGCCAGAACGTGGTCGAGGTCGCTGGCCAGGATCTGCCGGAACAGGCGGCCCTGCCGGAACAGGCCGTCATACGTGGTCACAAAGATCAGTTTGATCGCTTTGAGCGCCTCGGCGACCGCCACGGCGATGCCGTCGGAATTCACACGGTAGGTGCGGCCCTCTCCATCGAAACCGAGGGGCGGGATGATGGGGATCACGTCCTGCTCGAGCAGGGTCTGGATCAGCTCGATGTCGATCCGCTCCACCTTCCCTGTGAAGAGGTGATCGACCCCCTGAAGGATGCCCATCGGATGGGCCACGATGGCGTTCGGGCAGGCGGCCCGCAGATCCTGGGTCGCCAGGCCCTCGAGGATTTCGTGGGTGAGCCTGTTGGCGGCCGTGAGAGCCAGCTTGAGCGTCTCGGCATCCGTCACCCCGCTGCCATCCAGATTGGAGGGGTGAATCTGTTGTTGGCTGGCGAGCAGGCGGATTTGGGCCGACGCACCGTGCACCAGCACGACGCGAATATTCAAGGACCGCAGCACGGCCACATCCATCAGGATGTTGGCGAAGTTCTCGTCCGTGACGATGGCCCCATCAACGCTGATCACGAACGTTCGTTCGCGAAAGCGCGGGATATATTGCAGGATGCCCCGCAGATCGGTTGGTTTCACTCTGACACCCGCATGTGTTCGTTGCGGCGCCGCCAATAGGTAGGCACTCGCCACGCAGATTCAATGAATTTCTGTCGGCCTTGTGCAATGTCCCGGCTCGAGCCATCTTCGCCCTCGACGAAAATGACCATGCCTCTCAGCGACGAGGAAATGCGCCGGTACGCGCGGCATCTGATCCTGCCGGAGATCGGTTTGGCCGGGCAGCACAAGCTGCGCGCGGGGAGCGTCTTGTGCGTCGGCGCCGGCGGGCTCGGGTCGCCCGTCGCGCTGTACCTGGCAGCGGCCGGCATTGGACGGCTGGGGATTGTGGATGCCGACGTTGTGGATTGTTCGAATCTCCAGCGCCAAATCCTGCACGGGACCGGCGATTTGGGCCGGGCCAAGACCGACTCGGCCGCCAACGCCTTGCGGCGTCTGAATCCGCACGTGGATGTCGTGCTCCACGCGGTTCGACTGACGCGGGACAACGCGCCGCACTTGCTGGAGGGGTGGGACGTGGTCGTGGGAGCCACCGACAATCTCGACGCGCGGTACTGGATCAACGAGGCCGCCGTGCGGCTTGGGAAACCGAATGTTTACGGCGCGATCGGACGATTCGACGGACAGGCCAGCGTGTTCGCCCCGCATCGGCGCGGGCCGTGCTATCGCTGTCTGTACCCCGAACCGTCCGCGCCGGGACATGAGTCGGAGGCGGCATCCAACGGAGTCCTGGGAGTGGTGCCTGGGATCGTCGGTTGCATCCAGGCAACCGAGGCTCTCAAGTGGATTCTCGGCATCGGATCTTCGCTGCTCGGACGGCTGTTGGTCCTCAACGCCCTCGAGATGCGGTTCCGCGAAGTCCAGATCCGTCGCGACCCGGCGTGTCCGGTCTGCGGCAAGCGCCCTGCCAGCGATGAGACGGCCGGCTAACCCGCATATTGACACACCGTCAGTGCACAGGCCGGTCAGACCTCGCAGGAAGACTGCTATGCGGGTTAGAGAGGCAGAACCGCGCCAGGATCTCCTGGGCCGCCCCGAGCAAGACGACGGCCTGTTGATCGAGAAACCGATTCGTGTCCCCCCAGTGGTTCTTGGTCGGGAGCGGAGCCGGATCGGCCTTGGTGCACGAGGACCGGGTCGTCCTGTTTTTCAGCCTCAGGCAATATGCCACAAGGGGCAGAGGCAATCAAAGGAGCTGAATGCGGCGCACCGCCCGATCAACGGTGATCTCGGCTGGGGAGCATCCGTCCCGGTCTCCCGTCTAACCGCAGGTGACGGACGGTCGAAGACGTCATCCTGGCCCCACGGCTGGCACCGAACTGCACCGCATCCTGAAAAGTCGACATGAAAGCTGATCTTCTCCTGGTCGCGTCTCTCGCGTTGAATCTCGTGCTCCGCCCATCCGCCGCTGGCGAAGCAGGCGCTCCGCCGGGCAATCCGGCCGCCGCGGCCCAGGCCATCAATGCGCTGGGCCTCGAACTGCTGGCCAGAGGAACGGCGGTCGACGCCAACGCGTTGCTCTCGCCCTATTCGATCCAGACGGCGCTGGCGATGACCTTCGCCGGAGCAGCCGGCGCCACGCGCGCCGAGATGGCCGATGTGCTCCATTACGCCGGGGACGAAGCGGCCTTGCACCGATCATTTGCCGCGCTGCGACAGGCCTTGGAGGAGGTTGCCCGGAAGACGGCGGCGCAGGCCGAAGACGCCCGAACGTGGGGCGGCTCCAGCGAACCCGTTGTGCTCACCGTTGCGAACCGCTTGTTCGGCCAGGACGGCTACGCGTTTCGCGCGCCGTTCTTGACCCTGGTGAAAAACACCTATCACGCGCCGTGTCAGCCGCTGGACTTCGCCCGGGACCCTCAGGCGGCGACGCGCAAGATCAACGGGTGGGTCGAACAGGAGACGCGGCAGCGCATCCGCGATCTGGTTCCTCCCGATGGTCTCGACAAGGATACCCGGCTCGTTCTGGTGAACGCGATCTACCTGAAGGCGCCGTGGGCGGAGGAGTTCTCGGCTTCGGCGACCCAACCGCGTCCGTTCCATGTGAAGGGCGGTGCGGCGCAGGATGTGCCCACCATGGTCCGCCAGGCCCAGTTCGGGTACAGCCATCGGGACGGCTTCAGCGTGGTCACGATCCCTTACAGCGGCGGCGAGGTTCAGTTCCTCATCCTGCTGCCGGACCGGACCGATGGCTTGGCCGGGTTGGAAGCGAAAGCCACCCCAGCACTCCTGGCGGAGTGCGCCAAGCCCGAACCCACCGACGTGATCCTCTACCTGCCCAGGTTCAGGGTCGAGCCGCCGCTATTTCGACTCGGCAAGGTGCTCCAATCGCTGGGTATGCGCTCGGCCTTCGATCAACCGCCGGGCACGGCCGACTTCGACCGGATGGCGCCCCGGAGAGCGGATGACTATCTCCGCATCTCGGAGGTCTTCCACAAGACGTTCCTGGCGCTGGACGAGCGTGGGACGGAAGCGGCGGCCGCCACAGCCGTGGTGATGGCTAGGGTGACGGCCATGGTCGGGACGAAGCCCAAGCCGGTCGAGGTGCGGGTGGATCATCCCTTTCTCTTTGCCATTCAGCATCGTCCGAGCGGGGCCTGCCTGTTCCTGGGGCGGATCACCGAACCGCGGTAGGCGCGCCGGGCTGCCACAGCGGCTCCAGGCACGCTCTCCCGGCGTGCCGCGCGCTTCACTCGTAGACTTCCAACTCCGCAACGGCCATTTGCGCGCCTTTCTGGTCCGGCCCGTCCGGCTTGACGGCGCTCACGC
>ERZ795054.1474-NODE-1474-length-22201-cov-5.086156_pt1 | contig 22201 bp, 15 predicted proteins | sample MGYA00375138_ERZ795054 | MGnify/ENA primary metagenome ERZ795054 (study PRJEB30183, sample SAMN05720215) | anaerobic digester metagenome | isolation source: active sludge of municipal wastewater-treating anaerobic digesters | place: USA | collected 2014-12-23 ... | reverse complement strand
TTGCCGCCTGGGCCATCAATCTCATGCTTGCTGCTTTGGACGTGCCGCTCACGGTTCAATACGACGTGCGTGTTTACAAGCTTTTGTACGAGACGGTGGATCCTCTGGGTGGGCGCACGGTCGCCTCCGGCGCGCTGGCCCTGCCGCAGAACCCCGGCCAGGCGCTCCCGCTTTGCAGTTATCAGCACGGGACCATCGCCAAGCGCAGCGAAGCGCCGTCGGCGGCCAATTCGAACGAGCAGCGCCTGGGCGTGGTGATGGCTGCCAGCGGTTACGCCACGGCTCTCCCTGACGACCTTGGGCTCGGCGATTCGCTCCTGACGCATCCGTACCATCACGCGGCCTCGGAAGCGACGGCATCGGTCGACATGCTGCGGGCGGCCCGGGCTTTTTGTTCGAGCCGCGGCGTGGCGCTGAGCGGCCGGCTGTTTCTGATCGGATACTCGCACGGCGGTCATGCCACGATGGCCCTCCATCGCGAACTCGAGGAATATCACGCGGACGAGTTCAGCATCACGGCGTCTGCTCCCATGGCGGGGGCCTACGACCTCTCCGGAGTCACGACCGACGATGTGCTGGCCGGGCGTCCGATGCCCAATCCTTATTATTTCGCGATGCTGCTATCCTCCTACCAGGCGGTCTACCGGCTTGCGGACTCGCTGGCGGATCTCCTTGCTCCGCCGTACGACGCGACCCTGCCGCCACTGCTCGATGGTGAGCACTCAGGCGGCGAGATCAACGCCGCGATGCCGGACGACGTGACGAAGGCTCTCAAACCCGAATATGTCGCTGCCTTGCGTTCCCAGCCGGGCCACCCGCTTCGGCTCGCTTTGCGCGAGAACGATCTGTATCGTTGGACGCCTCGAAGCCCGATGCGGATGTACCATTGCCGTGGTGACGGCGATGTTCTCCATGCGAATTCGCAGGTGGCCTATGACAGCTTCCAGGCCCGGGGGGCCACACAGGTGCAGTTGGTTGACCCGGATCCTTCGGCAGGGCACGGCGACTGTTCGATTCCAAGTCTCATCCTGGCCAAGGAGTGGTTTGACACGCTCCGCCAGTAGGCGCCTCGCGTTCCGTGGGGCGTTCAACCGCGCAGTTCTTTGACGAATCGCGCCATTCTCTCCATAGCCACCTCGATGCGGTCCAGTGCCGTCGCGAAGCAGCACCGAAGATACCCCTCGCCGCTCGGGCCGAAGGCGCTGCCTGGCACACACGCCACCTTCTCGCGATCGAGCAGGCGCACGGCGAACTCCTTCGAACTCAAGCCGGTCGACCGGATCGAGGGAAACGCGTAGAACGACCCCCGCGGGAGATGGCACGTCAGCCCCATCGCGTTCAAGGCGCTCACGATCAGATTGCGCCGCACCCGGTATTGCTCCCGCATCTCGACTGTGTCCGCCTCTCCGAATCGGATCGCTTCGAGGGCCGCTTCCTGGCTGACGATGCTGGCGCACAACATCGAGTACTGGTGGATCTTCATCATGGCCTCGATCAACTCGACCGGTCCGCACGCATATCCAATCCGAAAACCGGTCATCGCGTACGCCTTGGAAAAGCCATGGAGGAAGATGGTCCGCTCCGCCATCCCGGGCAGGGCGGCAATGCTGACATGCTCTCCCTCGAAGGTGAGTTCCGAGTAGATCTCGTCCGTGATCACGAGGAGGTTGTGTCGGCGCGCGAGATCAGCAATCCCCTCGAGTTCAGCGCGCGTCATGGTTCCGCCCGTCGGATTCGTCGGGAAATTCAGCACCAGGACCTTGCTCCGCGAGGTGAGCGCGCGCTCGATCGCCGCCGCCTTCACGGCGAAGCCGTCCTCCGCGCGGCACGATACGGCGACCGGGATTCCGTAGGCCAGCGCGATGCTTGGCGAGTAGCTGACGTAGCAGGGTTCGTGGTAGACGATTTCGTCGCCTGGATTGATGAGCGCCCGGAGGGCGATGTCGAGCGCTTCGCTCACTCCCACCGTGATCAGGATCTGTCGCCGCGGGTCGTACCGGACGCCAAATCGCGCATCGAGGCTGACCGCGATGGCGTCGCGCAGCCTTGGCAGGCCCAGATTGGACGTGTAAGTGGTCCGGCCCCGTTCGAGGGCGTAAATGGCGGCCTCCCGGATGTGCCACGGCGTGACGAAATCCGGCTCTCCCACACCCAGGGAAACCACGTCTGGGAGCCCCTGGACGATGTCAAAGAACTCCCGGATGCCCGAGCGCGGGATTGCCCGGACATGGTCGGCCACAAACTCACTTGAACAGAACGGCGCGCTCATGCAAAACGCACAAGCAACGAGAAAAGCCAATCACAGGAAAGCAAAATCTTTTTGCGCGAACGGCGCGCGGTGCATCGGGTTGTTATCAGGATTGCGTCGCCCGGTGAGGGCACCGGGCCTACACCGGATGCAGGTTCCTGCTGTAGGCCGCGTGCCCCCATGCGGCGCAAACTCGATTCCCGCCGACAACGTAAAGACGCAGTGAACGGTGCGAACGAGATCGGCAGCACCCGCGCAACGCACGGGATGGCGCGACCCCGCGTCGTCGGTTCGTGGGGCGCCGAAGGCTCGCCCGCATGGGCGCATGTCTTCGAGTTTCCGGCTTCGCCGTGGTGACAACTCCACGAAACATGCGGGCTAGTTGACCGCCAGGAGCGCGGCCATCACACCGAGCGCGATCCCAAACCGCACTGCAATGCGTCCAAACAAGCCGTGTCCGCCCAGCACTCCGACGACGCCCGCCTTGAACACCAGATTCGACATGGACGCGGCGAAGATCAGACGCCATGCGGTCTCCGGAGGGATCTCTCCGGCATTGACCATTCGGGCAGTCGAAAGCGTGATCGCGTCCATGTCCGTCAACCCCGACAGTGCGGCCACGACGTAGAGCCCGCGGTCGCCGAACTGGTGCTTGCCGGCGGCGGTGGCCAGCAGGACCAGGGCGAAGAGGGCGCCGAACACCAGGGCGGACTTCAGTTCGGAGGGATTGCTGTGGGCCGGCATTTCGAGGGTGTGCGTGGGTGTTCGCAGCCAGAGCAATGCCGAGAGGCCGGTGCCCAGCACGATCATGATTGCCAGCGGCACAACCGCCGCCTTGAACAGGGTCTGACTGACCGCGGCGGCGACCGCCAGCACCCGCGCGAAAACAACGGTCGAGGCCAGCATGATCACCAAAGCCGCCGACCCCGTGTTGCCCGGCGTTGTTCCGCTCCGCCGCGCGTAACTGACTGTGGTGGCTGTGCTCGAGATCAATCCGCCCAAGACACCTGCCAGCACCAGCCCGACCCGGCTCCCGAACAGCTTGTAGAGCATGTAGCCGCCCAGGCTGATGGCCACGATCAACACCACCAGCCACCAGATGTGGCGCGGATTGAGAACCTGGAACGGTCCGTAGGCCCGATCGGGCAGCACGGGGAGAATCACCATCGAGATCAACACGAATTGCATGATCGCCCGGAAGTCGTCCTCCCCAATCCGCCGCGCGAGGGCGTGCAGTTCCGATTTGAGGTGGAGAAGAATGGCCACCACGCCTCCGACGGCCACGGCGACCGAGCGATGTCCGCCGACCAGGTACGCTCCCACGCCGAACATGACCAGCAGGGCGGCCTCGGTCGTGAGCCCCGGATCTGCGTCGGGCGCGCTGAGTCGCACGTGGTTTGACGCGACGATGAGTCCGGCGAGAGCGAGCAGCCCGGCGGCGATCAGCCAGCCTCCGCGCGTCCGCCCCAACTCGGCGCAGAGCACGCCGAGAATCGTCACCAGCGGGAAGGTCCGAAATCCGGCCAATCGCGAAGCCGCCCGTTCACGCTGCATGCCGACCAACAGACCGAGTCCCAACGCAATGCCAAGCGCTTCAAAGGTCGTTGTCAGATCCGCCATCATAACACCCTGTCCACCGGCGCGAGTCGACTTGAGGATGGCATGTCTTGTCCGGCTTGGGAAGCGCAGGGGCGTTGCTTCAGATTCCTATCGCCTGCGGTCTTCCAAGGAGGCATCTTCTCCCCCGCATCGGCACGGATGCCCGATTCCTGACATGAAACAAAAAGCTTATGCTGCGGCCGGCGTCGACATTGACCTCGGCAATCGAGTCAAATCCAATCTTCCACAACTGCTCGCCGCCGCGCGGCGTCCGGGGCAACTCGGCAAAGTCGGTGGATTCGGCGGCCTCTTCGCACTCGACACCCGTCGATACCCAAACCCGGTGCTGGTTGCGAGCGTGGACGGCGTCGGCACCAAACTCAAGATTGCCTTCGCCCTGAACCGTCACGACACCATTGGCCAGGACCTCGTCAACCATTGCGTCAACGACATCGCGGTGCTGGGGGCCGAGCCGCTCTTCTTTCTCGATTACATCGGGACCGGGAAACTCGAACCCGACGTCTTCACCCAGATTGTGAAGGGCTTCGCCTGCGCCTGCGCCGCGAACCGATGCGCTCTCATCGGCGGCGAGACGGCTCAGATGCCCGGTTTTTACCAGCCGGGTGAGTACGATGTCAGCGGGACCATCGTCGGCGTGGTTGACCGATCCGCGATGCTCGACGGCACGAAGACCGTTCGTGTGGGCGACGCGGTGATCGGCCTGGCATCGAGCGGGCTGCACACCAACGGCTATTCCCTCGCCCGCAGGATTTTCTTCGATCAACTCAAGCTGAAGCCCACCAGCCGGATCGCGGATTTCGAGGGGACGGTCGGCGATGAATTGCTCAAAGTTCACCTGAGTTATGGTCCGCTGGTCCGCGCGTTGCTTCAGGAATTCAATCGCGGGTCAAGGACGCCTGCGACGGCTGCCGGCCCTCGGGGCCGCAGCCGACGCGCCGCCCGGTCCGGAGGCCCGATCAAGGCCTTGGCGCACATCACGGGCGGCGGCTTTGTCGACAACATCCCGCGCATTCTGCCAAAGACGTGTGACGTCGTCATTCGCAAGGGGACATGGGATGTGCTGCCGGTCTTCCGGGTGCTGGCGGACAAGGGGAAGATCTCGGAGGCCGAGCTTTTCCAGGTCTTCAACATGGGCATTGGCATGGTGGCCGTGGTCGCCGCGGACCAGGCTGAAGCGGTCCTGCGCCGCTGCGGCCGGCACGGACACCGCGCCACATTGATCGGCGAAGTCGTGCGGGGCCGCGGAGAAACGCGGATCGAGTGATCGTGCGCGCATTTTGGAGATTTGGTTTTCGCGGCGGTCACGAGTCCATGAAACATACGGCTTAGAGCGAGCCGTGTCCGATCGGTTTAGACATCGCCGATCCAGGTGCGGTTTTCCCAGACGGCCTTGAGGGATGTGAGATTGCGGGGATCGCAGATCCGCCTGGCCGCGGCGAGGCAGCGTCCGCGCCTGAGACTCCGCCAAACGTCGCATGCATTGACGGCGATGAACTGGAGCACGCTGGGATCGCGGTAACAGTCAATCATGCAGCGAGTGCAACCATCGCGGATGAGCTTGGACTGGTCAAACTCGCGGATCGGGCACATGGGCGTTTCCCAGTAATGGCACCGGTACAGGTCCAGGTTCCAATCCAGGTAGAAGTACTTGTGTCCGCCCAGGCAGCCGAATCGCTCCGTCTCGCCGCGCAGGTGCCGCTGCATTTCGGTGAGCGACTCGGACGGGTTGACGACGGCGAATCCGCTTTCGCGCTTCATCCGCTTGATCTGCTCGAACACCTCGATCAATTCGTCTTTGCGGTAGGCCACGAGGCTGGAGTCGCTGAAGCTCAGGTAAGTCGAGCCGAGCGTTGTCAGGGGATAACTGAAGGTGCAACTGGTGAAACCCAGGCCCCGCAGGAAGGCCGGGAGCTTCGAGTAATCCTCGATCAGCCGACTCACGGTCACACTGGCCGTGCTCTGCACCCCGAGCTTGGCGAACGCCGCATTGGCGCGGCTGATCTTCTCGCACACGCCGGGAAGGCCCCGGTTCTGCTCGTGCCGCCCGACATCGGGGGCGTCGATCGACATGATGACGCCGGCCAGGCCGTTGCGGGCCAATGCATGCATGTTGGCGTCCGTGAAGAGCGAGCCGTTGGTGCAAATCATCGGGCGCACACCCCGCTCCGCCGCGTAACGCACCATGGATCCCAAGTCCCGATGCACCATGGGCTCGCCCCCGACGAAGAGCAGGTAGCCGATGTGGTTGCGAACGCAGATGTCGATGACCTCCCGGGCCTCGCCGAGCGTCACGCTGCGTCGCTGCCGAGGATCGAATCGGTCCACGGCAAACCCGCAGAAGCCGCACTTGGCGTTGCAGAGGTTTGTGATGGCGAATTGCAGATACCCCGGCCCGCCGTGGTCCAGGACCTCGCTCACGAGTCTCAGAAGACCCTTGTGCGGCGGTGTGACCGGAGGCAGTCGGTCAATCCCGGCTTGAGGCGGCACCCGGGGCGACGAAGAGCTGGGCTCGAGGCTCATGCAATAAGGGCAAAAGAGTGCAGGTGAACGCCCGCCGGGGCAAATGTTTCTTCCCAATGTGGTCGCGGGCGACGAGGACCTGCCTGCCGGCAGGCAGGCGTTGCCCCTCAGGCGCAGAGGTTGGTGCTGGCAGTGGCGCGGCGGTGCCTCCGCGGGTTGTCGGTGGGAATCGAGTTGGCGCCGCGTGGGGGCGCGCGGCCTGCAGCGGCAGTCTCCATCCGGTGCAGGCCCGGCGCCCTCACCGGGCGACAGAACACCGACGACAGCCGGATGCAGCACTCGCGCGGACGCAGCACAATCTCGGATCGACGAACTGTCGGTTCTTGGTTATTAGGAACCGCTGCCATGAAAGAAATCCGTGTCATTTTTCTTGTTTGCGTCCTCTTCTCTTCGAGCACGCTCGATGTCCGGGCCGCCCTGCGGGCTGGGGCGGCGGTTGTGGATGCCACGCCGCGTCAATTGCCCGTTCTGGTCAACGGCGGGTTTTTCTCGCGCTTGGCCGACACGGTTCGAGCGCCGATTCAGTGCCGGGCGCTGGTGCTCGATGACGGGCGCGAGCGTATGGCGATCGTCATCGCGGACAGTTGCATGATGCCGCGTTCCCTCCTGGATGAGGCCAAACAACTGGCTGCGGCGCGCACAACGATCCGGACGAATCGCATGCTCATTGCGGCGACTCATTCGCATTCCGCCCCGTCGGTCTTCGCCTGTTTGGGCACCGAGGCCGATGCGACCTATGTGCCGTTCCTGCGCGAGCGGCTGGCCGAGGCCATTGTCGCCGCTGAAGCGGGCCTCGAGCCGGTCGAGGTTGGCTGGGCGGTTGCGGACGCAGCGGAGCACACCGCGACACGCCGTTGGATTCGACGTCCGGATCGGATTGCCGATGACCCCTTCGGCAACCCGACCGTGCGCGCCAACATGCATGCAGCCTCGAACTGGGACGACGTCACCGGTCCCTCCGGCCCGGAGGATCCGGCGCTGTCGATGGTGGCGTTGCGCGCCCAGGACGGGCGGCCCGTGGCCGTTCTTGCCAACTTCTCGATGCACTACTTCTCCGATGAACCGCTGAGCGCCGATTACTTCGGTCTGTTCTGCGAAGGATTCAAGAGGCGTGTGGCCGGCGGGGCGGGCGGGGGAGAGACCGCGTTTGTGGCGCTGATGTCGCACGGCTGCAGCGGGGACATCTGGCTGCGCGACTATGAGAAGCCTGCCGGCTCGCGGGGTGAGGGCTGGACCATCGCGAGTTACACCGAGGGGTTGCTGGACAAGGCCTGGACGGCTTATGCGGCCATCCGCTATCACGATGATGCCGACCTGGCCATGGCCGAGACCCGCCTGCCTCTGAGGTACCGCGTCCCGGACAAGCAGCGGCTCGAATGGGCGCAGCGGATTGTCGCCGCCATGGGCGACCGTGCGCCCAAGGACACGGCCGAGGTGTATGCGCGTGAGCAAGTGTTGCTGCACCAATGGCAGTCAACCGAGGTGGTCATTCAGGCCCTGCGCATCGGCGACATCGCCATCGCCACAACGCCTACCGAGACCTACGCCCTGACCGGATTGAAGATCAAGTCCCAGAGTCCGCTGCCGCGCACGATGGTCCTGGATCTGGCCAATGGCGGCGACGGCTACATTCCGCCCCCCGAGCAGCACGCGCTGGGCGGCTATAACACGTGGCCCGCGCGCTCGGCCGGACTCGAAATTGACGCTGAGCCAAAGATCGCGGAGGCGGCGCTGCAGCTTCTCGAGCGCGTTGCCGGGCGACCGCGCCGTCCGTTCAAACAAACTTGTGGGCCGGCGGCCGAGGCGGTGCTCGAGGCCAGCCCGATCGCCTATTGGAGGCTCGACGAGTTTGCCGGGCCTCGGGCGGTCGACGCATCCGGCCATCATCGCGATGCCTTCTACGAATCGGGCGTCGTGTTCTTCCTCGATGGTCCGCGCGACGACGCCTTTTGCACCGGCGGCGAAATGAATCGTGCGGCTCACTTCGCGGGCGGGCGTCTGGAGGCACGGCTGGCGGGTCTGGGCGATCGATATTCCGTGTCCCTCTGGTTTTGGAATGGGATGCCGGCGGAGGCTCGAGCGATGGCGGGTTGGCTGATCTCGCGGGGGTCCGTTCATGGCCTCGGGCAGGGCGATCACCTTGGCATTGGCGGCACGGCGGCTGCTCCCGGGAGGCTGGTCTTCGCGCGCGGGGATCAGGCCGACGACGGTCCGATGCAGAGCGGCCGGACCGAAATCAAGCGATGGACCTGGAACCACGCGATTCTTGTCCGCGATGGCGCATCGGTGCGGGTCTACCTGAACGGGAACGCCCAGCCGGAGATCGAGATGACGGCCGAGGCCGGCTCATCTGGCGCGTCCGATCGGCTGTTCCTGGGCGGGCGTTGCGACAATCATCTCAACTGGGAAGGGCGCCTCGACGAGATCGCCGTGTTTGACCGCGCGCTGACGGCGGAAGAGATTGCGCCACTCGCCGATCCGTGGACGCGCTCTCGAGTGGCTGGCGCGAGCGTGCACGGCAAGAGGACCATGTGAAAACGCGAAGCGGCGATCCGGTGAAGCCGTGAGGCCGAGTCCGAGGCCGCCTGCTCTGCACAACGTCGGAAGTAACGCCGCGTGAGGGCACGCGGCCTACAACGCGCTTTTGGCCGGGTCCCCGGACCCGGCGTCGTTGACTTGTGATGCTCAGCACGAGGTCCGCAGTCGGCTCTTCTATTCGGACGCAGTCGTTCTCGCGAGGGCTCTGACTTCATCCGGTCCGAGTGCGCGCGGGAAGAAGGCGAAGTCGGCCAGGTCAACCGCCAGGAACTCGTTGCCGGTGTAGTGGGGGTTGCCGCCCAGGGCGGAGTCGGTGGCTTGTGTCGAGATCAACGCCGGCGCCGCGGCCGAGGTGACTTCCTTGCCGTCGAGGAAGAGGGTCAATCGGCTTTCGGCCTTGACGACGGCGGCGTGGTGCCAGCGACCGGGCTCGATCGGCACGCCTTGGGTCGAGGTCAGGCCGCCCGCTTCGATCCGCGCAAACAACCGTCCGGCGTCGATGACAAGGCGCAGCGGGTCGTCCATGGGCGCGCGCCATGCGCTGAAGATCTGGCCGATTCGACCGGCAGGCAGGCTCCGGATGCTGAACCGGATGGACAGCGAGTAGTCGTCTTCAGGCCAGCCGCCCAGGGTGTAGATGAGGCGTTCGCTTTTGCCATCGAGGGCAACGGCTCCGTCGGTGGCTCCGTCGGGTCCGGGCGCGGGTTTCCAACCGGTCGAGGGTTGCCATTGCCCGAATTGCGGGGCTGGGTTGCCGCGGAGGGCGGCGCTCAGCGATTCGCCGCGGGGGCCGACGGGGCGCGGCGGATCAAGTGTCTCCTGCGCCGGCGGCAGAGTGGGGTCGATTCGGAATCGTGCGGGTGGGCCGGGGCTGGGCGTTTGGCCCGCGGCGTTCGCTGTGACGATCTCCCAGAAGTACCAGCGATCCGGTTCGAAACGGGCGTCGATGTCGACCAAGGTTTGGGCCTCGCGCAGGTCCGTCAGTTCAAGCGTCGGCGTCCTGAAGTCTTCGGTGGGGCTGATTCGCAGTGTTTGTGCGATGACGGAATCATCGGCGCGCGCTGCGCGTGTCCAACGGAACGCGACCTTGCCGCCGGAAAGGCGCGCGCCATCGCGGGGCGTGCGCGTGACGACGGGCGGCGGCAAGGACGGCGAGGCGCGCAGCCAGGTGCGGTAGCGCGTGCCGGTCGCCCCCGCGCTGGCGAAATCGCAGAGGTGCAACGCGGGTCCAGTGCCTGAGGGGAGGCGGACCAACAAGCGGGGCTCGAGTTGCTTTCGCCAGGCAGGCGCAGCAGGTCCGCCCGCCGCCACAGCCCGGGCTTCGCGGAGGCGCGGCAGGTCGACGGCCGGAAGGCTGTGTTCATCGAATTCGTGGAGTCGCTGGTCCCAGGCGAGAAGGATGGGGCCGCGGTAGAGGGAGACGCATCCTCGAGCCTCGCGCGCCCCCGCGACGGCGCGCAGGTGCGGGTCGAGTCTCAGCGACACCCGATCGCCTTTCCGCCAAACGCGGTCGATGGTCAGGTAGGCGCCTGGTGCGGGCGGGGGCAGGGGTTCGTTGTTGCACGTCGCCGAGAAGGCCGTCGACCACGCGGGAACGCGGATGCGGAGGGCGAATGGCTGTTCGTGTTCGGGTTCGACGCCGATATCGGCCTCGAGTTGCCAAGGGTAATCGCCGGTGACTCGGAGAGTCAGAGGCGATTGGTCGGGCAGGGCCACTGTGGCCAGGAGCGGGCCGAGCCAATTCAGGATGACGCCTTGTGTTGACGTCATGACGGCCCAGTCGGCGAGCATTCCCCAGCCGCGGGGTCCGTTGACCGAGCAACAATTCAATTCGGGCGTGCCGGCTCGGGATTGGAAGACGATCGTGTGGGCCGACGCTTCACGGATGCCGTCCATCGGCGTGTTGTACGTGCACCAGCGACCGCTGGGGTGTTGAGCGCCGGCCCAGGCGTTGAGCGTGGCGAGTTCGAGCGCATCGGCCACGCGCGGGTCGCCTGTGAGCGCGAGCATATCGACTGAGAGGGCCATCCAGGCAATGGTGCAACAGGTCTCGATGGGAGTGGGAGCGTAGGGGTTGCCGGTGGCCTGTTCACCGGACGAGAAGCCGCCCGTGTTGCGGGCGTCCCAGCGCGCGATGCTGCGCCAATGATGCTCGAAGGCCTCCCGGTAACGTGCATCGGCCGTGATCCGGTAGAGTTCGACCAACCCCTGAAGATCGTGCAGGCTTTCCCAGCGCGGACGCGGCGACTGCCAGAACTCGAGTCCGTCGAGTCCCGCGCGCAGGTAATCGCCGGCGCGTTCCCAGTCCTTCTCGATCTCGGACATCAGGCGGCGGTAGCGGTCTTCGCCCGTGACGCGATGCAGCCAGCCGAGGCCGTGGAGTATCGCCAGGTTCATCTCGTCGGAGCCTGCGTCAAGAAGGCGGTGTCCGGTGTCGAGATACGTTGCGCACACAAGATCCGCGGCGCGACGGGCGCAGGCGAGCGCGGCGGGATCGCCTGTGGCCTCATGCCACATCAGCAGCGCAAGCAAGGCGTGGTAATGCCCCCAGAGATCCCAGTGCCCGCGCAAACGCTCGGACCTGCGGAACGGTCCGAGATAGCCGTCGTCGGCCTGGGTGGCGATCAGTTGGGCGACGACGTCCGACGCCAGGGCGCGCAGCTCCGGGCGGGCGCTCGATGGGAGCGTCTGGATGGCCGAAATGAGGTATTTGCCGATGAATTCGCCCGCCCAGGGCACGATTTGAGGCGCGGGTTCGCGATCGCGCATGCGGAACATCTCGAGCATGCCGGGGTTTGCGCCAGGGGCGCGGAGCAGCCATTGATCAACCGTCGTCTCGATCCGCTCGCCGACGAACCCGCCGAATTCCAGTCGTGTGGCGGCGCGAGGCTCGAAGGCCAGGCGCGGCACAGGCTGACCTCGCGTCCCTGCGGCCTGCATAGGGATCGAGGCCGCGGGCAGGAGGAGAGCCGCGGCGCAAAAGGCAAGAGCCGACGACGCAAGGTGCATGGCGCGAGGGACTGGTTCGGCGATCAATCTCGACATGGGATCACGGATGGCGGCCCGATTCAACCGCGGAGACAGCCTAATCCATTTCGCCGTTTCGCCGACCTGCCTGTCCGCGGGCAGGTGCGGATGTTCTGGCAGACCCTAACCCGCATTTGAGGTGAAATGTGACGGTGACCGGTCAGATGACATCAAAAGTTGGTGAGAAATGCGGGCTGAGCACGAGACGTTCAGTAGTGCGCAGCAACCGATTGGTCACCGCGTCTCGTCTTGCGGCGGATTCCATCACGGGGCAGACTCGGCGGCAATGCGTGCCTGGGCGAGTCAACTTGTCGTTTGGGTCTTCCTTGGATTTCAGGGGAGCATTCTGGCGTCCGAGTGGTACGCGGCCACGAACGGGACCGCCGCAGCCGAAGGCTCCCGTCGTTCCCCCTGGGACATCGAGTCGGCTCTGGCCGGCCGGCAGCCGATTGTCCCGGGCGACACGCTCTGGTTGCGCCGGGGCGTTTACAGACACCCGTTCGAGAACCTCGGCATGGGCTGGCCTGTCAAGTTGGCCGGGCGCGCCGGTGCCCCCGTCCACGTCCGGTCGATGCCCGGCGAGCAGGTGATCCTCGATGGGGGGCTCAACGTGCAGTCCCCCTCGAGTCATCTCTGGATTTGGGATCTGGAAATCCTGGTGTCCGAGCCGCGTCCGGCGGCGCCTGTTCCTCCGGACCCGACATACCGGAATCTGGAGCGGCCGTGGGGCGGGCTGAACGTGTACGGGGGGGGCGACTGCAAGTTCATCCACTTGATCATTCACGACAACTCACAGGGAGTGAGCTGGTGGGCGGGCTCGACCAACAGCGAGTTGCACGGGTGCATCATCTATGACAATGGCTGGGCGGGCACTCAACGCGGCCATGGTCACGCCATTTACACCCAAAACCGGCATGGCGTGAAGACGATTTCGAACAACATCCTCACCGGCGGGCTTGGCTACAGTCTGCACGCATACGGTTCCCGCCAGGCCTTCGTCGACCATTACCGTGTCGAGAACAACATGGCCTACGACGCCGGCACCTTCCTGATTGGAGGCGCCCAGCCGAGCCGGGGCATTCGCGTGCTGACGAACCTCTTTTACGGGATGTCGGTCCAGCTCGGTTACTCCGCGGTCACCAACCTCGATTGCGAGCTGCGCGGCAATCTCTTCGTCAATTCCCGGCTCACAATCAGCCGCTTCGCGCGCGTCCTCGAGCAGGACAACTGGCTTCTGGGCGCGCTGGAGACTCGCCCGTCCGGATCCCGCGTCGTCCTCCAGCCCAGCAAGTACGATCCCCAACGCGCCCACCTGGGAGTGCTCAACTGGGATCGCACGGCGTCCGTGGCGGCCGATGTCTCGATGTTCCTTCAACCCGGGGACCGGTTCCGCGTGCTCGATCCGACGGATTTCTTTGGCGACCCGGTGCTGAGCGGGATTGCCCACGGCGACCCTCTGGTGCTTCCGACCCCCACGGAATTCACTGCTTTCGTTCTCCTCAAACGCTGATTCTGGCCCGCATATTTGGCACACCCCGTCGGTGCACATGGCGGTCAGACCTCGCGGGATGACTGCGATGCGGTTCAAGGCGCCGCGGCCCGGCAGGCAGTCCTCACCCGGCGGCAAGACCATGCACCCACAGTGTGGTGCTCTGGAGAGATGCACGAGCCCAGTGCGTGGGCATTCTCTCGCCCTCCGGCGCTTCAGCCAACCAGTCGATGCACACCTTGTATGTCGGCAAGATTGTGGTAGAGTCCTCTGTCTCGATACACAGGGTTCGAAGTGCCGTCGCGTGACCCGGCGGTGCATCGTTTATGTCGCTCTGGATAGATCACATCGAGGAAGCGACGTGGTGCTTGACGGTCTGCCTTTCGGGAAGGATTCGAGTAGACCCGATTTCAGGCAGCAGAAGGGGGATGCGCAGTGCTGGGGGCGGCGAGCTGGACCGTGGAAAACGAGGTGGCCTATGACGAGCTTTGAACGCTTAGCCGGGCGCCAGTTCGACCTGTGCGAACTCAAGCGGCGTCTCCACAGCCAGTACCCCCGGCCCCCTCCCGCGCGCGTAAGCGCCACGGGCTATGGCCCTTGCCTGCTGGTGTCTCGCGAATGCGCCAGCGGCGGCACCAGCCTGGCGCGCCTGATCGGCGAGCGTGTCGGATGGCATGTGTTCGATCGGGAGATCGTCGACGAAGTGGCTCACAGCGCGCATGTGCGCCGCCAGTTGATTGCGAGCGTGGACGAGCGGGTGCGGCACGGGTGGAGTGAATTCCGCCGCAAGCTCGCCGAAGGTGAAGGCGTTGGCCGCGAGACGTATCGACACCATCTTCGGGAGGTGATTCTCTCCCTCGGCCATCATGGGGAGGTGATCATCCTGGGACGCGGCGCGAATTACATTCTGCCTGCCGAGTGCGCCGTCAGTGTGCGCCTGAGGGCATCTCTTGAAGTGCGGGTGCGCCGGTTTGCCGAACGCGAGCGCATTTCCATCGAGCGAGCCCGCCGGCAGGTCGAGCAGACAGATGTCGAGCGCGCCGCCTTCATCCGTGAAGCGTTCGGCAGGGATGTCGACTCCGCGGAGGATTACGACCTCGTGCTGGACATGGATGAACTCGGCGTCGAAGCCGCGGCGGACGCCGTGCTGGCCAAGTTGCAGGAGAAACTGGGCGTGCAACCCGAGTCGGTGCCATGCGCGAGGTGATCCAGAGCCTGATTCGGGTCGAAGGTGAAGCCCAAGCCATCGTCCGCGCGGCGCGAGAGGAGGCAGAGGGTGTTGTGGCCGAGGCTGAGAAGCGTGCCCAGGATGTGGTCACGCGCGCGCGCCGGGAAGCCCGTGCCGACGCGACGAATTTCATCGAAATGGCTGTCGAGGCGGCTCGAGTCGAGAAGGCGAAGCGGTTGCAGGCGGCGACCGCCGACATCGAGAGCCAGGCACGCATCGACGACGCGCTGCAGGATCGCCTGGTGAAGGCGGTCGTTCGCTGCATCTGCAGCCCGAGGTAGCGGCCGGCCCGGTTACGGTTCCTCGCAAAGCGTGTGAAATAACCGCGCCAAATGCGGGCCCAATGCGGCCCAGGATCGCCGAACATCGCAATGCCAGGCATGACGAACAATCTGGACTTCCTCGCCGCCCGGCTTCATGGGCGGCGCGCCCGCATGGCGCTCGGCACAAGGCTGGACGCATTATGCCAGTTGCGCGATCTGCCACGTCTTTCCTCCGAGATCGTGACGGGGGCCGAGATCGATTCGGCCGCGGCGATTCAACGGCGGCTTGTGCAGGAATTGGCGCAGGACGTGGACCGCCTTGCCGGGGATCTGGCGCGCGCGGGGGCGGACCTGCTCCGCTGGATGGTTGCGCGTTTCCAGGTCGAGAACCTGAAGGTCCTGGTCCGCGGCGTTCTGGCCGGCGACCGCCAGCAGTCGCTGGCGTCTCATCTGCTGCCCATGCCGCGCGAGTTCGCTTTGGATACGGGGGCGTTGGCATCCGCCAAATCCATGGATGAGTTTCAGACCCTCATGCCCCACGGGCCATTGCAAAAGAGGTTTGGACAAGCAGCCCGATCCCACCGCGATGAGAAACGGCCGTTCTTTTTCGAGGCGGCGTTGGACCAAGGCTACTTCGAGGAGTTGTTGGCGCGAACCGACGCGCTCGGCGGCGAGGAGGGAGAGCTCGTGAAACCGCTTGTGCTGCAGGAAATCGATGCCTTCCACCTCATGCTGGTCGCGCGGGGCAGGTTCATCCACCGGTTGGACGCGACGGCGCTGGCTCCGCTCCACGTCCCCGGCACGGGCATTCCCCGCGGACGCTTCGCGGCGATGCTTGCGGATGTCGATTTGCGCGCGGCGGCGAGCCGGGCGCTGGGACGCGCCGTGGATTCGCTGCCGAGTGTGCCGGAGGGCCAGAGCGAAACCGCGGGCGCAATGGCCCCGGCGGAGCTCGAGGCGCTGGCCTGGAGCCGCTTCGTGCGGCTGGCTCATGGCGCTTTTCGCCGGAGCCACATGGGCCTAGCCGCGGTGGTCGCCTGGGTCGCCCTGCGGCGGGTGGAAGTCGCGAACCTGATCACCCTCTCCGAAGGCGTCCGGACGAAGCTTCCGGCGCAGCGAATGCGTGCGCGGCTGATCCCGCGTTCGAAGCCGGAGGCGGCCCATGTTTAGGCCTGCGCCCATGATGCGGCTCAGCGTGGTCGTGCTGGAACGCGACGAGCGTTCCGTGCTGCGCGAGTTGGGCCGCCTGGGTGCAGTGCAACTGGTGTCGACTCCGTCCGGCCAGCAAACCGCTCCACGGCCGCCGCCGGATCGCTCGCGGGAAATCGCGGTCTGCGAGAGAATCCAGTCGCGCGTTGCCGAGCTTCGTCGCTCTCTCCAAGTCGTCGGCCTCGCCGGCGAATCAGCGGCGCCTGAGATGACCGCCGAGCGCGTCGAAGCCGAACTTGCCGAGTTGGAGTCGAAGGCGCACGCCCTGCTGCGGCGTCGAGACCATGGCCTGCGACGCCGCGGCGAGTTGGACGGTGTTGCCACGCAGGTCGCGAACCTCTGCGGGCTGAACCTGCCGCTGGATGCCATCGGGCGGTCCGGGTTCCTGCACTTCGTCACCGGGAGTCTGCCGGAAGGCGCGTTGGCACGGCTCGATCTCGGGGGCCGCGCGGTTCTGCTGCCGCTCCCGCCGCGGGGAGGACGGGAGTCGCTGCTGGCCATGACGACCCGATCACGCGGCATCCCGTTGGACGACGCGCTGAAAAGCGCCGGGTTCCGCGCCGCGAGACTGCCTCCGGCGGAAGGGGCCACCGCGGATGAGCTGTTGGCAAGAATGCAGCAGGAGCGGGCACAGAGCCAATCGGAAGTCGATCGGTTGGAGGTTGAGATGCGGGCGTTGGCCGCGCAAGCGGCAGGACCGCTCGCCCTGTTTGAAGCGTGGGCTGAAGCCGAACGACGTCTGCTGGAAGCGGAACAATGCTCGCCCCGCACGGACGCCGCGGTGCTGATCGCCGGTTGGGTTCCGGACGCCGCCCTGCCAGGGATTCGAGAGCGACTGCTCGAAACGACAGGTGGCCGCTGTGTCGTGGAAGCCGCATCGCCCCGCGATGTGCCGGAGGCAGAGATTCCGGTGTTGCTCCGGCATTCGCGGCTGCTGCGACCCTTCGAGCTGCTGGTGTCGGCCTACGGCCTGCCCACCTACCGCGAACTGGCGCCCACGGCATTCGTCGCGGTCAGTTATGTGCTGATGTTCGGCATGATGTTCGGGGATGTCGGGCACGGCGGTGTGCTGGCGTTGGGCGGGCTGGTGCTGCTGCTGGCGAGCCGAGCGCCCCTGAACCGCGACCTCGGCCTTCTCTTCCTCTTCAACGGTCTCTCGAGCGCCGCGTGCGGCGTGGTGTATGGGAGCTGCTTTGGCCTGCCGCGGCTCAAGGAACACGCCCTGTGGCGCGACCCGCTCGAGGGCGACCCGATGGCCCTGATGGCCCTGGCGATCGGCGCCGGCGTCGTGCTGATGAGCCTCGGTCTGCTGCTCAACATCGCCAACCGCTTGCGCCAGCGGCAGTGGCTGGACGGTCTGCTCGGCAAGTTCGGCGTCATGGGCGTCGTATTCTACTGGGGCGCGCTCGCCCTGGTGGCCAAAGCGGCCTCGATCCGGGCCCACGGTTGGTGGACCCCGGCGCTGGTGGTGTTTCTCGGGCTGCCCGTTGCCTGCTGGGGACTCAAGGAACCCCTGGAACTCCTGCTCCGCAAGCGCGCCGGCCACGCGTCCACAGGCGACGGCCTGGCCGCTGCCGTGACGGAGTCGTTGGTTGGCGCGTTCGAAGGTGTGTTGCTCTACCTGGCAAACACCGTCAGTTTCGTGCGTCTGGCCGCCTACGCCATGAGCCATGCGGCCCTGCTCATGGCCACCTTCACTCTGGCCGCGCAGGTCGAGCGCCTGTCGGCCGTCGGCCCGGCGCTCAGCGTCGCGGTGGTCATCGCCGGCAACCTGGTCGCGATGGTGCTCGAGGGCATCGTGGCGTCGGTGCAGGCGCTGCGCCTCGAGTACTACGAGTTCTTCGGGAAGTTCTTCTCCGGTGAAGGCCAGCCGTTCACTCCCTTCCGCCTGGCCGCTGAACCGACCTAACAAACAACACACCCGGCGCTCGCCGCACTGTCGGCCGGGCGCAGCCGAACCATGAAATCGAGACAAGGCATGAAGACAACACCTCGTTGGTTGCGCGGGACGCTCCTCGCCGACTCCCTGCTGCTGGTCTCGGCCGCGACGGCCGCCGAGACCGGAGCCGCGCGAGCGGCTGTCGAGAAAGGCGATGTTTATCAGACCGTCGGCCTTGGCGCGGCGGCGGCGTTTGCCGTGGGCGTCAGCATCATCGGAGCCGGCTACGCCGTCGCCAAGATCGGCTCCGCCGCGCTCGGGGCGGCCGTCGAGAAGCCGGAACTGCTCATCCGCAGCCTGCTGTTTGTGGCGCTGGCGGAAGGGCTGGCCGTGCTCGGATTCGCCATCGCCATGATGCTCATCCAGAAGATGTGAGCCGGGAGGCCGAGGGTGAAGTTCTACTGCATCGCGGACGAAGACACCGTGCGCGGTTTCCGTCTGGCCGGCGTCGAGGGACGCGTCGTCACCTCGGCGTCGGAGGCCGCGGAGGCCCTCGAGGCCACAGCCGCGGACCCGGAGCATGGGGTGGTGATCCTCACGCAACAGGTGGCGGCAGCGATGCGCAAGCTGGTGGACGCCTTTCGGCTCGAGCGCGATGGGCCGCTGCTCGTCGAGATTCCCGGTCGGGAAGGACCGCTGGCCGGACGCAAGACGCTGCGCCATCTCGTGCATGCGGCCGTCGGCGTCCGCCTGGATAAGAGGGAGGGAACCTGAGTGCCAGCCCCTGACTCCAAGGCATCCGAGCTGCTGCGCCAGGAAATCCTCGAAGAGGCCCGGGGGCAGGCGGAGGCGATCCGGAACCACGCGCGGCAGAAAGCCGAGGTCATCCTCGCCGAGGCGGAGAAGGAGGCCGAACAATTGCGGGCGGACCGGATGGAAGCAGCGCGAGCCGAGGTCAGGCGGCGGACCGAGGCCATCCTCGCCACGGTCTGCGTCGAGGCCGGGCGCATGCGCTCGGCGCGCATCGAGGATGCGCTTCAGGCGATCCACGATCGGGCCCGCGACGAACTCCGCGCCCGGAGCGGATTCGACTTTCCGAAAGTCATCGCGGGTTTGGCGACCGAGGCGCTCGGGCAAATGGCGGGCGACGCGTTTGAGCTCCGGCTTTCGCGAGCGGACCGCGATGCCCTGGGCCGGGAGTTGGTGGATGAAATCCGGAGCGGTTCCAGCCGCTCGAACCTGACGATCCGACTGGTGGCGGACTCAAACCTGAACCGCGGCGGCCTCTGGCTCGAGGATGACACGGGCCGACAAGCCTGGAACCTCAGCCTCGAAGCGCGCCTCGATCGGTGCTGGCCGGGGCTGCGCCGGCAGATCGCGGCGCGTGCGGGGATCGGGGAGCACGGCGGCGCATGAACACCTGCTCTGAGAGTGCCGAGCCGACCGTCGTCCGCATCAGCGGACCGGTGGTGACCGCCGTCGGCATGAGACGCGCCGCGATGTACGAAGTCGTGCATGTCGGCGAGCTGGGCCTGGTGGGGGAGGTGGTGCGGCTCGTCGGCGACCGGGCCACCATCCAGGTGTACGAGGACACGACGATGCTCAAGCCCGGCGCGCCCGTCCGCTGCACCGGCGCCCCGCTGTCGGTGTGGCTTGGGCCGGGACTCATCGGCAACATCTACGACGGCATCCAGCGTCCGCTGCCGGGCATCCAGCAGCGCAGCGGCGCGTGGATCCAGCGCGGCGAGAAGGTGGACCCCCTGGACCTCGATCGGCGCTGGCCTTTTGCCCCCACGGTGCGGCCCGGCGACACCGTCGTGGCGGGGCAGGTCTTCGGTGAAGTGCCCGAAACTGCGTTGGTGCGGCACCGCCTGCTGATTCCTCCCGAGGTCGCCGGCCGAGTGAAATCGGTGGTGGCACCGGGCGAGTGCAGCCTGCGCGATCCCGTGGCGGTCATCGAGACGCCCGGCGGCGACCGCACAATCAGCCTGATGCAGCGGTGGCCGGTTCGCCAGCCGCGCCCGATTCGCGAACGCTGGCGCGTCGGCCTGCCGCTCATCACCGGCCAGCGCGTCATCGACACGTTCTTCCCGATGGGCAAGGGCGGCGCGGGCGCGATTCCGGGCGGCTTTGGCACCGGCAAGACGATCACCCAGCACCAGCTTGCCAAGTGGTCGGACGCGGAGATCATCGTGTTTATCGGCTGTGGCGAGCGCGGCAACGAGATGACCAGCGTGTTGCGTGAGTTCCCCGAGCTGAAGGACCCGCGCTCCGGCCGCCCGCTCATGGAGCGCACCATCCTGATCGCCAACACCTCGAACATGCCGGTGGCGGCACGCGAGGTCTCCATCTACACGGGCATCACCCTGGCCGAGTACTACCGCGACCAGGGCCTGAATGTCGCCGTGTTCGCCGACTCCACCAGTCGCTGGGCCGAGGCCCTCCGCGAATTGGCGGCGCGCCTCGAGGAAATGCCCGCCGAGGAAGGGTTCCCGGCCACGCTGGCGACGCGGCTGGCCCAGTTCTACGAGCGTGGCGGCGCCGTCACCACGCTGGCGGGAGAGCCCGCGTCGGTGACAATCGTCGGGGCCGTGAGTCCGCCGGGAGGCGACTTCTCCGAGCCGGTGACGCAGCACACGCGGCGGTTCATCCGCTGCTTCTGGGCGTTGGACACCGAGCTGGCCAACGCCCGCCACTATCCGGCGATCCATTGGCTGCAGTCCTATTCCGAATACGCCGAGAACGTCGCCGCGTGGTGGGAAAAGCGGGCGCCCGACTGGAGCGAGCTGCGCACGGAAGCCCTCACGCTGCTCCAGCGCGAGGAGCGGTTGCAGCAGGTGGTCCGCCTGGTCGGCCCGGATGTGCTTCCTGACTCGCAGCGCCTGATCCTGTTCATCGCGGAGATGCTGAAAGACGGTTTCCTGGCGCAGAGCGCCTACCACGACAAGGACACGTTCTGCGCGCCGGAACGCCAGGTAGCCTTGCTGCGGCTCATCCTGACGCTTTACCGCGGGGGGCACGATCTGGTGGAGGCGGGCATTCCGTTGGCGCGGGTGCGGCAGTTGCCCTGCGTGCCCAAAGTGCTTCAGGCCAAGGAAACGTTCGGCAACGACGAATTGTCGCGTCTCGAAGAACTCGACCAACGCGTCCGCGACGAACTCGCGGCGCTGGCGAAGCGCCCCGCCCAGGAGGACCAGCAGGATGTCTGAGCTGACCTTCACCGTCCAGGATCGCGGGCTCGAATACCTCGGCGCGGCGCGCATCGACGGGCCGCTCGTGGTCATCGAGCGCGTTCGCGACGTGGGCTTCGACGAGGTGGTGGAAATCCTCGATCCGGAAGGCCATCCGCGCGTCGGACGCGTGCTCGACATTTCCGGTGAACACGCCGTCATCCAGGTCCTCGAAGGCACCACCGGACTGTCCAACCAAAGCCTGCGCGCGCGTTTCCTCGGCGCGAGTTTTCTCCTGCCCGTGTCGCGGCACATGCTGGGACGCGTCTTCGACGGCCTGGGGCGCCCCGCGGACGACGGGCCGCCGCCGCTCTCGGCGGATTTGCGAGATGTCAACGGACGCCCGATCAACCCTTGCGCCCGGCGCTATCCGCGCGAGTTCATCCAGACCGGCCTGTCCGCCATCGACGGCATGAACGCGCTGGTGCGCGGACAGAAACTGCCGATGTTCTCCGGGAACGGCCTGCCGCACGACCGCGTCGCGGCGCAGATTGTGCGCCAGGCGTGCCTGCTGGAAGAGCAGACCGCGTTCTCGATTGTGTTTGCCGCCATGGGCGTGAAGCACGAAGTGGCGGACTTCTTCATCCGGAATTTCGAGGATTCCGGAGCGCTGGCCCGGGTGGCCATGTTCCTCTGCCTCGCCGACGCGCCCAGCGTCGAGCGTCTGTTGACGCCACGGGTCGCCCTCACGGTGGCCGAGCACCTCGCCTTCGACTGCGGCCAGCACGTTCTGGTGCTGCTGACCGACATGACCAACTATTGCGAGAGCCTGCGGGAAGTCGGCACCGCGCGCGGCGAAATCCCGGGGCGCAAAGGCTACCCGGGCTACCTCTATTCCGACCTGGCGAGCCTATACGAGCGCGCGGGGCGGATCGAGGGCTCGCCCGGCTCGATCACACCGGTCGCGATCCTCACCATGCACGCCGACGACATCCGCCATCCCGTGCCCG
>ERZ795054.1473-NODE-1473-length-22207-cov-5.550289_pt1 | contig 22207 bp, 18 predicted proteins | sample MGYA00375138_ERZ795054 | MGnify/ENA primary metagenome ERZ795054 (study PRJEB30183, sample SAMN05720215) | anaerobic digester metagenome | isolation source: active sludge of municipal wastewater-treating anaerobic digesters | place: USA | collected 2014-12-23 ... | reverse complement strand
GGTTGAACCACGGGTGCTGGTTCTGGTACTGGCTGAACTACAGGTGCTGGTTCTGGTGCTGATTGAACAACGGGTGCTGGTTTTGGTACTAGTTGAACTACGGGCGTTGGTTCTGGTGCTGGTTGTACCACAGGCGCAGGTTCTGGTGTTGGTTGAACTACTGGTGCTGGTTCTGGTGCTGGTTGAACTACGGGTGCTGGTTCTGGTGCTGGTTGAACCACTGGTGCTGGTTCTGGTGCTGGCTGAACCACAGGTGCTGGTTCTGGTGCTGGCTGTACCACAGGTGCTGGTTCTGGTGCTGGCTGAACTACTGGGGTTGGTTCAGCTACCTTGACCGGTTGTGGTTCGGGTTGTGGTTGGACAACAACTGGTTCCGGGGCAACTGGCTGAACTGGGGCCGGCTGCTGAACAGGCTGAGGTTCTGGTGTTGGTTCAGGTACTGGCTGAACAACGGGTGCTGGTTCTGGCACTGGTTCCGGTTGTGTTTCTGGCTGTGGTGCAGGTTGTGGTTCCGGCTGTGGTTCTGGCGCCGGTTGAACAACTGGCGCCGGCTCAGGCTGAGACACAGGTGGTGGCGCTACAGGGGTAACAACTGCTGTAACTTCCTCTTTATTAACTTCATCCTTGCTGGATTTATCCTTATTCTCTATCCTCTCAAATACATAATAATACACAGTCCCATCAGCAGGTAATGAACCTGATATGAATTCCACAGGTACTTTCCAGTATCCTTCTGCTTTTACAAAAACTCCTTTAACATCAAATATGTTGACATTTTTGCCCTCATATTCAACAATATTTATCCTCCCCCTGCCTGTTGCACCGGTAGTATCGTCCCATGTTGAATACCATTTTGTCTGATTCTCTCCCGCCAGATCAAAATCATCGATATATATATAGCTTATCCCTTCTTTATTGTCCTTATTATATCTGAAAATCCCATTCCCCGGATCACTGTCAGAAGTTACTGAACTGAATTTGTAATGAATACTCCTTTTGACTCCCGAAGAGCTTTCCTGGTACCTTATATCCTGTGATTGCTTTTCCGGATTACCGGATTCTTTTTCTTTCTTTTCCTCATCTGTGTTTTCAACCTGTACAGCTTGCTGCTGATCCTTATTATCGACTGTTTCTTTCTTGTTTTTATCCTGGCTTTCATCCGTATCCTTTTTCTGTGATATTAACGGAAGTGAAAGCAAAATCAATAAATTTAAGATGAGGATCCTTTTCATAACTGCAGGGTTTACCAAATAATTATGTCAAGATAAATTAAATTATTTATATCTCTGACTGGCAGAATGGGAAATTGAAACTGCTGTTAAACAATTAAATGGGCTTATATTTCTTTTCATGCTATTTTTACAGAAATTTTAATGCAGGGAATTATGTCAAAACTTTTCACAGCTCTGAAAATCAGGAATGTTAATATCAGGAACCGTATCGGAATGCCTCCCATGTGCCAGTACTCAGCAGGTAATGGTTATGTATCTGACTGGCATCTTGTACATTATGGAGCCAGGGCAGCAGGTGGTGCTGGTCTCATAATCCAGGAGGCCACAGCGGTTGTTCCTGAAGGAAGGATCACTCCGGGGGATCTGGGTATATGGAGCGATGATCATATTCCCGGACTCCGGAAGATAGTTAACTTTATTGAGGAGTATGGATCTGTTCCGGCTATTCAGCTTGCCCATGCAGGCAGAAAAGCATCATGCGACCTTCCCTGGAATGGTGGAAAACAACTGGATCTTAATAAAGGAGGATGGCTTACCAAAGCTCCGTCTGATCTTCCTTTTTCCCCGGGAGAAAGAAAGCCTGATCCTCTTGATATTATTGAAATAGAAAAAATTATAAACTCTTTTAAGGCAGCTGCAGAAAGAGCACTTAAAGCCGGATACAGGATAATTGAAATACACAGCGCTCACGGCTATCTTCTCCAGGAATTCATGTCACCATTAAGTAACTGCAGAACTGATGAATACGGAGGAAGTTTTGAAAACAGGATCCGCCTTCTTCTGCAGGTAATCCAGGCTGTAAAAACTGTCTGGCCTGAAGATAATCCTCTGTTTGTCAGAATTTCCTCAACTGAATGGAGAGAAGGTGGATGGACACTTGAAGACAGTACCAGGCTTGCAGCTATTTTAATGAAAGCCGGAGTTGATCTGCTTGATTGTTCATCAGGGGGAAATATACATGATGCAAAAATTCCTTTTTCCCCGGAATACCAGGTACCTTTTTCTGAAGCTGTAAAAAAAACAGGTATGCCTTCTGCTGCTGTAGGTCTTATAACTACTGCTACCCAGGGAGAACAGATACTGACTGAAAATAAAGCCGACCTTGTCCTGTATGGCAGGGAACTGCTTCGAAATCCTTATTTCCCACTGTATGCAGCAAGGGAACTTGGAGCCGAAATAAAATGGCCTCTGCAGTATCTGAGGTCAAAATAAAATCACTTTGTTGCAAATCTGAGAGCTGCACGGGAAAGGATCCTGGTTGAATCAAGAACAGGAAGTGAAGATTCCTCTGGCAACACAATAAGTGGTATTTCAGTGCACCCAAGTATTACTGCGTCACAGCCTTCCATGCGGTATTCATTTATAAGCCCAAGGAAAAACTTCTTTGAATCATTCTTGATTATGCCATAAACAAGCTCCTTGAAAATAATTTCATTTATTTTCTCACGCTGTTCCTTTTCGGGAATAAGATACTCTATTCCCTGTTTGCTCAGAACATCCGGATAAACAGGTCCTTCCATAAGAAATTTTGTTCCCAGAACGAGCAGTTTCCTGAATTTGTTTTTAGCTGCTTCCTGTGCAACTTCTTCTCCAATATGCAACCAGGGCAGAGGAGTCTTTTTAAGTACAAACGAAAAAGCCTGGTGAATTGTATTATCAGGACTTATGAGAAAATCCGCACCCGTTGCCTTCAGTTTTTCTCCGGAAGAAAGCATAATATCTGCAACCCCCTCCCAGTTGCCTGATTCAATAAATTCCATGTAGTCCCCAAGGGGATGATTATGAAGAGAAACATCCGGATGTGAATGTTCTCCCATAATTACTGATCCTTCCCTGCATATAGTCTGGTAGCAGAGAGCTGCTCCCTCATAGCTGCAGGCAACAATACCTATGTGTTTTGCCATTTCCTGTTTTACCTGAAGTTTACAATATCTTCAAAATTTTTACGGCTGGAGGCTGCAGATACTGCATCCACACTATTATCCAGGTGACCAATTCTGAGAATTGTAACAACGCTGTATCCTGCCGGTATCTGCAATTGTTCTCTCATTGTGCTGTTGACTGCCCTCACCGGACCTCCATATATCCTCGCACCAAGGCCAAGGCTTTGTGCTGCAATATTCATGTTTTCAGCAGCCAGCCCGCAATCAAAATCAACAACATGATTCTCCTGCTGTCCTTCAGGCCCGGATATAAATATGAGAACATTCCCTTGTTTTATATCCTTTATTACCGGTTTTGTCAGTGCGGTATCCCTGACCACTGTAAATTTCCATGGCTGTCCGTTCCTTGAACTGGGGGCTCTCATTCCACACCTGAGAATAAGGCTCAGATCCTGGTCAGAAACGTTTTCTGAACTGTAATTCCTTGAAGAATAGCTCTTAAGAATTAAATCTGTAACAGAGTTCCCGTCCTGTCCGCTTGCAAGATTGCTGCTTAACACAGCTGCAATGATGAGAAACACAAATACCTGCTTTTTCATTTGGATGGTTTTTATTTGCTTCATTTACTATCCTAAATGTACAAAAAACAGGCAATCCGCATCTGAGGTTTTCAATAAAATAATGCTTTTGATCTGATTAATAGCTGTTTGGCCCCTTGAATATCTTTGCATTGTAAATTGCAGCAAGATTTCCTCTCCAGGTAAGCATCCCGGAAGTGTTTCCCCTGATAGTGGCGGAAGCGGTATTGTCGGCAAGAATGTTCATTTCTATATTGAATGTACCGATGTTTGTCATTAGTATGAATGTCACACGATGACTGAGAGCTTTCATATTCCTGTGTATTTCGTAGTTTGAAACACTCCCTTCGGCTGTAACTCCTCCGACACCATTGTAACCTGCAACAAAATCAGAACCTGTCTGAAGGATGGCTTTTTCTCCGTCTACCTTTATAAAATTCAGGGTGCTTGAAACAGAAACCATGTCTCCTATCTTATTTTGCAGATAATCAGCCTGAAGAACATATTTCCTCACAACAAGAAGAGTATCCTGTGAATAGAAGTTTGCAGCCAGAGCTGCCCTTCTCATTTCTTTCTTTTCCTGTTTCGATGGTTTATAATCCTGTGAAAAACCAACATTTGCAAGCAACAGGAAAATCACCACCAAATATCCTGTTAAATTCCTGTTTTTTGTTTTCATAATATTCATCTTTTTAGATACAGATGAAAGGCAAAATACATGCCAATATTACCTGAAGCATTCCTTTCCAACTAACTAAGGCACAGCTTTCAGATTAAACGTATTTTTCTTTCCTGAAGTTGTGGTGACCGACTCAAAAATATTAGTGGCTATAAGTATCTCACTGAGTGTCTGTCTGTTCACAAGAAACCATTCAACCTTCCACACCCCGTCAGCATGTGTTTCTTCCTTAAGGCTGAAAAAGGCATAACCTGATTGCTGAAACCTGGAAGTGTCTGATTTTAAAACATAGCCTTCAGGATTTGAAACTGAATACCTGAACAGCCAGACTGGATTGCCCTTCCCGTCAGTGAATTCCTTCGTTTCAGGTCCCTGTATCCATGAGGCAAAAAGCTGGCTCCCCCTGTACTTGCCTTCCATAGCTCCGTTTTCCTCAAGGTGTTTCATGTTCCACCTGTTGCCTCTCTCTATAATCTTCGGCGCCTTATCGCTTCCATTATCCTGTATTAAACCCGTACCCGAATCTTTCAGGGTCCATTGCTGTGCATAAGAAACCTTTACAGAAAGCATTACCAGCAGGATAACCAGGACTTTATTCATGATTAATTGCCGTTTAACCAGGATTTCAGGAAACGTAACTGTGCTTCTGACGGATTTGTTTCCTGCGTTATCGAATATTTTCTTATGCCTCCGGAATCAGGAGAGGATGATAGTTTCAATCCTGCAAGCGACAGGTAAGAAGCATAATCTATTTCCCGTGTCGTTGTCATGTATTCAAATACCCTGCTCAACCCTGCACCGGCAATTTCTTCACAGGCCTTCTGAAATTCAGCATCGGTGAATCCTCTTTCAAGCTCCTTGTAATATTTCCGGTAAACTAGCCTCATAACATCATCAAGTGATTTTTTGCTGTCTGTCGCTTTTCTGATTGCAAAATCAAGAATTAAGCCTGCAACAGGTCCTTTCTCATAATATGAAATAGCTCTGTCTGCTTCGCCCGGCTTTTTCCCGAAAGGCCCGTCACTCCATGTGTTATAGCTAGATTGTATAAGTGACTGATATTCTTTGCCCGGATCATTCTCAAAGCTTGTAATGTCAGCTGCAAGGTTCCTGAAAAGGTCATCATCATTCAGAAGCCCTGCCCGCTTTACAATCAGGTATTCGTAATAAACCGACAAGCCTTCGCTTACCCAAAGCAGGTTTGTCCTGTTTTCCCCCGAGTAATCAAAGGGGCCCAGTTCAAAAGGCCTGATCCTTTTCACATTATAATTATGGAAATATTCATGAGTAAGAAAAAGGATCATCTTCTGGAAAGTCTGATGATTGTTGTCCAGGTTGCCGCCATAAAAACTCACTGTAGTATTGTTCAAATGCTCAATGCCTCCAAAACCGGGTCCTATTCCAATGAAAGTGTACCCGGGATATGGAATGTCTCCTATAAGCTCAGTGGCTTCTTTTACTGACTTCTCCAGAGCTGACATTAATGCCGCTTTGTCAAAAGTACCCGGATTGTAAGCAATAAACCTGTGAACAATACCATTGATTTCGAACTGCGGAAATTCATCAAGCTTTCCTGCAAGAATCGGGGAATCATACAGGATATCAAAATCAGAGGCAATAAAAGTATTCGTTTTACCTGCAGCCTGCCCAAGACCTGTAGCTATATCCGGAAATCTGCTGTCGGGAACAACTTTGACAGTTACCGGTGACTTTATATATTCTTCACAGAACAGAAAAGTAGCTCCCGGAATTATGTAACAATGTGTCGTGTCCAGCCAGTTGTTTGCAACAAATCTTTTGTCAGCCCTGACATTATATGAAATGTTTATTACCTTTTCTTTCTCTGAAGCCACTTTCCAGGTGTTATTCCCTTTTTTTATAACACTAAGTTTATTCCCTCCTGCTGTCCGTGCACTAAATTCTGAAACCTGATCGGGATAATCCATTATCTGGTAATAACCCGGCATCCATACAGGCATCTTAAAATCTATTGTGTCTTTAGGCATTCCTTTGTATTTCAGCTCTATATGCAGGAGATGCCTTGACGGATCCGGCATTGTGACAGTATAATCAAATATTACCTGTTTTTCATTTTCTGCCTGTCCGTATGAACCGGGATAAATCAGAAATGCTGCAGATAAGGGAAGCATAACCTTTAAAATATTCTTCATCTGATGAGTACTAATTATCAATCAAATTTAGTCAAAGAGTGCTTTTATAATATTTTTTAATTTAGTTTTGAATAAATAAATACCTATTAAACCTTCTTCGCAATGAAAATCAAGCTCTTATCCTGTTTCATAATTATTCTTTCCATTACAGCGTGTAAAAACAGCAACACTGAATGGACAGAACTTTTCAACGGTAAAGATCTTAATGGCTGGAAAGCATCAGAAAATCCGGCGAGTTTCAAGGTCGAAAACGGCGTACTGGTCTGCTCAGGACCAAGGGCACATCTTTTCTATGAAGCTTCAGAGCCTTTTCGTAATTTTGAACTTGTTGCTGAAATAAAGACAACTCCCCAGGCTAATTCAGGAATATACTTTCATACAAATTTTCAGGAAAATGACTGGCCTTCTGCAGGATATGAAGTGCAGGTAAATAATACCCATAAGGGCATTGGTGATTATCATGAAACAAAAAAGACAGGAAGCCTGTATGCTGTCAGAAATGTTTATTATCAGATGGCCAGGGATAATGAATGGTTTACAATGAGAGTAAAAGTCATTGAAAATCACGTACAGATTTATATTAATGATTATCAGGTTGTTGATTATGTTCAGCCGGAGAATACATGGAGAAGTGAGGAACATCCGGGAAGACTTCTTGGCTCAGGTACTTTTGCCCTGCAGGCCCATGATGAAAACAGTACTGTCTATTACAGATCCGTTAAGGTAAAAAGACTTCCCGATGGTGAAAAATCAAACCTGCTGGTTGATGAAGAATGGGAAAATAATCTTGCTCAGCTGATGGACAAAGGTTACCCGCTTGTAGACTATCATGTGCATCTGAAAGGAGGACTGACCCTTGAAGAGGTTAAGGCAAATTCCCTGAAACTTGGGATCAATTACGGGCTTGCTCCGAACTGCGGCCTGAAATTCCCAGTAACTGATGATGCTTCCCTTGCAGCATATATGGATACAGTGAAAGGACAGCCTATTTTCAGAGGTATGCAGGCTGAAGGACGTGAGTGGATCACACTTTTTTCCCCTGAAGCAGTAGCAAAATTCGATTATGTGTTTACCGATGCCATGACTTTCACTGACAATAAGGGCCGTCGTAACAGGATCTGGATTAAGGATGAAGTCTGGATCGACAACAAGCAACAGTTCATGGACCAGCTTGTAGGCAAAATTGAAGCCATTTTTTCACAGGAACCCGTTGATATATACGTAAATCCTACTGTCCTTCCTGATGCCCTGATGCCAGAGCATGAACAACTCTGGACCAAAGAAAGAATGGCCAGGGTGATTAAAGTTCTTGCCGATAATAATATTGCACTTGAAATAAATGCACGTTACAAAACACCTTCTGCTGAAATGATAAAAATGGCTAAGGAAGCAGGAATTAAATTCACTTTCGGAACAAATAATACCGGAAGAGAACTCGGAAGGCTTGAATACTGCCTTGAGATGATTAAGGAATGCGGACTGACTCCGGATGATATCTTCACTCCTAAGGCACATGAACTAAAACCTGTCCTTGTGAAAGGCTTACCGGAAAAAATAACAGGATAATTCAATTGTAAAATTCTGTAACAAAAAATCCGGTGATGTCCTGCTTTCGATTTGCTGTTTTACTCATTCTGACTCTCTGAGCAGGTCCCAGTAAACCGAATACCTTCTGTCATGGAAAGTATAAAATGGCCTTAGCTCAACATTCCCTGGCCAGCCTGTATTAACAGTCCTGAAGGTATTGATATTGCCTTCTACCGGCTGTGTCCATTTTTCGGGATCTCTCTGATCTGTTTGAAATACAGGTACATACATTGTATCCTTTGCAGCAGTGTCATCAACCGGACCAAGATCTCCGGCGAGTACCAGTGGACCGTACATAACTGCCACCCTGTTACTGTCATCAGGCATGGCTTCAAGGCGAAGGGAAAATGGTAGATTTACCTCAACAACATCTCCGGTTTTCCACGTTCTTTCAATCCTCACAAAACTTCCGGGAGCCTGCTTTACTTTTTTCATTTTCCCGTTAACCCTGATTTCAATTCCGTCTTCGGCCCAGTAAGGATATCTTACCATAAGTGATAGAAGCAATGGCTTTTCACAATTGAACTTAATAGTGGTACCGTGCTCTTCAGGGAATTTTGTTTCCTGGATAAGCGTCAACCCCTTTTCCTTCCAGTTTAGCTCAGAGGCAATGAACTGAAACAGATAAAGTTCACTATTGTTGCGATAGTAGATGTTCCTGCCGTATTTTGAATGGTTCTCCATTCCTGTTCCTATACAGCAGGTAAACTCATAAGGATCCTGGAAGAGCTTGTAACCTCCCATGGCAAGAGAAAGATTATAAGTAACCTGCCCTGTAGCAGGGTCCTGTGATGAAAGTATGTGATTGAAGAGCGCCCTCTCATAAAAATCAGCTGCGTTTGCCGGGGCATCCCATTCAAAAATATGCTCGGTAAGCTTAAGCATGTTGTACACATTACATGATTCAGTCGTACCCTCTCCCAGCCTGTTTCTCAGCTTGTCGGCTGGCCCGAAATACTCTTCATTGCCATTCCCGCCTGTTACGTATGAATGATGATTTACAACCCTGTCCCAGAAAAACTCAGCTGCTCTTCTGGCAGAAGTATCTCCTGTTATTTCATAATACCTCGAAAGTGCTATAAGCTTTGGGATATTTGTGTTGCAATGCTTGCCCGGAAGTATGTCCTTACCGGTTTTTAGTGAATCGAGCATTGCTTCCTGGTAAAACAGCTCCGACAGTTTCAGATATTTTTCATCTCCAGTATCAGCATAAAGGTCTGTCATTGTTTCACTTATGCCTCCATGCTCACACCTGAGCATCTCCTGCACCTGGTCATGTTTAAGAGGAAGTACTACCTTCCCGATCCAGTCTGCAAATCTTTTTTCGACAAGCAGGGCAGTCTGGTTGTCACATAACCTCCAGGCATCCCTCAGACCTGCCATTATCTTATGCTGGGTATAAAAAGGGGCCCAGATCCCGTTCAGATCAAATCCCTTTGCCCTTATGATCCCTTTGCCGACCTCTTCTCCCAGCACTTTCTTCCCCTTCGGAAAGGCACCAATATATCCCTCTCCGTCCTTTTCCTGGAGATATTCCAGTTCTGATACTATGTAATTAACCCTTTGTTTAAAACGCTCATCTCCTGTTGTCTGATACATCATCGAACATGCGCTGAGATAGTGCCCCAGTGAATGCCCGGCCAGTGATTCATTCTCCCAGCCCATATATTGTACTGCCTTTGGCTTCAGACCGGCTTCATAATAAAACCGCGACAGCAACCTGTCTGGTTCATAATTAAGAAGTGTTTTGATATCCAGTTCTGTAGCATGCCTGAACGGACCATCCAGAAGTTTAACCTCTGACAGTTCAAAAGGGAGAACCCTGAAATCAATTAGTTCCGGTCCCTGTGTTTTAATTCTTTCCTGTCTGTCTGAGTCAGAGCATGATGCAAACAATAAAACAATGGCTGCAATGCCCAATAATTCATTTAGTTTATTCATTTGAATCTTTTTTTATCTGTTAAGTGTATATTATACACTTATTATGTTTTTTAAACATTCTTATTTATCTGAGATACCCATTTAACGGCTTTATAGTATTATTCAAAAATCATTAATTAACATTAATTGAGTATCAGGAATGTTTAATAAAGAATCAAAAGATGCTTGAAAATCAATTGTTTTACCCCATCCCCAAGGGGAGTCAATTGATTTTCTTCGCTCCCCTTGGGGCCGGGGTAAACGAAGAAAATCAATGAGTTTATATACATGATTCCGGATATTCATATAATATTAATTTATTGTTCTGATCATAATTATGTAAAATACCCGTTTTAATTAAATTGAAATTTGAGCAGGACTGACCTGTACATTTATGTTTTTCAGTCTGTGTTCAATTGTTTACAAAGCTTTATTTAGAATTTTTACCGATATTGGCACAATTTTTATTTAAAAATACCAATTTTACAGCTTTAATTAAGCTATGAAAGACAAAAACAGATACTTAACCGATATAGCCCTTGCCCTGGCACTGATGCTGATAATCGTTGTTTCATGCAAGAAAGATGAGAAAAAAGAGGAAGAAAAAAACACTCCCGCTGCACCTTCTGCCTATACTGACTCAGTTTCATATATCAGTCAGACATGGACAACACTGAATGCAATTGTCACTCCGGGCTACCTGATGACAACAGTAAAATTTGAGTATGATACCTCAACTGCTTATACACATACCGTGAGCGCCAACCCTGACACAATCAGCGGAAAGACAAGCGGCAAGCGCAGCATTGAAATTACCGGACTGAAACCAAACACACGGTATCATTTCAGGGCGGTTGCAACAAATTCAATGGGTACAAGTATCGGATCTGACAGAACTTTTACAACTCTTGCTGAATATACTCCTGATATTGTGTTTAATACAGACCTTGTATATGACCAGGTGACAGACATTCAGGGCAGGACATATAAAACAATACAGCTTGGATCACAGGTTTGGATGGCGGAAAACCTTGCCACAAGGCAATATAATGACGGAACTACAATTCCGCAGGTAAGTAATCCCACATTCTGGCAAGCCCTTACAGATGGCGCACTCTGTTGGTATGAAAACTCTTCCACCCTTTACGGTTCCCTGTATAACTGGCATGCAGTGAACTCTGGAAAATTATGCCCCGCCGGATGGCACGTTCCGACTGATGAAGAATGGAATACAATGATCGCTGCCGTTGGCGGAATTAATATTGCCGGGGGTAAACTTAAGGAAGCCGGAACCCTTCACTGGCTTACACCAAATACTGGAGCTGAAAATTCAACAGGCTTCACAGCTGTTCCGGGCGGTTACCGTTACTATACCGGAACATTCAGCAATTCAAAACGTTACGGCTACTGGTGGACAGGTAACGAAAGCACATCAACAAATGGATATGTACGTGCAATGAATTACAGCTATACCTACATCGACCGCCTCAGCTTCGATAAAAGATCGGGAGCTTCTGTAAGGTGTATAAAAGACTGAATATTCAAATGAAAACAGCCTGGTTTTTCTGCTTTTTAAGCAGCTTAAATCAGGCTGTTTTTTATAAGTAAATTCTTTAAAAGCCTTTATCAGGGATTATATTCTCCCTTCATGCAACGGATTGAAAATCCTGATACCTGCTGGTTCGTCACTGTCATAAGCATTCCCTGATCAAACACAAGTCCACTTGAAAACGCATCAAAGGAACCACCTGAACTAATTGACCACCACATTGTTAACTGGGTCAAACCAGTAAAGGTTCCGTCAAAATTCCTCTGACCTGCCGGAAGACCATTAAATCCTGTAGTGTTGTTTGTTTCAGGAGCATTTCCGGGACCAGGAAGAACAGGAGTGGCTGCCCACAATGTTGTTGATGCCATTGATTTTGCGATTTCAGGACTTCCTGCAAAATAGCCATAATTGTTATTTGTAAGGTACATGCTTAGATTAGCCCATTCCGTGTCTGTTGGAACATGCCAGCCTGTAGGGCACAGCAGGTTTGTGTTAACGGCATGCCAGTTGTAAAGCCTGCCATAAGTATTAACCAGTAATGGATCATTGTTGTACTCAGAATATGCACCTGAAGACAGAAGGCCCCAGGCAGTATTGTCTGTAACATTGGGAATATCCGACCCGTCATTATATTTTGTGGTCTTGAGGTTCTCAGCCATCCATTCATCTATTCCTATTTTTACAGTTTTGTAAGTATTGCCTGAAGCATCAGAAAGTGATCCAACCTGAACTACAGCTCCCTGTGTTTCAACATTCCCTGCAACAACAAGGTTGTTCTGGACATTCAGGACTCCCTGGATGTTAACTGTATCCGGATCTGCCTGAAATAATGATTTTCTCAACTGATCAGCGCCATACCCGATAATATCGAAAGAAGATGAAAAATCGCCCTGATTGCGTACATAAAATCTTGTACTGTCGGAATTGAGGAACAGATAATCTGTTTCTGATCCTTTTGCTCCGCCAAAGCCGCCCACTGCAAAACCGCCTTTTTTCCCTTTTGAATTATTATTGTTCAGATAAACTCTTGTACTGTCTCTTGTTACCCTCAGGTATTCTTCAGGCAGCGATTTTGAAGAACCAAAACCACCAATCGCAAAACCGCCTTTTGCTCCCTTGGCTGCATCATAAGTATCAACGTACATCCTTATGCTGTCAGGATTAATTATAAGATATTCCTGAGGTGCGGCTTTTGATGATCCGAACCCACCTATTGCAAAGCCGCCTTTTGCTCCCTTCACTGTAGCATCAGCATTTACATACATCCTTATGCTGTCGGGGTGTATTACAAGATAATCCTGTGTGGCAGTTTTGGAAGATCCGAAGCCGCCGATTGCAAAACCTCCCTTGGCTCCCTTGGCAGCAGGATCAGCATTCACATAAGCTCTTATACTGTCAGGATTTACGACAAAATAATTCTGGGGATCAGCTTTTGAAGAACCAAAGCCGCCGATTGCAAAACCGCCCTTTGCTCCTTTTGCACTTCCGTTATCAACAAAAATGCGAACACCTTCATTATAAACAGCAAAAACTGTCTGACCGGTTTTGTTCTTTACTTCAAAAAGAGCCTCTTCATAATTGTCTGTCTGGCCTGCTACTTCAAGCTTATTCAAAGAACCTGTAATTTTTTCGGCAGAAGTTGCCTTGTCTGCCCTTAAAGCATAAGGAACACTGAGGAGCTGGCTTGTTCCTGTTACAGAATAAGATGTGCCACCTTCAGGATCAGTTTCAGTTTTTACAAAGTATTTGCCTGTTGACCAGTCTATTGCAGCAAAGGTCCCGGTAACAGGAGTTCCTGCACCTATCTCAACAGTAACTATACCACTTCCGTTTGAAGTGACTGTATGCGTTTCTGTATAAACAACTGTTCCTGTAGCAGTTTCCTTCAGAATACTGATCCTCATCCCGACTGAATGATTAACAACAAGCTGATTGCTTGTGTTCCTTATTACAGCCTGGTAGCTCATCTTCTGCGGAGCCTGGGCAATAACACTTGCGGCCATAAAGGCTGCAAACAATAAAGTAATTGTCCTTTTCATACCTTTTATTTCTTAATTATTTTGAATATTCTCAGATCAAGCTTCCCGTCAGTTAGTTTAAGAAGATAGGTTCCGGGCTTTCTTCCCTGCATCGGGATCATCAATTCATCACTCTCAAGTTTCGAATTGAGGAGCATTGTTCCTCCCATGTCGAAAAGAATGACTGTCAATTCCTCTCCTTCGTAATTCTCTAACTTCAGTTTTATGTAATCTGTTGCCGGATTAGGAAAAAGTTTGCAGTCAAGCTTAATTCCTGTCATCTCATTAATTCCTACCAAAAGAATTTCGTAAGGCTGCTGGAATCCCTGTGCAACAGATTTTGACTCGTCGGAACCTGCTATCATTGTCTGCCCTACTGTATAACTCGCAGACCCTCCTGTCCCGGTAGCATTTCCTCCTCCTGCAGGTACAATTACCTGCCCTGACAGCTCCGTCGCTGCAAAAATAAACAGCAGTGCTGTGGTAATAATCAGATTATGTTTCATCATAATATAATTAAGTCTTAAGTACAACAGGTTTATATTCTGAAAAGACAGATATCGGGTTTTTATCCATTTAATTATACTCCCTTACAAAATCTTACTTTTTTATTATAAAACCTTAATGGTTTAATCACTAAAAATAACGAGCAATTTTCAAAATGCCTAATATTTACAAAATAAAAACAGGCGCTCTGTAACAAATGTCACAAAACGCCTGTTTTTATGAATACAAATTTTATTAATTAATCATCGGCACTTCTATTAACAGTACCTCTGACTGTGATAATGCTTCGATTGTAATTTTATCTGTTTCATAAATTCCATAACCATCCCTGTCATTCAATTCCTGGCCATCAGCTGAAACCTGGCCTTTCAGTATGAAAACATAAACTCCGGAATCTTTCGACTTCAGTTTATAATCAGTTCTGGTTCCCTTTTCAAAACTTCCTATACTGAACCATGCTTTCTGATGGATCCACAGTCCTTCTCCGCCAGGATAAGGCGAAATAATTTGCTGAAACCTGTTTTTCCTGTCACAAATATTAAGGGTAAGTTGCTCATAACGTGGTTCTACATCATTACTGTCAGGATAGACCCAGATCTGAAGAAATTTTACAGGCCTGTCAGTGTTTTTGTTGAACTCGCTGTGAAAGATCCCTGTTCCGGCGCTCATAACCTGTATGTCTCCATGATTGATTACCGAGACATTTCCCATGCTGTCCCTGTGTTCCAGATCGCCTTCAAGGGGAAGAGAAATTATCTCCATATTATCATGAGGATGGGTTCCGAAGCCCTTTCCTGCCTCAACATGATCATCATTGAGAACCCTCAGGGCGCCAAATTGCATCCTTTCGGGATCATAATAGTTTGCAAAGCTGAATGTGTGCCTGCTTTTAAGCCAGCCGTGATCCGCTAAACCACGGCTGTCTGCCTTATGAAGTATGCTTTTTGCCATTTTAAATTCTCCTTTATCAGGCCTGCTTAAAAAACTGCACTTCACAGAATAACGCAACATCATCACTTACGAGCACTCCACCGGCCTCAAGAGCGGCATTCCAGTTAAGTCCCCAGTCTTTCCTGTTTATTTTGCCGGTAAGGGTATACCCTGCTTTCTCATTGCCCCATGGATCTTTCATCTTTCCGCCAAATTCAACATTCAGTTTTACGAGCCTGCTTACTCCCTTAATCGTAAGATCGCCTTCAAGAACAAATGTTCCTGCGTCATCTCCCTTTTTTAAGCTTTTACCCTTGAAATCAATTGTCTTGTATTTTTCTGAATCAAAAAAATCAGCGCTTCTGAGGTGTGCATCACGGTCAGCAGAACCTGTATCCACAGATGTTGTGTTGAGACTGAATTCTATGCTGTCGGCAAGCAATTCATCCCCATCAGTACTAACACTACCGCTGAACTCGTTGAAAACGCCCCGCACATTGGAAATCATGAGATGTTTAACCTTGAATGAAACTTCACTGTGTGAAGGATCAATGATCCATTTTGATTTTGTAGCTGTTGTCATTGCAATAATTTTTAATTTTTAATTATGCGACAAAGGTATTGCGGCAGATATGAGTCTGAAATGTATAAAATATGGAATGGATTGTACAAATTATCGATTGGCTCTCAAAATGTACCTATAATGCAGTTTTTCCGGAACCGGATACGATGCTTTCCCTGAATTCCAGCAATGACAGGCTTGCGTTATTCCTGAAAAACTTGCTGAAATGAGCAGGATCATCAAAACCAAGTTCGAAGCCAATTTCCTTATTTGTTTTTACCGTGAATAATGCCATCCTCTTTGCCTCCAGTATTATCCGGCTCTGAATAACTTCCTTTGCAGGAATGTTCATGGCTCCCTTGATCACTTCATTCAGGTAGTTGGGGGTCACATGTAAAGCTTCTGCATAGTTTTGTACCTGATGCCACCTGAAATGATTCTTTTCTACAAGGTCCCTGAATTTTTTCACAAGGTTCCTGCTTACTTCAGCATTCTGGGGATTAGAAACAGGATTTATTGAACAGTGCCCGTTACACTCTATTAGAAAAAGCTTCAGATAAGCACCGGCTGTCTCAAGCGACATTTCTGACTGCTCCTGAAAAGCAGCCTTCATATTATCGGCGAAGTGCTTAAGTTTTGATGCCATTTCAGCGTTTACAGGCAATGGTGGCGTATCATCACTGTCCCTGAACAACTTAAGGTTTGACACGAAATCCTGCCTGATGCTGTTCTTGTTAAGAAATTCTGAAGTAAACAGTATTACATAGCCGGTTGGCCTGGCATCAGTAATAACCTGATGTACCTGCCACGGGCTTACAAAGAAAATATTATCTCTTGTTATCGGGTATTCCCTGAAATCGATTATATGTTTTCCGGTAGCTCCGAAGGGCCATATAACAGTATAATAATTATGCCTGTGAGGATCGTCTGAAATACCTCCTGCAGCCTCATCTATTTCCTCCATGCTTTTAAAGACAAAGTGGGCAGGTAATCCGTTATACTTAAGCTCAAGGGTGTATATTTTTTCTCTGCCTGGCATATTTGTATATTATTTCTCAAAAATAGTCTTTTACCACATATTTTTTACATTATCAGTTTGTTATCCTTCTTCCCTATCCTGAATGATTTTATTTCTATTTTTGTTAATACCATATATATAAGGTATAGAAAATGCAGAAATTAAGATTAATAATAACATTGTCTTCGTTTTTTCTGCAGTGCTTTGTCTTTTCAGGATGCGAACATGAAAGCAGTCCGCTTGTTTTTTCCGAAATTGATCTACACCGCTTCAGCAGGGACCATAAAGGATTCAACCTCCTCGGCAAATACGATATAGGCTGGTCAGATAATGGATTCACAGAAGAAGAGTTTGCAATAGTAAAGGATCTGGGTTTCAATTTTGTCAGACTCCCTCTTGATTACAGAACCTATACACAGTCAGGAAACTGGGATGTTTTCATCGAGGATAAACTTGCCGAAATTGACAAAGCCCTTGAATATGCTGATAATTATGGCGTTCATGTCTGTATCTGCCTGCACCGAGCTCCCGGTTATTGTGTGAATCCGGCTGCAAATCTTCCTGCAAATCAGAACATTGATCTATGGTCCGATGCCACAGCCCAGAAAGCCTTCCTGAATCATTGGGAATACCTTTCCCGGAGATATAAGGATATCGCATGGGAAAAACTTAGTTTCAACCTTGTTAATGAGCCAAAGGACATCGATGAAAGCGTGTATGTTACTCTGATGAAAAAAGCCATTGACAGAATTCAGGCTGTTCAGCCCGACAGAATAATATTTGTCGACGGTCTTAATTACAGCAGGCAGATCCTGAATTCATTTTCCGACAGGAAAAATATCATACAGGCTGTCCATGTATATGATCCCATGCAGCTTACGCACTATAAGGCAGAATGGGTTAGCGGAGCAGATAACTGGCCTCTGCCGGTATGGCCGATGACCGATATTAATATGTACCTTTTCGGCCCCTGGCAAAGCAAATACCAGTCTTCGCTTGTAATTAAAGGTACATTTCCAAAGGACATGGAGGTTTTTATTAATGTAAGGCAGGTTTCTGTACAGGCTAAGCTGGAAATGAAACTGGATAATAATATAATCTACTCAAAAAGCTTTGTATGCAATTCTGAACCTGGCGAAGACTGGACTCAGATAATAAGCACTCAGTGGGGATATCAGAATATTTCAAATAAAGATTATGGCACAACCCTGCCGGCTACAGGTTCAAAACTGACTTTCTCTGTTACATCCGGCGACTGGATTTCATTCAACAGGCTTATTCTTAAATATCCTGATAATACTTTCGAAATCATTCCCGCCAATACAGAATGGGGCACTAAACAATCAGAATATATAATTACTGCTGAGGGAAAGATCACCGACACTGAAGGTACTCAGGTTGTGCCTCTTGGAAATCTTGCAGAAAGGCTGAAAAGTGCTGAATCACAGGGCATTCCTGTAATGGTGCAGGAATTTGGCGTATATAATAAAACTCCTCATAAAGTTTCTGTTGACTATCTTAATGATGTTGTAAGTATCTTTAATTCCCATCATATCGGATATTCTATGTGGAATATGATAGGAACAATGGGCATAATAAACAGCGGACGAACAGACTGTGATTATGAAAATTACAGGGGCAAATCCCTCGACAGGCAGATGACTGAAATAATCCGGAAGACCGGAAAGTAAAATTGTGAAGAATTCTAAACGGATAATATGAAATATAACAGACGGAATTTTGTCAGAACAACAGGAATGGCCGGAATGGCACTGGCTATTGACCCGGTTAATATTCTGCCGCAGAAAGCTGTAAGGGTTGAAGTAGTTAATCCTTATAACCGGGTTCCGGTAAGCCTGATAATTGATGATTCAACCTGCCTGGTTAATATGGCTTATTACGGCATTCCACAGTTTGGAGAGGTTTTTCCCGACCAGTACAGGCAGGACTGGCGAAAACTTCCACGGGAAATTCCTGACATTTTTGTCCGTGAATTTGCAGAATGGGCACTGGAGAACGGAGTTAAGGGAAAATATAGCATTGTCCCGTTTCCTGCATGTACCGGATGGGTTAACCGCTTTATACCCGGCTGGACAAAAAAGGAACTTGAAGAAAGCCTTAACCTTGTCAGGGAACTTATAGTGCCTAACTGGGATATTCACCCCGAAATGGTCAGTCATACCCGGGTAATTAATATAAAAACAGGTCAGCCATATCCTGATGCTACTCCGGAATATATGGAGAACTGGGAATGGAGCCAGACAAAAAGCGCGGATGAACTTGCTGCATATCAGGTATTTGCATTAAATATTCTGAAGGAAGCCGGATTAACTTGCGAAGGCTTGACCACTCCGGGGGGCTATGGCAGCAGGAATCAGACAAATCTTGCACTTGGAACAATGGATGCTGTCAGATCAGTATATGGCTCTGAAATATCTCATTATTTCAGGGATCTTTTTACCGAAAAAGGAAAGAGCGTAGCTCCTCAGGTGCTTCACCCTTCAGGACTTGATACTCCTGATCCCAAATGTGTGGTATCTATCCTCGGCTGCACCGGCGACTGGCTTGGTGGCTGGGATGGTCTCACAAAAGGAAACCCCGATAATTTCATAAGCGAAGACCTGAACTCAGGCAGAATGGTAGATGTTATTGACAGCGGCGAGCCTGCAGTTATGGTATGTCACTGGCCGGGGGTTTACTATAATGGTGAAAAAATTGGCTTCAATATATTAAAAGAAGTAAAGAAGCGGCTTGATGCAAAATACAATAATCTTGTATGGATGAAGCTTGCGGAAATATCTAGATACTGGGCTGCAAAAGAGCTCACTGAGATTAATCCGGGGAAAAAGAATATAGTGTTTAAAGCTCCGTTTGCTGCACCGGGCTTTACTGTAAAACTTGATACGGCATCAAAAAACATACAAATAAAAACCAGGGGCGAAATAAAACCCCTGGTCAGAATAAATGATTTGAAAAGTCTGAAATCAGGCAACTGGTTCTCTGACAGGTCAGGTACTTATGTGTGCTTTGACCTGCAGAAAGGTGAAAATGAACTGACAATATAGCTATTCAACCCAGGGAACCAGCTTGGACGGATAGTATCCGATATCCATGATTATGAACCGTTTAGCATGATTTCCCAGGCGGATTTTGTATTCATCCCAGTTTCTTGCCGATGCTTCTGTCCAGCCTACTTCTGCAAGCCCGGGAAGCCTTGGAAATGCCAGATACTCAATATCTTTCATGGTTGTAATTGTTTCAGCCCACAAAGCTGCTTCAATTCCGATTATATTTTCCTTTCCTATTCCCTTTTCAAGTGTCGCCGGGTCCCAGTTATATGCTTTGTCAACTTCAATAAGTCCGGCCCAGGTGTAGCCTATTCTTGTCAATGAATCATATTTCATGTCAATATAAGCCCTTGATGATGGCGACATAAGAAGTTTTGCTCCCTGCTCAACTGCCTTATTTGCGTTCACCGCACTTGACCAGTACTGGGGAATCACTCCGGGTCTTAGTTTCCCGAGAGCAATTTCATCCCATCCGATTGGGGTTTTTCCCAGCCCGATAACAATATCCTGAACTCTTTCGACAAAAGGAATATAGTCCTCTTTCTTTGTTACATGCGATTCATCACCTCCGATATGCATATACGGGCCTGTTGTAAGTTTTGCCAGTTCTCCGAAAACATCTTCAATAAATTTATATGTAATTTCCTTTTTGGTTGCCAGGGTGCTGAAACCCACTTCGGTTCCTGTATATAATTCAGGAGCCTTACCGTTTATATTAAGTTCAGGATATGAAGCCAGCGCTGCATTTGTATGACCTGGCATGTCAATTTCCGGAATAATTGTAACAAAATGCTCATCTCCGTATTTTACAATGTCAGAATATTGTTCCTGAGTGTAATATCCGCCAACACCTCCCCCTACTTCTGTTTTGCTGCCATATAGAGTCAGGTTTGGCCATGATTTGATTTCAATCCTCCAGCCCTGGTCATCGGAAAGATGCAGGTGAAGCTTATTTATTTTATATGCTGAAATAAGATCAATGTATCTCTTCACCTCATCAGCTGTAAAGAAATGTCTTGTTACGTCAAGCATTGCGCCTCTGTAACTGTATGCAGGATAGTCAGTTATAGTTCCTCCTGCGATATGCCAGTCAATGTCCTGAACCGTCTTGCTTTCAATTTCTGCAGGGAACAGCTGTCTGAGGGTCTGGATTCCGTTGAAAAGACCTGCCGGTTTATTTGCTGCAATAGTTATAAGCTTCTTTGTAACAGTAAGAACATATCCCTCATCACCAACCTGCCCGGCTCCTGACAGGGTAAGCAGTATATTTCCTTTTCCGGGTATCTCATCAGTCTGCTTTACCTCAAGATTAAATCCTGTTGCCGGCTTCAGAACGGAAGACAGATAATTCCCAATTGCGGAAACTTCACCTGACTGATCCTGTACATAAATTACGGTTTTTGGTCCAAGACAGAAATAGTCTCCTGTTGCAGTTACTGACACTGGTTTGGGAATTATATTTTCCCCTGTCAGATCCGTTGGTGGCTGAGTCGTGCATGAAATCAGCATCAGAAGCGCCCCTATTGTAATGATCATTCTGTATGAACTTCTTTGTTTTATGTTTTTCATGGTTATAAAATTTGGGCAGTTAAGATAGATATTTATTTTTTAATCTGCCTGTTTTAAACAATGTTACAGGCCGTCTTGTTATTCTGTCTTTACATTATTCAGACTATGCCTTTTTCAGAAAACAGTATTAATCCTGATCCGTTTGTCCAGTTTGGTATATGGTACAAAAAAAGAATGTCAGATACATCGGTCTATCCTGACGCAGTAAGCCTGTCAACATCAACTTCCGGAGGACATGTTTCTTCAAGAATTATACTTCTCAAGGAATTCAGCGAATCCGGTTTCGTTTTTTATACAAATTATAACAGCAGGAAAGGACGGCAACTCACAGAAAATCCCTTTGCGGCAATGCTGTTTTACTGGCCCGAATCAGGAAGACAGGTAAGAATTGAAGGTCAGGTAATTAAAGTAAGTCTCGGAGAATCAGACACTTACTTCGCTTCCCGTCCGCGGGAGAGCCAGCTTGGTGCATGGGCAAGCGAACAAAGTACTGTAATACCTGACCGTGATTTTCTTGAATCAAGGATTGATGATTTTGCAAGACAATTTCATAACAAACAGGTTCCAAGACCTTCTCACTGGGGCGGATTCAGGCTTGTTCCGGTTATGTTTGAATTCTGGCAGGAAGGCGAATTCCGGCTTCATGACAGGTTCAGGTATTCAGGAAAAGGAAAAGCCTGGAAAATAGCCAGGCTCTCTCCATAATTATATGTATAATTTACTTGTTAAGAGGATTATCAGCCCTTTTGTAAAATTCATCCTCAAGCTGCTTGACCGAATTATCACTTTTCATAAATTTAATGAGCTCGGCAAGTTGTTCAGCATCGCTTTTTACAAGAAGTTCTCCCAGACGTTTATCAGGAGTATTGACGTCACTGGCAAAATGATTCGGGAATTTGGCATACCACCATATACCGGTATATGCGAAAGGAAGCT
>ERZ795054.1470-NODE-1470-length-22238-cov-5.241311_pt1 | contig 22238 bp, 25 predicted proteins | sample MGYA00375138_ERZ795054 | MGnify/ENA primary metagenome ERZ795054 (study PRJEB30183, sample SAMN05720215) | anaerobic digester metagenome | isolation source: active sludge of municipal wastewater-treating anaerobic digesters | place: USA | collected 2014-12-23 ... | reverse complement strand
AGACATGGAGCGTTTCATCGTTCTTGTCAACCGTGAAAAATTCGATTATACCAGGTGGAGAAAAGAGCTTTTTGAGGATTTATCTCTTGATGAGCTTGCCGACCGTGCTGATAAGTTTTCCAGGAGCCTGTAATAATACTATCACACCGCTTTCCGGAACTTTTCGTATCGCTGCTTCAGTAATACCCTGCTATCCACTTCACCTTTCCACGCCCCGCTGCAGGGCCGTGGTCACAGCCGCCTACTCTATAGATCCATACATAATCGCTTCTTTCCCATATCTAGTGAAATCATCAATGATAAATACATCCAGGCAAATCATTACGGCTACCGCGTCCTCGATTCATTGATGAATTTGAACACCTCGTGGTCTGCGGGATATATCTTTTGAAAAATCTTCTCTGCCCTGTCAAAATCGATCAATGCCCTGTCTTTCTGTTTCCTGTCACTATAATATATTCCCCGGTACAGGCAGATATTTCCGAGCGCGATATCATCATTCTTATATTTACCCTCGATTGTTTCAAAAAATCTTACCACGTCGCTATCGTAATCGGTGTTATAATAATTTTCAACTATCTGCTTCAGGGTTTTATGACTGCGTGGCTCAAGCCTGACATATTCAACAGCGTATTCCATTGACCTGTCCCTGTCCTGAATGCCTGTAGCCATTCTATGGGCAAAATAGGCCGCATCTTTCTTCAATTCAAGGTCTGTATATTTCTCCAGAGCGACAGCCGCATGCCGCATTGCCGCTTTATAGTCCTTGTTTTTCATGTACGCAAACGCCAGATTGTAGTGACATTGCGGATTTTCGTTGTTTCTTTCGAGGGAAGAATTGAAATACCGTATCGCTTCCTTGTAATACCCGTCATCCAGATTGATAAACCCCATAATATAAAAAGACCTTGCCGTAGCACAGTTGTTCTTGAGCGCAATGCCTATGTAATGTTTTGCCAGCCCGATGTTCGTTTCATTCTGCTTTTCGGTGCTGTTTTCCGAATAATGGGTGTAAACCTCATAATAGTAGATACCGAGGGTTTCATGCAACTCGTACCTGGCAGGGTATTTTTCTATCAGGGCCTTAAGGGCTTTTTCAGGAGAAAAGGTTACAATCTCGAACTTACCGGTCGACCTCCTGATCTGCGACAAAGTCTCGTTATGCTTAAGATTTTCTAGCGAGAAAACCCCATGCCCGATGCTTTTTGCAAAGTAATCGAGGCAAAGCATCGTTTTCTTTATTGTGATCGCCACATCTTTCTCATCCGGGTCGGCTTTTTCAAGGATATCGAACGCATCGAGATATTGTTTATCGTCGATGAGCATATCAACGCTGGAAATGTCAGGCGCCTTTGCGGCCATAAAGGTACAGGCAATTGCGACCGGTATAATAATTCTTTTCATTTTGGACTCCTTGTAAGCCTTTATCCTTTTACCGGGAAGCGGCATATCCGTAAAAGTTTATTTTTTCGTGCAGCCAGTTGAAGGCTGCGGTGCGGTAGCGGATGTCGGTAAGGGATGTCATTTGCTTCTTAATACTCTTCAAAACCATCATCAAGACGATCCATCAGGGCGTCGAGAAGCTCCTCTCTCTTTTCATCCTTGCTGTGGTTCACTTCTGCGGCAAGGCCGTCAAGAAAATCCTCGAAATCTTCTTCATCGAGGGTGAATATAAAAGACTTTCCTTCGACCTGGGCAACGCGGATCTTTTTCAGTATCGATTCGTCGATCGCGATGCTTTCAAGTAGTGCGTCGCGTTCTTTTTTTGAGATAGTGATGGTTTTCATGTTGTTTACCTCACACCGCCTTCCTTAGATTTCCTCGTTGCAGCAATCACCCTCCCCACCTTTCAACCCCGCGCTGCAGGGCCGTAATCTCGACCGCCTCGCTGATGGATGAGAAGAGTGAGTTCTGCCAGTTGGTATTGAACGGGTTACCGGTCATTATCCGGTATTCATTGGTAAACCGGGACGGGTACTGTTCCCGGATCAAATCCCAGTAACCGAGTATAATGTCCCTGCGGGATTTCAACAACTCACGCGATGGAAGCTTCTCTCTTTTCCTGTTGTTCACTTTCGGATCAGCAGGCAGCAGGTTCCACAGGTCATTGTTGCGCCAGAGTGAAAACGGGATTACATGGTCCATATCGAATGTATCGTTCAGACGTTTACCGGTCCATACGCATTCAAGCGTTGATGAATTGCTGAAAACAGCCCTGCTCAACTGCGTGTCTCTCTCGGTGACCGGCATCTTCAATAAGAGATCTATCACCCCTGAAGCCGGTATCTCGCTGCCCGATATGGCAGACGTGAGCTCTCCCCAGCGCATGATGAGCGCGTCATTGATCCAGTGCCCCATGAGCGAGAGCTCCCGCCAGATGTCTGCTGAAAACACGATGCGCCTGTCCCGTGCGTTGTATTCGAACACTTTTTCATCGTCCAGCGAACCGCCTGCATAGACAACCGGCCCCCTGATTATTGCAGTTGATACTTTTTTAAATACCCCGGCATACAACTGGTTCTTCCATGAAAGGTCGACATCACCTGCGAGATCCATGTAAAACCGGCTCAAACCGCCCTGCCTGCTGTACGAATCAATCAGATCGTTCATCCCCGACCTGAACAGGATCGACTTGGTGCCGGTCTTTTTCTCTCCATTAAGCTGCGGTATAAAATCAGGGCTTTCGAACAGGGGCCAGTAATACATGATCCACCGGTCGACCACGCTCTTGATGTCTACGCCGACCCTGCCGTCAGGATACCAGCATGCAGAATTGTACCCGGTCTGCGCAATGTCGCACAGCGCCCTGAACAGCGCCAGCTTGTACGTCGCCGTTTTTTTGTCCCTGTTCAGAATGCTTTCGATCTTGTCGATTGCCCTGCCTTTGAGCGAGCCAAGCTCGAATATCATGATCGCCCACCTGATTCCCTGCCTGCCCAGGCTGTCTTCGTCTTCATGGTACGATATCCTGGCAAAGCCGATGCGCTCAAACAGAAGCGTGTAGTATTCCGATGGGCGGATGATGAAGAGCCTTCCGTCGGAAAGCCTTCCCGTGTCATCGATACCGGGTCTGGTCAATGGCACCGACAACAGAAGCCTGCCGCCCTTTTCGAGATTGTTCCTTATGGTAAATGCAGCGTCGAATAACAGCTCATCGGGCAGGTGCATAAGCATTGCCGAGCACAATATGCCGTTAAATAGCTTTTCGTAAAGGGGCTTTTCTGACGGTATTGCGCCCACCCTCACCCGTTCTTTCAATGCTGGTGTATGTGAAAGTGAATAATCAGCCATCTCCTGCGAGGCATCGACACCGTATGCATCGTATCCCAGCGAAAGGAGTATCGAAAGGTCCCTGCCCGTGCCTGAGCCGATATCGAGTATCCGGGTTCCGGGAATAAATGCAGTTGAGAAATATCTGCTGATTCCCTCGCCCCTGTTCGAGCCGTAGAGCTCGGCAGTGTCTTTGACGTGGGTGGAGTAATAGGTTGTGGTTTTGGAATCCATGGATTAGATGGCCTTTAATTTTTCAACAACCTCAATATCTGCATGTGCAAAATTGAAATTACTAAGTTCTTCAAGTTTTACCCATTTTGCATCATTATGTACATTCAGCACCATTTCATCTGTAATCATATGTGCGAAATATGTATTAAGTTCAATATTTTCAAAAATATTTTTCATATAGAATTTATCTATCTTTATATCAAGATTTAATTCTTCTTTTATCTCCCTCACTAAGCATTCTTCAGCTGTTTCGCCTTCCTCAATCTTTCCTCCTGGGAATTCCCACTTAAGCGCTAGTCTATCAAACGCCGACCTTTGCGTTATAAGAATTTTCCCATCTTTCCTGATAACAGCTGCTGTTACTTTTATCATTGGATTAGCCTGCTATCAATTTATTTGTTTTCTTATAAAATTTTGCAGGAATTGGTCTTTCAAGCCTCCATGTTATACTCATTGGACGAGAACCTTCGTGAGTTACATAGCTTGCAAGACCGAGATAAGTATATGCTGAAGCTCCGAGTTCGTTTTTTTTATATTCTCTTACGAATAAAGCTATTTTACTGCCTTGTTCTTTGTGGTTAATATACCTTAAGCCAGTTGTTGAATTATCAGGTGTCGTGCTTTGTGATTGCCAATGAAAAAGAGTCTCATTTATTGAATAATCATTATACATTGTTGTAGGTGAGTAATCCTTGTCAGATTTATTAAGTGTAATTAAAAATACATCGAGCTTCTTATCTGGTATATATTTAACCCCTTCTCGCATTGCCGGCATATTATCTTTTGTATAGAAACCGACAGCGCTAAGCAATTGATCCCGGCTATAAGTGCAATATAAATCGAGTGGGCAATCAAAACCAAGATCAACTTTTTCATCAATGAAGTCAATTTTTTCATAACGATATTCAAGTAGCTGAATCAATTCGTTAAACATGACAGGATTATTTTTTAGTGAAATAATACTTTCTATAATATTTTTAAAGCCAGTATCTTTAAGAGATTGAGACCATATAGTATAATGAAACATTAAGAGCATTTTAATTTCATTTTCATTAAAGCTCGTTTCTTTTTTTGATTCAATTACCGGAAAAGTATCAAGTAAAAATTTGATCCAATTACGCGAATCAATGGAACATATTTTTTTTAATCCACTAAAAATTATCTTTTCATTCTCCTCTTTAAAATCATTCCATACGCCAGCCTCAACACACAGTCTGCTGAAACTATCCTTGCTATATAAATCTTTTAACTCAAGATGATAATACTCAATAAACTTTCTTAAAAACGGTTCGAATCCTGTATCTTCTTTAAAGCTCGCAATCTTTCCTATCAGTGCAGCTCTTGAACCCAATGCCTTTTTAATGTTATCGAGTATATGTTCTCTAGCTTTCTTTTCTAATGATATATAACACCCTCTCGGCAAGTTAGGAAAACTTTCCTTGATCTCTTTCTGAATACCATGATTAGTATTAGACAAAAGGGCCTTAAATTTTTCTTCAAAGCTATACTTCTTGTTTGCCTGTCCAATAAAATCTAATACGGTAAGGCAATCCTTACCCTCAACCAATCTAAGACCACGCCCCAACTGTTGTAAAAAAACCGTTAAACTCTCGGTTGGTCTTAAAAACATAATAGTGTTCACTTCTGGAATATCTACACCTTCATTATAGAGATCCACTACAAAAATAAATCGTATTTCACCACGGACTAGTTTTTGTTTAGCATCATTTCTTAATTTGTCATCTGAATCAGAAGTTAGTGCGATTGATCGTATATTCTGTTTATTAAAAAAACCAGCCATATACTCAGCATGTTTGATTGAAACACAAAATCCAAGTCCCTTAACATCATTAATATCCGTACAATACCTGTCAAGGGATCGTATTATTTGTTTTGTTCTGAAATCATTACCAGTGTAGACATTATCAAGTTCTGATTTATCATATCCGCCACGTGACCATTTTAAAGAGCTTAGATCTACATCATCAGAAATGCCAAAATATTGGAATGTAGATAATAGTTTTCTTTCTATCGCTTCAGGAAGACGTATTTCGGCGGCTATTCGATTATCAAAATATTCCAGAACACTTTTTCCATCCATGCGTTCAGGTGTTGCAGTTAAACCAAGAAATATCTTTGGTGTATAATATTCAAGAATTCTCTGATATGATGGTGCTGCTGCGTGATGAAATTCATCAATAATGATATAATCATAAAAATCAGATTTAGTATATTTGTGGAACTCCCTTGAATTAAATGTCTGAATTGACATAAACAAATAATCTATGTTTGAGGGTTTATTATTACCGACAAACAACTCACCAAAATTCGGTTCTCGTAATACAGCCTGAAAACAAGAGATACTCTGTTTTAATATTTCTTCTCTATGTGCTATGAATAAAAGCCTGTTCGATTTGCCTTTATTTTCAATTCGATATCTTTTATAATCAAAAGCGGATATAACCGTTTTACCTGTTCCAGTTGCCGCAACAATAAGGTTTTTCCAGTGATCTCTTATTTTTCTTTCAGCATCCAACTTATCAAGAATCTCTTTTTGAAAAGGATATGGTGTTATTGTAAAATTATATGTAAACCCTGTCTCACTTAAACCTCTTTCATCTTTTAACGCTTTTTCCAGGTTTATCTTTTCAGCCTGGGTATACGATGCAAATTCATTATTATTCCAATAGTTTTCAAAAGTAGCTTCAATTTTCTTGATTGTTTCCGGCTGGTCTTTCGCAGTTAACTTTACATTCCACTCAAGTCCGTCTGACATTGCTGCATTTGACATATTTGATGAACCGACATATGCAGTGGTATAACCTGTATCACGGTAAAACACATAGGTTTTAGCGTGCAGTCGAGTTCTCTTTGTGTCGTACGATATCTTTATTTCGGTATTAGGGAGTTCTCTTAATGTTTCAACAGCTTTAATATCCGTTGCACCCATGTATGAGGTTGTTATAACCCTTAACTTATTATTTTTTGTAAATTCTTTTAGTTCTTCAATAATAAGTCTTAATCCGCTGAACTTGATAAATGAAACCAACATGTCTATTCTATTGCAGCTTAATATTTCTTTTTTAAATTCAGAGGATATAGTCGGTTCCAGCGGTGCACCAGTAAAAAGGGAACTTTGCGATATGGATGTTTTAGGACGCACTATTTCAATGTTATCATCAATGGCATATATAGTATTTTGTTTTTCAAGAAAGGCAAGCAATAGCTCGGCTTTCTTTTCTATGATAAATTCTCGCAAATCATCTTGTTTTACGGAAATCGCAATATCATCAATAATTTTATTACAGAGTTCTATCTGGCTAGATAAATCGGCACCACTATCCTTGAGATTAGTTAATCCTTTCTCAATGATTTCAGATAAATACTTTGATAAAATCCGAGGCGACTCTTCTTCTCCAATCTTTTCCGTTTCGACTTTAAATTTTTTATCACTAATCTGAGTATCTAAAAGTCTACTAATTACTTGCTCGTAAATTCCAAATTTCATGAATCCTCAGTTGCATTGCTATAATTTCTTCTATTTCACATCTAATTGACCCATTGAAAAAATATTAAGAATGAGATATGATATCTATAGGTGATTATTAAACATAAGCTTTTCCTGTAGCCCATTGCTATATTGAAATAAATGTTTATCTCTAATGAATTCTGGCATGACCCGATGAATTACTCTATGATGATTGGGGCAGATAATAATTATATTATCTGCATCATTATTCAAGGACTGTGTAAAAAAATCAATATGATGAGCCTCGCTTATCTTTGTGCCATATTTTTCAGAGTAACAATTTCCACATATCTGGCAGCGATGATCATAGAGAATTTTTAAACTTTCTGCAATTGATCTATTAAGCCTTCTCTGTTTAATTACTACTTCTCTTTCTACTATTGATGATGTTGGATCATATAATTCATAGTTCATTTCTAATTCATAATTATCTTCAGTTATTTTACTCTCTTTTATATAACTATTAAAGTCATGTATTTGATTTATCGGGATACACTCTACAGAAAAAACACCATCAAATCTAGTTGAATAAATCAGCAGATATTCTTTCATATACTCGGGCAGGGATATTTTCTGTTTTTTTTCAGAATTCTTTCTTAGACATGACAATTTATTATAACTTTCTTCGAAAACATTCCTGAAATAGCCAGCTAAATTACTCGATTGAGAATACCTTACTTGTAAAACATCTTTATGTTTTTTAAATTTTTCTTCATCGAATGTCTGATTTTTTAATTCTGCATTAAAACTCATATTATTAATAAGCAATTTAATATTTATCTTATTACCACGATTTAAAAAATCCTTTAGGTTAGTTTGAAATAGATATTGCTCTGAAGCCGGGATTGAAAAACCTTCATGAAGCAATGACCAATCAATTTCCTTTCGATAAAGAAAAGACCTTACGGTATCCATTAATTACCCTTAAACTTTGTTCATGTGGTTGTATAAAATACAAATCCGTACTTTTTCTCTCCTGAGAACCATTTCGATCAAAATACAAGAAACGATATCCTACCCCGCTCTTTTTAATCGTCAAGCGGTATTTAGCCGTTCGACTTAAATTACTATATAATTTTACATAGCCGCCGATACCGGATGCACTTTCTGCCTGTCGATAACTCCTGGCCCATCCAACAATTATTTGATATACTCCTTCGTCTGCCCGTGCGAAGCCTCCCTGTGTGAGTGCGAAGCCTACCTTCAGGTACTCCCTTCCATGGAGGGGGTAAAGAGTCTTTTATTGATGTCAGGATACTGGCAGCCCATACCGGCATGGCCAATATAGCATACCGGTTGCGGATAAGGTAGACCTTGCAGGTTGAGGTTGAGGATATTTATCATCTACCCATCAATATTCGTAGTCAATATCTTCAACCATGTATAAGGTTATTGAACAGAGTATTTCATTTGCTGGTATTACTTCGTCTTCGTGAGAGTGTACTCATTCGGCAAGGTGCTTCTTTGGCCAGATTAGAAGGAATGTACGGTTCTCTACGAATTTCATTATATTACTCTATCTGTTATTTTTTTGTATCGCCAAGCACAACATGCTGTTAACTTGCCGATTATCAAAATGGTCCCATACACAATTTAATGACTTATACAGCGATCATTCTGCTTTTGGCATCCGTGAATCAATGATTTTAACAATAGGCACTGTTTTATAACCATTTTTTGTTTGATATTTATAAGTGCCAACATAAATTGCACATTCATTATCATTGACTTTAATTAATTGATCGTCATAGTATATTTTATCTTTTTCTTTTTGAAAATAGACCGTATGTCCTAAACAATATTCATCATCACCATCCCTGCAAACATTCGCCAAAATAAAATTATCGAGAACTTGAAAAACTTTGAAAGACTGAACATCTTCACATTTTTGATTTCGTATTGTTTTCTGTATCGATGTTTGTGTTGTTTCACAGCCACAGATAAATATTAGTAAAAATATAATTATCCTTTTCATGTTATACCTCCATCATATTAAATTATTCAAATGATTTATTGAATAACCGCCCTTAGGTGGCTTGAGATTTATTATCTAATATTGCTTAAAATTCATCAATTCGTATCGAGGTAGAAACTGTCTTTGCCTTACCTTTTACCATTGTTTCTGAAACAAAAATAATTTCACCTTGTTTATGGGTATAAAAGTCTGAACGAAGCATTTTAAAATATCCTTTCCTAAAATGAGGTATCTTTGAATGATGTGTATTTTCAGATTCAGTAATTTTTTCAGACAATTGGATAGTAACATTTCTTTCTGATCGTTTTTCATTTCTTTCTTTAGTAATTCTTGGTACTCCATCAGTCACACACTCAGGAAAGCATTTCATATATGCAATTGTATTGATAGCAAGTCTAAAGATATTGGCTAATATGAGTGACTTTTCATCCTGTTTTCTATTCAGATCCGAATAGAATTTATCTGATAGACGGCCATGTTGAGTACCATGAGAAAAATAAAGCTCTATAGAATTATCTTCATATAGACTAAGCGATAAAGCATAGCCATTAGTTTCATAGGGAATATGTAAGCCAAACGTATAAATAACACAATTACTAAGACTCTTTGTTTTAAAGTATACGACAGTTTTATTTATACCATTATCGTATAGATATTTCCTTATGCTATCCAAATCCGAAAGTGGCGTTTTTACAAGAAAATCTCGTAATTGCTTGTCTAAGAAAAAAATATGTAAGAAATCCCCTTCAGAATCCTCTTTCCATAACTCCCAGCCGGTCAATAAAAGTTCTCTTGATTCTGCATTTTCGCCATCTGGTAAAGGTGCATTTATTAGATTATATCTTAGTAGATTGAAAATCTGTTTGTCAGAGATATTAGGTGTAATTTTCTTTTGTGTTCCATAAAGATCGTTCCAAAAAAACTTTAATGGTGAGCTATACCATATTTTTTTTGCCATTTCGATACATCTTCCATATTAAAACTAGTTTTGCATAATTATATTTCTCACTATGGGTTATGCAATTGAATACAACGACCCCCTTACCAGATACGAGCCGCAGCTTGTGTGATAGCTCGTGTGACGACCACCGCAGGACATGAATTGGGCGAGGAGATCATTGAAGATGCTTCTAATCTGTTAGGTGTGTGGCATGCTATATTAAACATCTTCTTATTTTATAACGATCCATGTCGTTTCGCCGTTCGTACTTTTTGATGGTCTCTTTTCTGTTTTCCATCCATAATCTTGCATACCGAATATCGTGTTCATTGCTTTCGGCACAAGACCGTATGCAACATTATCTCGGTTGGAAATATCTTCCGGTATTTCATCTTTAAGACGCTCTTGAATGCCACGCCATGGCAGCCCATTCTTTCTGATTTTTTCGATGAACTCTCTATCAGACTTTAAGGAATCGATAGCAGCTGTTTCGAACGAAATGCCTTCTTGGTTCTCATCTTTAGAAATGCATACATTCTTCTTATCTTGTGATATATACTCTTTATTATCTTTTACCTGTCGTTTCCTGTTGTAATTACTAAAAAAATAACTAAAAGGTCCTAGTTTTATTTTCCCAAAAGAACTACCCTTTTTAGACAATGGTATTGAAAATCCTGTACCGCCCTGCCATATACTCAAACGAGTCCCTGTGCGCCCGAAGGTAAATGGACCTATTCGAAGTCGCCAGCTCATAGTACTCTCCAGTCACAAAGCTATCTCCGGTCACCCGGCCTATACCTATCGTCTCGGCTCAAAACAAGGGTTGTTGTCATCCCCGGTCGTTGAGCCTGTCGAAACGACCGATGCCACCGAGGCGAACGTTATTCACCACCGGCCCCAATCCTACCCCGCTCTTTTTAATCGTCAAGCGGTATTTAGTCAGCCGACTTTAATTACTATATTATTTTACATACCTTCCGATACCGGATACACTTTCTGCCTGTCTATAACTCCTGGCCCATCCAGCAATTACTTCACAGCGCCACATCCCCGGCCCGGCATCTTTCTCTTGTGCCCCCTCCGGAATCACCTGCATAAATCCGTTCTTTGTCCGTTACAAGTCCGTTACTGATCTGTTACTAATCCAGTACAGATCAATCATTAATCCATAACTGCTTCATGCCCTCTCCGGTGCGCTATAGGGATATCCCCAGCCTCACCAGCACCCTGCCCAAAAACGACAACTCAACATCCACGATAACGCTTATCTCGCCTCCCCGGTCATGCCGTGAGAACATGAACCTGCGGTTTACGGCCTTCTTCACGAACCTGGCGCTCCTGATCTCGCGGTCAAGCACGTCAAGCACATCATTCTCAACTTCAGCCCGCTCTGCTTGACTTAGGTATTCTATCTTCTTCCCCTCTCCCTCAGGGAGAGGGGTCAGGGGTGAGGGCATACCGGCAGCCCATGCCGGCATGATTAACATAGCATATATGCTGCGGGTAAGGTAGACCCTGGGGGTAGAGGCTGATTATTCCGTGGATAAATAAAATACGGTCATTGGGGCACAGAGGGCAATGTGGCAGGGTATGGGAATACTGTACTGTTTACACGGCCTTTGAATACTGCCTGACGCTCAGGATCTCGTCTGACTTGAGAGGTTCGATGCAGGATACCGGGACCGTTATTACGGCAATCGTTTCTCCGAGAGCGTTAACTACTTCGAGGACACAGCCTTTCTCTCCGCCATCAGGGTGGTTCACGAAATCAACCAGCGTGGCGACATCACCTTTTTTGAGGCCATACTTGTCTTCATCTATTATCAGTGACACTCTCTGGTAAAGTTCCATATCAAATCCTCCTTTCGGGGATCAGCGTTATGAACTGAAACACCCCGTCGGCTTTCCTTTTCATCCAAATAGTTGTAACTCTCAGGTTTTGATTGGATGTCCCGGTCAGCTTTCCAGTCACCGTATAAAAGGTGCCGTATTCATCTGTTTTATCTTCAATGGCCTCGTTCTGGATGATCATTGATTTGATGTCATTTATCAATATACTATAATTTTCGATAGTATAACCGGCTTTCTTAAGATATTGGGATTTATCGTCAAAATCCCTTTTAACCAGCAGATACCTGGTAAATTTTTCTTCAGGGATTATTGCGTCAGCCGGTATTTTCACTTTTACGACCTGTAATTCAATAAACGATTTAAGAATATATATTTATCCAAAACCGTCAAGAAAAATCATTAATACCATGCCGCACTCTTCATCACATTCAATAGCATGAACAGGATGTTCGCGCTGGGAAGCAACAAGATGTTGCGCATGCAGGCGCTGTCCAGGATGGACAAAATGCGCCTGCCTTGTCCGTCAGGATGACGATACGAGCCCTGCGCTGGTGATCTGCTGCTACTGACGTGACGGATAGTTTCGGATACGATGGATTCCTCTTTGACTGCATTACACTGCTGCTTGAAGGAAGGCACCCCGTTGCGCGACGCTCATGGATGAGCTAGTGCAGAGCGCAGGCAGGAGGCCGAACAAGCGCTCTGCCATGAAGGGCAGCCCCCGCGGCGTATGAGCGACAGGGCAGGAAGCCGTTAGTGTCGAGCGCGACAGGATGTCGAAAAAGCGCTCGACCTGCGGCTTTTTGGCTACTTTTTCGCCGGTGAAAAAGTAGCACAACCCCGGCCCGGGGTACATTTCCCGCGCTTTTTAAAGCACGCCGATTTATATCCTCACGTGATTTTTTTAACAATAATTGCTCTAATTTATGATTTGACAATATTATAAATCCCATAAAAAAATAAGCCTGACGTTGTTAAAATCATTATCATTGTATTATAAGCAGAAAGTGTGTTGATATTGAAACCAAAAGTATATATAGAAACGAGCGTCATCAGTTACCTGGTGTCATGGAGAAACCCGGACCTGGTCATGGCTGCCAATCAGGAAACAACCAAAGAATGGTGGGAAAACCGGGAACAATATGACTTGTATATTTCAGCATTTGTCATCAAAGAAGTATCATCCGGTGATGAGCAGGCTGCAATAAAAAGAATTTCAGTTTTAGAGGGAATACCGGAAATCGCCATAACAAGAGAAGTTGAACTATTTGCCTCAATGCTTATTGAAAAAATTCCCTTACCTAAACGCGCGGCTATTGATGCATTGCACATAGCTATGGATTATCTGCTGACCTGGAATTGTAAACATATAGCCAATGCAACCTTACGGCCATTGATTGAACGCATTTCACGTGAGGCCGGTTATGAACCGCCGATAATTTGCACCCCACAAGAACTATGGGAGGTATGACATGAAAAAAGACATTATTATTGACGAAATACATGAACAACGTGAAAATTATTTAAAAAGCTTGAACTACGATATGCATGCGGTTTGCGAAGATATAAAAAAAATCGAGACTAAAAACGGCAGGCCAGTTGTTCAGCCAAAGCCCAGGCCTGTAATTAAAGTCAATAAGACTGCATAAAATCACCCTCCCCATCCCTCCCTCAAGGGAGGGGGTAAGATTGCATGCCGCACTCTTCTCTGAATCCCGTCCGCCGATAGGCGGACACTGATCGGGCGTCTGTCCGAACCGAAAGGAGCGTAGCGACGTCGGTGAAAAGCTCAGGATGGGCAAAAAAGCGCTTGCTGGCGGTGTCCTCTCTTTGGACACTTTCTCTGGACAAGCAGAGAAAGTGTCACTCCCCCGGCCCGGGGAACCTTTCCCGCGCTTTTTAAAGCGCGCCGGCCCCTCTCTTTCATCGATTGTATATACTTATCTCTGTTAATTTCAACTTGACATTACTCCAAAAATAAATCCACAATGATTTGATTTTACCAAAGGAGTGCATCCTTGACTGAAAGCATCAATTGGGATGAAGTTGAAGAATATTGGCTTGAAGAAGCTGACAATGACCTGAAAGTAGCGGCCAATCTTTTCGAAAGAGAAGATTATTCATACTCGCTGTTTTTTGGCCATCTTGCGCTTGAAAAACTGCTCAAGGCATATTATGTAAAACAGATCAGGCAACATGCGCCGTTGATTCATAACCTTGAGCGGCTTGCTGTTTCAGCCGGGCTTGAGCTGTCAGACGATCAGAAGGAAAGCCTGATAAAGATCAGCACTTTCAACATAGAGGCGCGCTATCCCGATATCAGGAAAAGCTTCCGAAAATTATGTACAAAAGAATTCACGACGAAAGAACTTGATGAGATAAAAAAGGTCTACCAATGGGTCAAGTCAAAGATGAAATAATGGCAACCGTCAGAAGGTCTATCGAAGTTCTGAGGAGCAATAACATCAACATCAAAGAGGCGTACCTTTTCGGTTCATACGCTGCAGGTTCAGAACATGACTGGAGCGATATCGACATTGCGCTGATTTCCGATGACTTCTCGGAAGATCGTTACCGCGAAAGAATCAGGGTGATGAAAATTACCAGTGAAATAGACAACCGCATAGAACCCGTTCCCTATAATTCCACGCAATTCACCGACCTTGACCCCCTTGTATGGGAAATCAAGAACCACGGCATAGCGATACGCACTAATTGAAACACCCTCCCCTCCCTCCCTCAAGGGAGGGGGCAAGAATGAATACCACCATCATACACTCTTCAAGCCCCCCTGTGGGGGGTTTTGGGGGTATCTTCCCCATCCCATCAACTTATCTTCATGTTCTATGTATGTTCTACCTCGAATAAAATACGGGCCGCGGCATGCCCTGGCGTAACAATTGCGGATAAACGTTTACTGCCCGGGGAGTCGATCCCGCCTAACAGGCTGCCGGGCGGCAGTGACGGATAATCGAAAAAATTTTGTTTCACAGAAAAATTTCAAATTTTTTTTCGCGTCCTGTAACCTTTCCCCGCGGCGGATGTATATACACGGATGCCCTCTGCGATTAACCCGATGGTTAAGAGTTTCGCATGACGGCAGCGGGAGCCCGTGGAGGCCCCGTAACAAAATTAAAGGAGGCCCACAATGGCCGAAATCGATCTCAATCCCATGTTTCAAGGAGTCAGGAACAAGGTTGGTAAAATGGTATTTTACCGGCGAAACGGCGAGACGTGCATGCGCACGCTCGGAACGTACAAAAAAACGGCGACGCCGGGACAGCTCAAAATCAGGGCTGCGTTTTCAATGCTCATCGACGCCTGGAACGGCATCGCGGGGCTGATGCAGTCAGGGTGGAGCGCCCTTGCGTCGAAGAACCGCATGACCGGGTACAACGCGTTCATGAAAGCGAACTTCCGCGCGTGCGTCGAAGGCAGGCCGGTCAGGCTCTCGGCCCCGGTCGGCGATATCGCGCCCGTTGTCCTCACCGCCGCAGCCGGCGCGCCCGGCGCGATACGATGCGAGTTCACACCCGCACCGCTTTCAAACGGCAAACACCTGGCCCTCTTCTACCAGCAGGTATCGGGCGATCTCCAGACCAGGCCGCTCGAGCATATCGACTTCGGCGAGAACACCGCGTCTCCGGTGACCGTCACCGGCCTTGAACCCGGGGCCATGTACGCGGTGTATGCCGTGGTCACCGATCAGGCGTACGCCGGGGCAGCCGCGGTATCAGAATCATCGGGCGTCATCGCCACCGCAGGCCAGTAATCCGCCGACTTCCCCTTTCCGTTGCTGCGGCGCATCATGTGCCGCAGCAGCACCCACTGCATGCAGCACTCTTCCCTGAATCCCATCCGCAGCATGAATCGCTTTTATAAAGATGGCAACAGAGGCACAGAGGATACAGAGATATGTATGGATAAAAACCTGAGGCACCCCCCCTCCTGCTCCGGGGAACATTTCCCGCGCTTTCTAAAGCGCGTAACACTTCATGGTCAATGTAGCATACCGGTTTTGGATAAGGTAGACCTTGCAGGTAGACGTTCTAATTCATTTTTAATTGACACCGGTCATTGCATTAAATATGATATCTGTAGAAACTGAGAGGAGAATGCGCATGGAATATTCAATTCTTATTGAAAAAATTGACGACGGTTCATTGCCCGATGGATACTATTACGCCCATATTCCTGCCCTTGATCTGACCACACACGGTCTTGGCATAGAAAACGCGAGAAAAGCGGCCGAAGACCTTGCAAAACTTTGGATCGAGGAAAAGCTGGCCAATTCAGAACCAATACCCCGCGAAACTGAAAGTTATTTCAGCAAAATCGAAGTGAACAATGCCATATTCAGCGCGTGAAGATTTAAGCAGGCTCAAACGTGCCGGGTTTAGGAAAAGCGCCAGAGCGGTTCGCATATTATCTTGCGCCATCCTGATGGACGACAGACATACGTTGCCATGCACCCTGGCGATATACCCACTGGAACATTCCGAAAAATTCTTAAGCAGGCCTGTATTACTGAAGAAGAGTTTAAAAACATCTGACTGATGAATCTTCGGCCCATCCCTGACAAGAGTCATCCCTGCCCGTGCCAACTCTCCGTGTGGGAGTGCGAAGCCTACCTTCAGGTACTCCCTTCCAGGGAGGTAATAAAGAAAGACAGCCACGGAGTCACTGAGGGCACATAGTTACGGATTTGCTGAAGATACCATGCCGCACTCTTCATCACATTCGATAGCGCGAACAGGATGTTCGCGCAGGGCGTGTCAATCATGGATGATTATACACGCCCTCAACTGGTGGTCTGCTGCTACTGACGTGACGGATAATTTCGGATACAGTGAATTTCGATTATTCTCAAAATTTCTGTTACTGAAGATGAGCCACCCTGTTGCGCGACGCTCAAGGATGAGCTAGTGTAGAGCGCAGGCAGGATGCCGAACAAGCGCTCTGCCTTGAAGGGCAGCCCCCGCCGGCAACTGAGGCGGTGTCATTTTCTTTGGTTACTTTCTTTTGGACAAGCAAAAGAAAGTAACGCATGCCTGCTACTATTCGTTTTCCTCGACAGTATCCCCGTTCCCGATCATCCTCACCGCCTCGTTCTCCGGCAGCGTCTCGATGTCCTTGAGCTTCGAATTGATCTTCCTGGTGCGCGTGTCGGTCTTCTCGAGCTCGTCCCGGGCCGCGTCGAGCTTCTTCTTCGCCTGCTCGATGACCATGCCGAACTTGCCGAACTCCGTCTTCACCGCGCCCAGGACCTGCCATACCTCCACCGAGCGCTTTTCGATCGCCAGCGTCCTGAATCCCATCTGCAGGCTGTTCAGCAGGGCAGATACGGTCGTGGGCCCGGTGATCGTCACCTTGTACGTGTTCTGGATCTTCTCGAACAGTCCCGGTATCCGCAGCACCTCCGCGTACAGTCCCTCGAACGGAAGGAACATGACCGCGAAATCCGTCGTATGCGGCGGATCGACATACTTCTCGTGGATGTCTCTGGCAAACTTCTCGATCCGGGACGCAAGGGCCTTCACCGATTCTTCGACCTGGCTCCTGTCAGCGGCCTCGTATGCGTTCTGGAGCCGCTCGTAATCCCCGGTCGGGAACTTCGCGTCGATCGGCAGCCAGATGAAGCTGTCCTCGGTGTTCTTGTCAGGAATTTTAATCGCGAACTCCACGTTCTCGCGCCCGCCTTTTTTAGTTTTCACGTTTTTCTCGTACTGCTGGCGCGAGAGCAGCTGCTCCAGCAATGCCTCGAGCTGGTACTCGCCGATAACGCCTCTGGATTTCACGTTCGACAGCACCTTCTTGAGGTCGCCCACGCCGCTTGCCAGGCTCTGCATCTCGCCGAGACCTTTCTGCACCGACTCGAGCCGGTCGCTCACCAGCCTGAAGGATTCACCCAACCGCTTCTCGAGCGTGGAGTGCAGCTTCTCGTCGACCGTTCTGCGCATCTCCTCGAGCTTCTCGTTGTTGTCCTTCTGGATGGATTCGAGCTTCCGGTCGACGCCCCCGCGGATGCTTTCGAGCTTCTCTGACGTGCTTTTCGTGAGCTCGGCGACCGTGCGGGTGAACTTCTCCTCGAACGATCCCAGCGATGCAGACATCTCCTCGCGGTTTTCCCTGAGGTTTTTCAGCGTCATGCTAAAAAGGCCCTCGGTCTTCTGCTCCATCGTCACGCTGAACCGGCTGAAAAGCTCCCCGAGCTCCTTTCTGAATTCCTTGAAATTCAGGCCGTATTCGCGCCGGTTGTCGGATAACCCGCCGCCCAGAATTTTGGCGAAGTCGTTCATCTTCGAATCGATCAGCTTATAGGTCTGCTGGTAATCGGCAGGCGCCGATGCGGATTTAAAGAAGGACCTGACCAGTATGACCAGGTTGATCAGCACCAGCACCGCAAGAAGAATCATGGTTATATTCATTTGAATACCTCTCTGTTTGAATGTGCCCCGGGATGGTTTTCTTCATCTTACGCCCCCCATTAAGTGGATTGCGAAGCCATTAAAACCATCCTGTCTATCCTGAACGTGCGCTCGTCCCTGCGCAGGCTGCACCACCCGCGCACATAGCTGTGCCCGTCACGGTGGTAAATCTCGAGAGGCCGCACCCTTCGCTCGGTCACCCTGCCTTCCAGGTCGCGATACAGGAACCTGATTTCCTGGCACGTGCACCGGGCGACCCTGACCGCTTCCAGAACCTCATTTGACGGAACAATAACCGGCTCCTCGACGTCATTCACTGCCGGTTCCATGTCGCCTGTTACTTCAACGCAGACCGGAACCGGTTTGCTCTCGGGTTCTGCCGCCGTCTTTCGGGTAAGGACAATCTCGCGCAGGTTTTCATTTTCATGCTCGAGCGCACTGCGCCTGGCCCGGTACCACAGGGCCATGGCCCCGAGCGTCAGCAGGGCGATCTCCTTCCAGAACACGAAACGGTACTCGTCCAGGGGCAGGTAGAACCCGTACCGGCTTACCATGTACCCGGTCTCTTCGTTGAACGCGTCCCAGAACCCGGGCAGCGCATCCTCGATTCCCGGCGCAGGCAGCAGGGCCTCTGCAAGGATAAGGATTATGATGTACAGACCGATGAGTTTCATACATTATACCCTCTTCCACCCCTCCCCCTGCGGGGGAGGGGCCGGGGGTGAGGGAATACTACCCCCTATGCCGTTTTCTCGGCAGGCCGCGAGCCGAAATCGAACTGCTCGACCACGATGCTGTTGTCGTACACGGTCTTGCCGTTCTCATCGTCGTACCGGTACTGCTCGAGCCTTCCGGATATGAAAAGCTCTGACCCCACCGAGGCGTGCCCGGCGATGATCCTGGCCTGCTGGCCCCAGGCCGTTGCCTTGAAAAAGCCCGTTTTCCTGTTAGATCCGAAGTGGATGTCGTTGGCGATGAAGAAGGTGCACAGTGCGTTGTTGTTTTCCAGCTCCTTGAGAACCGGGGCCATGGTGACACGGCCGCTGATGCAGAGTTTGTTCATGGGTTTACCTCCCAAGTACGTTTGATTTATTCCCCGCGGGTCATCCTGTTGCAGGGTTTGCCCTCGGGTGATGGCGTTAATGTAACATACGGGGATTGGACAAGGTAGACCTTGAAGGTAGAGGTTGAATTAATTTCGCCCTCCCCCTGCCCCATCCCATCAGGGAGGGGGTATAAAAAGCCGATAATTATAGCAGTTAACTCAATACTCATCCCAGGAAACGCCCATGGAAAAACAGTTCATCATCCCCGATCCCGAGAAGAAGCTCGCGGTGATCAAACGCTTTCTTCACATCATCGCCCTGCTCCAGAACCCGAACGATTCCACGAAGTGGAACGGTACGTCCCTGGCAGACAAGCTCAGCCTGGACGAAGACCGGGTGACTCTCACCGACAAGAGCATACGCGAGTACATTAAAAATGACCTTAAAAAAAATCTCGGCATCGATGTTGGGATGGGTAAAGGCGGGCGCAGGGTAAGGCTCGCTTCTCCGATAGAAACCAACAAGCTCGCGAGCCTTATCAACGTCTACTGCCTGTTTGTGGCCAGGGATTCCTCGCGCGAGATCGTGCTCGACCAGCTCATGAAGCGCCACCCGGAGGACTGCCTGTGGATGCTGGCCAGCATTTATTTCGCGGCAAAAGACAACAAGCGCATCGAGTGCGATTACACCAACAACCAGGGCGAGGAAAAGCACTACACCCTAGACCCGTACGATCTCGTGCTGCGCAACAACAACCTGTATCTGTACTGCGGTATTCCCGGAGAGAAAAATCCCCGCCTCTTCATCGTGAACCGGATCAGGAACCTGAAGCTGACCGATCAGGACTGTCCGGATCCCGCGATGACTGCGGACGAGGCTTTCAGCGGATCGCTGGGATCGTTCATCGGTAAAAAACATTTCGTGAGGATCCGGTATTCATCCGCGATCGAGAACCCCATGGAGCAGTTCCTGAGCATAATCGACCCGGTGATCGAGAAATCCCCCGACGGCGCATGGATCGAGGCGCGCTTCAACGTGTCGGATGACAGGTACCTGTGCAAGCAGCTGTTCATGTACGGCAGGGATGTGGAGATACTCGAACCCAAGGAACTTCGCGAAGAGATGGTCAAAATGCTGAAGGAAAGCCTGGGAGTGTATTGTTGACATCCCGGGACTGTTTTATTTTTTCAGAGAACCTGCGGCTGGAGCGGCTTTTGCCTGGCACTTTTCGGCCAGCAGCTTCGCCGCCTTATATTTACCATTGCGATCCGGCCTTGCGATATCATCGGTAAGCCCCCAGCACCCGTAGCGCGAATATACGCTGCTGAGAGTAAACTGCATCGCCAGGTTCCCCCCGATCTGGAAGAATGCGTCGTCAAAATTGAATTTCCAGATATCGCCCATCCGGGTATCCCGTTCGGCCCTGATCCGGTTGGCGATATTGGCTGTATCGCCGCCGCCGTGGTCGGGTCCGCCTTCATAGGAACAAAACCCGCCTGCAAGGCCCATTCGGCGGGCGACGTTGATCCATTGCCTGCGTCCCGCTTCATTGGTTTTTCCGGTTTCATCGATTTGCGAGATTATCGAGGATTTACATCCGGTAAGAATCTCATCGGCGTTCTTCCCGTTCCCTCTTCCGCCGCCGTAATATGTCTGGCAGGCGATCGCGTAAATAAAATCTTTGGGCCTGCCGTAATTCCTTGATATGTAATCGAGCATCGGCATCACCCACCACTTCAGCATCGGTTGATGGCTGCACAATACCACTCGTACGCGCCTGTTCAGCGCCTCCCTGCCGAAAACCTGCGCGAAAATCCCTGCTATCTCGACCGTTCTGCGCGCATGATTCTCATGTTCACCGATTCCGAGGGCTTTGGCCTGGGCTTTGTTGTAACGGCTCTGGCCAAAACCGGGAGCGGTATTCCATACTTCGTTGCTGCTTTCTACGTAGATATTGCGGCCGGGGTCGAGGTTCGCCCTGAACAGCCTTGCGGTTTCCCTGATGTATTCCCGGTCGGCCGAAACGGGGATATTGATCCACGGGTCCATTTTCACGAGATTGCACAGCTCGATGACGTACTCCCATGCGGCGCCGTCGTTTTTGCCGAGTGACGGAATGCGGTTCTGCGAGGCATCTTCTTTTCTCTTGCGGTTCGCCCATTTCGTCTGCCGCGGATAATCGGGATCACAGTCATTGGCCATGGTGAAGTTCATGAAACGGATCGTGGAAAATTTAATGCCGGTGAGCGCAGAAATAAATTTGCCGGTAAAGGTTTTCTTGGCGGAAAGCGAGTACCCCGGACGGAGCATCCTGAAGGACCTGAACCCGCTCCCTTCCCTGCCGGATGCGGTCCGCCTTGTTTTCGTGAACCCGATTATGATCAGGCCATGATTTGCAGCGGGTGGCCCCATGACGATAAAATCGAAGGTAGTGAGGTTCGAGGCCGGATCATAGGCCTTGTTCCTCACCGAACCCCCCGCGATTCCTCGGACTTCAGCGCTGCCGACAAACGAACATTTATATCTTCCGCTGGCATCGATCCGGTATGCTGCAGGGTCATCGATGCCGCCACTCCATTCCGCTACCGGCCGATAATCGACAACAAACTGCGCATCCACCCTGGGCCATCCCTGCCGATCGACCTGACCCGGTCCAAGAGGACGGCTCCCATCCGCCCCATTCCATCGATTCTCCTCTTTGACAATATCGACAAAGGTGCCGCCCCGTTCTGCGAAATTGATATTGATGCCGAGCTGCCCGGCAAAAAGCGCAGGCGCCGACAGAAGCACCAACAGAATAACACGGCATATCATTCGTTATCTCCTTTTCAAAACACCGTTATATTTCGTTCCCAATCCTTTCGCCAGTACCCGGGGCCGGCAATTCCGGTCGACGAGGACTTCAGCCCACCGAAAAAAAATATTAAAAAATCTCAATTTTCTTGACAATTTTTACGCCGCGTTG
>ERZ795054.1447-NODE-1447-length-22453-cov-5.691535_pt1 | contig 22453 bp, 22 predicted proteins | sample MGYA00375138_ERZ795054 | MGnify/ENA primary metagenome ERZ795054 (study PRJEB30183, sample SAMN05720215) | anaerobic digester metagenome | isolation source: active sludge of municipal wastewater-treating anaerobic digesters | place: USA | collected 2014-12-23 ... | reverse complement strand
AAGGCAACTTGGGTATCGTTATCGTCCCGGTGGTCGTAGAACTTGACCCCGGCGGAATTGCCGACAAGATAAGTCGTTCCTTCTCCAAAACTATAGTCATTCAGCCCTCCGCTACCGAGAGCCGATAGATCAACCATCCGATCTTGGAAATAAACGGCACGAGAATAGCGGTGATCGTGTCCGGAAAGGACCAAGTCGGTTCCGTATTTTTCTAATAGGGGCACCACAAGATCTTTCACGTTTTGAGAATCGTAATGCAGCGAATAAGGCCCGCGATGAAGAAAGGCGACAACCCAATCATCCGAATGAGGAGCAAGGTCGGTTTCCAACCATTGAGAAAATATTCCAAAATTATCTTCGTCCAAGGGGTTGTTCAAAAATTCGGAATCGATCGCCACAAAATGGGCAGGCCCGGCATCGAAACTAAACGTCTTTCCCAAGTCAAAATCAAAAAGGCGTTGATCCCCCTCCACGGTGTCAAAAGTTTGATAGACCGGTCCATTGAGCGGAAAATGAAAATATCCGGAAAATTCAATGGATCGGATCTGGGGGTCGGTGAAAGACCCGGTTTCATGATTCCCGATGGAAATGGCAATCGGGATTTCTAAAGCAATCACCGAGAGGGATTGGATAAACCAATTCCACTGGGTCCGGCTTTCGTCTCTATTAACGACGTCTCCGGTAATAATCGCCAAGTCTGGGCTTTTACCGGAATCATTAATAACGCGTAAAACGTTGTTGGCGAAGGTTTCGTAATCGAGTCGATCGGATCCTTGAGGATCGGACAAAACCAGGAATGATACGGCAGAAGGGTCCGGATCCATTGTTTTGAAACGGTATATTTCACTTACTTGATCCCCTCCGCCCACGCGATATTCATAGATCGTCCCCGGAAGAAGGTCAAGAAGGTCACATTCCCGAAAGTAAACTTGCGTAGTCCCGACACGAACCGTTTTTTCACGGGTCTCACTGCGAGAAAAGAGGGTTTCTCCGGACAGTCGGTATTCGACGAACCCGGGAACATCTTCTTTCAGTTCGAAGTTAACCGCCATGGAGGTACGTAGATCTTCGGTCACGCAAAGGACGATCCGAAACGGGTTTTTCGTTTCCCATAGAGCTTGGTCCATCCAGGAAACACCCCTGTTTCTGAAGGCAAAACCAAAAAAGACGGTCCCGAAACCCACCAACAGAACAAAAACGGCCTTTTTCACGAAATCGCCCCCTTTGGCGCTCAAATGGCTGTAAAAAAAACGAGCGGATGATGTTCTGCTCGTCAAAAATTAAAATTCGCAGTTCTTCGGCGTGCGCGGAAACGACAAGACGTCTCGGATGTTGTCGACGCCTGTGACATACATGATCATGCGTTCCAAACCGAGTCCGAATCCGGCGTGCTTACAACCGCCGTACTTGCGTAAATCCAGATACCACCAATAGGGGGCCGTGTCAATCTTCAGTTCTTCCATCCGGCGAACGAGGACGTCATAACGTTCTTCGCGTTGCGAACCCCCAATCAGTTCTCCCGATCCGGGAACCAACAGGTCCATCGCGGCCACGGTCTTCCCATCGGGGTTGACCCGCATATAGAAGGCTTTGATTTCTTTGGGCCAGTCGATGACGAAAACGGGTCCGTCAAAATGACGAGTCAAATATTTCTCGTGTTCGGTCGCAAGATCTTCGCCGAATTCCGGTTTGTTCTCAAACGGCTCTTTGCTGGCTTGGAGAATGGCGATGGCATCATGGTGTGTCACGGCGTGAAACTTTGAAGAAACCACTTTTTCCAATTTGACCTTCAACCCTTTTTCGACGAATTCGTTGAAGAAGTTGATTTCGTTGGGGCAATGGTCCAAAACGTATTTCACGACATATTTGACCATTGATTCCGCCAACTCCATGTCGTCTTTAAGGTCGGCGAAAGCGATCTCCGGTTCGATCATCCAAAATTCGGAGGCGTGTCGTTGAGTGTTGGAATTTTCCGCCCGGAACGTCGGTCCGAAGGTATATACGTTGCGGAACGCCATCGCATAGGTTTCCACCTGAAGTTGACCGGAAACGGTCAGGTTGGTCATTTTTCCGAAGAAGTCTTTGGAATAGTCGATTTCCTTGGCTCCACTCTTCAAGAGAGCGGGAAGGTCAAGAGTCGTGACTTGGAACATTTCTCCCGCCCCTTCGGCGTCGGATCCGGTGATGATCGGCGTATGAACGTAGACGAAGTTCTTCTCTTGGAAGAAACTGTGAATGGCGAAAGAGACCACGGAGCGGACCCGAAAAACAGCGGAAAACAAATTGGTCCGCATCCGAAGGTGGGCGTTCTCACGAAGAAATTCGCGGGAGTGTCGTTTCGGCTGAATCGGATAATCCTCGGGACTGTCACCGACCAATTCAATCGAAGACGCTTTGATTTCAAAAGGTTGTTTCATTCCCGGGGTGATGACGAGTGTTCCCTCGAGGGCGACGGCCGATCCGACCCGAAACTTCTGCACTTCTTTGAAATTGAGGAGTTTGGCTTCTTCATAAACGATTTGGATCGTCTCGAAAAAAGAACCGTCGTTCAAATCGATGAATCCGAATTCTTTTTGTCCGCGATTGTTGCGGACCCAACCACTGATCTGAACGGTTTTTCCGTCCATCGCAGGGTATTGCTGATACAAGCTTTTAATGGTGGTTTCCATCTTTAATCCTCCCTAAAGATTCCTTTTAATATTTCTTGGCGTTGAGCGGGCTCATGCCGCTCGATTGCATAACGGAGTGTCGTCCGCGGAAGAAATGCATACTGGTCGCGGAGGAACCGGTTCAACCGCGTGCGGTCTCGTTTGCCGGTTTCCCGCAACATCCATCCGCACGCTTTATGAATCAAATCCTCCTTATCGTCCGACAGTTTTTCCACGATTCGGTAAGTCGTATCGAAAATGCCGTTTTGAATCAGTTTAAGGGTGGACACGATCGCTACTCGGCGTCTCCATAAATCGGGAGATTGGGCCAATTCGTCCAAAATCGCTTCTTGACCGGTTTCCAGGATCCATCCCCCCACGATATCCGGGCACGAGATGTCGACCAGATCCCAGCCGTTCACACGGTCGAGACGGGACAGATAGTACTGAAAAATCCGTTGTTTTGCTTCTCTATCCCCGCTCCGATAGCGTCGCGTCAGGAGGGCAAGGGCACAAGTCCTGGCTTCGTGGATTTCGCTTTGCAGGAGCTCCTCGATTTCGGCTTCATCCGCCCGATCATGACGTTTCAAAATATCCCGAATCGCGGGTGTGGCAATTTCCCAAAAGACATCTTTGGCTTGATATTGCCCTTCTTTGGTTTTGTGAAAGTAGGATGGGGCGGCTTCCCCATGGGATTGGCGCTTGGCGCGCAATTCATCCATAATCGTCATCGGATCACCTTCCTTGAAAACAAAAAAATCGCCCTAAAAAGGACGATTTTGTCAACCGTGGTACCACCTTTGTTCCGGACATGCCGGCCCTCAGTCTCGATAACGCAGAGTCGCGGGCGGTTCTACTTGGTTCTTCCGCCTCTCCCGGTGTTCTTCGGACGATTCCGGATGCGGGCTCTCACCAACCGCTCGCTCTCTGAAACCGTAAGGTCGTCCTACTGGTCCGTTCATCGAATTGTCTCTATTATAACATAATTCCCGAGGATGTAAAGAGGTTGCGAAAATTAGCGGTGATGCCCTCCGCACCCCGGTTTTTTCGCTCGGGTGGCGATAAAAGTGTCAATGTACGGATCCAATAAATCTCCCCATCCGGAGTTGTCTTCATAAAACCCGATAAGATGAAAGCCCGCATCGGTTTGCCCGCCGATTTGGTCTGCCAGGCTATGGCCGAATTCAACCGCTTCGTGAGCGGCGATCCGCTGCGCCAGTTGTTCCTCGGGCAACTGTTTCAAATCCGAATAAGGAATTTTGTAGCGGACCTCGATGGATTTGGTCCGATCCCAAAGGTCCAAATCAAAGATATAAAGTATGGGATTGTCGAACCCGCTGATCATGACTCCGCCGGGCTTCAAGACGCGAAAGGCTTCCTTCCAAACGGGTCGGACTTCGTCGACGAAGCAGTTGGAAACGGGATGGACGATGAAGTCAAACGTTTCGTCCGCAAAACAGGAAAGATCCCGCATGTCTCCTTGTTGCAGGCGGATCGTCAAGTTTTCCCGTTGGGCGACAAAAGCATCCTTTTCCAATTGAGCGGGACAATTGTCAAAAACGGTGACATTCGCCCCAAAAGCCGCCAACAAGGGGCCTTGTTGCCCTCCGCCCGAAGCCAAGCAGAGGATATCTTTTCCCCGAAGATCCTCAAGCCATGAAGCGGGAACGGGTTTGGTCGGGGTGAGGAATATCCGGAGATTCCCGTTTCGGGCTTCGGCGATTTCCTGTTCGGAGACCGGAAGCGTCCATTTGTTACCTTCGCGAACTTCCTTTTCCCAAGCTTCGCGGTTGTACTTGAGTAAATCAAACACAGTAATCCCTTCTTTCTGAACGTGGTTTGAAAAAAGATGTCTCCTAAGGAAACATCTTTTCGAGAAAAGACTCATCCGAAGAGGCTGGAGACCCCTTGGTCGTCGATGATATTGATGATGCCTTGCCCGATGAGTTTGGCCAATGAGAGTTGAACCAATTTTGGAAATTTCTTTTCTTCGGACAATTGGACTGTATTGGTACAAATCATCTCCGAAACCGGGGAATTCATGATCCGTTCCACGGCTTGTCCGGAAAGCAGCGGGTGGGTGCAGCAGGCGATGATGTCTTTGGCTCCGGCTTCTTTCATCGCGAGGCTGGCCGCGGAAATGGACCCCGCCGTATCGATCATATCATCGATGATGACGCAGTTCTTCCGGTTGACGGAACCGATGATGTTCATAACCTCGGCGACATTGGGTTCCGGACGCATTTTATCGATGATGGCGATGGGTGCATTGAGAACGTCCGCCAAGGCTCTGGCGCGGGCAACGCCTCCGTGATCGGGAGAAACGACGCACAAATCTTTAAGATTCTTTTTCTTGAGGTAATCGGCAATAATCGGAAGAGCACGGAAGTTATCGATGGGAATGTTATAGAATCCTTGAATCTGCGGGGCATGAAGATCCACGCAAATGACCCGCGTCGCTCCGGCCACTTGGAGAAGGTCGGCAATCAACTTGGCGGAAATCGGTTGGCGCGCTTTGGCTTTGCGGTCCTGTCGAGAATAACCGTAATAAGGCATGACAATGTTGATTTCTCTGGCGGATGCCCGTTTCAGGGCATCGATCATGATCAGCAACTCCATCAGATTTTCGTTAACGGGGGCGCTGGTCGACTGCACGACGAACACTTTGTGCCCGCGGACCGTCTCTCCGATGTTCATGTTGATTTCACCGTCCGCAAACCGGGTGACTTCGCAATCGCTCAAAGGAATGCCGATGTAGTCGGCAATTTCCTTGGCAAGCGGGATGTTGGAACTCAACGCAAAAATTTTGACTTTGGATCCGTGAAAGACCGCCATCTTTTTCCTCCCAAGGTGAGATTATCACTTGATATCCCTATTATACACCACGCGCAAGAAATAAAAAAGGTCAAAAAGTATCGACCGATGTAAGGGAAATCCGGGGTTTTCATTCTTCGATCCATAAAAAAATCCGGAAGCGTGGTTTTCCTTCCGGATTGGCGGTTCATTCAAATGGATTGCTGTAAAAACGTCATTTCATCATTTATCTTTGAGAATGGAGATGACCGGAATGAAGAGAAATACCAGCCAGCTCCACGCCCAAGCATTCGCAAAATAACCGAGGAGGAAAAAGATCGTCGTCGCCAAAAACGGAGAAACAGCGACGAAAATATCCTTTTTCTTGGCGTTGGTCACGATGGCGACGACGGGGACGGCAAGGAAAATCACCCACAGCCAAGCAAACGTTTCGCCCCAAAGCAAGCCGACCCCCAGATAAACGGCGATGGCCATTATGACGGTGATCAGAACAGGGAGACTTCTCCGACCGCCGATTTGAATCCGAATTTCCCCGACCAGTAATCCAAAGAGAATAGGTAACGCAAAGGCGAAAGCCCCGATATTCCACAAGCCGTATCTATATCCGGCGAAGAGGTAAATCCCGATGGCGACCGCAAAGCAAATCTCAAAACCGATTTTGATCCATGAATCTTTGTGATTCAAGACCCCCAACATCGGGATGATGAGAAAGACAAGCCAACCGGGGTTCCACCAACCTTTCGTGCCCAGAAAAATGAAGGCGATGACGGCAATAAACGGAGAAAGTGCCGTCAAAGTTTGAAGAAAGGTTCGTTGTCTGGCAGAAACAAGGATGGCGATGACGGGAACCATTAAAAAGACCATCCAACCGGGATGCCATAGCGACCACCCAAAACCCAAAACCAGGAATGCAACCACCGCAAAGAAGGGAGAAAGCGCTGTTAGGACGTGTGGGTTATGTTTTTTTCGCATTCCGACAAGAATCCCGGTCACCGGGATCAACAGGAACACCATCCATCCGGGATGCCACAGATGGAGGGGACTGAGTCCAAGCCCCATGAACACGGCCACACAGAGAAAAGGCATGAGTGCGATGATTTTGCCGTTCCCACGGCCGTCTTTGCGGCGTTCGCGGGTCTCTCCCAATTCGAGGACGACTTTTTCCGGTTGCCCGAGTTTGGCGATGATTTCGTCTTCGCTCAACCCCTGAGCGGCGGCATCATCCCACATTTGTCCGTAATCGTTCAAAATGTCCTCTAATTCGTCACGGGAGATTCGGTAATCCGCAAAAAGATGGCGGATTTGCGTTAAATATTCATTCTTTGTCATGATTTTGATCCTCCAAAATGTGAAAAACTCCTTCGAGAAATCGTCGCCACTCTGATTGGAATTCCTGTAATCGCCGTTTTCCGCTCTCGGTAATGGCATAATACTTTCGTGGTGCCCCAACGTTTGTGGGGCGGGTGTAGGTGGTAAAATACCCTTGTTCGGTCAATCGTCGTAGGATCGGGTAGATGGTGTTTTCGTTGACATCAATCTCGCCGGAGAGACGGTCGATGACTGCGAACCCATAAAGATCCCGTTTGGACACCAGGTCGAGAACGCACATTTCGATGATGCCTTTTTTGAATTGAGAGTTCATGTTCGCCCCCCTTACTGTGTATTACACACATATAGAATATCATGGTACTGTGCAAAACACAATAACTATTTAAAAAAATATTTTGGCGATGGGTAAAAAAAGGCACCGTCGATAACGGCACCTTTCGGTTCGGATACTAAACGTTTTCCGGTTTCAATACCGGCAATTTGTTGAAAGCCTCAAGGACGGCTTGCTCAATCGCGGTTCTGGTCTCGGTGTTGATCGGATGGGCGACATCTTTAAACTCGCCATTGGGCATTTTTCGGCTCGGCATGGCGACAAACAACCCATCTTTCCCTTCGATGATCCGGAGTTCATGGACCACGAAACATCCATCAATCGTAATGGCGGCGATGCCTACTAAACGATTTTCCCCGTTGACGCGTTTAGCGCGAACTTCAGTAATGTCCATATTCCCACCTCTTTTCTTGATTATAGCATGCAAAAAGGCCTTTTTAAAGGTCACTTGGGGACATTCTTACAAAAAATTGTAAATATTGACCGAAAACTTATCACTTAAAACATCAAGGCGATCGTATAAGTTAAATTGACTCGGATTCACTATTTTCAGGACCGCCGCGCCGCTTCCAGTCATGACGACTCCGTCGGAACCGGTCAAAGCAATAAGCATTTCTTTGGCTTTTTTGGTTTCCGGAGATAGGGAAAAAGTGATTTCTTCCAACGAATTTCGTAAAAGTTCGAACATCCTCGGAAGATTCTTATTTCGGACGGCATCCAAGACAGGGCCAATGTCATAGGTCGGGAATCCGACCATATCGCCTTTTTTGAACACTTGATCGGTGGCCACGAACACCTTTGGGTGAACGAGAAGGACGGCATATTCGCTCAGGTCGATCTCCAGCGGGGTGATCCGTTCCCCGATGCCCTCGACCAAGGCCGGACGGGGTTCGAAACAATACGGAATATCCGCTCCGTAAAGAAGGGCGAAGTCCCGCATGGCGGCGGGAGAGATTCCCCATTGGTAGAGTTCGTTGAGCCCCTCGATGACCGCGGCGGCATCGGCGGAATTCCCCGCCAATCCCGCTCCGGCAGGGATGCGTTTATCGATTTCGATCGTGACGTGCTCGTCGGGAGCGTGGCTTTCCATCAGGTCTCTGGCCACGAAATAGACGAGATTATCGTGGTTTTGCAGGTACGGATCGTTGGAACGGATGACCACGCGCTCATCCCCGCCGGAAACGAAGGACAATCCATCGGCCAAGGAAATGCGGGCATTGATCATTTCCAAATCATGATATCCATCGGGCCGTCGCCCTTTCACATTCAGAAACAAATTGACTTTGGCTCTTGCCAAGCGCCGTACGGTGCGTTTTTCGTCCATGGTTTCACCTCTTTTGCATCACGCTTTCTATTTTCCTACCTGCGGCCGCCGATTGTCAACCCTATCCCTGAAAATCGCCCGAAAATGTCCGAAAAGAAAAGACATCATTGAAAGTGGATCTCGATGATGTCTTCCGCATGGAATTTTTCCCAAGTGGACAAGGTGATTTCTTTGTTGGTGAAATCCACTTTGCGCACGGTCCCGAACGTGAACCGGATATATCCGTCGTGATAATATTTCAATTCGATGTCACACTGGGTTTTCCATGCTTCCTGAAGGTTACGGTTCATGGTTTCGAAGTCGTCATCACTGAGAACGGGGCGAGGCTTTTTCCCCAAACGATAGCGCATCTCTTCGAGCATCGACGAATACCCGACAAGCGCATCGAAAGCGTTCCATTTGATGATGCCGCGATCGACGTAAGCGTTAGGCACGGTGACCACCGATCTGTTCGTTTCGAGCTTTCACCGTGGAAGCTTTGGTTTCCGACGATGCTCGGTTAACGCTGTTTTTGCCAAATTTGAATTTGACCTCGTCGAGGGTCGAGAAAATCTGTTGTTCCTTGATCACTTTGCTGATGTCTTCAAACAGGTTGGTCTGCAGTTCCGGTTGTTCCACCAGACCCGTCACCGCGACGTTGACCCGACGTATCGGTTCTTCTTCATAGGAGGTGTTGAACAAATGAAGACAAGCTTGATAGATTTCCGCCTCGTTGGCGGAAGGCGTCGGCAGTTTGATCTGTCGACCGAAACCGCCTCCGGAGTCTTTGCTGTAGCCGATTCCCAAATGAACGGTCGTCGCTTTTTTACGGGATAACCGCAAACGGCGGCAGACGTCGTCTACCAATTCAAGGATGATTTGGTACACGTCCGGACGGTAGTAATCCCGAAAAAGGGTTTGTCCGGTTCCGTAACTTTTTGCCACGGGCTTGATGTTGAATTTGTCTTGGATCAAACTTTGATCGATTCCGTTGGCGTGGTAATACAATTCTTCGCCGATGATTCCGAATTTCTTCTTCAATTTGACCACGTCGAAACGAGCCAGATCGCCAACGGTGAAGATGCCGAGTTTGTTGAGGCTTGCTTCGGTGTTGTGACCGATGCCCCACATTTCCGAAAGCGGCGAAAGGCCCCACAATTTTTCTTGAAAGTTGTCATAGGTCCATTCGGCGATGAAGTCCGGAGCTTTTTTTGATTCGATGTCCAAAGCCAATTTCGCCAATAACATATTGGGACCGATCCCACACGTGGCGGTGATTTTTGTTTCTTGATAGATGGCATCCAAAATCATTTGGGCGATCTGCCGGTCGGTTTTTCGATAATAGTCGCGGTATTCGGAAAAATCCATGAACACTTCGTCGATCGAGTAGACGTAGAGGTCTTCCTCCGAAACGAACCGAAGGTAGATTTCAACGATTTTGGTGGAGTATTCCAAATATTTTTCCATTCTCGGGGTGGCGAAAATAATGTCGATGTTTTTGGGGAGTTCATAAATGCGACAACGTCCGGGAACTCCGAATTTTTTCAGGTAGGGAGAAACAGCGAGAACAATCGATCCGCCGCCGCGGGAGGCATCGGCGACCACCAAAGGCGTGGCGAAGGGATCTAATCCGAGAAGGGCACACTCGACGGAAGCATAAAAACTCTTCAGGTCAATGCAAAGGATATGGCGATGAATACGGTATTCGTCCATGCTAATGCCCTCCCTTCTGTCTTCCATTATACCGTCAAAAATCTTTTTTTTACAGTCTTGACAGTGTTTTTTTAAAGAAAAAACGAGCGATCCCCCAAAGGGGGAACGCCCGTTTTCGACCGCATTGAACCGTTCCTCGTTGGGTTCCAAACGATAATCGTGACTTTTGAGCATAAAGAAAGGATCCCCATTTCGGATCCGGTTAAATAACTTTCGTTATTCGCGCCGTCTACTGAATGGGGATCCTATCAACCGAACTTCTCGTTTTTCACTTTTTTTTGTCAAATTTGGCAAAAGGGTCATCGTCGGGTTCGGGTTCCACGGTTTCCGTCTGATGAATTTTATCTTGTTGACGTTTGAGAACCACGCTTTTCGGATCGATTACGATGGCAAGGATAATGTAGACCCAAAGACTCATCCCTCCGAAGACGATGAGTAAGACGGTAATGACCCGCAAGAGCGTAACATCCATCGACAAATAATCCGCTAATCCGGCGCACACTCCGAAAATCTTCTGGTTCTCCGTGTCCCGATACAGGACTTTCTTTTCTGATGACATACTGATCCCTCTTCTCATGTTACTTTCATTTGATTTCGGTGATTCCATCCTTGGTAACCAAGGTTTTCTTCGGTTTCATTTGGTTTTTTCGAACTCTTTGAGCGATTTCTGCCGGCCGACTTCTGGAAAGCAATACCATGAAGAGGCCGGTTCCGATTGCCAATGCGGGAATCCCTCCCAGTAATATCAATGTCACCGGTCTGATTTTTTCTTTGACGAACACCGCAAGGGTTTCTTCCGTGCCGTTGGCGAGGGTCACGGTGACAATCGTGGTTCCAAAGCGAATAGGCGTGACGTTTCCCGCGGCGTCGACCGTCGCAATCGTGGGATCGGAGGAAACATACCCCGTGATTTGCGAATCTCCGAGCGTCACGTATCTTCCGAGATTGATTCCGGTTTTCCCGACCGTCAATTCGATTTGATCCGGTAGTAAAACCAGGTTTTCGATAGCCTCCCCGAGGTCGAGCACCAGTTGATCGACCGTCGCTTGTAAGGCGTCGGGGTTTTCGGACAACGTTACCGCGCGGTCCAGTAAAAGTCTCAGTTGATAATAGGATGTCACGGTATATCGGCTTTCCCGGAGATCACGGGCGTCGCGAATGGCTTCGATCAATTCGTTTTTATCCGCAAAGGGAATCAAGAGATTTTCTGCTTCCAGCAAATCTGCATAAGCGGCGTCCACCGCCGCCTGATTCTGGTCGGGGCTGATGATGATTTCATGAATTCGGTATAGTTCGTTTTGATAGGCGGTCACGGACGTGGGAATGAATCCTTCGAGGCTGTGGTCGGATGCTGTTTCATATGCGGCTTCCAGAATCGAAGTATCCCCGCGGCGTTCCAATAACAGAAAAGCCAATTCTATGAGGTCAGTTTGATTCGTGAGTTCGCTTTCGACGACGTCCGGTTTGGCCAACAATTGTTGGACGGAAAGATATCCCCCATAGGCATCGACGGCGGCTTTGAAAGCATCATGAGAGGAAACGGTATAGGAATTACGTTCTTCATAATAGCGAGAAATCGCCAAATTGTTCTTTGCGACGAGATCGTCCGTCACTGCCTGGGAAACTAAAATACCAGAGGCGCCCAACAATTGCGTTTTCAAGGCACCGACCGCGGATTCACCCGATGTCGGTTCATCAAGGATGGCACGCCCCGCCAACAGGATGGCTTGAAGCCGGTCCCGTGACGTTTGGGTAAATGCTTCATTGACAAGAAACCCGGAGGCCGTGGCATAGGCGGTTTCGGCATCTTGATAAGTCGACTGAAGCGTCAACCCCGACAAAGCATTGACCAGCAGGGCGTTCAAGGCGTCGACGTCTTCTTGCGTTGCGGCATCATCGGCAATCACCGCATCCACGGCAACTAATCCGCCCACTCCGTCGATAATGTCGGAGAAAGCAGTGAAAGAGTCTTCTTCATAATCGGTTTGCGCTCCCAAAGCCGTCGCGACGGAGGCGCGAGTGAGGATAAGCTGCGAACGATCCGCCGCTCCGACGCCGAGAAAAAACCCGGCCGAGAAACCCGCGAGAAGGGAGAATATGAGTATTTTAACGAATGTCTTCACGAACCGAACCTCCTTTTCCCGCCGAAATCATCAACGGCGACAACCGCATTTCCGATAGGTTTCTTCCATCCCCGCCAGCATTTTTTCGATATTTCGACGCGGCGTGGCGATATTGATCCGATAATATCCTGCCCCTTCGGGACCGAACAATGATCCGTCTTCGCCCAAAATATGGGCTTGATTTTCAAAAAAGTCCGTGACACAGGCAGGAAGATTCCGGCAATCCAACCAAATCAAATAGGTTCCTTCCAGCGGAAGAATCTTGATCTCCGGCATCTTTTGAGTCAAAACATCACGGATGAGTAGGTAGTTGCCATTGATGTAAGTCAGCACCTGATTGAGCCAGTCCTCGCCGTGTTCGTAGGCCGCTTGGACCATTACCGCGGCGAATACGTTCTGCGCCCCCAAATGGAAACGACACATCTCCCGGCGGAGGATCGATGCCCATTGCCGGTTCTGAGTGACCATGAAGGACATTCCCGCCTGAGCGAGATTGAACGTTTTGGTGGAAGAAAGCAAAGTGATGGTGCGATCGGCGGTCTTGGACCCCAAAGACGAAAAGGGGATGTGCCGGTATCCCGGCATGATCAGATCCGAATGAATTTCATCGGCGATGATCATCACGTCATATCGCTCGGCCAAAGCGGCGATCCGCTCCAGTTCCTCACGGGTCCAAACGCGACCCGCCGGATTGTGCGGAGAACACATTAAGAAAACTTTGGACCGGGAAAAACAAGCCTCAAGATTGTCAAAATCGATGGAATATCGATTATCATGGTTGATCAAAGGCGATGCTAAAGCGGTCCGCTGCGTTTCTTTGAGGGCTTCCCAAAAGTAGACGTACACCGGACTCATGATCGTGATATTGTCTCCCGGTTGGGTGAAGGTGTTCAAAATCAGATCAATCGCGGCGACGACGCTGTAATACGGGATGATGTCTTCCTTTCGATATTCGATCCCGTGGCGGATTCGATGCCAACGGATGAAGGCATCGAACAACGCATCGGGAAGATAGGAGTATCCGAATATCGGATGTTCCGCCCGTTTTTTGGCGGCTTCAACGATTTCATCGGCTACGGCGAAATCCATGTCCGCAATCCACATCGGCAGACAACATTGGCTTTTTTCGTGATCAAACTTGATGCTCTGGGTATTTTCGCGATCGATGATCCGATCCAAATCGTATTGTTTCATTCTGGATGCTTCCCTCCGGCAAAAACCTGGCTGTAAATGTAGTCGACATGCTTGGCATAGAAATTCAAATCGAACAAACCTTCCCATTCCTCGGCCGTAAATTTATTCCGAACCCGTTGGTTCTCGCGGAGGAGAACGGGGAAATCCTTTCCTCCGTCCAACGTCTCTTGGGCGATCTGTTGGATGAGGTCATATGCTTCTTCCCGGACCATGCCTTTGTCCACCAAGGCGGTGAGGACCCGCTGGGAAAAGATGACTCCGCGGGATCGTTCGATGTTCTTTCGCATTTGTCCGGCATCGACCACCAAAGTATCCAAGACTCCGGAATATCGGTGAAGCATATAATCCAACAACCCTGTAGCGTCCGGAAGAATGATCCGTTCGACGGAAGAATGGGAAATATCCCGTTCATGCCAAAGAGATACGTCTTCGAATGCGGGAACGACATACCCGCGGAGGACTCTCGCCAGTCCGCAAATGTTTTCGCTGGAAATCGGGTTATGCTTGTGCGGCATGGCCGAAGATCCCTTTTGTCCGCTTCCGAAAGCCTCGGATACTTCGGATACTTCGGTTCGTTGCAAGTGGCGGATTTCGGTGGCGATTTTTTCCAAAGTCGCCCCGATCAAGGCAATCACGGATAGGTAGTGCGCGTGCCGATCCCGCTGAAGAACCTGGGTGGAAACGGGTGCGTGCCCGATCCCCAACCGTTCGCAGATCCGGGCTTCGATTTCGGGATCGGTGAAAGCATAGTTCCCGACGGCACCGGAGATCTTCCCGCATTCAACCTCTTTCGCCGCGGCTTTGAAGCGGCGGTAGTTTCTTTCCATTTCCGCATACCATAGAACCCATTTGAGTCCGAACACGGTAACGTCCGCATGCATGCCGTGGGTACGTCCCATGCAAAAGGTGTTCTGATATAGGAAAGCATTCTTCTTTAGGACATCCATGAATTCCTGGATATCCCGTCGTAAAAGGCGGTTGGCTTGTTTCAAAAGCACGGCGTTGGCGGTGTCGACGACATCCGTCGAGGTCAACCCATAATGGATGAAGCGACTCTCATCCCCAAGGGATTCGGAAACCGCGCGGGTAAACGCAAGGATGTCATGCTTGGTCTGAGCTTCCAATTCGGCGATTCGTTCCAAGGAGAAAGCGGCTTTCTCTTGGATTTTTTTCAACTCTTCCCGCGGAACGATTCCACGTTCGCAGAGTGCTTCCGCGTTGAGAATTTCGATTTTGAGGAAAGTTTCGAATTTATTCCTGTCGGACCAAACCGACGCCATGTCCGGACGGACGTAACGGGAAATCATCGGCCACTCTCCATCAGTCGGCGGTAGCATTTCAAGGTGTTTTCCAGAAGGCAGGCGATCGTCATCGGTCCCACACCCCCGGGAACGGGCGTGATATGGGATGCAAGCGGAAAAACGGCATCGAAGTCGACGTCGCCCCGGATTTCATCGTTGATTTTTGAGATTCCGACGTCGATGACTACCGCGCCGTTCTTGACGTGTTCTTCGGTGATCATCCCCGGCTGCCCGACGGCAACGACGAGAATGTCGGCTTGCCGGGTGATGGAAGGAAGATCGGTGGTTTTGGAATGACAGATCGTCACCGTTCCGTTGTCCTTCAAGAAGAGCCAAGCCATCGGTTTTCCGACGATCGGACTGCGCCCGACGACGACGCAATGTTTTCCTTGGATGCCGATGGAATATTTTTCTAACAAACGCATGACCCCCAACGGGGTGCACGGAACCATGCCGGGTTTTCCTCCGGCGAGGGCGGCGACATTCTCGGGGGTGAATCCGTCCACGTCTTTTCGGACGTCGATCCGGGAAATGATCCGGTCGGCATTCAAGTTCCGCGGAATCGGCAGTTGTAATAAAATGCCATGGACGCCGGGATCGGCATTGAGTCGATCAATGATTTGCAACAACGCCTCTTCGGAGATCGTTTGCGATTCCCGAAGAACAGTACTGCGGATTCCCGCCTTTAAGCAGGCGTTCTCTTTCCCACGGACATAGGATTGACTGGCGGGGTCGTCCCCGATCAAAATGACCACCAAATGGGGCGTGGTTCCGAAACGAGCGATATCGGACTGGACCTGAAGTCGGATCTCCGCCCGGATGTCGGCCGCAAGGGCTTTTCCGTCCAATAAAACGGCCATTTTCATCGTCCCCCGTCATACAGGTAAGTATCGACGATATCGGCGTAATAGACGGTGTGATAAGCTTCTTTAGGATAAAAGCGTTTTTTGACAAAATCGGGGATCGCTTCCGATTGAAGTTCTTGTTTGAGAAGCACGCGGCATTCATAATGCAATCCGCATTCCCCGATGATCGGGACGTCGACGCGACGCCCGGGAACGGGAGTCAATTTGCAATAAGCAAATTTATCGCCGATATCCCGCATGGATCGGGTTCCGCAGGTTTTGATTTCCGCGGAAAGATCCTTTTCGGTGGGAACGCTGATGGTAAATTGCCCCGATTTTTCGATCAGCTCATGGGTTGCCCGGATGTGACGGACATAAACAACCATCAGCGGCCGGTTCCAAACCACTTGGATTCCGCCCCATCCGATGATCATGGTATTGCGTTTTCCGCCGGCGGCACTGGTCAAAAATACCCCGGGGGTCATTTTTTCCAACAAGATTTGCGAATGATCGAAAATCCCGCATTCTTTCACCATGGGACATCCCGCCTTTCATCGTTTATTATATCATAACCGAGGAATGAGTGAAAGAGAAACCGCGAACCCGGTGCGGTCGAAACTCCCCTTGGTTCATGCCTTGGTAAAGAGTTTTTTCGTGTTTTTCTATTCAAACGCGGAAAAATACTATACAATGAAGTATAGAAAAGGGATTTGTCTCACGGCCCGGCGTTTTTCACGTTGTTGATGTAATCAACCCGGGCCCATCATGGTCCGCTCAGGCGGACGGACAGAAATAGGTGATTGATCGATGAACGTCCTCATTACTCCCGGGAAATTGTCCGGCACCATCCTGATTCCCCCCTCCAAAAGTCAGATCCATCGCGCCGTCATCGCCGCTTCTCTCGCTAAGGGAAAGAGCGTTATTTCCAACGTCGCCTATAACGATGATGTTCTGGCAACCATCGGCGCAATGGAAAAAATCGGTGTCAAAATGATTCGCAACAACCAGCAACTGATCATTAACGGCGTCGGTAGAGTGGTTTTTTCCGACGACAACATCATCGACTGCAACGAATCGGGTTCAACGCTACGATTTATTTTGCCTTTGTTTTCCCTGAGTCGACAAAAAATCGTCTTTGTCGGTAAACCCGGGCTGATTCGCCGTCCGTTGGCGATTTATGAAGACATGTTCCGGCAGATGAATCTTTCTTTGGTTCCGAACGAACGCGGTTTTATCATGAACGGGGCTTTACCTCCCGGGGTTTACGAATTACCGGGAAACATCAGTTCGCAATTCATTTCCGGACTCATGTTTGCTTTACCTTTGTTGAAGGGTGATTCCGTTATTCGGCTCACCACGGTTTTGGAATCCGAAGAATATGTGACGATGACGGTGTCGATGCTCAAGCAATTCGGGGTGGAGATCGCGGTTAACGGTAATGAGTATCTAATCCGCGGAGGGCAAACCTACACCCCGGCGAATTTTACCGTCGAAGGGGACTTTTCGCAGATGACGGCGTTCGCCGCGGCGGGATTGATGTCCGGAGAAGTCCAATGTAAAAACATCCATTATGACGAGACCCAAGCCGATCGTCGGATTTTGGACTTTGGGCGCAGGATGGGCGGAGTCGTCGAAGAAACCGATCAGGGATATGTTTTCCGGAAATCGAATTTGATCGGGGCTACGTTCGACGTAAGCCAGTGCCCGGATCTCACTCCGGCGGTTGCATTGATGGGTGCGGTCGCGGAAGGCATCACGGTGATTGAAAACGCCGGAAGGTTGAAATATAAAGAATCCAATCGACTATTGTCGATTTCCGAAACACTGAAAGCTTTAGGAGCTGATGTCGAAGTGGGCGAAGACAACCTCGTCATCCGAGGAAAACCTTGGCTGGAAGGCGGTCCTGTCGATTCGTTCAACGATCATCGGATCGTCATGATGGCCGCCATCGCTTCTTCGCGTTGTCAACGTCCCGTCCTCGTCAAGAATGTGGAAGCCATCACCAAGTCCTACCCTGATTTTTTTGTTGATTTTGCCCGCATCGGAGGGAATTTCACGCTTATCGAGGGGTGATTTTGAATGCAACGCCTGGAAATCCGATCCACCCTGAGGAATTACGAGGTTTTAATCGAGAACGGCTTGTTGGACCATTTGGATTCCCACTTGGATCCCGCTGTTTTTTATGTCATTGTCGCCGACGACGGAATTCCTTCGATTTATGTGGATAAAGTCGCGACTGCGGTTCCCAATCATGTGTTGATCCGGTTCCCGGCGGGCGAATCGAACAAGAATCTGGCGCAATTTTCACGCATCGTCGACATCATGATTCGCCAAAACGTCAAACGGGATGCCTGTGTGATCGCTTTGGGTGGGGGCTTGACCGGGGATTTGGCGGGGTTCGTGGCCTCGGTTTATCTTCGTGGCATCCGTTTGATCCATATTCCGACGACTCTGATCGCCCAGATCGATTCTTGCATCGGGGGGAAGGTCGGCATCGACACTCTCGCCGGAAAAAACATGATCGGTTCGTTTTATCCGCCCGAAAAAGTGTTGATTGACCCCGAAACCCTCCGAACTTTGCCCGAACGCCATCGCATGAATGGGATGGCCGAAATGATCAAATACGGAATGATCGCGGATAAAGACCTCTTCTACCGTATCAAAAACGAAGACGTTTTTTCCTCCATGGATTATTTCATCCATCGTTCCCTTTCCATTAAGAAACGGTTCATCGAAGCGGATGAGCGCGATATCGGGATTCGTCAATCCCTCAATTTCGGACATACGATCGGGCATGCGTTGGAAGCTTATTTTCGATATGAGGATTTGTTGCACGGAGAAGCCGTCGCCATCGGAATGGCGACGATCGTTTCCGATCCCTCCGTTCGGGCGGAACTGATTGCTTGTCTTAACAAGTACCATCTGCCCACGGAAAATCCGGTTCCGATGGACAAATTGAAAGAATTCATCAACCGGGACAAAAAAAGCCGCAAGGACCTGTTGAAAATCGTCGAGGTTTCCGAAATCGGAACGTCGGTGATCGTCAAATCGCAATTCCGGTTCTGAGGGCGGAGGAAGCCATGAATACGTTCGGTACCCATATATCAATTTCCTTTTCCGGAACGTCGCACGGAGATTTTTTGTCCATTCGGATTCAAGGGCTGCCCCGCGGACGGAGACTTGATGAAAACCGAATCCGAGATTTTTTGCGGAAACGGCGTCCGAAAACAGAACTCGAAACGGGGCGGATGGAACCGGACGATTACTTGATTCTCTCGGGAATCACCTCCGGAATGACCGACGGTTCTCCTTTGGAGATCCGGGTTCCGAATCGGGATATTCGTCCTCAGGATTATGCGGCGCTCCAGTATGTCCCCCGTCCGGGTCATGCCGACTATCCCGCATTCGTTAAAAACCCTGAATATTTTGAAGAATCCGGCGGCGGTATCTATTCCGGTCGCCTGACCGTGTTGTTTTCGTTGGCGGGAGGAATCGCTTATCCGTTTTTGTGGGAAAAAGGCATCCGCGTGGTGTCCCATCTTCTCCGCATCGGCAATGTCGAAGATCTTCCGTTTGACCCGCTCGGTTTCGACGAACCGCTCCTGTCTCGTCTAGAACAAGCTGATTTCCCGGTGATCGACGAAACCAAAGAAGCGACAATGCGTGAGGCGGTCGCCCTCGCCAAAGGCGATTTGGACTCGGTCGGGGGAATCGTGGAAAGCATGATCCTCGGAATGCCTCCGGGCATCGGAGAACCGTGGTTCGATTCCGTGGAAAGCATACTTTCCCATCTGTTGTTTTCCATCCCCGGTGTCAAAGGCGTGGAATTCGGGGACGGTTTTGCTTTCGGATCCGCTCGAGGATCCGAGGTCAAAGACGAATATATTTTAGCCCAAGGGCAAATTCGCACCGCCGCTAATCATAACGGCGGAATTTTGGGCGGGTTGACCACGGGAATGCCGATTCTTCTGCGAACCGTCATCAAACCCACCTCATCCATCGGTCAGCCGCAACAATCAATTCATTTGAAGACCGGCGAAGCCGTTACCGTCCGTGTCGGCGGTCGTCATGACGCATGCATCGCGCTTCGGGCGGTTCATGTGATCACCGCCGCGTTGCTTTTCGGAATTTGGGATATGCTGTCGGGGAGCGAAAAATAATGAGGATCGACGGCCTTTTGGGAAAGAAATTGTCCCATAGTTTTTCGCCGGCGGTTCACCGCGCTTTGGGCAATCCGCGGTATCGGCTATTTGAAACCGACAACCTGGACGTGTTTTTGAAAAAGACCGCTTTTTCCGCTTTGAACGTGACGATTCCGTATAAAGAAGAAATATTGCGTTTTTTGGATCAAAAAGACGATTCGGTTTTGCGCGCGAATGCCGCGAACCTGATTGTTCGGACTGCTTCTGGCTTGATCGGATATAATACCGATTATGCGGGGATGTCCATGATGTTTCAACGCGACGGGGTGTCTCTCCAAGGCAAAAGCGTGTTCATTTTTGGAAACGGTGGCGCTGCCAAGACAGTGGCGGCTTTGGCAAAAAACAGCGGGTGCGCACATCTGTCGATTGCGGCACGACACCCGAAAGACGGTGAACTCCCGATGGATGGGCTTTCGGGTCCGTTGGGTCACGAAATCCTCATCAATGCGACACCGGTGGGTATGTTTCCCGAAAATTCGGGTATCCTTCCGATCGATCCGGCCATTTTCCCGCAAGCCGTTCGATATTACGATTTGATCTATAACCCCTTGAATACCCGATCCATGCAAGCCTTCCGATCCCGCGGGGTTATGGTGCAAAACGGCTTGTTTCTGTTGGTCGCGCAGGCGGCTCTGAGCCAGGAAATCGTCACGGGAATCAAAGGCAGCGAGGAAACGCTCTTCCGCGTCTACCAAAAAACGGCTTTTCGCGCGGCCAACGTCGTCCTGATTGGTTTGCCTTTGTCGGGTAAAAGTTCCTTGGCACCCGCATTGGCGTCCCGATTCGAAAAAATCCCGGTCGACACCGACTCGATGATTGAATCCGAACTGCGAATGCCGATCACCGAAATTTTCCGAATTCACGGGGAACCGTGGTTCCGAGAATCGGAAGCAGAGGTCGTCGACCGATTGTATCGCTCCGGAAATCAAGTGATCGCCACCGGCGGCGGGATGATCGAAAATGATCGCATTATGGAAAAACTGCACCAAAACGGGTTTGTCGTTTTTTTAGACAAAAATCCTGTGGAAATCGCCAAATTAAGGGCAGAAAACCGCCCGTTGATTCCTTCTCCGGAAGCGGTTTTGAATCTGGCGGAACGCCGCCGTTCTTTATATCTTCGTCACGCCGACTGGATCATCGATCCCGATCGGCCCGAGGAAGAGGTCATCACCGAAATCGAGGCGAAATTGTATGAACATTTTAGTCATTAACGGTCCCAATCTCAATTTGTTGGGGCGGCGGGAACCGGAAATCTACGGGCGCGGAAGTTACGAAGACCTCTGTGCTTTTTTGCAGGATTATGCCAAAGAACGCCATTGCGGATTGGAGATTCTTCAAACCAATCATGAAGGCACCATCATCGACTGGTTGCAGGATCGGTCGGAATCGGTCGATGCTTTCATTCTCAATCCCGGTGCCTTCACCCATTATTCATATGCCATCCGCGATGCCATCAAAGCCGTTCCCCGTCCGGTGGTCGAAGTCCATTTGTCCGACCTTTCCCAAAGAGAGCCTTTTCGGCGGGTTTCGGTGCTGAAGGATGTTTGCGCCCATCAAATCATGGGAAAGGGATTCCAGAGCTATTCCGAAGCCATTGATTGGCTGATGAAAGGACAATGAATCATGATCGTCAAATTCCGTGATGGAACCAAAAAACAGGATATTGAATTTTTAAAGCAACACCTCCTGGCTTTAGGATTTGAAATCCACGAAAACATCGGCGATGAATACACCCTTTTCAGCGTTCTCGGCGACACGAGCCAATTTGACCCGGATAGCCTCTACGCCTTCAAATATGTGGACGCCGTTGTCCGCATCCGGGAACCCTTCAAGAAAGTGAGCCGGAAATCCCATCCGACGGACACGGTTGTCGATGTCGGTGGTGTTGCGGTCGGGGGAAACAAAACGGTGATCATCGCCGGGCCTTGCGCGGTGGAATCGGAGGAACAAATCGACATCATCGCCCGCAAAGTGAAAGAATCCGGGGCGATGATCTTCCGGGCGGGGGCTTATAAACCCCGGACTTCCCCTTATTCTTTTCAAGGGTTGGAAAAAGACGGTTTGCGGCTTCTGAAGGCGATGAAAGCCCGATACCATCTTCCTGTCGCTTCCGAAATCATGTCTGCGGAAGACCTTCCCGCTTTTTTGGAAGTCGTTGATCTCATCCAAGTCGGAACGCGGAACATGCAAAACTTCGCTCTTCTCAAAGAATTATCGAAAGTCGACCGCCCGATCCTGTTGAAACGCGGGCTGGCCAACACGATTGAAGAATGGTTGATGTCCGCAGAGTACTTGCTGGCCGGAGGGAACGACAAAGTGATTCTTTGCGAGCGGGGGATCCGGACTTTTGAAACCGCGACTCGAGCCACGTTGGATATCAGCGCGGTCCCGGTCTTGAAGTCTTTGACCCACCTTCCTGTTTTAATCGACCCCTCGCATGCATCCGGCCGTTGGGAGTATATCGAGTCCCTCTCCAAAGCGGGAATCGCTGCCGGGGCGGATGGTCTGCTCATCGAAGTCCACCATGATCCGGAAAACGCCCTGTCGGACGGACAACAGTCCTTAAAGCCGGAGCGATTCGCGGAATTGGTGCGTAAATGCCGCTTGATTGCCGAGGCTATCGACAGAACAATATAAAAACTGTTTGTTT
>ERZ795054.1445-NODE-1445-length-22487-cov-6.683443_pt1 | contig 22487 bp, 16 predicted proteins | sample MGYA00375138_ERZ795054 | MGnify/ENA primary metagenome ERZ795054 (study PRJEB30183, sample SAMN05720215) | anaerobic digester metagenome | isolation source: active sludge of municipal wastewater-treating anaerobic digesters | place: USA | collected 2014-12-23 ... | reverse complement strand
AATAATGGAAAATCAACTTCGAAAGAAAGAACCATTTAAAAATATTGAGAATACTTTTGAAGAACGTCAAGAAGATACTCTCAAAATGTCGGAAGACAGAGGGGAAATTGGTATACAGAATGCCAACTATAAAGCACAAAATGGCATGACCCAAGAGGATGCCTCTTTTGTTGAAAAGAATCCTGCTTCAATTGACGATAAATATGATGCACCAGACCAAAACGCCAGTGGATATATGGATTCAGTCAGAGGCAACGCTAATCCGCGCTTTTTTAGTCAAATGGTAGATAAGGCATACAATAAAGACCCAGAACTAGAGTATGCAATGGCACTGCAAGAGGCTGACGAATTTCACAGAACAGAAATGAGACAAAAGCCCATTGCTTTGGTTGATGATATGCCAGTGCAAATGGAGGTTAACGAGGGATATATTAGCAATATTGCTAGAAACGGCACTAGTGGATTTCTATATGGAGTTGCTGAATTGGCAGGTAATGTTCAATATCTTATAGGCAAGATGACTGGCGATGACAGAACTATAGAGCAACATACTAATGATAATATAGATATGCTAGGACAAGTTGCCGCATTGGCAACAAAGAAGAGTAAAAAAGAAATAGAGAGTTTTACCAAGCCACGTGAGGGGGAAGAGGATAATATAGCAAGAGAAGTAGGCAGAATGACGCCAGCAATGTCTCTCGTTGTATTAAGTGGTTTACCCGCTAAGGGTGGCAGTGCTGCTATGGCGGCATTAGAGTCATCACCTACAATAGGACGGGCAGTATCAGCTATAGTCTCAGGTGGCATATTTGGCGCAATGCAAGGATTTATTGAGGGTGAAAGCCGTGATGATATCAGAAAAAAACTGCGTAGCGAAGGGGTAAGTGATGCTGAAATTGCGCATATAGTTGATAATACATCAGAAGCGGAGTTAAAAATAAACAAAGCTGTAAAAGATGGCATTATAATGGGTAGTTTTGAAGGTTTATTATCTGGCGCAGGCATTGCATATAAAGCATTAACTAAAAGCGGCGTAACAGAAAAGGTTTTATCAAAAGTAATGCCTGCAGGTGATATGGTAGACAAGCAAGGGTTCAATATGGCAAACAGAGCGGCACAAGCACTACGAGAAACAAATATGACAGTTAATGGTATTGGAGAAATTGGAGCTAATACCGTGTCTAAACTAGACAAGCCAATAACAGAAAAGACTTTAACGGCGCTACAAGAGGATTTGAAGGCTACATTGTCAAATGCAACTGTTGCTACACCAGAACAAGAGCTAGCAATGGGATTAGAGAAATATAATGCATATATTCCTTCCCAATCTAAGAATATTGATGCAATTCAGGCGCATAATGCTAGATTTCGCAATAAAAACAAGGCAATATCAAATATTGTTGAACCTACAGAGCCAATATTAACCAAATCAGAAGACGCATATCATGGATTCCAAGATTTGCAAGGTAAACTATATGGCAATTTAACTCAAGCATTAGATACATTAACACAGTCATTTGAGCATATTGAAGCTAATCATGCTATCAAAATATTAGATAATATTCCATTATCTACACAAAAAACACTAGATTTTGCAAGCAAGCAAGGTAAAGGCTTAAAAAATGTTGATTTTGCCAACTCTATCAGAGAAACACACGATGCATTTCGCAATACATATGAGAAATATGCAAAGAATAATACTCCTGTAGGTGCAATAGTAGAGCTACATAAGGAATATATGCGTGGAGCGCAAGCTATTATGGAAGGCGCATCGGGTGCATATAAGAGTTTTGGTGGCGTTAGAGGCGCAATATTAGATGGTTTATCGCAAATATCTGATAAAGGCATTGAACAATCTATTAAAAAAACATTAAACTCTGTAGACAAACATGTAATTATGAACAGTGGGAAGTTTAATGCAGAATCTAAAGCTTATAAAAATATATCTGATAGCGCTATAAAATATAAAGCTCGTGTTGATACAACATTGCGAACATTAGGAGAAGAGAAGCAAAAGAAAATCGCTCAAGCAATGCTTGAGATTCAACGTAAATATAAATTGAAATAATTATGGGTATATTTTCTAAAATCGCCACAGGCGCTAAAGCATTATTGAAGGGGGAAGGCGAACAGGTCGCTAAAGCAGCTGTTAAAACAGAAGCTAAAGGAGTTGCAGAGCAAGAAATATCAAAGGTTGCCGAAGCAGAAGCAAAACCAACACTTGAAAATGTTGCAGAGCAAGAATCAGTAGAAGCAACAGAGCCCGTAAAAGAACCTCGTAAAAGAAGGACTAATGAAGAGATAGCGGCAGATGCTGAAGCGTATACAGAGCGGGAAACTATAGCAAATCAAGAGATGCGTGAAGCGAGAGAGAAGATAGAAGCAGAGTATGCTGGGAAAGCACAAGAGGAAAAAGCAAAGATTCTTATGGAGTCGTCACAAGATATCGCAAAGGAGCAAGCAAGTATTGCGCAATTAAGCATGAAAGACACTTTAACACAGAATGATAGGGCGTTACTTTCTAAGAACTCACATGAAATCGTAAATAAAATTACAGATAATCCAAAGTTGCAAAAAAAGATGCTGCTTGGTGAGGGTTTGGGAATGGAAGATTTACAAGAGGCATTTATGGCCGCTGGTAAAACAGAGGCTGAATCAAAACTGTTAACAAATACTTTAAAAGAGGTGGAAAGTCAATTAAAAAACTCTGATAACTTTATGTCTAAAGCTACAGGGTGGTGGTTTTCTAATGTTGTTGATTCTGGACGTGTGGTTATGAACAACTTAGGTGAGAGCGTTGTATTTAATGTTGCCAGATTGTCTGGTGATATAGTGGGTGGGGTCGCAAAGGCAGCATATGCTACAGTAGAGGCAACAGCAAAAATGTCTATAAGAAAGAATAACGGAATAGGTTATAACTTGGCAATGCATGAACTAAATAATATTACTCATAGCCTGAAAGCCTTTGGAGGTTCGCTAAGAACTGCTATGAAAAATACTGCTAAACTCATGAGAGGAGAAAAAGCTGACTTCCTTGCTGCTTTAACAGAAACACATAAGGGTACACGTCCTGTTACTGACTTTGCATCAACTGGCGGCGGTATAGCTGCATCATTATATAATGGCGCAATAGGTGCATTATATAGTCCATTAAAAGCAATGCGTATTGTAGACTTACTAATGAAAGAATGGAGTATGGTATATAATGCGCAAAGGCAGTTACATGGAGAAATATCTCGTATAGGTATGGAGCAAATGGCAAAAGTAATGGCATCTGGAGACTTAAAAGCATTATCTGAAATACGAAGCAAATATGTTGATAGTGAATACACAAAAGATTTAATGAAACAATTAATAACAAATAATCCTGAAACTGTAAGTGCTGCAATGAACGCATTAGAGAATGATGGATTGCTTGCTGTCGCAAAAGGATTAGGCGAACCAAAAATATTGAATGCATTTTTAAAAGGAGTTAACGAAGAAGGTTTACGTGCTGTTGGCCTATTCGTCCCTGAGTCAGCTAAAGGTATCGTCAATAGTTTAAATCAAATGCCAGCGCTAAAAATGATTATGCCATTTATGACGCCAACAATTTCTACTATAAGCACAGCATGGAGAGTAGTCGCTGACTTAACACCACTTGGCTTGGCTGGCAAAGTCTTAGGTGCAGGCGGAGAGGCTGTAATGAAGCGTCAATTGCCATTAGCGCCAATGGTTAAAGCAATGACAACGATAATGAGAGGCGGAGCAGAGGGCGCTGCCGCTATGGCTAATGTTGTTAAAGCATCTGCACTTATGTATAGTGTGTGGAGTATGGTAAATAATGAGAGAGTTATGGGTGCGTTCCCATCTGATATTCATCATGCTAAGGCTTTGCGTGATGCAGGGTTTAGAGAGTATAGTATAAGAGTTGGTGATAAATGGATTCCTTACCACAGAACAATGGGAGCATTTGCCCCTATAATAGACTTTATGACTCACTTGACTCGCGCAGTGCAAAAGAGAACTAATGATATTACACCTGATGAAATGGAAAACGTCCATGGCTTTATAGGCGGAATTACCGCATACTTAGGGCAGGAAATAGGTTCAGGCAATATTGCTGTCGATACAGGAGAAAGCTTATATAAAGCTGCTGCTGCGTCCGCCGCAGATGGTGCATTTTCAAAATTAGGGGAAGTATTGAATGGTTTTGCGGATGGCAATCCAATGAATGCTGCTGCATTTGGAGTAAATCTAGTCAGTGGTGCATTGCCATCAACGATTATGGATATTAATAAGTGGGCTTTCGGGGATGAATATAAGCCAATAGATTTTAGTAAAGCCGCTAGATATGAAAAGCTATTTGAAAATGGTGAGGAAGATGGAACAGAGAAAGGAATTAAACGTGCTATACTCAATAGAGTTGGAGTCAGCGAGAAAGTGACATATGAAGATTCTAACGGAGATGACGTAGAAACTGGATACTATATCCGTAATCAATTAGGTGAGCCTGTCAAACAAGATTTCAGTTTGACGGATTTATTAGTGCCTCCAACATGGAAAGACGCATTGGAAGCTGGACTGGAAGATGACAATGGTAATCCAAAAGACGCAGTTATAGCAGAATTAGCGTTACAAAGAGTTAATATGCCTTTTAGAAATAACATTGGTAATATTAACTTAAACTTAGCTGGTATGCAGGCAGCACAAAATGAATATGCTCAGATAACAGATAGTCAAGGCTTAACAGTTCGTGAAAAGCTAGAAGAGTTTATTGATTCGCCATTATATGAGAGCTTACCGGGCTTTAGTGAAGACCCAGGTGAGGATTATGGCACTTTGAATAACCATATGAATAAACAAGCTGCACTATTGGATATTATGAAAGATTATTATAAAACTGCAGTATTTAGAGTTGCAAAAAATAATCCAGAGTTTCTAATAGATAAGGAGGCATTATTACAAGATAAAGCAGATAGCGATAATTATTCACAAATATTTAAACAGCATCACAATGACACAGAGTAATTTTTTTAATTCAATCACTAAAGTTGCGGTAACATATGCAGGAGCGCCAATTGATGTTTCTACATTATATCCGCCATATACTTTGAATCAACCTGACGGAACTTCATTTACTGATGCAGATTTAAATATATATGATAATCAAGTCTTACAAACTGGACAAACGCAGTTAGTCACAATAAATAATGGAGGTGCTACTATTACACCGTCTGCCACTTTATTGCCTAATATACAAACTGGAGATTCTATTCTAATTACACGTTATGCACCAATGACGCAACCAGTTCAATTAGAGAGTGGTTTTACTGTTGCAGAAGTTAATGAGAACTTTAATAACTTATATGGCTTATTGAGTAATAGTTTGGGAGAAATAGCGTCTCGTTGTTTACAGATAGGTATTGCGGATAACGGAATTACTATAGAGACAACACAATTACCCGCTGCACCTGGCACACTACCCATTAATCGTTCAATGAATATTTTGGGTTGGGACGCAACTGGCAATATAGATTATTTTTCAACATGGGCATCTCAGTATATTACATATACACCTTCTGGGCAATATTATCTAAATAGTATAGCGCACCCTACCTTTCCTCAGAATATTACATTACAAAATCAAGTCAATGCAGCATTTGACCAAGCAATATTTAAAATATATACTAGCGGAACGAATATTAATGCTAATGTAGAATTAATCAACCAAACTATAAGCAATACATTCCCAACAGCTGTTAATTTCCCATACCCCGGCACTATTCAAGATAACTTAATCACAATTAATAATCTTGCGACAGGAGGCGGATTACCATCAGCATCATACGTTGCATATGCTCCAACATCAAATAATGCTGCAACAAATGTGCAAGACGCTATTACAAATAATGCTAATGTTGCTGCGAATAATGCAAGCACTAAGGCAGATAAAATTAATGGGGCTATTCAAATTTCAGACCCTAATGCGTATCCTATATATTTAATTACAGCTGGACAAGTCCAATCTAGCATTACATCTGCTATCGCTGCAAAGGATATGGCTCAAGATAATCAGATAAATGGCAACACTTCATCGATAAATAATATAAATACAATACTTGCCTCATTTGTGCAATTTGGTGCAACATTGGCAACTTTACCAAGTGCTAACTTACCAGCTACATTTGGCGCATTTCCATTAGTTATTGTAAAGGGCAACCCAATTAATATTGATGGAAGTGGCAATCTAATAGTGCCAACTAATGCTATTAATGGGTCATTAGCAACGTTTGTAATTAATGGAGAGCTTTCCAACGCCAACCCAACAACATCGTTACGGTTCGTTAATATTGGTCCAGCCTCAGCGCCGATTACCCCTGAAGTTATTGGAGGTGTATTTAATTCGCAAAGCCAAACAAGTTTTGCTAGATCGGGCTTATTAGAAGTAGCTGCTGTGCGTGACTCTGCGAATTTAGTTGTTCAAGCTGGCGATAGGATACAATTCCAAGCTCAAGAGACAGGTGCTGGTACTCAAACTATTATATCTTTTTTAGTAAGTTTTGAAATAAGGGGTGCTGCGGGAGGAACTATAATAAACACGAATACATTATTATCCAGTGGAGTAAATGGTTATACAGATGGGACTACAACGACCGTTATATTAGATGACCTACTTACAGCAACACAGTTCGCTACAGCCACAACATCTGGAACAGTATCTACTGCATCTCAAACATTCGCAGGGACTAAGACTTTCAACGGAGGGATAGTTATCCCGCCGGGTCAAACTTTAAACTTGGAAACAGTAGCTCCTAATTCACTGTTAATTGCCGGACCAGACCCTGATAATGCAATTAGCGGTCTCTCGCCGGGTCCATCAGGATACGTACCCACTTCAAATGGCTCTACCCTAACCATGCAACCTCCAGCTGGCGCATCCTTCTCTAGTGGTTCTGTGTCTTGGTCTCTAAACGGAGGAAGTGTTAACTTCTCTTCATTGGGTAAGACTGGTAACGAAGTGAATATAGGATTCTCAGTAAACCATGCTGGCGGGTTAGGCTCAGGCACGCAATTTGGCATTTTGCCTAGCTCTCATAAGATAAACGGATTCTACTCTACATCAGGAGAGGGAGGTGGCGGAGTTGCTCCAAACTTTAAATACTTTGCTTCAGGCAGTGCTGCACAAAATGCTAGCCAATATTCAATGTTTTGGATATACAACTTGATTAATATTCAATCTCAGTCTGGCATGAGTTCAAATGGAAATGGTCAAATCCGTAGTACAAACTCATGGATTCACTCATAATATTACATAATTTAACTTTAATACAAATGTTAGACAAAATTACACAAAAACACATCGATAACTTAATCTCGGATGTTGCTAAATCTCAGCATGAGGGCACTCAAGCGTTTGTAAAAGAATATCGCAAGCGTGAGTTTACTAAGCCTAGTGATTCACACGATGCAATAATAGATTACATATGTCAGAACTTCAAAGATAAGAATCATTTCACAAGCTCTAATTTTAAGTTTTTAGGAACGTTCGTTCAGGAATATAAGAATTATTCACATTTCTTGCATAATAACTTTTTAGAAGATGACCATAAGTTTGATTCTTCGTATGTAAGCAACCGTGCACTTATCGCAAATGCAACTGTCCCTACTTTGATGGATGAGTTACGTAGCAAAAGTAAAATTAAAGTATCTAAACTATATGAGTTAGTTGGGGAAGATGCGTTTAATCGTATTGTCGGATGCCAACTACTTCCTAAGATAAAAGATGGCAAAGGCTATGTTATAACACCGGAAGATATCGAAGATGGATATATTGCTAAAGATGGAGACATAGAGCCAGATAGTGAGTTTGATGAATACGAATATCAAGGACAGTATGGCTGTAGGTTGTTTTTCCAACATAATAAAGCATATAACGCAGTGCATTGCATTGTCATGAATCACTTAGAAAAAACACGTGGGCACTTTGACCCTATCAAGCGTGTATTTGATGCATATAAACATTAGACCAACATATAGTTATTTTATATTTGTCAACTCGTTAATTGCCACATTTTCACTTGCAAAATAGAAAGTCTTATATATTTTAAGTGTGTATTATTTTAATTCATTAATTTTTAACTATATGACATATACACACGACAATCTTTTATTTGATAAAATGATTGAAACTCCTACTTTAGCTGTTGACCTAATTGACTTCTTAGATACAAGAAAAGATTTTAAGCCAACTGCAGAAAACTTAATGCATTTTTTGCACTCCGGCATATTAGCTAGGGGTAATATGTCAGACGGACAAGGTAGCCTATCTGAAAAGCAAATATCAGATTTTGTCAAAGCTGCAAATGCTATATATAACAGGGTTGACATTGACTCTTCTGACTTTACATCAACAATTCCGTACGCTGGCTACAGGTTTGCTGAAGATAAGAAAACCATTGTGCCTGCAATGTCTAAAATTTCAATGCTATTGATTGCTATTAGTGCTGTATCTTTTGGAAGCGGACTTAGTGTAATTATATCAAAAATTATCAAGAAACATATGGAGATAGCAGAAACACTGAATATTGACATCGGTATGATACATTCTGCATATAAAAACTTCCTTGATACTATAGCACAAACTAATGACGAAATTGACTATGTATTACATACAGAAATTAAGGATTTCATACTTGCTATGTATAAACATGGTGTTGCGAAAACAATTTATGTTGCCGAACCTGTGGACAAGAAGAAGTCCGTAGAGCAAGCAAAAGCTAAAAAATAATTCGCTTTATTTGGGTGTAGCTTTTGGTTTATCTTTTCCGAAGGCTGCGCCCGTTACTGTATCTGCAACGTTTCCTGCTTTGTCTGATGCCATACCAATTACATCTTTCGCCTTACCTGTAACAGCATTATAATAATATGCAGCGGTCGCTTTAAAGTTTGAGATTTTTGTTTCTTTAAGCCCGTGTTTCTTTTTTGCCTCTGCAATAGATTTTCTGATTTCTTCTGCACCACGCATATTAATATATGCTATAGTTGGAGCATCTCCTTTATATTCCTGTTTTAAGCTCTCAACATCATCTACCAATTCCTTTGGAGTGCGATATATTTTTTGATTATTGTTTTTCTGCGTCTTAAAGTGCGTTTCTATTGTGGCAATTTTATCTGCTTCACGTGGCAATATTTGCTTTTGATATTCATCATTTTGTATTGCTGGAGCTTGACCTCCGTTCTGTATCATATATTCATTAACAAAAGCTTTGGTATATGCATCTTTGGCATCTGTCATTTGGTTAAATGAGCCTGTCTTCTTAATATCAATACCAAAGACACCTTGTGCGGTAGCCTGCCTTACTTCTTTTCTAGCAATATTACTTGCTTTCTCCATAGCTGGATATTGATGTTTAAGCCATTCAGTCTGTGCTGGAGTTATTATTTTGCCAGAATCTGTTTGCGCCATTAATGTTTGGTAGTCATGTATATCATTCACAGAATTCTCAACGCCCAACATATCTACAAAGCCCGGCAATAATCCTGTTGTTTTAGTTGCGCCACTTGCCTCAAATAATGCTCTTTTGCCAGCTGGGTTTTGTGTTACAGCTTCGTTTAGATATTGTTGTTTTTGTCTAATATCACTAAATGAATTGAGTTTATCAATCTGTGCGTCCATAATATTTGCGTGCAATACTGCCTGCTCTTTTTCTTTCGCATTTTCAATAATCCTCTTATTGTTATATATATTATTAATAGAGTGATGTAGTTTTGCATATAAGTCGTCGTCAAACTCTGGATTGGTTGATTTTTGTTTAGATAGTGGGGCTAAGAAGTTTGATATCAATTCACCGCTAGTCTTATCATTAACTTTGTGCTTAATCATGTAATTTGCTGCGTATCTATGTATTAATTCATCTCTGACCGCATTATGAAAATGGTTAATATCTCCATCATATGCCAAATTCACTATATGTTTCATACTGTCATCTTCTAGCAATTTGTTTGTAAGGTCTTGTGAATGCTTTAAGAAATCCTTTCTCATTGTAGGACTACTTTGCATATTCTTGCCATTACCAGAAATCAAGTCATCTTGAGGTGGGTTTTCCATCATGCTGTCACTTACCATACCCTGTAATGTCTGCTTCGCTGTTTGAGCAATGTGATAATTATTTATCTTAGATTCTTTGTTAAACACGCTAGCACGAGCGTTGTTAATATCATTTAAAAATTGCGACTCAAAACCTGCAGGTAACGACTTTTGATAATCGTTCAAAAATGGTTCAACCATATCATTAAATTGTCCAACATTATCTGCATTTTTTGCATGTTTATTTAAAGCGTCTTGTATGGTTTGGTAATTCTTTTGCGACTCTACTTGTTTTGTAACTCCTTCATAACGTGCATAAAGCTGTTTATACGCACCTTCTTGAATTTGTAGCCTTTGCGACCACTGTTCTTGCGCTGCCGATGTGTCATTAGCAAATACACTAATTCCTCTAAGTTGAGCATGTTCTTTCTCTTGTGTCATATTATCAAAAAAAAATTATATCATTACCTTACGAACTGGTGTAGGAATTTTCGATGATACAGCCTTTCCAGTTCCACCCATAAAGTCAGACGTCACACTGTGAAGCGCATTTGATTTCATCCCAACACTAGCCATATTATCAATTCCAGCGCCAACATTACCAATTTGTTTTGCTTGAAATGCATTCTTCGTGATATTGCTTTCGGCTGATATTGCTTGATTATTTTGCGATATTCTTTGTTGCTGTGTTGCGCCAAACTTACTTTGCACGCTAGCTTCCATATTTGCACTACTGACGCCAGTTGCGCCACTTGCCGCACCCATTGCATTCATTTGCCCTGTTACTCTGTTTGTTTCTCTTTGAATATCCATTTGGCTATTGACATTGGAATTATATTCTCTAGCATAGTTAGATTGCGCAGCCGCAGCATGTATAGCTGTATTCTGCATACTAGAGACTGTTCTTAATGAACTATTACCTATATTGCCAATATCTGTTACTGCACCCAATGCTGTTGTTGCGTTCGCTGGCGTCATTGCTTTTGATATTGAGCCAGATATATTTTGAAACGTCTCTGACTCTAGTGGATTTTGAAGCCCACCGAATGCTGACTGTATGGCGTTGAGTATTTCTTGCATAATCTAATTACGATGAAGTTTTATATATTTTCATATCTATAAAGTTGATAGATAAAAAGCAAGTTGTGTTAATAGATTTAACCACCAGAATTGGTGCACGCATTTGCTGCTCCCCACCAATAGATGTATTATCGATAAATAATTGTGGTGCAATACGTGGTTGGTCATACATAACATTGACACTCTGCAATGAGGCTGGGTAAGGCAACGTTGTTTGTAAATCACCAGACTGATACTGAGTGCCTACATTACTATTTGATTTATCATCGCCATTATCGCCAGTTTTGGCAAAGAAAGTCAATGTCTTACTCGGCGCATAATCAAATACTGATATTAATAATGGGTCAGCGCCTACATACGAACAGCATATATCTATGCCATGATATGTTTTGTCAGTAAGCATCTCGGATGATGTTCTCATAAATGCTGGCGTTAGTTCTATACGTATATTTATTGGCATACCACTTCCCTGTGGCAACGTGAATTGCGGAACAATTGGTGCGGTTGTTTGTGAGATAGCTTGTAATCCTGTAGTGTCTGTTGATAGAGTATAATATGTGGACTGTATATTGGTAGGCGCATTATTACCGTTTGGCTGTTGTGAGATACCAAATATACCCCAATCAAGAGTATTTTTTAAGTCACCAAATTGTGGACGGCTATTATTTTTATACAGCTTTATTTGGTCTAGCGCACGATTTAAGTTTAATACATATCCATTGTGTATTATTATATGCTTACCCATTACGCAACCTGATACAGGCTGATTTATAGATTCTAATATTGGCGTACCAACTGCGCATGTTTGTGGCGGTATTAATAATTGCGGTATAAATGGAGTGCATGGATTGCCAATCAATGACATATCTCCTCCACCATAATAATAAGGATCTAGCAAATTACTGAGTTCGATAAATTCAGTAATTTGCCAATAAGAATTGTCACTAACCATATTAGTCCAACCATAGTTTTCTGTAGTGCTGACGTTTGTATTTGGGTCTTCTGCTGCATTCCACCAATCTTGTAGTGTCAGTGTTGTATTTGATGCGTATGGATTTTGAAAGCCACTAGAAGAATTTATGGTCGGGTCTCCATGAGACCATCCTTCAATTGGTAACAGGTAACCGCCGCCTGTTGCTTGGTAATATACACCAATACTATTTGTAGCAAGTTGATTTACTGTCTGATTGCTATCAGTGTAATCATTATAATAATCATAATTAGTAATTTGTGGATTTGGCAGTATAATAGATGACTCACTTGCAATCATACTTGCGACCATAGAGTATTGTTCTTCTCCGCTGTCTGTTATTGGGGCGTATAGCGTTGTAAATCCATACATTCCACTATTCGTCTTTGTTCCAAGATGTATTGTATTTTCGCAGAATACAACAACGCCTGCAAATTCCTTAGTATTTATTGACGACATATATATAGGTTGTGTAGAGTTAGCTTGAAACCTTTGGCCTACATTAATATGTTGGTTAATTGATTGCGCATATGATTGTTGAGTTTGCGCATTATATACAAAATTGCGTATATATCCGCCACTATCAATAAATAAGCAATCATTGCCTACTATAACTGGTGAAGGGTCAGGTGCATACATATTAGACAAAGGGGTAACTGTTACATTTGTCGGCGTTATTGCAGAGTTGAAATCCTGCCCTATAATTAGTTGTTTATTTTCAAAAAATATATATAGGTATTTATCTGATAGCAAATCCAATCCACGACCATATTCTGGGCTTAACTGTAAAACGATAGGGTCGCTATCTGAGCCACTACTGCCTAAATATGTAAAGTCTTCAAAATCTCCAATTGCACTCGCTATTAATGTTCCGTCAGCAAATAATAGCCATAATCTTTGCTGAAATATCGCACCAGATACAGGAGGGTAGTATAAAGGATATGGCACAAATCCTTGCAAAACAATAACATCATTAGCATTATAAATGATATATGTCGGTGTTGCATTAAACTCAGTGCCTGGGACAATCAGTGGAAACGGCGTTGTTGCTTGCAAATATATATAGTTAGAGTCTTTATTCACAACCGTTCCTGACCCGCCGTTATCCGTTTGTATTCTATCTCCAATATTTACCTTTGCTACGCTTCCGATGCTAGCAACAGGAATAGCATAATAGCCTGGCAATATCTCATTATTAAATGTAAATGTTCCAGATGCACCCAAAGGCACTGTAGTTAATGCGTTTTGCACACCATTGGGGGGAAGGTATACTGGCAATATATCTAGTTCTGTTGACGTATATGAGACAACACCATTATTCAATTGCCATTGATACGCATAATATTCTATATCATAAGGGCCAAAAGGCTGCATAAATAATATAGTAGATGCATTGAGTTGAGCTACAAATACTAAGGCACTCGTATTATCAATACTGAGCTGATTGGCTATAATATTATTAGTATATAATCCACTTGTTCCCAATATTGGGTTAGTTTGAACGGCAACTACTGGGGCTTGATATGTATTGAAATTCAATAGATTTGACGGAACATTTGGCACGTTTAGTTCTGCAATAGTAACAAAAACATCTAATACAGGATATGGCTTAACACCCTGTTCTTCCGTTAACCTAATAGTTGCCAATGCTCGCATATTAATAGATGAGCCATATTGTGACTGTATTATATCTGGAAGTTTTGTAGCTGCGCCTGAAAATCCTGGGGTATACTGCACTCCATTGTAGATTGCTTGTGCTCCTAATTTTGTTGTAACAAAATCATCATATGTTAATGTGTCATCTGCAGTTCCAACAGATAAACCATATGGCTGCAATGCTGGGCGTTTAACTAGAGCACCAGCTGGTGATTGCATCATATTCATTGCACGGCGCACTATTGGCAATCTTTGGTCTGCCTGATAATTGATACTATACGTATCATCCATTTCTCCAGCCACAAAGCCTGTTGTCACCTGTAAAACTGGCAGTGATACTGCTTCATTATTTGCCACTAGCATTTTAATATTAAATAGTCATATAGTCACCATGTATGACTGTATTAATATAGTAATTTTTAATTAGCAAGATGGCAGCACCTGGTAGAAAAGTTTCATTGGCTAAAAAACAATCAAGCCTTCCAATAATTGATGTTGATAAGGTTCTTGCGAACCAGTTTATTTTTCGTGGCGAGAAACTAAATGCGTTCTTTCAAGATGACTCTAAAAGACGTGGTATTGCTGGTCCAATTGGAAGCGGTAAGAGTTTTGTATGCTGTGCGTATATATTAAAGCAAATTATTAATATGCCTGCTGCCGCAGATGGCGTTCGTCGCAGTCGGTTTGCGTGTGTGCGTCAAGAAGCAACTGAGGCGGACGGAACGACAAAGAGAACATTTTGGACTGCGTGTGTAAAACCGTTAACAGATAAATATCCAACAGCTGTAACAGATATCAAGCGCCCCACTTCCATGTATCATTTCCACTTTATGTTGCCAGATAAGACTATTATTGATGCTGAAGTTTTTTTCTCTGGGTTTGAGTCATCAGCGTTCCATAAATTATACAGTTTAGAATTAACAGGCGGGTGGATTAATGAGGCTAGGTTTGTGAACGCAGGGTTGTTGCCAACGCTCTATGGTAGAACTGGAAGATATCCTCAAATTGCTTCTTTTGCAGAAGAAAAAAAATCGCCGTTTCAATGGAAGATTTTAGGCAGATGCAACCTGCAAGATGTATTAGATACTGGGTCTTTAGTGTATGATGGTAAGACATATTATCTATATGAGACTGTTGTAAATGCAACATATAGGGAGCATTATATTTTAGTAAGCTCCAAAGAAAATACAAAGGATTTTTCAACATTTGCGTCTATCAATTTTAGTGAGCAAGTATTTCTGAGTAACGATGGGGAATTAAAAATTGTAGATACTGAATATCAAGCTGAGGAACTTGCTAAAGGGCAATTTGTAGAAACAATAGAGGGGGCATATATAACGCCGTATTGGCACGGAATGCTAATGGACACAAATATGATGTCTGAAACAAATTGGTTTTATCATTGGGCGGAGAAAGTATGCCCTGATTCTGTAGATGATAGATATTACAGACAGCCAAGCGGTATGAGTCCGGATGCAGAAAATATCCAAAATCTTACTGGTGGGCAGCAATATTATATTGATATTCTTGCCAACAACGAAAATAATGGCAAAAAACAACAAGGTAGGATATTGGTTCATGCAGAGTATGGTAACGAGAATAATGATACATGCGTATACAGGGAAGAGTTTTCACGTGAGAATTGTGTTAAGGAAATACCATATAGGCAAGCGCCACCGTTATACATTGGTATGGACTTTGGTAGCACGCCTGCAGCAGTGATATGCCATGTCGATGAGACAGGAGTGTATGTTATTGGCGAGCTATGCTCTGACACGAGGATATGCACAAGTATGGTAAAATTTTTAGAGAATCTAGAATTGTTAATAATGAAGCTATATGGTAATTGCGATACAAGATTTATTAGAGTGATTGGCGACCCAGCAGGTAAACAACACAATGGACATATGCAGTCAGTAATAGAGATTGTTCATGATAAATTTGAATATACACGGGTTGCGTCCACTAATGATGTAAGCTTTAGAATAGGAAGTGTAAAGAAAGCACTACATCAAAATCGCTTAACTATTGCACCGAGCTGTAAAAACTTGATTCATGGTTTTGAGGGAGATTATTCGTATACAACTGCAAAAGCAGCAGATGGAGAAATGATTGTATTAGGCGATATTAATAAGAATCATTCAAGTCACGTGCATGATGCATTACAATATATTGTGATGGATACAATGAAAATATGGGACGGTAACAAAAAAGAGATATCTAATATTATACATTATAAGCCAATGTCGGCATTAGCGATGGCACGAGTAGTACAAGAGAATAAGAAAAATGTTGCAAATAATCAATATAATTATAATCCCACTAATGTTACGTGGAATGGTCATTTAAATTAAAATATCTTATGGGACTAGTTAGTGGCATTGTTGCGGCGACTAAAGCATCGCAGGTCACAAAGCAATTACAAAATGCTAAAGGGCTCTTTCAAAGCGAAACCGCAATCGCAATGCAAGGTCAACAAAAATTAAATACTATGACATCCTCAAAAAACCTCGCTGGCCTGTCTAATAGTTCTGGCTCTTTTGCAACTGCGAATGTAATGAACTCAACATTTGAGAATACAGTATATGGTAAATAATAAATCAATGAAGCCTAATAGAAACACTTGGGGAGGCAGGATATATGGATATGATGACGATGAATTACATTCCTCTATTGTGTCCGCTTTTAGCTTAGCTAAAAGGCAAAAGATGATTTTTAGCGCTCAAGTTCAAGACACGATACAGTATGTTTCTGGGTATACTACGCTTGTGGATATCTCTGGCTGGACAGCGCCAGAAATGGAAATACAGCTAGGCGATTTAGGTATGCCAAATTTTGTTGATGTTGTTGATACATCGCCGCAAAGAATGTGGGCTGAATATGCAACAAACCTTTGTCAGTCAATAACTCCAGAGACAGAAACATGGTTTAACTTAGCGCCAAAAGGAATGTCTCCTTCTATATCTAGAGAAGATGCTCTAGCCTTGGAGCAAATCAAAGATACAATCAGTTGGCATTTAACCGAAGGAGGTGCATATACAGCTTTGCCACAATCATATTTAGATACAGCTTGGGGACTAGCTGGGCTTTATATACAAGAAAATCCACGAATAAAAGGATATGCTCCGTTTACAATATCGTGTGTTCCAGCAAGATTAATTTATATCTCTCAAGACTCCAAAGATGGGCATTTGAGAACAGTGTTTAGATATTTTGCGTCAACATATGATGATATTATGTCAACATATGATGTTGAAAAACCAGACTATGTTCAAGATGGAGACTTAGGAGCTATGCGACTATTCACAGAAATGGTAACCCCTATGGATTTCTATTATAAAGATGAGGGTGATACAGAACAGAGTAGGCAAGAAGTATTTTTTCGTGTGATATTAGATGAAAAAGGTGGAATTATTGACAGGCAAGCTATGTCTTATAATCCATTAATTGTTTGGAGATGGGGTTTAACACCGGGCAACCTATATGGCTCTGGACCATTGTTAAACGCTAAAGGTGATATATTATCATTACATACGTTGCAAGACTCTAAATTACATGCTGCACAATTAACATGTAACCCAGCATTGTTAGTTAATAGCGATTTGCTATCTGTTGGGGAAAGTTTGGTAAATGTGGTACCAGGGCAGATTATAAACTTTTCTCAGCCATTCGGTAAAGATACTTCTCCTATAATACCAATTCCATTGACTGGAGATGCAAATATGGTTCAGTCTTCCGCAACAGAAATGCAGCAATCCATAAGAGATACAGTCCACTCTAGCCCTATTGTGCCAGTAACTGCAGCCGTAAGAACAGCAACAGAATTAGATATGAGGCAACAAGAGAACCTGCAACAACTCTCTAATATGAACTTTGGCAGAGTGCAATCCGAGTTAGTGAGACCATTGATTTTTGCTGCTTTGCAAATATTATACGGACGTAATGAGGTAAACCAAAACCTACAAATTCAAAATTTAGATATCTCTCACAAGAGTTATGCGTCATTTAATCAAGACCAAGCACAGGCGCAAAAGATACCTGCATTTGTACAATTGGCAGGAAATATTGCCCAATTACAGTCTCAAAGCACAGATTTAAATAATGTGCTTGACTTTAATAATATCCTAGATACGGCTAGAGTCGGAATGAACCTTCCTTCCACAATGATGAAGGAGGAGGACAGCACTCGTGATGAGGCTCAAGAAATAGCGGAGAATTTTAATTTTTAATTTATTGATTGAATAATGAATTACACACCAGAACAATTAGCAGCGGCAGTGGCATATATAGAGTCACAAAAGGCATCGTCAGCTGCCGAACAATCTCAATCTGCCGAACAAGCGCCAGCTGCCGAACAAACAGAAACACGTGAGCAATCTATACAAAAAATGGCTATGATGAAAGCTCAGCAAGATGCTGCAGCTGACCAGCTAATATATGATTCAGCATATCGAAGGGCATACGATGCACAGCAATCTGCTCGTGCCGATGCTATTAGGGCGGAGATGCGCAATATGCCAATGAACGTCGCAGCTCCAGCAGTAACGAAGTATGCACAGCCAAATTCTACTACGCAACTTACTTCACAAGAAAGATATTTTATGGAGCAAACTAGGAAGCGCACGTAGATATTACAGTGTTTTACATTTAAAGGAGTAATTTATACATATTATGACAACAACAAATAATGGTTTTTCCATGATAACGCCGGGGTCTCCACTTGCTGGACAGTCAGGCTCATATAACCCACAAGCATCAGGAATTGAGTTTCTGACCAGTTATCTCGCACCATATCAATTCGACGAAAGTTCTGGATTAATAAGTGCGGATTGCTATATGGCTCTTCCATCTGGTAAAGGTATAGGTCAGGTAACAATGCCAGTTGGTCTGAATAAAGCTGAATTTAGTGGTCACATTTATAACACAGAAGCGCCAACACAAAATCTTGGCTCATCTAACCCATCAGTGTCAATGTTCTCCGCAGTATTATGTCTGCAAGATGATGCTATTGAAGATGAATTCAAGATGTATGACTCTAATGTAGCAATACAAGCGGCAATTTCGCCAGCGGTTACAAGATGGAGAGAGTTCTCTTTACATAATGCTTTGCGTTCAAATGTAATATATCAAACATTCCCAGTGGCTCTGGAGTTGGAAAACACATCTATGTCTCAGCTAGTATACGATCCTAGCCTAGTCAACCCAGTTCCGCAACAAGCAACAAACTATGGATTCTTAAGTTTGTCTAAATTAGCCGAAATGTATCAGTTGGCAGGTGAGCAAAAACTGCAGACCAAACAGGGGATATTCTTAATGAGTAGTTATGCATGGCTTGCGTCTAAGTCTAACCTTCAAGGTATCAATAACCAATGGACATCAAGAAACTTCCAAGCAGACAATAGGTCTGCCATGGGGACGCGTGGACTAGGAAATGGAGATGGAACTGATGTTATAACAAATGGAGAATATAACATTAACGTTACAACTCCACTAGATTACGAACCAACAGCTGGATATAGCCTAGTTGTGGGCGACACATCTGTTGCATATGGCAATAATCCAAACTATCGCGCGGATTACTTCTATTACCCACTACCATATGACGTTAATGCAAACCCAACTGACACGAAAAAGTGGAGAGTTGTTGAGATGACATACTTTATCTCTAAGAGAGCTCTATGGTTTGCGTTCCATACTGATGTTCAAGCATTGATGACAACATATGGTAGGATTAACGGAGATGGTATAGCTCACCCAACACCACAAGGTGCGTTTGATGAGCTAACAGCTTCAATGAAACGTGGTGGCTCTATGACTAACGCAACATCTAGTATATATGTGAAAACAGTAACAGGAACTGGTATGACACCTATAAGAAACATGAGGTATTTTACATACTCTATGGTTTGCGGCGCTGCCGTTGGTAGACCTCAAGGTATTATACCTATGCCGATTGTTATTCCAAATAAAAATTGGTCTCAGTTCGCAGGTAGGCAAGGTTTCGTGCCTGGCACGAACATACCTCAATCATTGAGTGCTCCTGTCAATATTAATCGTAACCAAACTATAGGAACGATTATTGCCACAACGCCAAATGCTACAACACCAGGTTCTATACTAAACGGTGGTGGAGAAATATCTCAAGCAGATTGGACGTCAGCAATGACGGATGTGACAACTCCTGCTAACCTACCAGCTGGCAATCCAACGTGGTTTACTTATTACGGTCCAAACGGATTAAACATAATGAGCTAATCTTTAACATTTAATTTATCTTATCTTTAAAACTATGGCTTTTAATATATCCAGAATGTCCCGTGGTGCAACTACGGGTGCAGATGGCATCTCAACAGCTCTTCCAAACTCTAACGGGTTTGGAAACAGGGCGGCATTTAAGTGGACATATAACAACAGCTTTCATACTGTTGGAAACCCCACTCCAGACGATATCACTACCGAATTGTCAACATTTTTCTTGCCTATGGCTCGTGGAGGAATTTCACAGCCTATGCAAGAGGGCGATATTGTTGAAATTACAAACCCAAATGGCAATGCCGCTTTATCAGTGTCAAACTCCGTCGTGTATACTGTAGTTACAATAACAAACTCTAGTATTACATTTGGTGCTGCTGGCGAGGTTTAATCTTTTGGGGCTATGGGAATGAGACAGGTTGCGACAAAATCATATATTAAGCAAATCGTCTTAGACTTAATAGCCCCACAAGGAGGTAGTAGCATAAATAGCAATACACCATATGATGAAATCTTTGACAACTTTTACAGTTTAACTGTGCAAGAGTTGCTTGAAGGATTAGGAATGTGGTCTATGGCGGCAACATCTGCGGTCTTAAATCCTATCGTGATTACTAACAATACTCCACCTATCGCTAAATCAAGCTACAATGGAGAATCTATCACATACCAATTGCCAAACGATTTTATAATGCCTATATCGGTAAATACATATATTGCGCCAATATCAGACTCCAATAATATAATCCCGCAATCATATCCCGTTGGAAATAGGTTAACATATGATATTAATATGCCATACTTACATGTTTTTGATGGAGGTATACTGCATAATTGCGAAAGCGGGCAAATAATCAAAGCAGCGGTGCAAATATTCTATATTAGTGCATGCGTTGAAGAAAAATTTACAGCACAATTTACATGGGCGGTCATATATAATCTTGCAAGCAAGATGATGTCTGCAATACATAAAAGTGCAAATGGCGCTGCTCAGTTAGCACAAGAAGCCGAAAGATACTTAGGGCTCGCTCGTCAGTCTGCAGCAAGGCAAACTAACACCGATAGACTAACCACCACAAAAAGGCAATTCTCACGCTTAAATAGGCAGTAGTTTATAAATAACGCACTAATTCTAATAACTCTGATATAGTAGGAAACTCACGCTCTGTCAATCTAATCCTGCATGCAAAGGCTATCTTCCACAGCTGTATATCCTGCAACTCCTGCAAGTAGTAAGATATAATCTTTTGCGCTTCATCATCTGACTTTTTACCAAAATGCTTCGTTGACACAAACAGCTTATGCAGGCACATTTTAGCAATATTATATGGGTGTGATAGGTTGTCAATGCTGGCCAGACCGCATTCATGTATTGTCAAGCCAAAAGTTGCCAACCGATTCATGTCTGTTTTTTCCGTAATATCCTGCAACTCACGCTCTGTCAGTGTATAATATGCTTTTGAGCGCTTCTCACTGTCAGTTTTTGGAACAAAATCAACATATTTTAGGTGTTGATAGTATTTTTTAGCTACGTTGCTAATACGTGTGTCCTCATACTTTCCTGTGTTAACTGCCATCTCAGACTGTATCTTTTGGATTTCATTCATATCTGTATATCCATATTAAAGAATGTGTTCTTTGTCTTATTAGATTTATAGCCATTGTTCTTGTTGTTCTTGTTATTTAGTGCCCACGATGCAATACATAGACGCCAAGATTTCATCTTTTCCTTGCCCCTTCGCCAGTCTCTAGCTTCGTAATATCGGTAAAAATATTCTGCATCAATAGCCATACGTGATTCTCTATCTGGATGTGGCTGCCTACAGTATGCCGATATCTCTTCTACTGTTGGTTTAACAAATCTTTTAATTCTTGTCACTTTAACCATTTCAACAGGTTCTGCTACAACAATACTGTTTTGTTCTGGCTCAACCTTTTGGACAGTTACCACTTTTACTTCGTTGTCTGGCTCTGGCATTGGCTCTTCAACAGCAATGATTTCTTCATTGTTAACGGTAACAGGACTAAAGTCGGTGCTTGTAGAGGGCGCTAAAACCCTGTTACCATTTCTTTTACCATTTGTGGTTATTTTGTTTGCGGCTATAAGCTGAACAAGCCATCTTTGTATTGTGCGACTTGTCACATTTAACTCTTCCGCAAATGTAGAGTTATTTTGGATACAACCATATTTACATTCGCTGAGTTGTAATATTCTGTAATATAAGTCTTTTTTGTTGCCAACCTCATCACCTTGTAGCGGAAGTTGAATATTAATATATTTTTGCATAATGAAACAGTTTACACATTAAGATTGGTAAATACGTCTGGAAACGATGGTGGCGAATTATTGAGCTTCCAGACGCAATAATTAGTGTAAACATATCGGCAAACTTTAAAAAAAGCCGGGCGCCACCTAAGTAGGTTATAATTTGTTATTTTTTAATGTCAAGCTGTTTGTGT
>ERZ795054.1443-NODE-1443-length-22509-cov-7.041908_pt1 | contig 22509 bp, 18 predicted proteins | sample MGYA00375138_ERZ795054 | MGnify/ENA primary metagenome ERZ795054 (study PRJEB30183, sample SAMN05720215) | anaerobic digester metagenome | isolation source: active sludge of municipal wastewater-treating anaerobic digesters | place: USA | collected 2014-12-23 ... | reverse complement strand
CATGGAACTGGAACTGAGGACCGAGCGCCCCGACGATTACCGCGAGGTGGAGGACCTGACCCGCGAGGCCTTCTGGGACGTCCACGTCCCCGGCTGCGTCGAGCACTACCTCGCGCACGTCATGCGCTCGCATGCCGACTTCCTCCCCGAGCTGGACTACGTCGCGCTCGACGGGGACCGGATCGTCGGCAGCATCATGTACGCCAAGGCCTGGCTCGATTCCGAGGGCGGAGAGTCCCTGCCCATCCTGAGCTTCGGGCCTTTGAGCGTCCTGCCGGCGTACCAGCGGCGCGGCGTCGGCAGCCGCCTGGTCGAGTCGACGGTCCGGATCGCGCGCGAGGCCGGCTGGCCCGCCATCGTGATCCTGGGGAATCCGGGCAACTACGTGAAGCATGGTTTCAAGAACTGCAAGAAATACCGGATCGCGATGGCGCCGGGCAAGTACCCGACCTGCCTGCTCGCCCTGGAGCTCCGGCCGGACGCCCTCGGCGCGAAGGACTACCTGTATCGCGGCAGCCCGGTCTACGAGGTCGGCGAGGCGGAGGCCCGCGCCTTCGACGCGGGCTTTCCGCCCAAGCAAAGGGGCTTCCGCCCCTCGCAGGAGGAGTTCGACATGTTCTGCCGCTCGTTCGTCGAGTGAGAGAGGCCTTGTCCAAGATGCGACGGCGTCTTGGACAAGCCTCCGGTCACGAGGAGCGGCCTCGCGCGAAGGGCCGCCGCGGGAGGAAGAGCGCGGCGGCCATCGTGAGGAGGGCGAAGAGGGCGAAGGCCGCGCCGAGGCCGCCCTTGTCGGCCGCTAGGCCGAAAAGGGGCGAGAGGCAGGTCGCGAGGAGGGTTACAAGGAGGCTCGAAAACGAGAGGAGGGTCGCCCTCCCCTCGTCGGGGGCCACCGCCTGGAGCCTCCCCTCGAAGAGCAGCGAGAGGGCGGACATCGCGAGGTAGTAGAGGAGGTAGGGCGCTGCGCCCCAGAGCCCGGGCAGGAGGGCCGCCGCGAGGAAGGAGAGTCCGGCGAGGGCGAGCGCGAGTCCCAGACGTCGCATCCCCCGGCCGCCGAGGGCCTTCGCGAGCCTGCCGGCGGCGGCTTTCCCGAGCCCCCCGGCCCCGAAGGGCAGGAGGGCCCAGAGCCCGACCGCGGCGAGGGGAACCCCGTAGCGCTCCATCGCCCACATCCCGTCGAACTCATCCGCGGTGCCGAAGACCGCGCCGGCCAGGACCGACGCGGCGAGGATCCCGAAGAGGCCGCCGTCCCTGATGGCGTCGCGCAACGCGTAGAGCTGGCCGCGCAGGCCGGGGTGAGGCGCTTCGTCGAGGAGCGCGGCGCCGGCCCCGCTCGCGGCGCGGCCCTCGGCGGAGGCGCTGCCGGGCCGCGGCCGGGACCTGCCGAGGCCCAGGGCGCAGAGGGCCGCGGCCGCCGCGATCGCGGCCGAGAGAGCGAGGGCCAGATCAGGGTCGCAGGCGTAGAAGAAGCCGCCGGCGGCCTCCGAAACCAGGAGTGCCGCCGTCCCGACGGCGCCGGCGGCGCCGGCGGCCGCCTCGTACTCGCCCTCCCGGCCATGGGAGCGCAGGGTCTCGTAAAGCAGGGCCTGCCTCGAGCCCGAGCAGAGCGCCGATTCGCAGCCCCACAGCACGAAGCCGAGGCAGGCCCCCCCGAATCCGGGTACCATGATCCAGGCGAGGAAGGCGAGGGCCTTGAGGGCCATGCCGATGGCGAGGACCCCGCGCTTGCTCCAGCGATCTGCCAGGACTCCGCTCGGGAGCTCGAGGAGGATGACGGGGATATTCCAGACGGCCAAGAGGATGGATAGCTGTTCGTAATCCAGGCCACGCGCGGAGAACATGACCAGGTACATGGGATAGATGGGCGCGAGGTCGGAGAGGGCAGAGAAGAGGTAAAACGGGAGGGCTATCTTCAATAGTCTCTTTTCGTCGTTTCCAGGCATCGCATTCTCCTGAATCGTTGTCTCGACGTGGCGGCAGCCAACGCACCTTCCAGCTGCGGGATTGGCAGGTCGGAGGAAAATTCAGGAGGAGGACAGAGGACGGAGAGGCGACGTCAATCGCCGGAATACATGATCTCGCGATACATGCGTATAAGCTACTCGGACGAGAAACCGGTCGTCAACTCCGGCGCTCGGCCGCGCGGACCCTCGTGCCGAGGATCTTGCGCAACTTGTCGTACGAAGGCGGCGGGCCGGTGCCGATCAATTTGTCATCTATGAAGATCGCGTCGCAGATACCCCATTCGTCTCGGTTCGCCCCATCCTCGGTGTCGACCTCGACGTACTCGACTTTCTCGCCGAACTCGGCCGCCGCCCGCTTCATCCGCTCGCAGGCGAGGTTCTGGCCCGGGCACCAGCCGTTCCTGAAGCAGGTCACCTTCGTCCGTCCCTCGCCGGGAGAGGGCTTCTTCGCCATCTTCCGAAGGCGGGGCGCCTTCGCCGAAGGATTGAAGGGCTTCCACACGAGCTCGATCATGCCGTCGCGGTCGACGCTCTCGTAGCCCTGCTTCTTGAACCAGCGCGAGCGCATGAAGAAGGGCAGGGTGATCCCCCAGGCCGCAAGCCCATCGGCGCCGAGGGACTTGGCGTCCTCCTCCGCCGCCGCGAGCAGGGCTTTCCCGATCCCCTTCTTTCGATTGTCGCCCACGCCCCGCTTGTAGCCGTGGACCCAGACGCAGTAGACGTAGTAGAGCTTCTCGCCGATCGCCGGGGAGACCTCTACCGGCGCGTAGTGGATCATGCCGACGATCTCGCCCTTCTCGTTGCGCGCGAGCTTAACCCGCAGGCCCTGAGCGCGCTTCCGCCCGTACCACTCCCGCTTGAGAGTGCCTGCCTCCGCCATCTCCCCGGACCAGTCCTCGAGGCACTTGCAGTAGGTATCGAGGTATTCCTCGGAGATATCCACGATCTCCATGCCGCCCTCCTCAGGTCGCGCGGGGGCCGCCGGCCAGCGCGCCGTCTCCGCATCACGTCGAGGATCGATCCGCCGGCTCCGCTTGTCAAGGCTGGTAATAAGATCATGCTTCGACCCAGGAGGGATACACGAGGCGTTGCGCGACAGAGTCCTTCCTCTTCTTTCTCGTCCCACTCGCCCTCGCGGCGGCCCCGCCCAAGCCCTCCCGCGGCGCCCCGTCGCACCCCGGGAGGCCTCGGACGAGCGCGAGAAGATCGGCGACGCGAGCGCGTACTGGTACAAACGCGTCATCGAGGCAGACGGCTCGGCGGAGGGCTGGGTCTACGTAGCCTGCCTCAGATGCCGCCTCGCCACGGCGGAGCCGGCACTCTACGGCCTCGCGATCCACGACGACGAGACGAAGGGCGCGGCGCCGGCCTTTTTTCACTGCTGCTTCGGGGTCCAGGGAGGCAGGACCCTCCATCTCGGCTGCTTCCTCGATTCCCCCGCCCTGCCCGCCAGCCTCTTCCGCTTCTCGGAGCGCGGCGGCTGGGAAGGTTCGACTATGTCGCTCTTCGCAGCCAAGGGCTAGGTCTTCGTCGACCTCGGCGAGTATGCCGAGGAGCCGTAGCCGGGGCGGGCGGACTAGAGCTCGTCCTTGACGAAGCGCCCCCCGACCATGGTGGCCAGGACGCGGAAGTCCTTGTCGAAGACGGCGAGGTCGGCCTCGTAGCCGGGGACGAGGAGGCCGCGCTTGCCCAGGCCGAGGATGCGCGAGGGGTTCGAGGCCGCCATCTCGATCGCGTTCTCGATGGGCACGCCGAAGGAGACGAGGTTCTGGAGCCCCTTGATCATGGTGAGGGCCGAGCCGGCGATGACGTCGTCGGCCTTGCGCAGGAAGATGCCGTCCGACTTGTAGACCTCCTCGCGGTTGGCGTACAGGGGGCATTTCTCCTGCTCGGTGGGCTTCAGGGAGTCGGTGACGAGGACGACCTTGCTCGAGGGCTTGTCCCGCATGAGGAGCTTGATCAGGTCGGGGTGGACGTGCTTGCCGTCGGCGATGATCTCGCAGGAGAGCTCGGGGTGGATCATGATGGCGCCCACCGCGCCGGGATCGCGGTGGTGGAGCCGCGACATGGCGTTGAAGAAGTGGGTGGAGTGGAGGATGCCCGCCTGCATGCCCTCGACCATGTTCTCGTAGCTCGCGTCGGTATGGCCGGCCTGGAGCACGATGCCGCGCTTGATGCAGTAGAGGGCCAGCTCCCGCATGCCCTTGAGCTCGGGGGCCACGGTCATGTTCGTGATGTGGCCCTGGCCGGCCTCGTAGAGCCGCTCCATGAGCTCGAGGTCGACGGGGCGGACGAACTCGGGCCTCTGGACGCCGAGCCGGGCCGGGGAGATGAAGGGCCCCTCGAGGTGGACGCCCATGACGCGGGCCCCGGACTCCTTGCCCATGGCCCCGACGGAGGCGCGGATGGCGGCGAGCATGTCCTCTTCCGCCATGGGATAGATCGTGGGGCAGAAGGCCGTGACCCCGTAGGAGCCCAGGCGCTCGGACATGGCGAGGATGGCCTCGGTCGAGAGGTCCTCGGTGCCGAATCCGGCGAAGCCGTGGATGTGGCTGTCGATGAGGCCCGGCGCGACGTAGGCCCCCTGGGCGTCCAGGACGGGGACGCCGGGGCCGAAGCGCTTCTGCTCGAAGCGCCGCTCCGAGAAGACGTCGCCGATGCGGCCCTCCTCGACGAGGAGGGCGCAGCTCTCCATGCGGGCGTAGCCGGCGAGGAGGGTGGCGTTATGGATGACGACCTGGGACAAGCGGGGACTCCCTTCGGCGCGGGGCCGGATTCCTGCCCTAGAAGATCGGCAGAAAGGGCCGTGCGTGGCAAGCCCCCGCGGGAGCGGAAGCCTACTTGAGGCGCGCGCGCGCTATCGTGAGCCGGTCGAGCCGCTCGGGCAGGACCTCGACCCCGATGCCCGGCCCCCCGGGGATCTCGATGAAGCCGCCCTCGGCCAGGGTCACGGGCGGGGACACGATATCCTCGGGGAAGTAGCGCTTGGTCTCGGCCGTGTCGCCGGGGAGGGAGAAGCCGGGCTCGGCCTGGAGGTGGATGTTCACCGCCCGGCCGATGCCCGTCTCGTCCATGCCCCCGGACCAGGCGGGGACGCCGCGCGCGGCGCAGTAGCGGGCGATCTTCACGGCCTCGACGAGGCCGCCCACCCGCCCCTGCTTGATGTTGATGACCCGCGCCGCGCCGAGCTCGACCGCGGCCGCCGCGTCGGCGAGGGAGAGGATCGACTCGTCGAGGCAGATCGGCGTGCGCAGCTTCCTCTGCAGCTTGGAATGCTGGTAGATGTCGCTGTAGGACAGCGGCTGCTCGATCATCATGAGCCCCAGCTCGTCCAGCTCGGCCAGGCGCTCCGCGTCGGTCAGGGAGTAGTCGCCGTTCGCGTCGACCATGAGCTTCAGGCTCGGGAAGCGCTCGCGGACGGCCCGGGCGTACTCGAGGTCCTTGCCGCGCTTCACCTTCATCTTGATCCGGTGGTAGCCCGAGTCCACCGCCTCGGCGGCCGCGTCCACGAGGGCCTGGGGCGAGTCCTGGATGCCCAGGCTCACCCCCGACATGACGCGGCGCCGCGGGAGGCCGAGCTCCTCGTGGAGCGGCAGGCCCCGGCGCTTGGCGAAGAGGTCGAGGAGGGCGTTCTCGAGGGCCGCCTTGGCCATGCCGTGGCCCCGCACCAGGGCCCATCGCCCGAAGAGCTCGCCTAACGTCATCCCGGGCTCGACGCAGGGCCAGAGGAAGTCCCTGATGACGTGGGCGCAGGTCGAGGTCGTCTCGTAGGCGTAGTAGGGGTCGGGGTCGGCCACGCACTCGCCCCAGGCCACGATCCCCCCCTCCTCCAGCCTGACCAGGAGGGCCTCCTTGCAGGTCCAGGTGGCCTTGCTGATGGAGAAGGGATGGAGGAAGGGCAGCCGCACCGTCACGAAGTCGAGGTGCTCGATGTCGCCTATCTTCTCGCCCTCGCACTCCAGAGCCGCAACCTCATACTCCCCCATACAGCCTCCGATTGATTGCTAGGGCTATGCCGCAGAGGCGCTGAGACGCAGAGGGAGAGAGTTGCGAGGAAACGGGCGCCCATTTCAACACCGCGATCAACTCCGTGCGGCCTCGCCGGCCACACTCTACTCTGCGCCTCTGCGGTTAATCCTTCTCTCTGTCTCTGCGCCTCAGCGCCTCAGCAGCTTGCCTCGATCCTTACGAGAAGTTGATCGCCACGGCCAGGATCATAAAGATCGAGCCGATGACGAAGAAGAAGCCCTGCATCTTGATCTGCCACTTGGCGTAGGTGCCCCAGCCCACCCGGGCCACGGCGAGGACCCCCATGAGGGAGGCGCTCGTCGGCACGATGGCGTCGGCGAAGCCCGAGCCCATCTGGTAGGCGAGGACCGCGTTCTGCCGCGACACGCCGATGATGTCCGAGAGCGGCGCGAGGATGGGCATGGTCAGCGCGGCCTGGCCGGAGTTCGAGGTCACGAAGAAGTCGAACACGGTCTGGAAGAGGTACATGAACCAGGCGCAGAGGGCCTTGGGCAGGCCGGCGATGGCCCCGCCGGTGGCGTTGAGGATGGTGTTGAGGACGGCCGGCTTGCCCGCGTCGGTGCCGCCGAGCACGAGGAGGAAGCCCTTGGCCATGCCGACCACGACCGCGGCCCCCGCGATGCCCGCCACGCCCTCGCCGAAGCTCGTGGCGATGTCGTTGACCTTCATCCCGCCGAGCTTGAAGGCCACGCCGACGATGCCCGCGACCAGGCCCATGACGAAGAACTGGCTCGCGATCTCGGGGATGTAGTAGCCCTTGGCCATGACGCCCCAGACGATCCAGACGATGCCCGCGACGAAGCTGCCCAGGACGAGCCAATCGCCGAGGGAGAGGCCCTTCTTGCTCTCGTCCTTGCCCTGGGCGAGGTGCTGGCGGAAGTACTCGTCGGACTCGTAGACGGGGGAGAGCTTGGGGTTCTTCTTGATGCGCATCCCGTACCAGAAGAGGAAGCCCGCGGAGACCAGGGTGGTGACGACCCACATGATCATGCGGAAGCCCGCTCCCGAGAGGACCGGCACGCCCGCGATGCCCTGGGCAACGGCGACGCCGAAGGGATTCATCCAGGAGGCGGCGTTGCCGACCTGGCTCGCCACGAAAGTCACGCCCACGCCGACCAGGGAGTCGTAGCCCAGGCCGACCATCAGGGGCACGACGACGGTCGCGAAGGCTATGCACTCCTCGGACATGCCGAAGACGGCGCCTCCCAGGGAGAAAAGGACGAAGAGGAGGGGCAGGACGAGGAGGTCGGCCCTGCCCACGGAGCGGATGAAGGAGTAGATGCCCGCGTCGATGGCCCCGGTGCGCATGATGATGCCGAAGGCGCCCCCGATGACCAGGACGAAGGCGACGATGCCGACGGCCGAGCCCCACTTGTCGCCGGTGCACAGGCCCTCGAAGAGGTAGTTCAGGAAGCCGAAGCCGTTGTAGTCCTCGGTGCCCCAGACCTTGGCGGGGCGCCGCTCGGCGCTGCGCTTGTCATAGACCGAGGAGCCCCAGAGCCCGTTCACCACGGGCTCGGTGAGGCCGGCCTCGGCGAGGGCTTTCACCGAGAGATCCCCGTCGGGGGCGGCCGCGAGGGCCTGGACCTTGGCCTTGTCGAGGCCGGCGTCGGCCATCGCCTTGTCGTCGGCCGCGAGGGCGTCGAGCTTGGGCGCGAGGACGGCCGCGTCCACCCTCGAGTAGACCTTGCGGAAGGAGGTCGGGATGAGGACGGTCTTGGACTTCTCCTTGCCGTTCTGGTCCTTGTAGCTGACCTTGTGGGTATCGAAGAGGCCCACGGGCACGAAGAGGGTGGCGATCCACCCGGCGAGGACGACGAAGAAGATGATGACGTAGGTATGCGGGGTCCTCCACGCTTTCTGCGCGGGAGGCTTCTGGACGGCATCGCTCATGGCAGGCTCCTCCTTAGGCATTCCGTTCGGAGTATTAATGCAAGTAACGTGCCAAACCGGGAAGCCTCTGCGCGGCTCAGCTCCCGCCCCGCCAAGCCCTCCCCGAGGGCGCCCGAGGAAGCCATTCGGAGCTCCCGCGCTCTTTCCACCCGAGCTCGAGAGCGCTTCGCTCCATTCGAGGATATATTCGGTCTTTATTTGGCGCTTATTTGGTGACCAACAACCATTATCCCGCCATTAAAGGCAGGCTCGGCCCGCTTTGGAAAGGCGGGTACCTCGCCTGCCCCGACCCGAATCCAGCAAGCCCTGTCGCACGAGGCGCTCGATCCGGTTCCGCGCCTGCGCGGGGCTCAGCTCCATCCCGCGGCCGAGGGCCAGCTCCGCCACGGCCTCGCGGCCGGGCACCTTGTCCTGGGCCTCGAGCTCGCGGACCGCCTCGAGCACGAAGCGGTCCACCGCGGAGAGGTTCGGCGGGGAGTCCCGGCCTTCCTGGGCCTTGGCCCGGGGAGCATCCTCGCGCCAGGTCCGGGCGGCCTCGCCCGTCGGCCGCGCGAAGGATTCGAAGAAGCCCTCGTCGGGGAGGTCGGCCAGGCCGAGGGAGGTGCCCTCGTCGATGGCGAGCATGTAGGTGACGAGGTTGCGCAGCTCCCGCACGTTGCCCGGCCAGAGGTAGTCCCCGAAGGCGGCGAGGAGCTCGGGCTGGACCTGGGTGCCGGCCCTCCCCTCGGCCCGGAGGAAGGAGTCGACGAGCAGGGGTATGTCGGAGCCCCGCTCGCGCAGGGGAGGGATGCGCAACAGGCCCATCTTGAGGCGGAAGTAGAGGTCCTCGCGGAACTCCCCGCGGCGCGCCCGCTCGAGGAGGTCCTCGTTCGAGGCGGCGATCACGCGGACGTCGATCCGCTTGATCTCGGAGCCCCCGACGCGGAGGATCTCCTTCTCCTGCAGTACCCGCAAAAGGCGCGTCTGCACCTTGGGCGAGACGTGGCCGATCTCGTCGAGGAAGATGGTGCCGGTGTCGGCCAGCTCGAAGAGGCCGGCCTTGCCTCCCTTCTTCGCCCCGGTGAAGGCCCCCTCCTCGTAGCCGAAGAGCTCGCTCTCGATGAGGTCGTCGGAGAGGGCGCCGAGGTCCACGGCGAGGAAGGGCCCGGAGCGCCGGCCGCTCGCGGCGTGGATGGCCGAGGCGAAGAGCTCCTTGCCCGTGCCCGACTCGCCGTGCACGAGGATGGTGAGGTCGGTGGCGGCCAGGCGGCCGGCCACGAGCTTGGCGCGGCGCATCGCCTCGCTCTCGCCGACGATGTCCTCCATCGAGTACTTGGCGACGTAGCCGCGGCGGCGGTACTCCCGGGCCAGCCTGGCGCCCTCGTCCGCGGCGTCGCGCTCGTCGCGGAAGGTGGCCACCGAGTGCAGGCCGTCGCCCGCCTCGAAGCGCCGCACCAGGACGTCGCCGTCGGCGAGGCGGAAGAGGCCGGAGTCGTCGCCGCGGCCGCCCTCGAGGAAGTCCAGGAGGCCGCGGTTCCGCACGAGGCCCGCGAGGGTCGCCCCCGCGGGATCGCCCGAGCGCAGCTTGAGCATGGCGCGGAGGTTCTCGTTGCAGACCGAGACCCGGCCGCGCCCGTCGTAGACGAGGATGCCGTGGCGGAGGCTGTCGATCACGCCGGAGAGGTGCTCGGCGAGGCGGCGCGACTCCTCGGTGCTCCGCGCGAGCCTGCCCGCCACCGACACGATCTTGGCCAGGTAGCGCTGGGAGAACTGGCCGATCTTCCGCTCGACGAGGCCGAGCATCCCCAGGAGCTCGGCGAGGGTGGAGAAGTCGAGGATGCGGGCGCCGATGTCGATGACGCGGCCTATGCCCGGGGGCACGAGGGCCGGCTCCCCGGGGGTGATCGCGACCTTGATGGAGGGATCGGGCGCGGGGGAGCCGGGGAACCAGGGCAGGTAGCCGACGTGGTCGATGCCCAGGGCGCGGAGGGACTCGACGCACTCGCGGCAGTTGTCCGGGTGGTCGTTGACGAAGAGGGCCCGGGTGCCGGGAGGCAGGGCCACGACCAGGTCGAGGTGGTCGCAGTTGACCGTGCGGCGGGCCACGACGACGCGCGCGGAGGGGTGGATGGCCCCCGCCCCGGCGAGCTCCTCGCGCATGAGCTCGCTGGAGACCAGGACGATCTCCTCCCGGCCCTCGGCCGCCTCCGGGTCGCCGACGCGGCGCGGCAGGGAGGCGTAGTCGCACAGGCCCCGCAGCTCGACCTCGGCCTCGCCCTCGAGGTACTCGGCGAGCTGGCGCTCGATCTCGCGCAGGGTGTTCTCGCTGCCCGCGACGAGCGTTATGCGCTTCATGTGCCTCCCGTGGGCGAGGCTGGCCCGCCCCCTAGCTCTCGAAATGGCCTTTCGCCAGGACCTCGCCGTCGCGCATCAGCACGCGGCCCCGGGCCACGAGGCCCCGGATATCGAGATCCCCCGCGCCGGCGAGGAGGATGTCCGCGTCGGCGCCCTCGGCTATCCGGCCCTTGCCCCGGAGCTTCAGGATCGAGGCGGGATTCGAGGTGACCGTCGCGGCGGCCTCGGCGAGGGGCAGCCCCTCGGAGAGTATAGCCTCCCGCGCCGTCTCCCATAAAGAGGAGCAGGAAGCCACGGTGAGCCCCGCGAGGGCGCCCTTCGCGTCGAAGAGGGGCAGGGAGCCCTGGCCGTCCGAGCTGCAGGTCGTCCGGCCGAGGAAGCCCGCCTCGCGCAGCCGCCTGAGGGCGACGGAGGCCTTCACCTCGCCCTCCGCGAGGAACTGGGGCACCGTGCTCGTCGTGATGTCCACCCAGCCGCCCGAGGCGGCCCAGCGCAGCGCCGACTCGAAGACCTCGGCGGAGCGGTTGCAGTGGGTGGGCAGGAACTGGGTCCTCGGCAGGTCCCCCGCCGCTACGAGCTCCTCGAGGGGCTTGAGGCGCGCGGGGGCGTCCCCGATGTGGAAGTTCACCACGCCGGCCTTGCCGGAGAGGAGGCCGGCGACGCGGGCCTCGGCGGCGATCCGGCCGAGCTCCTCGTGGGTCGGGCGCGAGGAGCGGTGGTCGGAGACGGCCACCTCGCCCGCGCCGAGGATGGGCTCGATCATCATGATGTCGCGCATGAGGTCGCCGGTCACGGTCCGCTGGGGGATGCGGTAGCTCCCCGACCAGGCCCAGGCCGAGAGGCCCTCCTCGCGGAGGGCGTAGACCTTGGCGACCAGGGCCTCCATGCTCCGCGCCACCCCGTCCGTGCCGAGGGTGGCGACGATCGTGGTGACGCCTCCGCGGACGCAGTCCCCGAGGCCCAGCTCGGGCGTCCTCGTGGCGAAGCCGCCCTCGCCCCCGCCGCCTATCGCGTGCACGTGCCCGTCGACGAGGCCCGGCAGGGCGACCAGGCCCTCGGCCTCGAGGATCTCCAGGGGGCAGCCCAGGGCCCTCGCCGCCGAGGGCTCGATGCGCTCGGCGAGGGCCAGGATCCTCCCCCCGGCCGAGAGGATATCCCGCCGCCCGAGATGCTCGGGCGCGTACACGTCAGCGTTGCGGATGAGGAGCAGCATGGTTGACCATCCTTGTATTCAAGAATACCTCATCGATCTATAAGCAAGGATCATGCCAAAGAAGAGGGGCGGCCGCGGCCGCCCCTCGACGCGCGCGGAAGCGCCCGCGGGCTTAGGGAACGGGAGGGGCGGCGGGCTGCTCGGGGGCGGGGCTCCGGAGCCCCGCCCGGATTTCGGCGATGGCTTCCAGGACCCCCTCCTCGGGGAGCTCGGCCTTGGCGAAGTAGGCCTCGGCGGCGTCGAGGGCCGCGAGGGCCGCGGCGCGGTCCGCCTCCGAGGCGGGCTCCTGGGCGATGAGGACGGCCAGGTAGAAGCGGAAGGCGGCCTTGCTCTCCTCTCCGGCCAGGGAGGCTATGCCCCGGTCGAGGAAGGCGCGGGCCGAGGCCGCCTTGCCCGCGTTGTACCAGGTCGAGACGAGGGTGCGCACGATCTGGGGCGAGGAGCTCCGGGCGGCGAGGCCGTCGGCGATCGCGTCGGCCTTGGCGTCCCAGCCCCGCTCCACGGCGATCATGTGGCGGAGGAGGTCGGGCGTGGGATTGTCGGGCATCGCCGCCTCGAGGGCGGAGAGGTAGCGCTCGTAGGCCGGCAGGTCGCCGAGCTCGGCCGCCTTGCTCGCGGCCATGGCCATGGCCTGGAAGCGCTCGGGGCTCTCGCCGTAGGCGGCGATGGCCTCGTCGAGGGCCTGCATGCCCTCGGCCTTCTTGCCCTGGGCCAGGATGGCCTGGGCGAGGTTGAACCTGAGCTGGGGATCCGCGGGAGAGAGGGCGATCGAGGCGCGGAAGAGGGGCTCGGTCTCGGCGGCGCGGCCCTGCTCGGTGAGGAGCTCGATCTGGCGGCCGAGGCTGACGAGGTCGAAGGAGCCCGCGGCGTAGGCGGCGGCGTAGAGCTCGAGGCACTTCGCCGCGACCTCCTCGTCGGGCTGCCGCCATTCGCCGGCGAAGTAGGAGCGCAGGTCGTAGAAGTAGTTCCCGAGGTGCCGCGAGAGGACGGCCGGGACGGCCCTCCCCGCGGCGGCCTGGGCCTCGGCGAGGGCCGCGGGATCGAAGGCGAACATCGGGTACTCGCCCTCGGTCTGGCGGAGCCCGTCGATCGACTCGCCCGCCTCGAGGTCCTTGAGGGCGAAGGAGAGATGGGTGTCGCTGCGCAGCGCGCCCCCGAGGACCAGGTCGATCATCATGGCGAGGGCGTAGGGATCGTCGGCCTTCGGGTCGTAGGCCGCGAGGCCGTCGTAGGCCGACTTCCACTTGCCCGCGATGGCGAGGCCGAGGGCCGCGTCGATGGCCTGGGCGCAGCCCTCCGAGGCCCCGGCGTAGGCCTCGAGGGGATCGAGGACGGTGGAGGCGTACTGGGCCGCGGCGAAGGCGGCGGCGACCGGGTCGATCGCGGGCTCGGCTTCGGCCTCGGCTTCCGGGGCGGCGGCGGGAGTCGCCTGCGGGGCCGCCGCGGGAGCGGCGGGCGCCTCGTCCCAGGACTCCGAGGCCCCGCTCTGGGCGTCGGCAGGAGCCTCGGTAGGGGCCTCGGCAGGAAGCTCCGGGCTCTTCGGGGCGCCGGCGCAGGAAAGGGCGAGGGAGAAGGCGGCGACGGCGAGGAGTAGGGCGGAAGCAGTCTTCATGGGGGCTCCTTGGGAAGGCCGAGGATAGCTCGGCGCGGGCTCCACGGTATCCGCGGGCGGGGGCACCGTCAAGGCCGCGGCCGGGCGCGGGCCCCTTGATGCGCCCGGCGGAGTCGCGCTACAAGAGAGCGCCGAGAACAGCATGAACCTCCCCCACGCGATCCCCTCCGCCCTGCGGGGCAGCTCCTTCGAAGCGGCCCTCGCGGGCCTAGGCGAGCTCTACGAGGAGCTCGAGGAAAACCAGTCCGAGGCCCTCGCCTCGATCGCGGCCCGCGGCCCGGAGCTCGCCTGCCCCGAGGGCTGCGGCTCCTGCTGCGAGGGCTTCGTTCCCGACCTCCTCCCGGTCGAGGCCCGCTACCTCGCCGCCTGGCTCCTGGCCGAGCGGCCCGAGCTCGCCGGGGCCGCCGGGGCCTGGCCTCCCTCCGGCCCGGAGCCGCGCGGCTCGAAGCCGCCCTGCCCCTTCCATGAGGCCGGCCGCCGGGGCGGCAAGTGCGGGGTCTACCCCGCCCGGCCACTCATCTGCCGCCTCTTCGCCTTCTCCGCCCTCCGGGGCCGCGACGGCCTCCCCGGCTTCGCCTTGTGCAAGCGCATGCCTTCCCGCGGAGGCAGGCGGAGCTGGTCGGGGCCCGAGCTCGCCGCGGAGCTCGGCGAGCTCCTGCCCGACATGGCCCACTACGGCGCCCTCGTCGCCGCCCTCGTCCCGGAGGAGGCCGGGCGCCGCGCCCTCCTCGTCGAGGCCCTGCCGGCCGAGCTCCGCCGCCTCTCCCTGGTCATCTCCCTCTCCGCGTATGAAGAGCCGGATCGCGAGGATCCCGACGAGCCCGAGCCCTCGACCCCGGCCCCCGCCCCGGCGGCCGCCTAGTCCGGCCCCCTCTCCCGTCGAGGCGGAATCTGCTATCCTCGGCGCGAAGGAGGAAGCGATGCGGGACGATAGCCCGGGCGGATCGATAGGGCGGAGCCTCGAGCCCTGGCTCCCCTCCCTCGAGCTCGCCTTCTCCTCCTCGCGCGGGGCCTCCCCGCGGGCCGGATCGGGCCTGGGCCGGGGCGAGATCGAGGCGGCCGGCGCCGCCCTCCTCGGCCTCCAGCGCGGCCTAACCGGCTCGCGGGAGCTCGCGGGCGCCGCCTACATGGACGATCCCGAGCTCCTCGGCGCCTACCTCCTCTACTACTGGCCCGTCTCCTACCTCCAGGCGGCCCTCGCCCTCGCCGAGCTCGGCCTGGCCCCGCGCCGCGTCCTCGACCTCGGCTCGGGGCCCGGCCCCGCCTCGGCCGCCGCCCTCGACGCGGCCCGGGCCCGGGGCTCCGCGGCGGAGCTCTGCCTCGCCGACGGGAGCGGGCGCGCCCTCGAGCTCGCCGCCCGGGTCCTCGGCCCCGCGCTCGGCGCGCCGCCGCGGACGATGCGGCTCGACCTCGAGGCCCCCCTGCCCCGGGAGGAGCTCGCCGCCGGCGGGGGCTTCGACCTCATCCTCCTCGGCCACTGCCTCAACGAGCTCTGGCGCGGCCGAGCCGACCGGATCGAGCGGAGGCTCGGCCTCCTCGAGGCCGCCGCCGCCCTCCTCGCTCCCGGCGGGGCCCTCCTCGTCATCGAGCCCGCCCTCCTCGCCACGAGCCGCGAGGCCATCGAGCTCCGCGACGGGCTGGCCGCCCGGGGCCGGGCCATCCTCGGCCCCTGCCCGAGGATCGGCCGGGCCTATCCCTGCCCCGCCCTCGCGGCCGGCCCCGATCGGACCTGCCACGCCGAGGCGGCCTGGGACCCGCCCGAGCCCGTCGCCTCCCTGGCGGCGGCGGCGGGCCTCGACCGGCGCTCGGTCAAGGCGACCTGGTTCGCGCTCGGCGCCGGCCCCGAGCCCGCTACCCCAGGCGGCGCCGGCGAGGGGCGCGGCGCGCCCGAGGAGGACGACGCGTTATGCGGCCGCGTCGTCTCCGACCCCATGCTCAACAAGGCCGGCCGCCTGCGCTACTTCCTCTGCGCGGGCGGCCGCCTCGCGACCCTCTCCGCCCCCCGCGACGACCCGGCCGCCCGCGCTGCGGGCTTCCCCTCCCTGCGCCGGGGCGACTTCCTGCGCCTCGCCGGGACCGAGACGCGGCCCGGCGGGGGCCTCGGCCTCGTCCCCGGCTCCCGCCTCGAGATCCTCGGCCGGGCGCCGCAGCTCGCGGCGAGCCCCGCCGGACCCGGCGAGGGACCCGCCCGGCGCGGCGCGGGCGCGGGGCGGCGGCCGGGCGGCCCGGGGCCCCGGCCGGCGCGGCGCGGGGGGCGGCCGTGAACGAGGAGCTCGTGCGGTCCTCGATAGCCCGCCTGGCCGAGCTCGAGTACGCCCGCTCGGGGGGGCCGGGCGGCCAGAACGTCAACAAGGTCAACTCCAAGGCGGTCGCGCGGATCGCCCTCGCGGCGATCGAGGGCCTCGGCGAGGCCGAGCGGGAGCGGGCCGCCCGCCTCCTGGCGAGCCGCCTCACCCTCGCCGGCGAGCTCCTCGTCATGGCCGACGAGGAGCGGGACCAGCCCAGGAACCGCGAGGCCGCCCTGGCCCGGCTCGCCGCCCTCGTGATCGGCGCCGCGCGCCTGCCGAAGAAACGCCGGCCCACGAGGCCGACCCGCGCCTCCAAGGAGCGCCGCCTCGAGTCGAAGCGGATCCGCTCGGAGCACAAGCGGGGACGGGGCTCCGGCGGGGGCCGGGAGGAGTGAGGAAGGTCATGGGAGAGCCCCTGTTCGTCTCGGTCCTCGGCTGGTCGGGAAGCGGCAAGACGAGCCTCGTCGCCGCCGCCCTCGCGGAGTGCGCCCGCCGCGGCCTCCCCGCGGCCGCGGCCAAGCGCTCCCACCACGAGCCCGACCTCGCCCCCGGGGGCAAGGACTCCACGGCCTACCTCGCCGCCGGGGCCCTCGCCTCCCTCTACGTCGGCGACCGGGGCGCGGTCCTCTTCATGCCGAGTCCCGCGGCCACGAGCCGGGCCTTCTACGCCCGGCTCTTCCCGGAAGCCCGGATCATCTTCCTCGAGGGGGACCGGGTCGAGGGGGGCCTCGTCGTCGAGACGGGAGGCCCGGCCCGCGCCGAGGCCGAGCTCAAGCTGCCCTTCGCCGAGATCGGCCTCCTCGTGACGGCCGAGCCCGGCCTGGCGAGGGCGTGCAGGGACGCGGGCATAGAGATCATCGAGCCGGGCGAGGCAGCCCGATTCATCGACCTGCTGGAGGCCTACCATGGAACGTGAAGTGCGGATCCTGGCGGAGGGGAAGGAGCTTCCCCTCGTCCCCTTCGTCGAGAAGCTCGTCGGGGACACGATAGCCGCCCTCGTCGGCTCCCTCAAGGGCGCCGAGGGCGCGAAGGAGATCACGATAACCCTGCGGGAAACGAAGGGCGACTAGGCCGGGCTTTGGTGGACGGGCCGGGGGCGCGATATACTCATCTTGATGAAGCCCGGCCCAGGCCCGCTTCGGGAGCTCGAAAGCGCATGCAGGAAAAACTGAAGACCGCCGCCGCGGAGCCTCCCGCGGGAGCACTCCAGCTCGCCCGCCTCCTCGACCACGGCGACCCGGCCCTGGTCCTCGACGCCGTCTCCCGGCTCTTCGGGGAATCCTTCCCCGAGGAGGGCTTCGCCCCGGTCCGCGCGGTCTTCGGCGCGGTGGCGAGGCTCTACGCCGGCGCCTTCCCCGGCTACCGGGCCTGCAACACCGAGTACCACGACTACTGCCACAGCCTCGAGGTCTTCTCCGCCTGCGCCCGCCTCCTCGACGGGGCCGCCCTGTCGGGAGCCGCCTTGGGAGAGGAGGACGCAGCCGACGTCCTCGCCGCGGCCCTCCTCCACGACTCGGGCTACATCCAGGCCGAGGGCGACCTCGTCGGCACCGGGGCCAAGTACACGCGCAGCCACGTCGACCGCTCGGCGGCCTTCACCCTGGCCCACGCGGCCGAGCTCGGACTCCCGCCGGAGCGGGCCCGGCGCCTCGCCCGCCTCATCCTCGGCACCGACCTCGCCCGGCCCTGGGAGGGCCTCGAGCTCCGCGGCCCGGCCGAGCGGCTCGCCGCCGCCATCCTGGCGGCGGCCGACCTCCTGGGCCAGATGGCCGACCGGGCCTACCTCGAGAAGCTCCTGTTCCTGTACTACGAGTTCCGCGAGGCGGGGATCGAGGGCTACTCGACCGCCTTCGACATACTCAAGAAGACCGCGGGCTTCTACGCCGCGGTCGAGGCCCGCCTCGACGGCCCCCTCGGGGCGGCCGCCCCCTTCGCCCGGGCCCACTTCGCCGCGCGCTACGGCCAGGACCGCGACCTCTACCGCGAGGCCGTCTCCCGCCAGATGGCCTACCTCGACGGGATCATGGCCGACGACAAGGCCAATTTCCGCCGCAAGCTCAAGCGCCTCGACCTCGAGGCCATCGAGCGGGCGCGGACGGCCTAGCCCGGGAGCCTAGTCCGCCTCCTCGAGCCTCGCCATGGCCGTGTTGAGGGCCTCGGTGCGCTCGGCGTTCAGCCGGCCGGCCTGGGCCACCTTGCGGGCCTCCGCCCCTATTTCGCGCATCGCGGCCAGGTCCGCGCCGACCCGGGCCGAGAGCTCGCGGAAGAAGGCCTGGGTCTCGCCGATGGAGGCCTCGTTGGAGCCCGCGCTCGCGACGACCTGCTTGAAGGCCTCGGCGAAGCGGCCCGAGATCCCGGCCAGCTCCTCGGCCACCCCCCCGATCCTCCCCGTGTCCCGCGACACCCCCGAGAGCCGGTCCAGGAGCTCGCCCATCGCGCCGGCCACCTCCCGGGCCTCGGAGACGAGCCTGGCGTACTGGGCCTCCGCCTCGGCGTTGGCGCTGCCCGTGCGGCCCAGGGACTCGCGGTTGGCCTTGACGACCCCCGCGATGCCCTGGGTCTCGGCGGAGCTGCGCTCGGCGAGCTTGCGGATCTCCCCGGCCACGACGGTGAAGCCCTTGCCGGCGGCCCCGGCGTGGGCGGCCTCGATCGAGGCGTTCATGGCCAGGAGGCCGGTCTGGGAGGCGACGTCCTCGATGACGCCGACGAAGGCCATCTCGCCCTGGATGCTCTCGCCGAGCTGGTCGAGGGCCTTGGCCACCTCGGCGCGGCGCCGCGCGCCCTCCTCAGAGGCCTCGAGGAGGCCCCGCACGGCCTCGCGCCGGGCCGCGGCCGTGGCCTGGGCCGCGGCTGCGGCCGCGGCCACGTCGGCGACCGCGGCGCTCGTCTCCGCCACGGCCCGCTCCTGGGCGGCGAGGAGCTCGGCCCCCTGGCCGGCGGTCGCGCGGAGGGCGCGGTTCTCCTCGGAGAGGGCGTCGAGGCGGGCCTGGCAGGAGGCGGCCAGGGCCGCGAGCTCCTCCATGCCCGCGGCGCTCCGGGCGACCCGCTCCTCGATGCCGGAGGAGGCCGCGAGGAGCTCGCGGCCGAGGTCGAGGGTGGAGCGCGAGGCGGCGACGGCGGACTCGAGCCCCGCGGCCCGCGCGCGCGAGCGCTCCGCCTCCCGCCTCGCCATCTCGAGGGCGCCGGCGAAGACCCGCGAGCCCCGGAGCGAGAGGTAGGTCGTCAGGGCGAGCATGAGGCTGGTCTCCATGAAGGCGGTGTAGCTCGCGCCGCGCAGCTCGGCGTTGGCCGGCGAAAGGCTGACGAGGACGAAGACCGCGACCTGGGCCGCCCAGTCGATGCAGAGGTTCGCGACGAGGGCGGAGCGCCCCCGGGACACGACGAGGCCGACGATCTGCGAGAGGAGGAGGTAGAAGCAGTACTTGTAGAGGACCTCGGGATTGTAGGCCGGCAGGGCGAGGGTGGTGGCGAAGAACACGAGGTCGATGAGGCCGAGGTAGAGGCCGACGCCGAGGTCGAAGCGCCCCTTGGCCGCGGCCGCGAGGGGGGCGAGGAAGAGGAGGGCGGCCGCGAATTCCATCGCGATTATGGGGAGGGGGGCCTTGGCCGCGATGTCGACGCAGGCGATGACGATGGAGAGGGCCGCCGAGAGCAGGTCCAGGACGGCGAATATCGACATCTTCGAGCGGAGCTCGAAATCGGGCGAGGGATAGGCGCGAAGCAGGCGGTCGACGAGCATGGGGCCTCCGGGGGCGCTGGGCTACCCGCCCAGTATAGCGCGCCCCCCGAGCCCCCCGCAACGAAAGCGGGGAGGCGGGCGCGGTTTGACGGCGGCCCGGCCTTCGGCTATTCCTTAGGTATCGAGGATCCCGGCGCCGGAGGTGGAGATGGGGAAGCTGATCGCCGCGTTGGCTCTCGCCGCCTCGCTCGCGCCGGCCCTCGCGGCCCAGGGCCGGGAGGCGCGCCTCGCCGTCGGGGAGCAGCCCCCCCTCTTCAGCCCTTCGGGCGGCATCGTCGACCTGGTCGTCGGCCGGGCCCTCGCGAGCCAGGGCTACTCCGTCGAGCTCGAGTGGCTGCCCATCGGCCGCATGCTGGCCCTCCTCCAGCAGGACGGCCTCGCGGCCTACATCAGCGCCTCGAACGCCCCCGGCCAGGAGAATCCCCACGTGGACTTCCTCCAGGCCAGGGGGGTCTTCTTCTACAAGAGGTCCCGCTTCCCCTCCCTCGAGCCGCGGCGCCTCGAGGACCTGGCCGGCCTGCGGGTCGCCACGGTCCTCAACTCCCCGAACACCCCGATCTTCCGGAAGGCCGGCATGATCGTGGACGAGGGCCCCTACGACACCTGGTTCACCAAGCTCGACATCGGCCGGGTCGAGCTCCTCGCCACCGCCGACGTGGGCGGCCTGCTCGCCATCAAGCAGCTCTTCCCCGGCAGGGAGTCCGAGTTCGGCTTCACCGAGCTCTCCTATTCGACGATCAGCGCCGGGCTCTACGCCAAGGACGATCCCGCCCTCCTCGAGGCGGCGCGCCGGGGCCTGCGGGCCATCAAGGCCGACGGCAGCCTCGAGGCCATGCTCAAGTCCTTCTTCGGCGCCGAGCACTGGCGGCGGGTCAGGATCCTGGAGTGAGGCCCGGGCCCCGGGCCTCGGTCGCGCGGCGCCTCGTCGCCTCCCTCGTGGCCATCCTCTCGGCCTCATCACTCGTCCTCGTCTCGAGCCTCGTCGCCTCCGAGCATCGGCGCCTCATAGCCGACCTCCGGGCCCAGGCCGCCGCCGGGGCCGACCGCCTCGTCGCCGCCCTCGGCTTCCCCGTCTGGAACGCCTACGACCGCGAGATCGAGGTCCAGCTGGACTGGGCCATGGCCGACCCGGCCCTCTACGGCCTCGAGCTCGAGCTGGCCGACCTCTCCCCTGCCCTCCGGGCCCGTTCCCGGGACCGGACCTGGGCCCCGCGGGCCGATCCGCCCGAGGCCCTCCCCGGCCTCCTCGTCGAGCGGCGGGACATCATCCACGAGGAGCATCGCATCGGCGGCCTCGCGCTGCTCTACAGCCCGCGCTTCGTCCGGACCAGGATAGCCCGCGAGGCCTTCCGCTACGCCGCCATCGTCCTCATCGCCGACCTCAGCATCGCGGCGGGCCTCGTCGTCGTCCTGCGCCGCTGGGTCGTCCGCCCCCTCGAGCGGATCGAGCGCTGGGCCGCGGAGGTCAGCCGGGGCGAGGCGGCGCCCATCCCGCCCGAGGAGGGGGCCGCGGGCGAGGTCGCGAGCCTCCGGGACTCGATCGAGCGGATGGTGCGCCTCCTCGGCGAGCGCTACGAGCTGATCGAGCTCAAGGAGCGGGAGTACCGCAGCCTCTTCGAGTCGAGCCCCGTCGCCGTCTGGGAGCTCGGCTTCACGAGGATCAAGGCGGCCCTCGGCGAGGCGGCGCTAAGCGGGGAGGCGGCCGCGGCCGCCGTGGCGGCCTATCCGGGCGGGACCCGCGCCCTCCTCGCCCTGGCCGAGCGGCTCGGCGCCAACCAGGCGGCCCTCGCGCCCCTCGGCGGGGCCTCGGTCAGCGTCCTGTCCCTCCTCGGCGAGGACGCGATCGCGGTCTTCTCCCGCGAGATCGCCTGCCTGGCCTCGGGCTGCCCGGGGGCGAGCGGCGACTGCGAGCTCGTCCTCCCCGACGGGCGGCGGCGCAGCTACGCCCTCGGCTTCGCCGCCCTCGCCGGCCACGAGGCGGACTGGTCCCGCGTCATCCTGACCGCCACCGACATCACCGAGCGGGTCGCCGCCGAGTCCCGCCTCCGCGTGGCCCTCGGCCAGCGCGAGGCCCTCGTGCAGGAGCTCTTCCATAGGACGCGCAACGGCCTCCAGCTCGCCTCGAGCCTCATCTCCCTCCGCGAGGGCAGGAGCCGGGACGAGGCCCTCGCCGCCGAGCTCCGGGCCCTGCGCCGCCGGCTCCGGGCGATGGCCCTGGCCCAGGACGAGCTCATCCGGGGGGAGGACCTCTCCTACGTCGAGCTCGGCGCCTACCTCGGCCGCCTCCTCGAGGCCATCCTCGAAGATTTCCCGGGGGCCGCCGGCAGGATCGGCGTCGAGCTCGAGGCCGAGCCGAGCCGAGTCCTCATCGACGTAGCCATGCCCATAGGCCTGGCCCTCACCGAGCTCGTCTCGAACTCCCTCGAGCACGGCATCCCGCCCGGGCGCCCCGGCTCGATCGCCCTCTCGCTCCGGCACGACGCCTCCGGGGGCCTCCTCCTCGAGCTCGGCGACGACGGGGCCGGCGCGCCTCCCGGCTTCGATCCCCGGCGCGACGCCGGCCTCGGCCTGGAGACCTGCCTCGCCATCGTGGAGGGCCAGCTCAAGGGCGAGGCCAGCTTCTCCTCCTCCCCGGGCTTCCGCGCCTCCATCCGCCTCCCCTCCCTGGACGGCGGCTTCGAGCGGCGCGTCTAGGCCGCCTCCGGCGCCGAGCCGCCGAGCCGCCGAGCCGCCGGGCCGCCGGGCCGCGCGCGCAGCGGCGAGATCGGCGCCGCGGCGTAAAAAAAGGCCGCCCCCGCGGGCGGCCCCTTGCGGCGCCTGAGCCCTCGCGGGCTTCAGGCGCTGCGCGGTCATTACTTCAGGTAGAGCGGCTTGGACTCGTAGTGAGTATGTAGCAATTCATGCGACTTGTGGCCGCAGGGCTCGCCGAGGAACTCCTTGTACACCTGCTGGATGTAGGGGTTCTGGTGGGAGCAGCGGTAGGTCGAGCCCTCGTCCGCGTCGTAGATGCCGCGGATGCGGGCGGTGCGGACCTCGTCGGTGCAGCCGTAGGGCTGGCCGCCGCCGCCGATGCAGCCGCCGCGGCAGGCCATGACCTCGATGAAGTGCCAGGGCGTCTCCTTGCCCTCGGCCTTGGCCTTCTTGACCATCTCGAGGACCTGGGCGATGTTCCCCATCTGGTGGGCGACGGCCACGCGGACCTCGGTCCCGCCGATGTGGACGCTCGCCTCCTTGATCCCGGACAGGCCCCGGACGCCGGTGAAGTTGACGTCCTTGAGCTCCTGGCCGGTGATCAGGGTGTAGGCCGTGCGAAGGGCCGCCTCCATGACGCCGCCGGTGGCGCCGAAGATGACGCCGGCCCCGGTGTTCGGGCCCATCGGGCTGTCGGGCTCGGACTCGGGCAGGTTCACGAGGTCGATGCCGGCCTGCTTGATCATGCG
>ERZ795054.1442-NODE-1442-length-22519-cov-4.791845_pt1 | contig 22519 bp, 19 predicted proteins | sample MGYA00375138_ERZ795054 | MGnify/ENA primary metagenome ERZ795054 (study PRJEB30183, sample SAMN05720215) | anaerobic digester metagenome | isolation source: active sludge of municipal wastewater-treating anaerobic digesters | place: USA | collected 2014-12-23 ... | reverse complement strand
CAACCTGTTGACCCGGGGTAATACTGTCAACGATATCCTGACCGACTGCCCGAATCCGCACATCTTCAATAAAGTCTTTCACCACCTTGAAATTGACGTCCGCTTCCAAAAGGGCCATACGAATTTCCTTCAGGGCTTCCTTGATGTTTTCTTCGTCCAGGCGCCCCTTGCCCCTGAGTTTCTTAAAAACGGACTCCAGTTTTTCTGTCAGGTTTTCGAACATAATCCTCTACCTATTCTGGATACGTACAATCGACTTATTCCCCTTTAAAACACGATCAATCTTTTCGGCCGCCGCTTTTGCTTTATCCTTGCCCTCAATATCCGACAGTAAAACACGATACCACGTTCCCTTGTTCTTAATCTCCGCAGTCACTATCTTGGCGTGAAAACCGATTTTCCCGAGCTGCTTGACCGCATCTTCCGCGCTTTTCTTACTCTTGCAGGATGTGATCTGCACGACATACCTATGGGATGCGGACGCCTTGTCCTTTTCTTTTGCCAGGGACGGCGCCACCACCTTTTCTTTGTTCACGGCCTTGTCGATAACCGGGGATGGCGGCAAGGGTGTTTTTACCTTCGGCTCTTCCGGCATCGGCGGATCATTTTTGGCTGTATCCATCTCGATCGCGGGAGGCGGGAGCGGAACAACATCCCGGGAAATCACACCCGGCGCATCGGCATCCTCTTTGGGCACCGCTTTTTCGGTTTTTAAGACTACAGACGGCAGCGGTGTTTTCTCAACATCCGACAAACCCAACCATTGCAGAACTTTAACCGGCATCTGGCGTGATATGACTTCCGGGTATGTATCCAGGTTATTCCCAACAACCACGCCAAACAGAAATGCCGCAAACAGGAGACCCGCCATACTGCAGATCAACATGAAAAGCCCGAGTTTGCGCAATTTTAACTCAAAATGGCGTGCGTTGTCAGAAGCCATGATGTCCTTTTATACGGAACCATATACCGAAAACACCGATGGTCACCCCCCCAAAAAAGTGCCCGGAGAGATTTTCACATCTTTTCAGGAGCCGATACACCCAGCAAATAAAGCGCGTTGGCAAAAACCGTTCGGACCGATTTTACCAGAAACAGTCTGGCGGCGCTTTGAGCCCGATCCTCCGTCATGACCTTGTTTTTGTTATAGTAGCTGTGAAACTGTCCGGCCAGATCATTCAAGTAAAATGTGAGCCGATGCGGCTCCAGAGTCGTGGTCGCACCCTCTACCACTTCGGGAAAGGCGGAGATGGCCTTGACCAGATCAATTTCTTCCGGCAGCTTGATGCAGGATAAATCCACGTCATCATATCCGGGAACGACATAACCTCTCTCCTCGGCAATACGCAGGATGCTGCAAATCCTCGCATGGGCATACTGTACATAATAAACCGGATTTTCATTGGACTGCTTTTTGGCCAGTTCAAGATCAAAATCCAGGTGACTGTCGGAGCGCCGCATCAGGAAATTGTAACGTGCCGCATCTGTTCCCACTTCGTCGATGACCTGCCGCAAGGTATCGAACTGACCCGCACGAGTGGACATGGCAATAGGCTTGCCGTCCCTCAGGAGATTCACCAATTGCACAAGGACAACCTTCAGGGCCTCTTTATCATAACCCAGTGCTTGCACGCAGGCCTGCATCCGCGGGATATAGCCATGATGATCCGCACCCCAGATATCGATGACGGTGTCAAATCCTCTCTCGAATTTGTTCTTGTGGTAGGCGATATCGGCGGCAAAATAGGTCGGGTCTCCATTTTGACGGATAACCACCCGGTCTTTTTCATCCCCGAATTGGGTGGTTCTGAACCAGGATGTATTATCCTCCCGATAGACGAACCCTTTTTTTTCAAGTTCCATCAGGAGCCCCATAACCCCGTCGTTCTTGTAGAGTTCCCGCTCGCTGAAATATTGATCAAACGATACGCCGAATATCCGCAAATCTTCTTTAATCCCTTCCAGGATCGCCTGACCGGCAAAATCTGTAAATGTGCGTATCAACTCTTCTTCCGGTTTTTTGAGCGCCGCTTTTCCTTCCTTTTGTAGAATCTCGCCTGCCAGATCTTTAATATAATCGCCTTTGTAGCAGGCTTCAGGAAAATCAACGGTTTCGCCCGATAGCTCCCGAAGACGCAGATAAACGGATTTTCCGAGGTTGTTCATCTGGTTTCCGGCGTCGTTGATGTAATACTCCCGGGACACGGCATAACCGCAGGCGTTGAGCAACCTCGCCAGCACATCCCCGACCACGGCGCCCCGGGCATGACCGATATGGAGAGGACCGGTCGGGTTGGCGCTCACAAATTCAACATGGACCTTCTTTCCCCTTCCCAGATCAACTTTCCCGTAATGGCTGCCGCCCTTGTCAACGGCTTCCAGAAAGCTCGGCCAGATGCTTTTCCTGATGTAAAAATTAATGAATCCGGGGCCTGCTATTTCGATTTTCTCAATCACCTCGTCCAAGCTAAAGTTTTCTCGGATCAGTTCCGCGATCTTCCGGGGGTTCATCCTCAGCTTCGATGCAAGCACCATGGCCGCGTTGGTGGCGTAATCCCCATGCTGTTTGTCCTTCGTCGCCTCTACTTCAATGAAGGGCACATCACAATCCGACAACCCCGCTGCGGCGCTTTTTTTCAACGCACCGCCGATCGCTTGGGCAATTTTTTTTCGCAATGAAACGATCAATGCGCAACCTCTGATAAAAAAAAGTGACAAGTAACGTCCTGACATTACTTGTCACGGTATTTACTTCGATTCAAAGATAAAAACGCTCCGCAGAACTCAGTTGAGACTTTGTCAGCGCGTCTTCCGGTATGGGCTATCCCTGCCCCTTGTATTTGCGCTCGACCTCGTCAATATCCCTGTCTTTGATGGATAAATCCCTTGTATAATCAGGACAATGTACACAGCCTACCGCATCGGTTGAAACACTGTATTTCTTCTGACAGTTCTCTCTCCATGCACAGATTGAGCAATATCGCTTTTCCGTACCCATGGTTCACCTCTTATAAATAGACTGTCGCGTATCTATAACCAGACGTGCTGAAAAGTCAAGATTTTTCCTATTTTGGGGTTTGCCGAGGGAATCGCTCCCTTTAGAGCAGAAACAAAGATTTCGGCTGCAATGAAAGAGAGCTTTCCTCAGGAAATCAGAAAAAGATATCGCAAAAAGGCGTCACCCAAAAAGAAATAGGCTACCGCCCCGAGCGCCAGAAAAGGGCCGAAGGGAACGGCATATTTCATATCCTGACCTTGGATGACCATTGCGGTCATGCCGACCACAGCCCCCGTTAAAGAGCTGCAAAGGACGATAAAGAGGAGCGATTTCCATCCGAAGAAAGCGCCCAGCATGGCCAACAGCTTTATATCGCCTCCTCCCATCCCTTCGCGTTTCGTTATCCATTCATACCCGACCGCAATCACATAGAGGATCCCCCCTCCCACCAAAATGCCGATGAGTGATTCAAGAAAGGGCACCCCCATGACGAAAACGGCGGCCAGAAAGCAGAGGGGAATTCCCGGAAGGCTGATCACATCCGGGATAATCTGATAGTCGATGTCAATAAACGTGATGACAATCAGGGCCGCCGTAAAGAGAAAGGCACAGAGAAACTGCAGCGAAAATCCGTACTTCCAGTAAAGAAGGACAGCCAGGACAGCCGTCAAGGCCTCCACCAGCGGATAGCGAGGGGTGATGGACGCACCGCAGTCCCGGCAACGCCCCCGCAGAATCAGCCAACTGATGATGGGAATGTTATCGAAGAAGCGGATAGGATGTGAACAAACGGGGCAATGGGAAGCGGGAAAAACGATGGACTCTTCCCGGGGGATTCGCCAGATGCAAACGTTAAGAAAGCTGCCTATTATGGCGCCGACAAATCCCACCACCCATGCTCCAGCGATACTCATCATCCGCCCCCTTCTTGAAAAAGTTCAATAAATTCCTTTTCTCAACCCTGCAATAATTCACATCAGTCACAAGGACGGTAATAGGTTCCCTCCGCGCAGGCTTTGCAGAGCACCTCGCCTTCCCGATGTACTTCGCGCATATCTTGAACCTGTTCCCCGCATCGGGCGCACTGAATTCTGCGGAGCGGTCTGCCCGGCATATCTTCAGGAGGAATGACGACATGGACCCTCATGACATCAAAAAGCTCTTCCTGGGGCATGATCATATAGGTCTGGATCTGGGCCTCATAGCGGTCTTCTATATCCGGGAACAACTCCTTTGCCTTATCCCGCGTATCTTCCCGGGCAATAACACGGACTGCAAGACCGGTTTCGATATTCACAAAAGTCGCCGCCATCTTCCCGTAGTCCAGAAACTTCATCGTCCGGTGACCCAAACTGCAGCCGGTTACAGACTGAATGGCATCGGTGGCGCAGCGGTCCATCTCTACATAAACGATCAGGTCCCTGGCATGCCCTTCTTCCTGAGCGCCCAGCCCGATCAGCTCCATACCCAGCATGGCCATTTTCACGCCCAGGACCTGGCCCGGACAAAGGTGACCATGTATTTTTACGGATCTTTCCAACAGCAAGTTAAAATTCATCATCTCATCCTTATTATTCAAAAGCCCATGCGGGCGTCAAAGGTGTAATCTCGTCACAGACGGCTAAAACGCCGCATGCCGAAAGCGCTTTGCCTGATGCATCTTCTGTTATTCTCAAAACTTAACCGTCGAGCTTCTAACACCTAACCTCCGGATCGTCAAGGTCGTTTTCCTGAATTTTTTTGCTCCTTTTTCTCGCACTTCATGCTATAACCCATGCGGAAAATCGGGACTGGATATGACCCTCCGCGGCCGGTACGTTGGTCCGACTGCAATCGACACCTTCCGGAGGTTTTTTCTTCAGCGGTCAACATGTTTATTGGGAACGCATATACGCGCATCTGTCCATCCCTGATTATATTTTATAAAAGGATTTCTTGTTTCAATGACAGCAGAAAAAACTCATCCCGTCACGTCTCTGGAAGAAGGAGAGGAAGGCATCATCCATGCGATCAGCGGCGGCGGCTCTCTCGTGAGCAGGCTCGCAGGCATGGGCATCGCGCCGGCGGTCCGGATCAAGATTCTGCGCAACAGCTCGAATCTATTTATCATTCAAGTTGCAGAAACGCGCATTGCTCTGGGCAAAGGCGAAGCGGCCCAGATCATCGTACAGAAGGTTGCTCCGCAATCCCGAGAAATCCCACCGGAAAGCGACCTGTTGCTGCTGGCGTTGGCCGGACAACCCAATGTCGGCAAATCTACCGTGTTTAACATCCTGACGGGACTGTCACAACATGTGGGCAACTGGCCGGGCAAAACCGTGGAAAAGAAGGAAGGCGTCCACATATCAGGTGAAACCAAAGCCCGCATCGTTGATCTCCCCGGCACTTACAGCCTGACTTCGTTTTCGGATGAAGAGAGGGTTTCTCGTGATTACGTCCTGCAGGAACATCCGGACGCGATCATCCTGCTGATGAACGCCGCGGCAATGGAAAGAAGCCTCTATCTGCTATCAGAACTGCTGCTTCTGGGCCCGCCGATCATTGCGGCCGTCAATATGATCGACGTCGCCGAAAACCAGGGAATCCAGATTGATATTGATACATTGGAAAAAGAACTGGGTATTCCCGTCGTTCCCATGATCGCAACGAAAAACAAGGGCATCGACAAACTTTTTTCCCGTGCCATCGATCTTGTAAAGGGGAAAACCGCATACCGTCCCCGCGTACCCCAGGTTTCTGAGGACCACCAGGATGTTTTTACCAAACTGACCGATCTGGTTACACCCTACGTCCCACTCCCCTATCCGGTCACATGGACTGCGACTAAAATCATGGAGGGAGATCCGGAAATTCTGGAGATGATGAGCAAGCAGATCCCCCCGACAGTATGGAGCAATGTTCAACTTGAACTTTCCGCGCATGAAGATTCTCTCCGGGCCGTCGTGGGGGGGCGGTATGACTGGATCGAAAATATCACACGGGCTGCCGTATCACGTTTCAAAATGGGAGAGGTCGTCATGACCGATCGCATCGACCATATCCTGACCCGGCCCATCTTCGGCATTCCCATTCTTCTGGCTATCCTCGGACTGGTTTTTTTTCTCACCTATACGGTCGGTTCACCGCTTCAGGCCCTCATGGAAAAAGGCATACACGTTTTAAGCGGTTTTCTTGAACCGCTGATGACATCCTTTCCCGAGTGGAGCCGTCGTCTGATTCTCGACGGCATGATCGGCGGCGCCGGATATGTGGTCACGTTCTTACCCATTCTCCTGATCTTTTTCGCCGTCATGGCTTTTCTCGAGGATGTCGGTTACATGGCCCGGGCCGCTTTTGTCATGGACCGGTTCATGCATCTGATCGGCCTGCACGGGAAAAGTTTCATCCCCATGTGCCTCGGTTTCGGTTGCAATGTGCCCGCCGTCCTCGGGAGCCGCATTATTGAATCCAAAAAAGCACGCCTGCTGACGATATTCCTCGCGCCCTTCATCCCCTGCACAGGCAGAATCGCCGTGCTTATTTTCATGGCATCGGCGATCTTCGCGGATAAAGCCCCCCTGATCTCCTGGTCCCTGATGGCCATGAATATGATCGTTTTGGGCCTGACGGGAATTTTCATCAAAGCGACCATTTTTAAAGAGGAATCCATGCTGTTCATCATGGAACTCCCCCTCTACCATAAACCCGATTTCAAGACGATCGCCATGGCTGTGTGGTCAAGCATGGTCGCTTTCATCAAAAAAGCGGGCACAATCATTTTAGCCATGTCCATGGTCGTCTGGGTCTTTTCTTATCTACCATCCGGCAATGTGGAAACCAGTCTGCTGGCCATGGCCGGACGCTGGATCGAACCGCTGGGCATCCCTTTAGGGCTGGATTGGAAAATGATTACCGCCCTTTTCTCCAGCCTCGTGGCCAAGGAGAATTCCATTGCCACCCTGGGTGTCCTCTATGGTTTAGGCGAGGAAGGGATCCGCCCCCTGCTCAGCCAATTCATGCCGCGTGCCTCAACGCTCTCGTTTTTGGTGGTTCAGATGCTTTTTCTGCCCTGCGTGGCTACAATCGGTGTGATGAAACAGGAGATGGGCAACTGGAAGTGGTTTCTCTCCGCATTGGGTATGACACTGGCCCTGTCTTACTCAGGCGGGATCATTGCCTACCGCGTGGCACTCTGGTTGGGATTATAATCCTGATTGCCGTTCAAGGTCAGGGTCGGCGCATTCTTTTCCGGATGGACAGGCGTGGGACAAGGCAACCGCAGCGGTCGCGGTTGAATCCGGTGTGATGGGTTTTTCAACAGGGCCTTTTGGTTCGCGAAATAAGCATCGATGATTTTGCGGGCAATGGGCGCGGCAGCGGAGCCGCCGTGCCCGGCATTCTCCGCGATGACGGAAACGGCAATTTCCGGACTGTTGTAAGGTACGAAACAGACAAACAGGGCATGATCCCGGTAGGCACCCGAAAGAATTTTTGCCCGGCGGGCGCGTTCATCCATAGGTAAACCCACGACCTGAGATGTCCCGGTTTTGCCACAAACGTCTTTCTCCGCTCTACGCAAAGCATAGCCTGTGCCACCGCTTTCGTTGACCACACCCCAAAGGGCGTAATCCAGGATCTTCAAGTTTTTCGGACTGATGGGAATGCGACCTTTTCTTTCAGGAGCCGATTTCCAAACCACCTGACCGTCGGGATTTTCGATCCGGCTCACGAGACGCGGACGATAAAGAACCCCGCCGTTGGCCAGGGCCGAATAAAAGCTTACCAGTTGCAACGGTGTGACAAGATTAAAACCCTGACCAATGGAAACGGATATGGTTTCCCCGGCCTGCCAGGTTTGTCTTTTTCTGGCCAGCTTCCATTCCCGCGTCGGGACAATCCCCCCTTTTTCGCGAGCCAGGGGCAACCCCGTCGGGCTACCAAAACCGGAGGCCTTGGCATAGTAGGCGATCTTATCGACGCCCAACTGTTTTCCCAGATTATAAAAATAGACATCGCAGGATTCGACAATGGCACGGTGCAGATTAACGCGCCCATGCCCTTTTTTCTGCCAGCAGCGAAACATCCGGTTGCCAAGATGGAAGGTACCGTCACAATAAACGGATGTCTCCGGCGTAATGATCCCTTCCTCCAACGCCGCCGCCGCGACGACAAGCTTGTAGGTCGATCCCGGCGGATATTGACCCGAAATGGCACGATCTTCCATGGGGTGAAACGGATTGGACGAAATTTTTTTCCACTCCTGGTGGGAAATACCGCCGTTAAACAGGTTCGGATCGAAGGAGGGTGAACTGACCAGAGCCAGGATCTCTCCCGTTCGGGTGTCCATGACAACGGCGGCCCCCGGTCTCCCCTCGAAAGCATCCCAGGCCGTTTGCTGAAGGGCGGCGTCGATGGTCAAATGGAGGCTGTACCCCTGAGTCGGCTCGATCTTTCTTAAACTCCTGATTTTCTTGCCATGGGCATTGACTTCCACCTCGTCCGCGCCGCTCTGGCCCTTCAGATAGGCATCAAAGAATCTCTCTATGCCGTACTTCCCGATGATATCCCCCGCTTCATAGTCCTTCGGACCGTGCTTTTCAAGTTCCGCGCTGCTGATTTCACCGACATACCCAATCAGGTGGGCCATCATTTCGCCGTACAGATATTGACGGGTCGGCACAACATCGATGCTGACACCTGGAAGATCAAGGGACCTCGTTTCGATCAGGGCAAGCTTTTTGACATCTACATTTTTGTCAAGGCGTACGGGTGCAAAGGATTTATTTTCGTACAGACGATTGAAATCCTCGGCAAGCGGGAGAGATTGTTCCTGATAGAGCGATTTCAATTTTCCCGCAACCACTTTCAGGTCCCGGTTTTTGTCCGGGATAAACACGATGTCGAAAGAAGGCTGATTGTCAACAAGAACATTGCCATGGCGATCCATAATCAATCCCCGCAGGGGCCTGATTTTACAGATCCGGATGCTATTGGTTTCCGATCGCTGGGTCATTTCCTCGCCCTTGATGACTTGAAGATGCCACATTCTCAAGATCAGAATCGAAAGGGCGATGCAGACGATGACAAAGATCTGATTAAATCTTTGCCGGTATGCGCCGGAATCATGTCCGTTAATTCGGCTGGGCCGTTTTTGCATGCACCAACACCTCAAATTTACGGAATAAAATGAAGAAAAAGGGACTGACCACCCCCAGAATGATCACCTGCGGAGAAACCGCCAGCAGGGTCGGATAAATGGATGAAACACCCAGCACATACCGGTTGATAGTCAAGAGTAAGATGCCTTCCAGCAAAGCGCAAAAAACAACGAAAATCATAATAAAATAAGACTGTTCAATGTATACACGTGTGGATACGAGGGTGGAAACGCAGAACAATATAAAGTAAACGAACATGAACAGGCCCGTCACCGTACCAGTCATGGTTCCGACAAAAAAGCCGACAATCAGGGTCAGGATTGTTCCCTTGGGTATGCTCATGAAGAAGCCCGCAAAAACAACGAATAGCAGGGAGAATTCAACACTCGGCAGGTAAAACGAGAAAACTTCCAGGGTCGCTTTCTGTAAGATGACCAAGAGAAGCAGGACAGGGATCCAAGCCAGCCCGGAGATCATTGCCTTCACCATTGCCCCGTGATAACAAGCACTTCCTCAATCTTTCGAAAATCCGCAAAGGGGATAACGTCTATGTTTTGAAACATACTGGTTTTGTTGTTTTCCACCATCCGAACCACCCCCACTGTCAACTCCTTGGGGAAAACACCCCCCAGGCCGGATGTCAGGACAATATCCCCTTTCTGAACCGGATCCGTCTTGACGATGTATTTCAGATTGCAACGTCCGGTGCCCGTTCCCTGAAGGATCCCGTTTGCCCGGGTTCTCTGAATCAGGGCATCGACATTGCTGTTTTCATCCGTGACGACAAGCACGCGGGAGGCATGCCAAGTCGTTTCGATGACACGCCCCACCAATCCCGCTTCGACAATGACCGGTTGCCCCTTGCGGATCCCATCGTTTTCTCCCCGGTCAATCATCAATGTTTTCATGATTCCCGCCATATCCCGTCTTGTTATACCGGCGGCTGTAGTCCGATAAGGCAGTTTTTCCTTGAAAGTCAACAATTTGCGGAGGCGAATGTTTTCCAGATAAGCCTCCCGGTATTCAAAAACTTTTCGGCTGAGACGGGCGTTGGTCTCCTGCAGGCGGCGGTTTTCATCGGTCAACCCGTAAAGAAAAAGATAGCGCCGCCAGGTTTTCTCGATCCCCCTGATGCTTTCATGAATAAGCGATTCAAGGGGGAATGTGATTTCCAGAATGATTTTCCGGAGGAAACTAGGCCGGGGCGATGTCTTCAGTTGATAGGAGAAAAGCCCCAAAACCAGGAGAAAAATGAGGGCCAGAAACAACAGGTAATATTTTCTTTTCGGCGACTGCATCAATATGATTCCCGCGCATATATAAAAGGAAAGTCAAGAAGACCGCCGTTGCCTTCTTCATCCCTGCGACGGATAGGCCGCCGAACACCGGGGTAAAGAACGCATCCATTTCACCATATCATGACAGCCCTATCCATGCCGGATTGTCTAAACTTGGAAAGTCACCTCTTTGAGAATATCCAGTTGATCAAGAGCCATTCCGGCGCCCCGGGCCACGGCGGAAAGCGGATCTTCCGCCACCATGATGGGCAAACCTGTTTCTTCCTTGATCAAGAGATCGATGTTTCGCAGCAGAGCTCCCCCGCCGGTAAGCACGATCCCCCGGTCCACAATGTCCCCCGCCAGTTCGGGCGGCGCATTCTCCAAAGCATCCTTTATGGCATCCACAATCAGCCGGACCGGTTCCTGGATGGCTTCCCGGACTTCTTCAGAATTGATTTCCACGATCTTCGGAATACCGGAAATCAGATCCCGACCTTTCACATCAACCTTTCTCAACTCGTCGTCCGGGTAACAGCAACCAATGGTCATTTTGATCATTTCGCCGGAACGTTCGCCGATGAGAAGACCGTACTTCCGTTTCATGTACTGGACGATTTCCTCGTCGATCTTATCGCCCGCCACGCGGACCGACTGGGAATAAACAATGCCGGCCAGCGATATGACGGCAACTTCGGTCGTTCCCCCGCCGATATCGACGATCATCGAACTGATCGGTTCCCGGATGGGAAGACCCGCGCCGATGGCCGCCGCCATGGGTTCCTCGATCAGATAAATTTCCCGGGCGCCGGCGGATTCAACCGTTTCACGCACCGCCCGCCGTTCCACCTGGGTAATGCCGGAAGGAACGGAAACAATAATACGCGGTCTGACCAAGGCGCGCCGGTTGTGGACACTCAAGATAAAGTGGCGGAGCATCGCTTCGGTGATATCAAAGTCCGCGATGACACCGTCCCGCATGGGCCGAATGGCGGAAATGTTTCCCGGCGTCCGGCCGAGCATTTTTTTTGCCTCGGCGCCGACCGCCAATACCTTCTTCATCCCCCGGGAATCCATATGCACCGCCACGACGGACGGTTCACTTAAAACAATGCCCTTGCCCTTGACATAAACCAGCGTATTGGCTGTGCCCAGATCGATGGCCAGGTCATTGGAAAACTTTCCTAAGATGAAATCAAATAACACGCTGCGCCTCCTTCGGACGGAATCCAAATGTTGAATCATTTCAGTAAAATGAACATTTACAGCTATTTAAACGAATTTTGCATATACCCTATTTCACAGGCCTAATCAACGAAATTTTCCAAAAATCCGTTGCAATTTCACAATGCCTATATTAATGGTTTCGTTCTAAATCGACGTTGCGGGGTGCCCTATGCTGGATCTCATGAGAAGACATGCCAAGAGCTGGATTATGAAGCTCTTACTGTTTTTAATCATTGTCGTGTTTGCACTTTATTTCGGCTCAATGGGTGGAAAACAAACCGCTGAGGCCATTGCCACCATCGACGGCAAACCGATTGCCTATGTGGAATTTCAGAAGGAATACCAGAATCTGATCGAGATTACCCAGCAGCGTTTCAAGGGCATGCTCACCGACGAGCTGATCAAATCGCTCAACCTGAAACAACGGGCACTGGACAACCTCATCGCCCGGGCAGTTATCACCAGAAAAGCCGATGAGTTAGGAATTGTGGTAACGGACGAAGACGTGCGCAACTCCATTCTGACGTTCCCTGGTTTTCAGCGGGACGGCGTCTTCAAAGAATACCTCTATCGGGATCTCCTCCAGATGAACCACTTGACACCCGAAGAGTTTGAAGCCTCGCATAAGCAAAGCATCCTCGTGGAAAAAATGCGGGAACTGATCCAAAGCGGTGTTTTTGTTACGGATCGTGAAGTTCTTGATCTCTATAAGATCCGTAATGAAAAGATCAATATCCAGTTCGTCAACATCAAAGCCGTAGATATGGCAAAAAGTATCACCCCCACCGACAAGGATATGGAAGCATTTTTGAAGCAGAACAGCGACCGTTTCAGGATTCCCGAGCAGATACAGTTGCGCTACCTGTCTTTCACCGCGGCTGATGCGGCGGCATCCGTCATCCTTTCCGAAACGGAAATTTCGGATTACATCGATCAGAAGAAGGACAACTGGCAAAAGAGCAACGCCAAACTAAACGGCGCCGCCATGAAAGCCATGGCCATCGCTGAACTGAAACAGATTAAGGGCATGCAAACGGCCGCAAAAAAGGCCAAAGACGCTCACGACACGATTTACCAGGAGGAAAACTTCCCTCAGTTCGCCGCCGAGAATCGCTATACCGTACACACGACGGATTATTTCCCCCTGAATCAACCCCCGCAGGCATTCAAAAATATTACCGATTTTACAAAAAAACTGCTGAATCTCCAGAAAAACGAACTCAGTCCGGTCATGTCCGACGGAAACGGCTATTATGTTTTTCAACTTATGGAGAAAAAACCCGCCTACACGCCTGCCCTGAAAGATGTGGAAGCCAGGCTGAAACCGATCTTTATCGCCGTCAGAGCCCAGCGCTTGGCGGAGGAAAAAGCGGTGTCCATCCTGGATCGTCTGGAAAAAGGCGACAATTGGTCAGAAGTCTGCGCGGCCAACGGTCTGAATATCTCAGAAACGGGCTTCTTTCTGCCCGGCGAGACCATTCCCAGGATCGGAACATCCCAAGAACTTTCGGATACGCTGCTGCAACTGACGCCAAATACGCCTTATCCGGAAAAACCTTTCATCATCGAAGGAAATGCCTATATCATTCGTTTTATTGCTCGGGAAAGCATTAATCCGGCGGATTATGAAGCGAGGAAAGACAATCTCAAGCAGGGACTTCTGCGGTTCAAGCAGGAAGATGTGATCCGATCCTGGCTGGAGGCGAACAAGGCTTCCATGATCAAGGAAGGGCGTTTGAAAATCAGCAAGGACGTAAAAGATATTTAGAATAGGGGCGGCTGGGTTTCTGCCACCGGGATCAGGTGATTAATGACCGAATCCGCCAGCGGTTCAGCTTTTCAAAAGCATCATTGACGGCTTTGAAAATCGTTTCCAATGAAACCGGCTTGGTGAAAAAATCATCAAAACCCGCTTCGCGGCACTCTTCAATTTCATAAAGTGCACTCCAGCCCGTCATCGCGTAAATCAGTGAAACAGGTTTGAATTTGCGTATCTGGCGGCACAGGTCAATGCCGTTCATGCCGAACAGCTTCAGATCCAGAAAAATCACGTTGATGTCCTGCTTCTGCAGAATATCGAGCGCTTCTTCACCGCCCTCGGCCAGCACGACTTCATACCCCGCATCGACAAAGGCGGTCTGAAACAAATCGCGGACCGAAACGTCATCATCTACAACCAGAATTCTGTGGGTCACGCTGCCTCCTCTTGCATCCGCCGGAAATGGCACATGTATAAAGGAAAAGGAATCCGATGTCAATGCTTTAGGACAATTAATTAAGGCATTCCGAATGCTTTATCGAAAACCTTCAACCCGCTCTTCTTCATGCTGAAAGAATCATTTGTACCCCCCGGGGGAATATGCTACTTAGCGGGAGGGCACAAGAATGGATGCTATGGATCCGTTCACCCGGCGAGATAACCCAATGCATGTTAAAGGATTGAATTCATGATCGGCATTTCTAAACTGTACTGCGGGGCGGTGGAACCGGCCGATGTCCTCCGGTACAATCGGGACGGCAAGCACCTGCCCTCCCATCTGCTCCAATTTGCGGCCGTCAAGCGCCCCGTCGTCGTCTGGAATATGACCCGGCGGTGTAATCTCCGATGCGTTCACTGTTATTCGCAGTCCCAGAACAAAGCGTTTCCGGGAGAATTAACAACGACCGAGGGCAAGGCGCTCATCGACGATCTGGCGGCATTTTCCTGCCCGGTCATTCTCTTCTCCGGAGGAGAACCCCTGATGCGGCCGGATCTGCCGGATCTGGTCCGGCATGCAACCGATCGAGGCATTCGCGCTGTGATCTCCACCAACGGCACCCTGATTAACGGCGATTTCGCCAAAACATTCAGGCGATTCGGTCTGTCCTATGTCGGAGTCAGTCTCGACGGCCTCCGGGAAACGCACGACCGTTTCCGCGGCGTAACCGGCGCCTTCGACGAAGCCATGGCCGGCATCCGCACTTGTCTGGCTGAGGGCATCAAGGTCGGCGTCCGCTTCACCATCAATCGGCGCAACGCCGCCGATATCCCCGCAATCTTTGATCTAATTGAGGCGGAAAACATTCCCCGCGCCTGCTTTTATCATCTGGTTTATACGGGCCGCGGCTCGAATCTCATTGAGGAGGACCTGAACCACACCGAGGCGCGGGCTGTCCTTGACCTCATCCTCAATCGGACCCGGCTGCTTTTTGACCGCGGGCTGGAAAAAGAAATCCTCACCGTCGATAACCATGCCGACGGGCCCTATGTTTACCTGCGCCTTCTCCGGGAAAGTCCGGATCGGGCCGCCGACGTGCTGGAATTATTGAAAATGAACGAAGGCAACAGTTCCGGCCACGGCATCGGCTGTGTAAGCTGGGACGGTGAAGTCCATGCCGACCAGTTCTGGCGGGATGTCTCCTTCGGCAACATCCGGCGACGACCCTTCAGCGAAATCTGGACGGATACGTCCAATGACCTGATGGCCCGGTTAAAAGACAAAAAGCGCTTCGTCACGGGCCGCTGCGCCCGCTGCCGTTGGCTCGACGTCTGTGGGGGCAATTTCCGTGCCCGGGCGGAAGCGGCGACGGGCGACATGTGGGCTCCCGATCCAGCCTGTTTTCTCACGGACCGGGAAATCGGCATCGAAGATTGAGGAACGATTACCAAAAATCGACCCTACTGATCCAACCGGGACATATCTCATCTGGAGGCAACCATGCAATTCCCTGAATATCGGCCCAGGCGGCTGCGAAAAAACAAAGGATTCCGGAGTCTGATCCGGGAAACAGCCCTGTCGGTAAATGATTTCATCTCTCCCCTGTTCATCGTCCCGGGGAAGGAAGTCAAAAAACCCGTGGCTTCCATGCCGGGGATTTTCCAGCAATCGGCGGACCATGCGATCAAAGACGTGCAGGCCCTTCAGTCTCTGGGTGTTCCCGCTGTGCTTTTGTTCGGTATCCCAGAGAAAAAGGATGAAACAGCTTCAGGCGCCTTTGCCAAAGACGGCGTCATCCAATGGGCCGTCCGGCGGATCAAGGAAAAATGTCCCGACATGCTGATCGTCACGGATGTCTGCCTGTGCGAATACACCAGCCACGGCCACTGCGGCATGCTCGACAAGGGCGACGTCGATAACGATGCGACCCTGGAGGTGCTGGCGGAAACGGCCCTTTCCCACGCCCGGGCCGGCGCCGACATGGTCGCCCCGTCGGCCATGATGGACGGACAGGTGGTCGCCATCCGGGAAGCCCTGGACGAAAGCGGCTTCGAAATGCTCCCGATCATGGCCTACTCGGCCAAATATGCCTCCAGCTTCTACGGCCCCTTCCGGGAAGCCGCCGAAAGCAAACCTCAGTTCGGCAACCGGAAGAGTTACCAGATGGACCCGGCCAACAGCGACGAGGCCATCCGGGAAATGACGCTGGACGCAGGCGAAGGGGCAGACATCATCATGGTCAAACCGGCTCTGCCCTACCTGGATATCATTCGCCGTGCCAAAGAGGAATTCGATCTGCCCGTTGCGGCCTACAACGTAAGCGGCGAATTTGCCATGATCAAGGCTGCCGCGCAGATGGGTTGGATCGACGGCGAGGCGGCCATGATGGAATCCCTCACCGCCATCAAGCGGGCGGGGGCGGATATCATCATTTCCTATTTTGCCGCAGAGGCGGCAAAACTTCTGCAGAAGGGCTGATCATGACGCCGCATAAGGAACTTCCCCTGCTTTCGAAAACACTGCGCATGGTTGCATGGGAGGTAACCCGCCGGTGCAATCTATCCTGTGTTCACTGCCGGGCGTCTTCTCTATCAGGCCCTTATGCGGGAGAACTTGATACGGCACGGAGCCTGCGACTTCTCGATGAAATTGCTGCCTTCAGCAAGCCGATCATCATCCTGACGGGAGGTGAACCGCTGCTGCGGGGGGATATTTATGAAATTGCCGATCATGGCACAAAAAAGGGGCTGCGGATGGTTCTGGCAACCAACGGCACCCTCCTGACGGCTGAAATTGTCGAAAAAATGCTTCAGGCCGGAATCCAACGCGTCAGTGTCAGTATCGACGGTCGGAACCGGGAAAGCCACGATGCATTCCGGGGTGTTCCCGGCGCATTCGACGCAGCCATGGACGGCATCGACTTGCTGAAACGCGGTGGCATGGCCTTCCAGATCAATACGACGATCACCCAGAAGAACCTGGACCAGATCGAGTCCATACTTGCGCTGGCTGTGGAATTGGATGCGGCGGCTCATCACATCTTCCTTCTGGTTCCCACCGGACGGGGAAAGGATTTGGGTGATCAATCGATATCCGCCGAAGCCTACGAAAAGACCCTGGAGTGGTTCCACAGGCAAAGTCGAGTCTCACCCATTCAACTCAAAGCAACCTGTGCGCCCCATTATTTCCGCATCGTCCACCAAAAGGGCAAGGGAGGAACGACGCATCCTCATCGTCAGGACAGCGAAGCGCCGGCACTGCACGCCATGACCCGGGGTTGCCTGGGCGGCAGTTCCTTCTGTTTTATTTCTCACACCGGGCAGGTGCAACCCTGCGGTTACCTTGAAATCGACTGCGGCCAGATCACGGACAAACCGTTCATGGAAATCTGGAACGATTCGCCGGTGTTCGAAGACCTCCGCGATTTGAACCGCTACAAGGGCAAATGCGGCATCTGTCCGTTTCTCCAGGTTTGCGGAGGATGTCGGGCTCGGGCGTTTGAATTGACCGGCGATTATCTTGCTGAAGAACCCCTGTGCGCCTATGAACCGCGCGTGAAAGGCAGCGAAGTTCATGAAGCGCCGGCAGTCAAAACAAGGGGTGCATAGAAGATGGACGATCTCGATCGTAACCTCCTCAATCTTCTCCAGACCGCCTTTCCCGTCAGCGCCGAACCTTATCGCCAACTGGGAGAACAGTTGGCCCGGACGGAGGCGGAAATTTTAAATCGGATCAAATCACTCAAGGAACAAGGCCTGATTCGGAGAATCGGTGCGGTTTTCAATCCGGCCCGTCTGGGTTTCGTCAGCAGTCTCTGCGCGGCAAAGGTCCCGGAGAATCATGTCGATCTGTTCGTGGAAACCGTCAATGCGCTTCCCGGTGTGACCCACCACTACCGGAGAAATCACCAATACAATTACTGGTTTACGCTGATCTGTTCCTCTCCGGAGGCACTGCAAACAACCCTGGTCGAAATCGAACAAAAAACGGGGGTTGAGGTAATCTCCATGCCGGCCATCAGGACCTTCAAGATCAACGCGAGCTTTCAGTTATGAGCCATACCATGGAAACAAAACCCACTCTGGTCCTCGTGGACGGAAATAACTACGTTTACCGCGCCTTTTACGCCATCCCGGAACTTTCAAATTCCAAGGGGTTTCCCACAAACGCCATCTACGGTTTCACGAATATGCTCATGAAGCTTCTGCGGGAGCAGCAACCCACCTACATCGCCGTCGCTTTCGACATGAAGGGACCGACCTTTCGCCACGAAGCCTTCCAGGCGTACAAGGCAACACGAAAACCCATGCCGGAACCGCTCCGACCACAAATCGAATACATAAAAAACATTGTCCGCGGTTTTTCCATCCCTGTCCTTGAGCGGGAGGGAATCGAAGCCGACGACATCATCGGGACCCTGAGCCGGCGCTTTGCCGGGGAAAACTTGAAAGTGGTCGTTGTTTCCGGTGACAAGGATCTCATGCAACTGGTCGGTGATCATGTGGTCATGATCGACACGATGAAGGAAACCGTCTACGATGTGGAAGCCGTCCGCAAGCGTTTCGGTGTCGATCCGCATAAGGTCGTGGAAATCCTCGGCCTGATGGGCGACGCCTCCGACAATATCCCCGGCGTGCCCGGCATCGGCCCTAAAGGCGCACTCCGACTGATCGAACAGTTCGGCACCATCGAGGACATCCTCAATAATCCGGCAAAAATCTACAACGCCAAGGTCCGGGACGCCGTTTTACAGTACGCAGACCAGGCCAGAATGAGTCGCGATCTGGCCACCATCGACACCCGGGTCGAACTCGATATCGGCCTGGAAGCGCTTCGCTACGGCGAACCGAATCGTCAGGCGCTGCTCGATCTGTTCAAGGAATGCGAATTTTCTTCCCTCGTTCAGGAGTTGAAGGGAGAAGCCGCGACCATGAAAGGCCATTACAGATCGATACACACAGAAGAAGATCTGTCCGATCTTTTGACCAAGCTTCGGCAAGGCCACTCTTTCACCCTGGACGTTATCCTGACTTCACCCGAACCCATGCGGGCGGATATTGCCGGTTTCGCCGTCTGTCTTGAACCGGGACAGGCCTTTTATGTCGCCCTTTTCACAGCAGACCCCGTTGCAGAAGAGGCCTGGCGGAAAACGGTTTGGACCGCTTTCTCTCCGATCCTTGCCGACCAGGCTGTCCGCAAAACCGGCCATGATTGCAAAAGCATCCTGGTCGCCCTGCAGCGGATGGGGATGAATCTGGCGGGGCTTGGCTGCGACACCATGGTCGCCGCTTACCTGCTGAATCCCGCCCGGCGGAGTTTCGAGCTTGCGGATCTTGTGTACGACCAATCAGGACGACAGATTTTCATGCATAAAGATATTCTGGGCAGCGGAACCAAAGCTTTATCCTTCCGGGCGGCAGACTCGGAAAAAATCAGGGATTATGCCTGCCAGCGGGTGGACGCGATCAGCACGCTTTGCCCATCCCTTATGGATCGGATCGAAAACGAAGGTTTTGCCAGCCTGCTGCGGGATCTCGAAATGCCGCTGATTTCGGTTCTGGCCGCTATGGAACACCATGGGGTCCTCGTTGATGCGGGACTGCTTGGTACCATGTCAACGGAGCTGGCGCACATTCTTTCCCTTTCGGAGAATAAGATCTACGAGTTGGCGGGAGAACGCTTCAACATCAATTCCCCGAAACAGCTTCAGGCGATTCTCTTTGAAAAGTTACAATTGCCCAAGGGAAGAAAAATCAAGGAAGGGTATTCGACGGACGGTGAAACCTTGGCGTTCCTCGCCGCCGGCCATGAACTGCCGGCGGAGATTTTATCCTACCGGAGCCTGATCAAGCTGAAATCGACCTATATCGACGCCCTGCCTCTTCTGATCCATCCGGAAACGGGCCGCATTCACACCTCCTATAACCAGGCCGTGACGGCCACGGGCCGCCTGTCGAGCAGCAACCCGAACCTGCAGAACATCCCGATCCGAACCCTGGAGGGAAAGCGTATCCGTCAGGCCTTCATCGCCCCGGAGGGATGCGAAATCGTTTCGGCCGACTACTCTCAGATCGAACTGCGCATCCTGGCTCACCTGTCAGGAGACAAAAATCTGATTGAGGCTTTTCTGTCCGGGGAGGACATCCACAGCCGGACAGCCTCCGATATCTTCGGCGTTTTTCCGGCCATGGTGAACGCGGATATGCGCCGCCAGGCGAAAGTGATCAACTTCGGCATCCTCTACGGTATGAGCGCCTTCGGCTTGTCGAAGGAGTTGGGTCTGAATCCGAAAATGGCGCAAACCTACATCGACGGCTACTTTGCCAAATACAGCGGGGTCAGGGGGTTCCTCGACGGCATCCTGGAGGAGGCACGGGGCAAAGGTTATGTCAAGACCCTGCTCAACCGGCGGCGCTTCCTGCCTGAAATCAACAGCCCCAACATCCCCATCCGCCAGTTTGCCGAACGGACGGCTATCAATACGCCTATACAGGGAACAGCGGCGGACTTGATCAAGGTCGCCATGCTGAATATTCATAACCTGATTCGGAAGAAGAAACTCAAAACGGCCATGATCATGCAGGTCCATGACGAACTTGTTTTTGAGGTACCTGTTCAGGAGAAGGAAGAACTCATGACTCTCGTCAAAACGGAGATGGAAGAAGTCATGAAACTGGACGTACCCCTTAAGGTGGAAATCGCCTCCGGATGCAACTGGGACGAAGCGCACTGAAGGACCTGAACTGGGGCGCAAAACCTCTGTCATTGGGCACACAATGCAGCCTTTGTCAGCCAAAAAACCCTTGACAAAAGAAATGTTCTCCGATAGAACCGCCCCATCCGGCAGGCAAAACGTGGGTCGGTAGCTCAGTCGGTAGAGCATCGGACTGAAAATCCGAGTGTCGACAGTTCGATTCTGTCCTGACCCACCATTCATATTAAGGGGTTAACTCAATGCGAGTTAGCCCCTTTTTTTAGCCGTAACCGCCACGATAAAAAACCCGATTGAATGTGAAGAAGCAATCAGTCATTTCAGAGTGATCAATGAGCAGGCCATATTTCGATCATTCAGCAAAGCTTCGGTCCGCGCCATGCAGGGTTTCGTAGCATTTCTCCGCATAGTCTATGACTCTGTTCTCGGGTCTCACGCTTTTTTTCTCCACCTTTTCGGAAATACAGCTTTCCAAACGGGTCGCGTAATACATGTACGCCTCATCATAGTCGGTCTTGTCCATGGCCTTCAATTCCTCCCACAGGGGTTTGTTGGACTGACGGGTCATCCTCAGAAACCAATCGGCTGAAGTCGCCAAGCGATTCGCCGCAGAGGCTTTCATCCATCTGTAAACACTGGCATTTTGAAGGTTCCCACCTTTATCCCAGGCCTCGTCCGCCCACGTGTGTGAAGACATGATGGGAAGGACTAAGACCAGAACAAAGCCCACTAACCTTATCCATTTTAATGTATGCATATCGAATCTCCATGTCCTGGATATCATGTATCATATTGCGCCCTTTTTCAGTCCATGCTTGCAGGAATAGAAGAGCAGCGCTCTTATGATTTCACGGACAAAAACTGTCACCCTCTTTCAACTTACCTTAGCAAAGAAATACTCCATACGGAAATAGTTTATACCGTTTTCAAAACAGGGGATGGTCACCGATACGTTTCTTCTTCGTCTTTTTTAAAAAACGTTACGGAAATAAGCATTGACAAGAAAAGGAGATTTGCCTATATTTTCAGCCCCATAGAGGGAATCGCGTCGTAACGGACCAAGACCGATCGTTCATTTGCGCGTCACATTTATTCAATGCGAGGTATATCATGACATCCTTTTTATCTCCCGCACCCTCCGGTCAGAAAGACGAGCTCTTTGGTCTCCCGGGAGTTTCCCTGGGAACCCTCCTTCAATTGCAGTTTGAAGGACTGGGTTCATCGAGAAGCACCCTCGTCGGAATGGAGCCCGGCAAATTCCTGATTGTCAACACCCCGCCCATCGCCGAAATCGGATCGAAACTCTTCATGAAAAATCACGGTATCGTCCGCTACCTCTCGTCAGGAAACGTTTACGCCTTCCGTTGCACCCTCTTGGGCCTCATTAAAGAGCCTTTCCGGTTGGCGATCTTGTCGTACCCCGAAGCCTTTGAAAATATGAATCTGAGAAAACATGAACGCATTTCCTGCATTCTTGATGCAGCTGTATCCCATTATGAAAAAAAATATGGCGGTTTGGTGACCGATCTGAGCATCGGCGGCTGCAGTTTTGAATTCAATAAGTCCGACTTAACTGCATTTCCCGAGATCAAAATCGCCGATAAATTAATCATTTTCATTCAGTTTAAACAACGGGCGGATTTGCCGGATATCCATGCCATCGTACGCAGCATGAAAAAAGATAAAGACACCCTCTCCCTGGGGATACAATTTGTTCCAGCAGGCCTTACGGCTGAGTTCGAACTGATCCAGAAAGGACTATCCGATTTTATTCGGGCTGCGTAGGAAAGCTACTGAAGCAACGCAAATTTGTGAAGGACACGCTGAAAGGGAAATCGCGACGAGTTGATTGGTTCTCTTAACAAACAAAACGCCTTTGTATAATAATCATTTGGTTTGATTAATGAAAACCCACAAATCGAACAGTTATCGCGGACTTCCTTCTATGAAAAACCCCGGCGCCCCGGCAT